>JGI12210J13797_10231942_pt1 | contig 12031 bp, 6 predicted proteins | sample ElkSlonscriptome_3_FD_13797 | JGI IMG/M metagenome (IMG submission 13797) | reverse complement strand
CCCGCCCGAATTCCCAACCTGCTTGCGAATGGCAGTACCGGTATCGCGGTGGGAATGGCTACCAATATTCCTCCCCACAATTTAAATGAGTTAATCGATGGGTTGGATCATTTAATTGAAAACCCGCACTGCAGCATTCGTGAGTTGATGCAGCATATCAAGGGTCCTGATTTTCCCACCGGCGCCTTGATTCGCGGGGTGAACGAAATCATCAAAATGTATGAAACCGGTCGCGGACTGGTGCGCATACGGGGACGTGCGGAAATTTTGGAAGATGCCAAAGGCAAAGAAACCATCATTGTCACCGAACTTCCGTATACGGTCAATAAAGCCAACCTGGTAATGAAAATTGCCGAACTGGTTCGTGAGAAAAAAATTGAAGGCATTTCCGATGTGAGGGATGAATCCGACAAGGAAGGGATCCGCGTGGTGATTGAAATCAAACGCAATGCCATGGCGTCGATTATCCTCAATAATCTGTATAAACAGACCTACCTCGAAAATACATTCGGGGTGATCATGTTAGCGATTGATCATGGCCGTCCCAAGGTGATGAACCTCAAAGAAATGCTGAAAGCGTTCCTGGATCACCGTTTTGAGGTGATTACCCGGCGCACCCAATTTGAACTGGCCAAGGCGGAAGCCCGGGCCCATATTTTGGAAGGTCTTCTCATCGCCATGGACAACATGGACGAAGTGGTGCGGATCATTCGCGCGGCATCCAACCGTGATGAAGCCCGAACCGGGTTGATTGACCGTTTTGACTTCTCGGTGATTCAGGCCAATGCCATCTTGGAAATGCGTTTGTATCAGTTGACCGGGCTCGAACGCGACAAGGTTCAGGGGGAGTATGATGAAATTCAGGAACGTATTGCGTATTTGAAATCCCTGCTTGCGGATCCGAAGTTGATTTACGGTGTGATTCAGGAGGATTTGGTTGAAATGAAACGGATTTACGGAAATCCACGCCGTACCGAAATTACGGCTGACGATTCCGAAATCAATTTTGAAGACTTAATCGAGGACCGTCCTTCCGTGATTACCATTAGTCACCAGGGATATATCAAACGCGTACCGGCAGATACCTACAAAGAACAGCGCCGGGGTGGACGCGGAATCCGGGCCATGAGCACCAAAGAGGAGGATTTCGTGGAGAATCTGTTCTTTGCCTCCACTCACGATATTTTACTCTGTTTCACGGAGCAGGGACGGGTGTTCTGGAAGAAAGTGTATGACATACCCGAATCTCCCCGCACCTCCAAAGGAAAAGCGATTATCAACCTGCTCCATCTGCAGGAAAATGAAAAAGTGACCGCCTTTATTCGAATTCGTGAATTCGCTGAGGATCAGAGTGTGGTGTTCACCACACGAAGCGGCACCACCAAAAAAACCAACCTTGCCAAGTTTAAAAACGTGCGCGCAAACGGTATTAAGGCCATCAATATTGATGAAGGCGATCAGTTGATCAGCGTTAAATTGACCAATGGGAACGACGAATTGATGCTGACGACTTCTGGGGGAATGACGGTTCGCTTTAACGAAAGTCAATTGCGCGACATGGGACGAAGTGCCCGCGGTGTAAGAGGCATCCGCTTGAAAGAAGGTCAGAAAGTCGTCAGTTGCACGGTGGCCGATCCGGAAGAATGTCTGATGGTCATTTGTGAAAACGGCTACGGAAAACGTTCTCCGATTAGTGAATACCGCGAAACCAAACGGGGCGGACTGGGCGTTCGCACCATCATGGTGAATGAACGTAACGGCGAAGTGGTCACCGCTTTCACGGTAACCGACAATCACGCGTTGATGCTCATAACCGAGCGCGGGGTGGTCATTCGTATGAAAGTCGAAGATTTACGTCCGATGGGTCGGAACACGCAAGGGGTGCGTTTGGTACGCTTGGACGAAGGCGATACCTTGGTGGCCGCAATTCCTGTTGAGCGTGAGCCCGACGAGGAAGAAGAGGAAGACACCGTCAAGCCCGAGATTGAGCCCGGCGATGAAGTCGAAATCCCGGAAGAGGAGGTCAACGAGGATGATCTCGAGGACGAAGAAGATGATGTGGACGAGGAAGACGACGATTCCGAAGAGGACTAACCCCCTCTTTTTGGAAAATATGGGTTTGAGCGCATTTCTTAAATCCATCCCTGAATGTCCCTATCTATTGTAATGCCGGTTTACAACGCTGCGGCCTCTCTGGTGGCGGCGATTGCCAGTATTCAGTCGCAGACCTTTACGGAGTGGGAGTTATGGTTGATCGATGACGGATCTACGGATGACAGTTCAGATCTGGCGAATGACTTAGCGGGTGAAGATAGCCGGATTCGGGTCGTGCAGCGTCCCCATGAAGGCATTGTTTCCGCGCTGAACCATGGGCTGCAGCTTTCTCAAGGCGACTACACCGCGCGCATGGATGCGGATGATGTTTGTTATCCAACGCGGTTTCAAAAGCAGATCGACTATTTAAAGCAGAATCCGGACCTGGGGGTGGTTTCCTGTCAGGTTGAATTCGGGGGCGACAGCCATAAGCAAAAAGGCTATGCCGCACATGTGGATTGGATCAATTCGACCCTTCGTCCGGAAGAACATTATGCCAATCGCTTTGTGGACGCGCCCGTCGCGCACCCTTCCGTGATGTGGCGGAGGGAGCTCCCGGAAAAATTTGGCAGCTATCGGGAAGGGCATTTTCCAGAGGATTTTGAATTGTGGTTGCGTTGGATGGAGCAGGGGCTGAGATTTGCAAAAATTGCGGAGCCGCTGATGATCTGGAATGATTTTCCAGAGCGCCTTTCCCGCAAGGATGACCGATATGGAATAGACGCCTTTTACGAAATTAAATGTCAGTATCTGAAGCAGACACTTCCCAAAGATCGCCCAGTGTGGTTGTGGGGGGCTGGGCGGATTAGTCGCAAGCGGTTCCGGGGTTTGAAATCCTTGGCGGGATATGTGGATGTCGATTCCCGAAAGATCGGACAGAAAGTAGAGGGGCTGCCGGTACGAAGTTACCATGAGCTTCCTGCAAATGCATTTGTGTTGAGTGGGGTGGCGAATCGGGGAGTCCGAAATGAAATTGAGGCCTATCTTCGATCGACCGGACGGCAACCGGTTCGGGATTATTACCTCTGTGCGTAGGATCGATCCGAATGAGTACCCACAGGGTTTTTCCGAGGTTCGGAAAAATAATTTTGGATACTTCCGACCTTCGGAAATGCGGAAGTATCCACGTACTGCGCTTGCGCGGGATGCGGAGTTTCTAAAAAGGACGAATGTCCGGTGGGAAAAACGGATTGTACTTCCGCAAAGGGATGGTAGGGTTTGTCGTACATCCTCCTGGAGAAAATATTATGAATCAACCGTCGCTTGAAATCTATTATGCTGAAGTTTGTGGATTGTGTCACAAAGCCATGAACTATTTTCGTTCGCGGGATTTGGAGTTTACCGCCCATGAAATCGAATATGACCGTGAAAAAGATGACTGGGTTCCCAGCCCTAACGTGGATGAGATGAAGTCACGGGCGGGGGATGTGGACTTTGTTCCCCAGATTTTTGTGAATGGACATCACATTCCCGGCTGGAAACAATTGGAGCCGATGATTGAATCCGGGGAGTTTGACCGTTTATTGGCGGCAGAGCCCTCCTGAAGCACCGCTTGTGTTTGATACACGAAACCTATACATTGATTTTAAATGAATAAAGAACCTCTATTCGTTATTGACGCTTTCTTTGAAATTATCTCACGGATTCAGGTATCTATTGAATGCTTCCTGGACTCTGACAGGGGCAACAACATCGTCTAAAATTGCGCCCTTTTTATTCCACCTTTTCCACACGCCCCTCGCTTTCTCAGAGCGAAAAGTAATTTCCTTTCCACGGTTTCTCATTATGAACTCTCGCATTTTTTCTCCCAGTGTTTCTGCTCTTTTCGCGGTTCTTGTGCTGCCATCCTCGTTTGGGCAGGTCACGGTTCCGATCGATCAAACCCTTGGCGCAACTGAAGGTGGATCGACGACAATTAACTCGAATGTCATCAACATCACCGATGGTGATTTTGCGATCCGCGTGCAGGGCTTCGGTGTTGATGGTGGCAATTCCTCCAGCGGCAATGCGGGTGGCGGAGCCTCGATGGGAAGTATTTCCGAGTTTACAAATGGTCCGGGTGCTGATCTCACCGTCACGCAGACGGCTTCGGTTTCTGACCGGATTTATGGCATCCTGCTGAAGATTATCGGTGGCAACGGAGGAAATGCATCAGGAGACAAGGCGCAATATAATGCGGGATCGGGTGGGAGCGTGGGTGACATCGGGAATGATGGTGACGCCAGTAATCAGGCTTCCATCACCCTAACACCCGGAACCTACAACGGAGGTCTTTCGATCTGGGAGGCCCTCATGGTGGGGGGAAGCGGCGGATCGGTTACTCCTTCAAGCGTTAACGGCGACGGGGTGCCCCAATTTAAGGATGGGGGAGAGGGAGGGGCGGGCAGTTCCTCCGGATCGATCAACCTGTCCAACTCCGGAGCGCTTTCGGCCGGCACATCGGGAGCACGAGCCACAGTGGCGGATGATAACTACGGTATCCTCGCCCGCACGTCTTCCGGGACTCCCGGCGAAGGCAGCCGGGGGATTGATGGTTCGAACGCGGGATCGTCTACCGTGACCAGCAGCGGTCCGATCCGTCTCTACCTTACTGGAGGCGGGACGTATCAGGCTTATGGGATCCGGGCTCAAAGTCATGGAAATCCCGGATCAGCCTCCTATACCAGTGGAGTTGCCGGGGGCAACGGAGGAGCGGGTAGTGTGGTTGCCGTCACTCTGCAACAGGGGGGAGACATCCTTTTGGATGGAGCCGTGACGGGAAGCGGGAGTATTTCAGCCGGGGCCGGAATCGAGGCCGACTCCGCCGGTGGGGTTGGAGGCCAGAGCTATGACCGAACCGACGGGGGAAAGGGCGGGTCGGGAAATACCGTGACCATCAATGTAAACAATGCCACCGTCACCACCATCGGGAACAATCTCAAGGGTGTGAACGCGGCCAGTAACGGAGCCCACGGGGGCAATGGTGGTGTTGAGCAGGATTATAGCAACGCCGGAGACGGAGGGGATGGAAGCTCCTCAAGTGTGAACCTCACTTCGACCGGTGCCTCGCTGCCCACCGGAATTTCAACCGACGGGGACGACGCGGACGCCTTGACTCTTACCTCAACCGGAGGCAACGGCGGGCAAGGGACCGACTACAATAACCCCTTTCTCGGTGTCGGAGGCGCGGGCAACGGGGGCGACGGCGGAACGGCGGGAGACTTAACTGTGACCCTCACCGGACAGGGAGGCCCGGTTACGATCAACACTGCGGGCAATAATTCTGAAGGGGTTCATGTACAGTCTCTCGGCGGGGAAGGTCTTCGCGGCGGCGATATCTTTGGCGACGACTCCACATCCTCCGAAGGCAGTTCCGGCGGCTCGGGAGGAAATGCGGGCACCGTCATATTTTCCTCTACGGGACCGACCCCGCCCACGATCAACACCGCGGGCACGGAATCCAGTGGAGTGATTCTCATCTCTCAGGGTGGTGCTGCCGGACGGGCGGGGGACATCAATTCCGCCACCTCAAATGCCGGGGAGACCGGCGGGTCGGGTGGTTCCGGCAATACGGTCACTTTTACGCTCGGGAATTCGTCCACCATTGAGACGGCAGGCGACAATAGCTTTGGCGTGGGAATTCAGTCGATTGGACAAAATGGGCAGCGGGGGAGTAATCTTTCCGAATTTCTCGGTAATCGGGCCGGAGACGGCGGGGTCGGCGGAGCGGGGGGGAGTTTTGATCTGACTACCCAATCTTCTTCCGTGATTACTACCTTGGGAGATGACAGCCCTGGTCTCGTGGCCCGCACTCTGAGCGGGGCCGGGGGTGACGGCGGAACCGCTGGCGACGACGGGGTGGCCAGCCAGGGCGGTGACGCGGGTAACGGCGGTAGCACGGGCACGGTCACTCTTTCCCATGGTGGCTCTATCGTCACCGAGGGTGAGGATAGTTTCGGAATTTTACTCCAGGCCCTTACGGGGGCTGGTGGCAACGCTGGTGACTCGCGCTCGGTCTTTTACGCAAATGGTGGCACGGGAGGAAGCCCGGGTGCTCTGGGCGATTTCACCATTACCCTCCAAGAGGGTTCCTCGACGGCGACGCAGGGGGACGGCTCCCACGCGGTTATCCTTCAATCCATCGCGGGTGGTGGGGGCTCCGCCGGGGACGGCAGTGGGGCTGTTGGTCTTGGGGGTGACAGTTCAGCCGGGGGCAATGGAGGTGCGATTAACCTCACAGGAACGGGAATCATTACGACGGAAGGTACCAATGCCATCGGCATTCTCAGCCAGAGCATCGCCGGAGGCGGGGGCACCGGAGGCGATGCCGGTGGAGTTATCACGATCGGTAGTAACGGGGCTACCGGAGGAAGTGGGGGAACCACTATCCTCAATGTTAACACGCCTTCCGGCGGGATAGGAACCCTCGGGCAACTCTCGCACGCCATCGTCAATCAGTCGATCGGCGGGGGCGGGGGCAATGCCGGCAACGCGACAGCAGACGGTCCGGAAATCAGTGTCGCCGTCGGTGGAACCGGTGGGGCCGGAGGGAGCGGCGGATCTGCCTCGGTCGTGGTGAGCAGTGGTCAGCAAATTTTCACAGGCGGTAGTAATTCGATTGGAATCCTGAACCAGTCCATCGCGGGAGGTGGGGGTAGTGGGGGTTCCGCCTATTCTCACTCGGTCGGGGTCGGCTTTGATGCCGCGGTCGGGGTCGGGGGCTCCGGTGGGGCCGGCGGTGTGGGAGGATCCACCAACCTGGGCCTTTCCAACACCTCAATCGCAACGGGTCTTTCCACTCTGGCCTCCAGTCAGCCCCGTTCTACCAATCCGGTTGATTCCTACGGAGTTGTCGTTCAGTCCATCGGTGGCGGTGGAGGCGCAGGGGGCAGTGCCACGGCTTCGGCTCTTGCTGTTGCGGTACCCGTTCCCGAGACCGATACGGAGTTCGCCGTATCTGCGGGAGCTTCGGTGGGGGGGTCGGGGGGAATCGGCGGCACCGGTGGATCGGCTTTTGCCTATTTCTACGACTCCGCTTCTGTGCTTACGCAGGGACAGGGTTCGCATGGTATCATCGTTCAATCCGTGGGAGGTGGAGGCGGTGTGGGAGGTGATTCCTCCGCGACCGCAGCTACGGTGGGCGGGAGCGGTGACGTCGAGAACTCCGTCAAGGTGACCGGCACCTTTACCATGGGCGGGTCCGGCGGAGGCGGAGGCAGTGGGACGGACGCGGTGATCTTTTTTGGTGCGAACGGGGCGGGTTCGGCTTTAGGCGATGCCACGGTCATTACCTACGGCGACTATTCCAACGCGATACTTCTTCAATCCATCGGGGGCGGAGGCGGAAATGCCGGCTTCGGCAGTGGTAATACCCGCAGTCGCGGTGGCACTGTGAATATCCAGAGCTCGGTCAACGTGGGTGCTTCCGGTGGTGCCGGTGGTGCCGGCGGAAATATTACCGCAAATCTTTACGCGGGTTCTTTTGTCGAAACCTACGGTTCGGGATCGCATGGCGTCGTCGCCCAGTCCATCGGCGGGGGCGGGGGCACCTCGCAGGGCGGCAGTCTCAGTTTCGGGGCCGCGGCCTCCGTCTCCGGCGAGGGCGAAGAGGGCGAGGAAAATGAGGATCTCGACCTGGAGGGCTCCGTCTCAATCGCCCTCGGTCGCGATGGCGGGTCCGGGAGCGACGGCGGAAACGTTGATGCGGTGAATGCAGGCTACATTCGCACCGTCGGTGGAGATTCCGTCGGCATACTTGCACAATCCATCGGTGGCGGCGGTGGCGTTGGAGGAGGTGCGGGCAGCGATGCCTCCTCCGACAACCCCTTTGATCCGGCCACCGGAGGCCGCAAGTTTCCGCTGTCGGACGGCGATGGAAGCGACGATTCGACCTCCCTCAGTGCCGATTTCTCTCTCGAAATCGGCGGCGGAGGAGGAGCGGCGGCCAATGGAGGAACGGTGCTCGTGAGCAATAGTGGCACGATTCAAACAACTGGAGACTGGTCCAGTGCAATCCTCGCCCAATCTATCGGCGGTGGGGGAGGCAAGGCCGGAACGGCTCTTGCACAGAATACGGACGGACAACCGGATTTAAGCATCAATCTCGCCGTTCAGGGCAATGGCGGGGATGCCGGAGACGGAGGCGGGGTTACTGTGAATCTTTCAGAATCGAACAACCAATTGGCTACTCAAGGCTATGCCGCTTTCGGTATCCACGCGCAGTCGATAGGCGGTGGTGGCGGCATCGGTGCCGACGGATCGACAACCGCCGGCGGTAGTGATAGCAGTTCTCCGGGAATCATCCAACTCGGGGGTACCTTTGCCGGTTCGGGGGGGAGCGGTGGGAATGGGTTCTCGAATGTATCAGGTACAGACACGATGGTATCCCTCACCGGAAATGCAAATGTAACCACCTCCGGAGATGCCTCCCACGCCGTCCTGCTCCAGTCGATTGGGGGCGGAGGTGGAGTGGGTGGCACGGGATCAAGCGTATCGATCGACTCGGGTATGGCCGATCCTTCAATCTCCCTCGCCGTCGGTGGCGGCTCCGGCTCCTCCGGGACCGGGGGTACGGTCGAAGTCAGTGGTGGGGTGGCCAATATCCAGACGAGTGGTTGGGCCTCCAGCGGGATCGTTGCCCAGTCCATCGGCGGTGGGGGTGGCTTGGCGTGGACTCCCTTCCTTGGGCAGAACGTTAATACGGCTCCTATAGCCCTCGGAGGTTCCGGAAGCAGTGGGAATGGGGGTTCCGTTAACGTTACCCTGGCTTCGGGAAGCCGTATCCAGACCTCGGGTCTTTTCTCGCACAGCATCGTCGTCCAGTCCATCGGGGGCGGGGGAGGAATCGCGGGCTATCCGAATCTTAACGCCGCCTTCTATGAAGGGGTGACTCAACGCTCTTCTTCGCCGATCGGTAACGGTGGCGGGGTAAACATCAATATCGACGGCACAATTACGACCACTGGTGCTACCTCACACGGGATTTTTGCCCAGAGCATCGGTGGAGGAGGCGGTTTTATGGGCTACGAAAATTCGGTCAATTTCGGAACGAGTTCCGCGTCCGGTTCGGCCACTGCCGGAAACATCACCATCATCCAATCGGGAGCCATCAACGTCTCTGGAACCAACAGCACCGGTATCCTTGCCCAGCAGGACAGCCCGGCAAATAGCAGCACGGCCGTCACCCTTACCATCAATGGCGATGTGGTCGGAGGAGCGGAGGCTCAGGGATACGGGGCCTGGATCATTTCCAAAAGCACCAATGCCTCCAATGTGACCATCAACAGTGGGGGCAGTCTCAGTGCCGCTTCCGGAGTCGCGGCCCGTCTCGATGCCAACGGACCCGGCGTGATCAATCTCCACAACAACGGTACTTTGGTCGGCAACGTCCAAAAGGGCTCCGGTACATCGGACGTCCAGGTCAACAACCTTGCGGAAGGGCTTTTTTTTCCGGGGGATCTCATCCAGGCAAACATTCGAAACGACGGACAAATCTTTGTCGGGCGCGGAAATGTAGGCCAAGGTTATGGCCGAACCGTCATTACAGGAGACTTTGCGCAAAGCTCCGGGGGCACCCTGATCTTCCGCACCGACTTCGAGCGCGGACAGAACGATGCACTCACGATCAAAGGGGATGCAAATTTAAACGGACGGGTTCGACCGCAGCCAGTTCCCGGATCACGTGTTCTCCCGAACCGCCGCCTCGCCCTGATTGAGGTCGAGGGCGAGATCACCGGCGGGCTGGGACTCGACAGTTCCTTAGGCGGAATTTTCGACTACAACCTCGGACGCTCGGGGAACACATACACCATCGCAGTGGTGGGTATCGATCTTCGCACCCTCGATTCGGACTTCAGCGGAAATCAACTCGCGATGGCCGACTACCTGGAGGATGTCTTTCTTGCCGAAAGCGGAAGCCTCGATATTTTCGGGACGCTTGATGCGATTTCCCGCAGTCAGCCCGGACAGGTTGGAAACTTTTTTGATGAGCTGACCCCGGGATCAACCCTCGGGTTCGGGGCGCGCGGGGCGACAGAGAGTCAATACTTTTCCGATGCGGTTCTCAATGGCCCCATTTTTGAGGGCTACAGCACCAAGCTCGCTGAAAACCCTTCGGCCTGGGTCCGTGCTCACGGCCGGACGACTACACAGCGTTTCGATGATGGTTTTGCGAACTATGAACTCAACAGCATGATGTATCAGATGGGGGGGCAGGCCGCCGCCGGAGACACGACCTATCTCGGAGGGTCCATTGCTTACCGGGCCGATTCTATGGACAGCAAGAACAACATCAGCTCGGGCAACGGAGACACCGTTCTCGGTGCAATTACGCTTAAGCACGAAGAGGGAGACTGGTTCTTTGCCGGCGCCGCGAGTGGCAGTCTGGGGTGGTATGAAACCCGTCGCCAAGTCACTTTCCCGGGAGAAACGGGCACGGTGGAAGGATCTCCCCGAATTCAGACCGGTGCCCTCGCTTTCCGCACTGCCTACACGAAAGCTTATGAGCGGGTTTATCTGCGGCCGATGGTAACGATCACCGGAGTCTACACCTATTCGAGCTCCTATACCGAGACCGGTGCCGGAGGGTTGGATCTCGCCGTGGAATCCGCCGACCAACCGACTCTATTCTTCACACCGGCTTTTGAAATCGGGGCTCGCACTGATTATTCGAACGATTGGATTCTACGGACCTTCATTCGTCCGGCCCTTGACCTTTCCACCTCGGATTCGTGGGAGCAGGATGCGCGCTTCACGGGTGCTCCAGAGGTGGCCGGTGAGTTTACCACCGAGCTCCCGACGGACGAAGTGAGCGGAATGATTACAGCCGGGGTCGACCTCCAGTTTACAACGACATTGTCTGCCCATCTCCGCTATGAAGGAAAATTTTCCGAGAACGTTTCTACAAACGGCGGCTCAATCGGTCTGAAGATAACCTTTTAGTGGGCCTGCGGTTGTACCGTTCCGTCGATGAGAGACAGGCTCTCATTCTTTACGTTTTACAGTGGAAATCGGTTGGCTTCGGCCCAGGGGTAGAACATCTCTATTATTTCCTTGTCCCCGGAAAAAGATAATCTAACACAACCATAGGGCCTACTGAACCGCGACTACAAGGTCCTGTTGTCTTGACGTTCTGAAAAACAAATGGAATTCCATAATCATCCGCTCAATTGGATCGCCTCAATATGTTGCTGTCTTGGGGTGGTAGCCCTTGCGTTTCAAAGTGGTGGCAAAGAGAATGGAATCGTAAATTCGGTGACCTTTCTACCCACCTACTTTGTTGGGATAGTAGCATGGGTACTACATGGGATTCAGATCGGAAGTTTTGCCGTCGTGATTCCGTGTGCAATACAGCTCGCAATTCTTCCCTTCTTGATCTCGAAATCGATAGCCCAACAAAAGAGAAAAGAACAGCATGAACTATAGCGCCTTAGCAGGAGCACTTGTTACTCTTTCGCTATTGCTTTTAAGTATCGAAAGTGTTCTTACCTCTTCCAAAAGACCTATACCGAAAGCTTTCCTGGGGTTTTACGGATTCGGTGTTATCGTTTGGTTAAGTTTAGGAATCACGATGAACAACAGCCCTCTGGTCCTGATCAGCTCATTTCAGCTATTGTTTTTGCTCATCTCATACACGGCCACAACATGTCGCAGTTAGATTTCCCACCGCCCTCCTTCTTGAAGCGCGTCGCCGCTACATGGATAGACGTTGTTCTACTACTTGGCCTGTATATTGTTCTTGGGTTTTTAAGTAATAGACTGTTTCTAAAAGACGCTTATCCACCAGCAACAGGGATGCAGTTATATAGCGAGCGCGACTTCGACGTCTTTTGGTTCTTCGTACAGATGACTGGAGTTCTTGTTTCTGGCTATTTGGTTGTTTCTTACCGATTTTTCAAGGGCACACTGGGTCAGCACTTGACCAACATTCGACTTACGAGTGAAGAAAGTGAAGTTTTGC
>JGI12210J13797_10642147_pt1 | contig 12033 bp, 11 predicted proteins | sample ElkSlonscriptome_3_FD_13797 | JGI IMG/M metagenome (IMG submission 13797) | reverse complement strand
CCCGATACCGGCTCCAACTAATCCGATGAAGGGTGTGCAAGCGGTCATCTTCGACTGCGACGGGGTGCTGTTCGATACGGCCCGAGCCAATCGAGCCTATTACAACCGTATCCGGTCGCACCTCAACCTGCCGAAGATGTCCGACGAAGAGTTCGCCTACGCCCATATGCACACGGTGGATGAGGTCCTGGCCCGGTTTTTTCCGGACCCCCGGGACCTCGACACCGCCCGTTCCTTTCGAAACACCCTCTCCTATGCCCGGTTTTTCCAGTATATGGAGATGGAACCCCACCTGACGGCGCTGCTGAAAAAACTCCGCCCCCGATACAAAACCGCCATCGCAACCAACCGGTCCGATACCATGGCCCCGTTGATGGCCGAGTTCGCGCTGGATGGACGGTTTGATCTGGTGGTCACATCCCTGGATGTGGAACGTCCCAAGCCCGAGCCGGACGAACTCCTTCGGGTGCTGGCGCATTTTGATCTCTCGCCCGACCGGGCGGTCTATGTGGGAGATTCTCCCCTGGATGAAATGGCGGCCAAGGCCGCGTCGATTCTCTTTATCGCCTTCCAAAACCGGTCTCTGACGGCCGACCACCACATCGATACCCTGCAAGAAATGGAAGCCCTTCTGGAACTGTAAGCCCAAAACGTATTATCCGTCACTCCTGCGGTAAACGAGAGGTAAGCCCCTTTTCATTTCCTTTTTTTCTTCTTTTCCTTTTTCCACTTACCGAATTCGATGCGCCCGGTCCGCTGGCGAAAGAGGATTCGAAGGGGAGTTTCCGTGAGCCCCGCCTGATCTCGAATCTGATTGGTCAGGTACCGTTTGTAGGAAAAATGGACCGCCTCGGGATAGTTGACGAAACAGACGAAGGTGGGCGGTTTGGTCGATACCTGAGTGGCATAATAGAACCGAAGCCGCTTGCCTTTGTGCATGGGCGGTTCGTTTTGCAGTAAGGCTTTCTGAAGAATGCGGTTGAGCTGTCCGGTGCCGATGCGGGAGGCATACTGCTGATAGACCGCCTCCACCTGTTTGAAGATTTTGGGCACCCGCTGACCGGTGACGGCCGAGATAGTCATAATCGGCGCGTAGTTCAGAAATTTGGTCTGCATGCGAACCATCTCGGTGAATTTGCGGGAAACCCCCGGCACCTTTTCCACCAGGTCCCATTTGTTCAGCAGCAGGATACAGCCGCACCCGCGTTCATGGGCATACCCGGCGATGGTCACGTCCTGTTCGGTGATCCCCTCATGGGCATCGATCACCACCAGGGCCACATCGCACCGCTCCAGGCTGTGAAGGGCCTTGATGATTGAAAATTTCTCGATCTTCAGGGAGACCTTGGCCTTTCGTCGAATCCCGGCGGTATCCACCAGAGAATAGGCGCGGCCGTTGATATTGCAGAGGGAATCGACGGCGTCCCGGGTGGTTCCCGGCAGATCGCTGACCACCAGCCGATCCTGCCCCAGAATCCGGTTGATGAGGGAGGATTTGCCGGCATTGGGTTTTCCCACCACCGCCACCCGAATCACATCCTCTGAAACGGCGGGAACCTCCGGCTGCGGAAGCGCCCGAATCAGCCCGTCCAGAAAATCGGAAATGCCGTACCCGTGTTCGGCGGAGACCGGATAGGGATGGTCGATACCCAGGGCGTAGAAATCGTGCAGTCGGTCCTCCTTGGAACCATCGTCGATTTTGTTGACGGCGTAAAACACCGGTTTGTCGAGGGTGCGGACCATTCCGATCAGGTCGGCGTCAAAGGGAGAGATTCCGCTCTTTCCATCCAGCAGAAGCACCACCGCATCGGCATCCGCCATGGCCTGTTGAATCTGCATTCGAATGGGTCCGGCAAAGGGGTCCCGGTCTCCCTGAATGAATCCGCCGGTATCCACCAGGGTGAATTCGGCCCGGTCCCAATTGACATTCCCGTAGATGCGGTCCCGAGTGACGCCGGGGAGGTTATCCACCAGGGCATCCTTGGTCCGGGTGATGCGGTTGAAAAAAGTCGATTTACCGACATTGGGCCGTCCGACGACGGCGACGATCGATTTCATGGTATGCGGTTGCGCCCCCCTAAAATTCAATGCTGCCCGGTGTCCGGGGAAAGGGGATTACGTCCCGAATGTTGCGTATCCCGGTTAAAAACATGAGGGTGCGCTCAAACCCGAGACCGAAACCGCTGTGTTCCACGCTGCCGTAGCGACGGGAATCGAGGTACCACCAGTAGTCTTTCGGGTTCAGGTGCATTTCCTCCAACCGGGCCTCCAGCACCCCCAGACGCTCTTCCCGCTGGCTGCCGCCGATGATTTCGCCGATGCCGGGAACCAGGACGTCCATGGCGGCCACGGTTTCACCGTCGTCATTGACCCGCATGTAAAAAGGCTTGATGGATTTGGGATAGTCATGGATGATCACCGGCTTTTTAAAATGCTGTTCGGTCAAAAAACGTTCGTGCTCGGACTGTAAATCTTTGCCGAAGGCGACTTCGTATTCGAACTTCTTTCCGGAGGATGCCAGAATGTCCACCGCCTCCCGGTACGGCAACCGGACGAACTTCGATGTCATGACGTTTTCGATGGTTTCCATCAAGGTCTTGTCCACAAACCGGGCGAAAAGTTCCACATCCTCGGCGCAGTTTTCGGTAATGTGCCGGGTAAGGGATTGGATCAGGGTTTCGGCCAGGTCCATATTTCCGGTCAGATCACAGAAGGCCATCTCGGGTTCCACCATCCAGAACTCGGCCACATGCCGGCTGGTGTTGGAGTTTTCCGCCCGAAAGGTGGGCCCGAAGGTATAGACATCCCCCAGGGCCAGAGCGAACATCTCCGCCGACAACTGTCCGGAGACGGTGAGATTGGCTTCGGAGCCGAAAAAATCTCCGGAATAATCGATTCTTCCCTCCTGTTTGGGCACATGGTTGAGATCCAGGGTGGTAAGGCGGAACAATTCCCCGGCCCCTTCGCAGTCGGACCCGGTGATGATCGGGGTATGAATATACGAAAACCCCCGCTCTTTGAAAAACCGATGAATGGCAAAGGCCAGTTCGGAGCGGATGCGGAATGCGGCCCCGTATTTGTTGGTGCGGGGACGCAGATGGGCGATGGTACGAAGAAATTCGTCACTGTGGCGCTTTTTCTGAAGCGGGTAATTTTCCGGGGCCAGATGAATGGTCTCAACCCCGTCCGCCTGAACTTCCCACTTCTGGCCCCCGCCCTTGGATGCCGCCAGAGCGCCGGTTACCGCAACGGCGGAACCGGTGGTCAATTTTTTAATCTCTTCGTAGTTGTCCAGACTGCTGTCGGCGATCACCTGAATGTTTTTCAGGCAGGAGCCGTCGTTCACCTCGATAAATGAAAAAGATTTTGCATCCCGACGGGTTCTGACCCATCCCTTTAGCAATATATTTTCCATGGGACGTTCGGATTGCAACAGCTTAAAAATTTTGGTTCGGCTCATGGATGCTTAATCTCCATCCTGTTTTCAGTGTAAAAAACACGTTGTCTTTTCCACGTCTCATATACATGATTTTCCAAAACATAACACCCTGTTTTTGCATCAGCAAGAAGAAGTTGTAATCCATTCCCGAAATCCGAGCCGTGACCCACACTGGAATGAAGATGGGAATTTTTACTTGCGCATTGCGACCTGAATGGCGTATTCAAGGAACATAGAATATTAACAATGGTACATGACATTGGTACAATGGATGAACAGGACGCCTGAGAGGGCGAGCCCTTTATCCGGGGAGGTCAAAGATGGGTAAATTTATGTTATACGGCGTCATTATCTTAATAATCGCCTTTGCCGCCAATTTCTTCGGGTTCGTATCCATCCCCTGGCTGGATGTGCCGTTTGCTACGGAAAAATCCTATTATAACAAAGGGACGGAGCGCCACAATCAGGCAGCCAAAGAAGCCCTGGGGGAAGAATAACCAGCCGAAACAGTCAATCGCCCTCCTTCTCCCAAAGCAGGGCCGAGATGACCGAGCCGGAAAAACCGCGGGCATAAAGAAAACGATACATCTTCTCTTTTCGCTTTCGTGGGTCCGGTTCCCGGTCGAATCTCGGCTTTTTCTTTTTCAGGGCCTTGCGGGCGTTCTCTAATTCTTCCGCATCGCCGGTATACTGAAAAATCATCGATTCCACCCACTCCCCGGAAAGCCCTTTCTGCTTCATGCGGGACCGAATCCGCGTGGGGCCCTCCCCTTTTCGCTTCAGCTCTCGAAAATAGCATCGACCGGTTTCCTTATCATCGATGTACCGCAACCGTTCACATTCCTGAATCACCGAGGCGGTGGTCTCCTCGGAAAACCCCCGACGCCTGAGTTTCTGTTCGATCTCAAGGGCGGTGTGATTTCGACGGGACAGCAGTCGAACGGCACTGTCCAAGGCCGATCGGTAGGAACCCTCACTCAAAATGTTTCCCTCTTTTCGACAAAGGTTTGACCCGACGCCTGATTTATGCCATTTTCCAGACGCTTTTGGAAGGACGGTTGAATTTCAGGGTTTTTTATTAAAAAAGGAGGCACATCAGGGATGGAGCCGATCTATCTTGCAGCAGGGGCCAGCTTTATACTGGGGGCTTCGGGTTATATCATCATTCAGTTCTGGATTCGGCCGATCCGCCGATACCGAAAACTCAAGGGCCAAGTCGTCTCGAATCTGGAATGTGAAGCCTCGGTTCCATCGGAATTGGAACCGAAAAAAAACCAGTCATCCCGGGCCGGGAAAGCATTTGCGAAAACCCTTCGCAGCCATTCGGTGGCCCTATCCGATGCCTATTCTTATGATCTGCCCCATTGGTACCGGATGGTCCTGGACAATCGCGGCGAATCACCCATTGAAGCAGCCAAAATTTTGATGCGCCTGGCCAATACTCAAGACCCGATCCAAATTCAAAAGCGCCGCAAGGAAATCTGCGAATCCTTACGAAACTAATTCCGAGCGGATCGGGCCAGAAACGATTCGATAAACCCCTGCACCGCTTCCTGTCCGTCATACACCCCGTAATGGCCCTCACACAGAATATCCGCATTGAGGGACAGGAGGTGTTGAAGCGAGCGTTGGTAATCCGACGGATCGGACAGCAGGGTCGGGGCGAGCGGGCCATGGACATCCTGGGCGAACAGCACCCGTTTTTCCCCCGAGATCGTCAAATACGCCAGGGAACCGGGCGAATGGCCCGGAATATGGATGGCCTGAATGATACGATCTCCCAGTCGAATTTCCTCACCGGCGCCGGTCAGTTTGATGTCCACCGGAAAAGGGTCTAAAGTCCGGCCGTACCATGAAGCCGCCGTCACCGTATGATCCCCGGCCTCCATATAAGGCGCATCGAGTTCGTGGGCCACGGATCGGCACCGGGTCTTTGCCCGAAGCGCTCCGGCGCCGCCGATATGATCATAATGGCAGTGGGTGATCAGCAGATACGCGATCTGTTGCGGTTTGACCCCGCAGGATCGAATATTTTTCAACAACCGGTTCAAAGATCCGCCGCAACCCGCATCCACCAAGGCCGAAGGGCCCTCGCCGGACCGGATCAGATACACCGCCGCATCCTCTGAATCGGTGAGTCCGCTGCCGCCCACCTGAAATATATCATCCGTTATTTGAACAGAACCGTTCCCCATATTCCATGCCCTCCATCTTGTATTTGTATGCAATCCTTTAATATCTTTGTAGCATGTTAATATTTTTAACACAAGATTCTCCGGAAAAACCCGGGTACCGCTGTGAAAAGCGCCTGAACAGGCAGAAAACCGAAAACGACGACCGGAAAGACGGACGCCGGGAACGAAAGAAGGAGATCTAAAGAAGGTTTATTCCGCGCTGGCGGTCTGAATTTTGTTCGCTTTGGATTGGACCACGGACGGCTTTGAATTCATGTGGTGATAATAGCGCATCACCTTTTGAACATATTTCCGGGTCTCTTGATACGGGGGAATTCCCTGATACCGAGCCACCGTGGTAGGTCCGGCGTTGTATCCGGCCAAGGCGAAATTCAACCTGCCGTCAAACCGGTCGAGCAGCATCCTCAGATACCGAGTGCCGCCCATGATGTTTTCCCACGGGTCAAAGGGATCATATACTTTCAACAGCTTGGCGGTGCCGGGCATGATCTGCATCAGCCCCTGAGCGCCCTTTTTGGATACCGCCAGGCGGTTGAAGTTGGACTCGACCTTGATGACGGCCTTGATCAGGGAAAAGGAGATGTCGTACATCTCCGAGGCCAGAACGATATACTGATCAAACCGATCGGTGGTATAATATGAGCCGAGGGGGGATTTGCCGTTCATGAACAGCTGGTACTGCTCTGAAGTCGGGGCATTGGTGAAATGCATGACCCCGTCTTCATCCACATATTTATAAATATCCGCAAATGCCGTCCGGGGAAAAAGCAACCCGATGAGCAGCAGGCACCATGCGGCATGTTGAACCGTTTTAGATTTCAAATCAAAATCCCGACTGAGATGATTTACTGACCCGTCAATTCCGCAGACTGATGAAGAGAACCATACTTGATTCATAGTATATTCCCCGGAAGGGATCAAGTTTAAATTCACATTTCGCAGCCATATATGGAAAGCGCCGGCGGTTGTTCATAACGTCGCCAAAACTCGGTTCACAGGCTGTCGATTCTTTGTTGAAAACCTCAGACTTTTGAACATTGCCTGAGGTGATGTTGATAAACCGGCATTTATCGACAGGGTATCGACACCGTTTTGGAACCGATTTTACGCTATTATATTTAATGAAATTAATTATTTATAAACTTATGCCGGTTTTAGACAGCCTATCTTCATCCTTATTAATCCATACAGATAAAATAAAGATAAGAGGGGATATTCAGCCTTGCCGTCATGCACAAAAACATCCGGCTCAGAGATATACCCGACGGGCCCTTTTTTTCGCAGGAAAAAAACCTTGTGCCGTCTGCGGAAAAAGGGTATAGATATATGTTTTGTATTTATAAGCGATTAAAGCCATTTGCGAGGGTTGAAAGAGGGATATGGGGTTACTGTCATCAACGGTTTCCGTCACCCGATACCGGGTGGAAGGGGAGATCGAAGCACCGGTCATGGAAACCATTACCGCCGGGCTTAAAAAAAATGCCATTTCAGAGATCGACGACGAGGATTCCGACAAATCCGTGGGATGGACGTCATTTGAAACCCCGTTTACCCCCGCTTTTGACGGCGATTCCTTTGTCATCGGGCCCTATCTGGTGTTCAGCCTGCGGGTCGATAAAAAAACCATCCCTTCGAAAATCATCAAAAAACATTTCTCCCTCGAGGTCGCCAAACGGATGGCCGAAACCGGTCGGGATCACCTGTCCAAAAAGGAAAAACAGGAGATCAAGGACCATGTCATTCAGGTGCTGAGCCTTCGTATTCCGGCGACGCCCAATGTATACGACCTGTTGTGGAGTGTCGAAGACGGGTGGGTCTGGATGTTTTCAAACCAGAAGGCGGCCAATGAGGAACTGGAAACCCTGTTCGCCAGGTCCTTCAAGGCGACCCTGATTCGGCTGTTTCCCTATACCATTGCGGAACTGACCGCCGATCTCTCCCCGGAAGACCGGGATGTGGTGGCCAAACTCACTCCCACCCGGTTTATGGAGTAACCCCATGCTGGATGTCGCCGTCGCCTACAACCGATATAAATTTCTCGGATTCGAGTTTCTGACCTGGCTCTGGTATTCCATCGAGGAAAACCGGGAGGTCTTCAATACCATCGAGCCGGAATTGACCGTCCTGGAAATCGGCAACCGGCTGGTTCTGGAAAACCGGGTCCAAGACGCCCTGGAGAGCATCACCATCAAGGGGGACGACGCCGGTCTGGAAGAGGGGTTGATCGCCCTGCGAAAAGGGGCGGTGGTGACCGAAATGAATCTGATCTCCAAATTCGGAGACAATGAATGGCGGCTGACCCTCAAGGGCGAAAGCTTCGATATCGCCGGTCTGAAAACCCCGGAGTCGGGCCCCCTCGAAACCTCCGAAGATATCGAGGGACGGCTTTTGGAAAAGGTGTTTCTGGATGAAAAGGCGATACAATTAGTGGACAAGCTGTATCGGTATTTTATTCGGCTTCGAATCTCCAATGACTGGAATGAAACCGTCGTCCCGCGTCTGAGAAAATGGCTCCATGGAAAAGAATCCTAACGGGGGGACCCGACGGCTTTCAGAAGGATTGCGATGAAATTTGTCATTAACAAGCGCGACATTCGAAACGTACTCGGAAAAATTCAGGGGCTGACCGGGCGCAAAACCAACCTGGCGATCACCGACAATGTCCTGATTCAGGCCACCCCATCCGCCATCAAAATCGTGGCCACCGATCTGGAAACCGGTTTCGAAGGGGAATACCCGGCCTCGGTGGAATCCGAAGGAACGGTCGCCATCAACGCCCGAAAACTCTATGAAATCATTCGGGAGTTTCCCGCCGGGGAGGTTCAGTTTCACGAAATTGAAAACCGGTGGATCGAGATCGGAAATAAGAATGTCGAATACCACATCGTCGGCATGAATCCCGAAGATTTTCCCGACAATCCGACCATCGAGGACATTACCTTCTTCGAGGTCGAACCCTACGCCTTGAGCCGAATGATCGAACGTACCGTGATCATCCTCGGTGCGGTGGATGACACCCGGGCCCATATTGAAGGGATCTTTTTCGAGGTTTCAAAGAACGAAGACCAAAAGGTGCTGCGCATGGTATCCACCGACGGAAGCCGTCTGTCCGCAGCCGATTATCCGTTTGAAGGCGAAGACCCGTCTCTGGAATCGGGGGTGCTGATTCCCAAAAAGGGGCTCCACGAGGTACTCAAATTTTTGGATACCGACGAACCGGTCCAGCTCGGTCTTAAAGACAACCATTTCGTGGTGCGAAAGGGGTCTGAAAACATCACCATTCGGCTTCTGGAAGGGGAATTCCCCAATTACCAGGAACTGCTCATGCAGCGGGACGGCAGCGAAATTCGGCTGGATCGGCAGGCCTTTTCCATGATGTTGAAGCGGATGTCCATTTTTTCCTCCGACCAGTACAAGGGGGTCATCTTCAGCTATGATCAAAACCGGCTTCTGGTGCGGACCACCAATCCGGATATCGGAGAATCGAAAGAAGAAATGGAGATCGCATTTGAAGACGAATCCATTGAAGCGGCATTCAACCCCAGATATTTTATCGACACCCTCGGCCTCATCGACGGAGACACCGTGCTGATTCACATCAGCAACGGTGAAATGCCCTGTCTGGTCCGGGGGGAGAACGATACAACCTTTGTCAGCGTCATTATGCCGATGAGAATATGAAAGAAGCCATCCAAACCATCAATCAGTACGGCGCCAACAACATCAAGATCCTGGAGGGGCTTGAGGCGGTCCGAAAGCGCCCCTCCATGTACATCGGAAACGTCGATGTGGAAGGGCTTCACCACCTGGTCTACGAGGTGGTGGACAACAGTATCGACGAGGCCATGGCCGGATACTGCGACCGCATCGAGGTCACCGTTCACACCGACAACAGCGTCAGCGTTTCCGACAACGGCCGCGGCATTCCGGTGGGCATTCACGAAAAAGAGGGCGTGCCGGCGGTGGAGGTGGTGCTGAGCAAGCTCCATGCGGGCGGTAAATTCGACGACCATTCCTACAAAGTGTCCGGCGGGCTCCACGGGGTGGGTATTTCCGTGGTCAACGCCCTTTCGGCTTTTCTGGAGGTGGAGATCTATTCCGAGGGAAAGATTTACCACCAGACCTATGGCAAGGGATTGAAAACCAGCGAACTTACCGTGATCGGAGAGACTGAGCTTCAGGGTACCCGGGTCCGTTTCAAGCCCGACACCGAGATCATGAACTCGGATGATTTTCAGTACGAGATTCTGACCCGGCGGCTTCGGGAACTGGCCTTCCTGAACAGAGGGGTTCGGATCGTCATCGAAGACGAACGCGCCGATAAAAAAGATGAGTTTTTCTACGAGGGCGGGCTGGCCGAATATGTCGAATACCTCAACCGTCGGGTGACCGGGCTTCACGAGCCGGTCTATTTTCAGGGAGAGCGCAGCGAAGTCCAGATCGAGGTCGCCATTCAGTACAACGACTCGTTCAAGGAAAAGATGCTCTCCTTTGCCAACAACATCAACACCATCGAAGGCGGTTTTCACCTGATCGGTTTCAAGGCGGCCCTTACCCGAACCCTCAACCAGTACGGCGCCAACGGCGGGCTTCCCAAGAACCTTCAGGCCAAGATCACCGGCGATGACGTGCGAGAGGGGCTTACCGCCATTATCAGCGTTCGCATCAAGGACCCTCAGTTCGAAGGTCAGACCAAGACCAAGCTGGGCAACAGCGAGGTGAAGGGGCTGGTGGAATCCCTGGTGAACGAAAAACTGGCCATCTTTCTGGATGAAAACCCGGGGGTGGCGAAACGGATCATCTCCAAGGCGGTGGATGCGGCCCGGGCCCGGGACGCGGCCAAACGGGCCCGGGACCTAGCCCGAAGCAAGGGCGCCCTGATGGACGCCACCCTGCCCGGCAAGCTGGCCGAATGCCAGATGTCCGAACCCGAGCATCGGGAACTCTTTCTGGTGGAGGGAGATTCGGCCGGCGGCAGCGCCAAACAGGGCCGGGACCGGAAGTTTCAGGCGATCTTGCCCCTCAAGGGAAAAATCCTCAATGTCGAAAAGGCCCGGTTCGATAAGATCCTGAGAAGCGATGAGATCAAAAACATCATCACCGCTCTGGGAACCGGGGTGGGTAAAGAAGAATACGACATCGACAAGATCCGGTACCACAAGGTGGTGATCATGACCGACGCCGATGTCGACGGCTCCCACATTCGAACCCTGCTGCTCACCTTTTTCTACCGGCAGATGAAAGAGGTGATCGAAAAAGGGTATCTCTACATCGCCCAGCCGCCGCTGTTCCGAGTGGGCAAAGGAAAAAGCGAGATCTACCTCAAGGAAGAGGCCGATTTCAACGAACATATCCTGAAGCGGATCTGCAGCATGAAACGGGTCAAATACGGGCCGGAAGAAAAACCGATCTCCGAAGAAAACCTGTTTCTGCTGATGGGGGACCTGGCCGAATACCTGATCACCCTCTCCCGCCTCGAACGCCACGGGGTTCAGCCGGAGATCGTGGAACTGCTGATTCAGGAAGGGGTGGAAGACAAGGATTTTCTCAAGGATGAAACCCGAATGCAGTCTCTCAAGGACTCCCTGGTCAAAAAAGGATGGGAGGTGGACCATCTCTCCTGGAACGAGGAGCGGAAGGTCTATGAAATGAAGGTCCGCCCCTCGGATGAAAGTTTCGGGGAGACCGTTATCGAAGATACCGCCGCCAAGGAGTTCCAATCGGTCCATATCAGCCGCGGGTTTATCCATTCAGCCGATTTTCAACGGTGCGTGGTGCTGGCCAAAAAGATCTTCACCCTCTACCCCCCGCCCTTTAAGATTTTCAGCGGTGAAAAAGACGAAAACCCGGATGAATCCGAGGATAAGAAAGGCCTTTTCAGGTATATGATGGAAGAAGGCAAAAAAGGCATCAGCATTCAGCGGTACAAGGGTTTGGGTGAAATGAACCCCGAACAGCTGTGGGAAACCACCATGAATCCGGAAAAACGGACCCTGCTGAAGGTCAATGTGGATGATGCCGAAAAGGCCGACGATATCTTTACCCTGCTCATGGGCGACGTGGTCGAACCTCGTCGGGAATTCATCCAGGCCAATGCCCTGGAGGTGAGCACCCTCGATATTTGAGCGCAGCAGACCCATGCACCGGCATCGATAAAAGCACGCCTCCCCGACTCCATTCACCTGGATACGGCCGGTTCCCACGGATAGCGACATGAATACCCCACTCCTTCGGGAGAATCTGAAAGCCCATGCGGTGTGGCTGAAGTCCCGCGGAAAAAGCGGGGCTCGGCTGGATCTGCGAAAAGCCGAGCTGGCTGAGGCCGGCTTGCAGGAGTCCGATCTTCGAAAGGCCATTTTGTGGAGGGCCGATCTTCGTCGGGCCGACCTGCGCTACAGC
>JGI12210J13797_10794745_pt1 | contig 12037 bp, 7 predicted proteins | sample ElkSlonscriptome_3_FD_13797 | JGI IMG/M metagenome (IMG submission 13797) | reverse complement strand
ACTATTTCAAGGTCCGTCCACCGTACAACATCCATGAACTGATGGCCCAGTTCACCTCGAAGCACATTCAGGATTAGCCGCTTTGCGGATCCCCTGATACCGCATAACTGACTGGATAGCGGCCGGAGTTTATGCCGGACTTGATCCGGTACCGCAGTGCCAAACGGTAGACACCCGCCACCTTCTACCAATTTACCCTGCGGCTGTAACTACCGGCTCTCCAGCTGCTCAAGCTTTCGCCGCACCCCTTCATTGTCCGGGTCGAACAGCAATGCCTGCTCGTACTCCTGCCGGGCCCGGTAATAGATGCCCTGTTTCTTATAGTAATCGCCGAGTCGGATGTGAAAACCGACATCCTCGGGAAAACGGACCACGGCCTGGCGAAGCACCTCCAGCGCCTTTTCCTCCTTTTTCACCCTGGTAAAAAAACTATAGACATCCCAGTACCAGGAGCTGCTGACGGTTTCCTCGCTGTCGACAAAGTCCAGGGCTCGGCCGCGAAAAAACTCACTGCCCTCCATATCCCCCAGCTCTTCGAGAAACTTACCGTATTTTATCCAGACCCCGACTTTTTCCGGCAGGATCCGGGCAACCTCTTCATGGTCGAAATTGGCATCTATCAACAGCAGGGCCTCTTCAAACAGTTTGTCGTTGGCGACAAGCCCCTTGTGCAGCACCTGCGCTGCCCGAGCATCATTTCCCCGCCACAGCAGCCATTCGGCAAAGGTCAGTATCATCGCCTCTTTCTTCAGGCTTCGCCGGTAGCTCAGCTCCATCAACAAATCAGCAGTCTGACTTCGTGCTGGCGGCAACATAACCGCCGCCTTCTGCAGAAATTCCCCCCGCAGCGGCTGCCGCTGACCGGCAAGCAGATAATAGTGGAGCGCCATTTCCCTGCTGCCCAGATATTTGAAGATATCGCCAAGCACGGCGGGATACGCTCCCTCCAGTGGATCGTAGGCGCCAATTCCGCGTACCGTCTCCGAAAGCTCAGCCAGTTTCTCCTCGGCCAGCTGTCTGCTCAAATAAACCCCCTCCACAGAATCCGCATACATCCATTGGCCCAGGAAAATGCGCGCCGGAAATAGAAGCACGCCGCCAAGCAGGATCACGGACAGAGTCAGGACCGCTACCTTTTTTCTCTTCGCAAGGGGTTCCAGCAGCGTCGTACTGGTTCGGTAATGGGTCCTGGTATTGCCGCAGGAAACCAGCAGTCCGCACAGAAAGAAAAAGTAGAGTCCGTCGGCGCCGTTGTGCATGTTGAAGTCGCTGAGGGCATAGAACAGCATGGAACAGATGCCGACGAAGGCGCCAATGCCTACCAGCACCGAAAAATTGTCTCTTCTTCGCTGGATCATGTCCCAACCGTGAACAAGTATCGCCAATACAAACCAGCCGGCAAGAGTCAGGCCGATGATACCGCCGTCGGTGATCAATTCCAGGTAATCGTTATGGGCATGATCATAAATCAAGGCGTTGGGAATGGTCTTAAAAACAGGAAACACATCGACAAAAGTGCCGAAACCGGCGCCGGTCAGCCAGAAAAACTTGATTATCTGCAGGGTGTCGCTCCAGGTCCGAAATCGATCGAACTTCAGTTCCCCCTCGGGAGTAAATGTATCGTTTACCCGGGAAAGGAGCTCTTCAGCACCGAAATTCAGGATGAAAAGAACAAAACCACCGATAAAGAGAAGAACCACCGGCCAGGATCGTCTGTTCTTCTTACGGGAGAGGAGAAAGTAAAAAAGAACCAACGAGAGAAAGGTTATGATAATTCCCGCACGCCCCAGACTGAGCAGAATCGAAAAAAGGATAACGACGATGCCAAACGCCAGTAGCATCTGATAATTACTTGTAGTGGCGGAGAAAAAATCAACGACTTTGGCCCTGAGCGTTTCGTTTTCATCAATAACAGGTCGAAAATAGAGAAAAATCCCGAGGATCACCGGCAGCAGCATTGCCATAAATCCGGCAAACTGGCTGCGGTTAACCCACGGCCCCATATATCGTGCATCAGGGCCTGATCTGAACCAATATATCTGATCGGGTGAGGTGTAGCGCTGTATGATGGCAAGAAAGGCGATGAATATAACCAAACCTGCGACAATTTTTACTGTTTTATGAAGATTTTTGCTGCCTGCGAGCAGTTGAACGGTGAGTATGTAAAACAGCGCGTAACTGCCAATGCGCAGCGTTTCCAGCAGGGTGGCTTTCTGATTGACCGTCAGCGGCATCCAACCGGAGGTCCCGGCCGCCTGGTGTACCGGCTGGTAGGCGTCGTAGGCGCCGGGCGAGAGCAGGGCGATGATTTCAGGAGGCAGCGGCACCAGCTGGAACAGCATCCACCCCAGAAGCAGAAGCAGCGGCAGAATCCCGGGAATCTCCACTGCCGTCAGCCGCCCCTTGAACTGGTGCCAGATAAACATCAGACCGAGCAGACCAACGGAGAGTTCGACTATGGTCAATGACCACAGCTCTGCGGTGGCGAAGGCCAGAGGCGCAAAGAACAGGATAAAGATAAAGAGGAAAAAGAGGACCGGAGGCGTCTGTGGTTCTTTCAGCTGCAAGCGTACACCTTTCTATGATGCTGGTTTCTATACGGCTCTCAGGCCCCAAGGCTGTGGGAGCCTGCCGGTATATTCATGAAGGTAGAGTCAATTGCGGCAGACTGGACGGTTAATCATTTTCCTTGGCATAATAGGTATTATAGCCACCATAATAGCCGCTACCAGATCCGCCATCCTTGAGGCCGTTGAGGACAAAGCCGAGCAAGTGAGCGTTTATCCCCTGCAGCTTCTTCATGCCGGCATAAAGCATGTCGTTGGTCGTCTGCCGCGCCTTGACGACTACTATGGTGCCGTCGACCACCTGGCTGATCGCCAGGCTGTCGGTCACCCGCTGGATGGGCGGCGAATCGATGAGGATGAAGTCGAAGATTTCCGACATCTTGGAGATAAGCATCTTCATCTTGCGCGAATTCAGCAGTTCCGAGGGGTTCGGCGGAATGGTGCCGGAAGGGATCAATTGGATGTCTTCGCCCGGTACGTCGTAGATGATATTGCCTTCCATATTGCCGGTGAGATAGTTGCTCAGCCCCACCTTGTTGTCCAGGCCGAAGAAATCGTGCATGCGCGGCTTTCTCAGATCACAGTCGATGATGAGCACCTTTTTACCATCCTGACTCAGCACTCGGGCAATATTTACCGTGGTCGTCGTCTTTCCCTCTTTCGGCCCCATGCTGGTAATGAGCACCGTTTTCGGCGGTCTTTCGGCATGCGAGAGCAGCAGGTTCGAGCGAATGAGGCGATAGCTCTCGGCCAGCGGCGACAATGGCTGCCGCAGGATAATTGACTCGACATTCTCATTCTTGCCCTTGAGCTGTTCGATGGTGCCGAGCACGGTGAAATCGAACCGGTTCATCAAATCCTTTTCCGACTTGACGGTATTATCGAGGTATTCGAGGATAAAAGCAGCACCCACTCCCAGAGCCAACCCCAGTACCAACCCCAGCGCCAAGGCTCTTCGCTTGTTGGGGGAGGCAGGCCCACCAGGCATGTCGGCCTCTCTCACCACCCAGATATTGACGCTCTGGGCCTGCTCGGTGACACCGGTGCGCTTGATATTGGAGGTCAGCGCATCGTAGAGCACCCTGTTGGTATCCACCTCGCGCTGCATGATGGAGAGCTGGACGAACTTCTCGTTGACATTTTGAAGTTCGCCTTTGGTCTTGGAGAGAATGTCTTTGAGATTCTGTTCTTTTTTCTTGGCCAGCTCGTAAGTGTTTCTGGTGGAGGCGATTATCCTGTCGATTTCGAATTTCAGCTCGTTGTTGAGAATAGTCAATTCATCCTTGGCCTCGATCATCTTCGGATGCTTGTAGCCGTATTTCTTGGAAAGTTCATCGATGTTCTGTTTGGCCTTGAAGATATTCTCGCGAATCTCCTTTAATACCTCGTTGGTGGCGAAAACGGGAATGCGCTCCAGTGCCGCCAGGTTGCCTTCCGCCGCCTGAATCTGCTCGTAGACATCTTCCAGCTCCCGGCGTTGGGTCTGGGCGTTGGTATATTCAGTGTTGATCTGCCCAAGCTTCTGCGGTATAACCGCCAGCCTGTTCTCGACGGTTATCAGATCATTATCCCTTTTATAGCGCTGTAGGGCGGTTTCCGCCTCTTCGAGTTTGTTTCGCTCCTCTTCGGCCTTCTCCGTCATCCACTGCAGCTCATAGCTGCTGGCACTCAGTTTAATATCGAGGGTCACATCCTTGTAGGCCTGGACGACAGCATTGGCGACCAGTTTGGCAATCGCCGGATTTTCATGGCGGTAGGTTATATTGACAATCTTCGATTCCGGCACGGGCGAAACGCCCAGACCGCTGCGGATGATACTGGCGATGATGTCGGCATCGGTATAGGACTCACTCGGAAAATCGACCATTCCGTTGATCTGAGGCGATGTTTCCGGCTCCCCGCTGCGAAAGTCCGGCAGTACTGACGTGATCCATTCCTTGACATTTTTCTTCGCCTCTGCAAGAAAGGATTTTTCCTGCGGCTTTTCTTTAATAAAAAAACCTTTATAGCGTTCGTCGAGCTTGAGGTTTTCCACCACCCTCTTGGCAACATTCTCGCTCTGGATTATCTGCGTCTGGGTCGACAGAAAGTATGGGTCGTAACGGCTATACTGATAATCGAGATTACGGTTACCCTCGTTTTTTTCAATGAGCACGGCCGAAGAGGCCATATAGATGGGAGTAGCCGTATAGACCTTCAGCACCTGCCAGCCGAGGACGATGACCGCCAGGGTGATGATGATTGGCATCCTCTTGCGAAGAATATTGATATAATCACGGATATTGATCTCGTGATCCTCACCCTCGTCCTGATATATGTCCAATTCGCGATCGCCTTTCATATGCATAGCGTGGAAAAAAATGTTTGAAAAAAAGTGTGCTTTGAGAAAACTGTTAGAAAAAGCTCTCCGGCACGACTATAACATCGTCCTGCTGCAGTGAAGTATCGAGATCCACATCCTTGTAGACACGTTTTTCATTGTCCACAACCCGAACAATGCGGACTCCGGACTTCGAGGCCTTGCCGGTAAAGCCTTCAGCCAGGGCTATGATCTTCAGGACCGTTGTTGCAGAATCACAGGGATAGGTTCCGGGTTTACCGACTTCGCCGGTAACAAAGCACATGCCGCCCTTGGCGACATTGACGGTATCACCATCGAGGATCTGCACGTTCTGGCTGATATCACCCTTTTCAATCAGGGCATCGAGGTCGACGACCACGATGTCGTCGCTGCCGTCGTTGCTGCTGCGCTTGATGGTAGCGGTATCGCCTGCCTCGTTGGTTAGCCCTCCCGCCTTGGAGATCAGCTCGAGGAAGGTGATGGCCCCGCTCAACTCGATGAGACCTGGGTTGCGCACCTGTCCGAGAACCACCACCTTTTTGCTTCGGTACTCTTCGACAAAGACATTGACCTGCGGATTGACCAGATAGCCGTCGGCCAGTAGGGTTGTGATTTTGCCGGTGACATTGGGAATCGACAGACCGGCAACCTCGACAGGCCCCAGCAGCGGCATGATGATTGTGCCGTCGCTGTTGACCATTACCTTGGTGGTCAGATCATCATTATCATAGACGTTGATGCTGAGTACGTCACCCGGACCGACGCGATATTCTTCCACTGCGGCGAAACAGTTCCCTGCAAAGACAAGAATAAGAAAAACGACGAAAGATAACTTCATAATCCCCTGAAAGCCAGCTAATCTTTTGCAAAACACTATGATACAGCCGTTGTACGCGACATTACCCCATTTCTGGTCCGACAAACGCCATTTTGAACCTTTTCTATACCAGATTTCGATCCCGGCGTCATCCAGGAGAAGAGAGTTTTCTCTACTTCCGCCAGCTGACCTTACTGATCTTTTCGGCTGTCCGGAGCCCAGGGTTTAGAAAGCCTGGATTGCGGCCGCAGTTTATGCCGGACTTGATCCGGTACCGCAATGACAAACGGCAGTCTCCAAGGCCGGCATCCCCTGCGTCAACCGCCAGCCACCTCTCAATCGCCGTCACCAAGGCAAAAAAATCCCCCGGCCGAATGCTCACGTTTCAGCCAGGGGAGGATAACACAAAAAAATCCTACAGAGCGAAGTTAACACCCAGCATAACCCTATTGGTTGTGTACTCGAAAAAGTCCTGGGTGGAGTCCACCGTCTCATACTCATAGGCAAGTTCCGCCCGCAGCCACTCCTTGAAAAGGTACTGTACGGCCGGCCGCATGAAATAGGTCTGCTCATCCCGATCCTCGGCGATGAGCTGCGAATAATCGGCATCCTCAAAGGCAAAATCGAAGCTGCCGGTTATCTTTTCGGTGAACTTCTGGTTATAGCCAAGACTGGCTCCCCAGACCGTTCTGTCGGTGGCGACGACACTGTCGGTTTCCTCGTTCGTCCTATAAAGACTGAGATTCATAGAGGTCTTCTCTGAATAGCGGTAGGTGATCTGCAGATCAAGAGCCAGGCCGTCGTAACCGCCTCTCTCCTCGAGATCGAACTCCCTCTCTTGGTAACCGACCTTGAACAGCAAGGCGAGTTTTTCGGTGGTATCCCACTTGATGCCGCCGTAGTAGAAGTCCTGCTCACTGTCGTTTTCCACAGCCTCGTCATATTCGACGTCTATATACTCGTACTGGAGAAAAAAGGAAGTCTTCTCGCTGAAATTGTAATAGCCGTAGGCAGCCACACCATTGTCTGTTCTGTCTTTATAATCTTCGAGGTTCTCCTCGTAGCTGACGTCGAAATTGGTGTAGTCCACCTGGAATCTCAGCTTTTCGGTCATCGTCCAGTCGGCAGTGGCCATAAAAAAGTTGGTATTGAAGCGCGGACGGATGGACTCTCGGGTCGTTGTTTCGGTGCCAAATTTGTCCTCGGCCTCCGTATACCTGTCGATGACCTGCAGAGAGAGGCCGCCTCTCATATTGTAGCGGAACAGTCCCTCTGCAACCCAGTCGGTATCGTTGAGGTCAGAGTCTTCGGTGTAGTATTTGAAGTCAGCGCCCACCAGGGCATAGGAGACGAATCTGTCGGGTGAGGTCCTGTCCTGCAGCTGATTTTGCAGTCCGCCGGGGGAGGTATTGTGCGGTGCCAGACTGATGGGTATGACCTTTTTCCGCGGCAGGGCGAACCAGATGCCGGGCGAAACCGTGGTTTGAAAACTGTCTTCCTCTTCAACATTGGAGTTATAGACGTTGTCGCTGTATTCCTCATAGACATTGAGGTAGGGATGAAAATATCCGCCTTCCAGGCCGAAGATGTTTCGGGCAGTGGCAACTTCACTCTCCTCGGGTAGAAGAGAAGTCTGCTCCTCACCCTGGCCCATGGGCATATCCACCGGATCCTCGGGTGATACGGAATTTGCGGCCACAACCACAAGATCATTGATTTCAATGGCCTTACTGCCCGCAGCCAGTAAAAAGACGCTGGCAAATACACCTATCACGACGCAATGCACCGTTTGACGATTCATACTCCCCCCTTTCTCTGGTAATTCCTGCGCACCTTCTATCTCCTAATGGCGTACCGGCGGCAAGCGGCGAAGCATGTTCCTTCTCTCAAGAGCGAGGTCAGGCCAGCCGAAACGGTACGACGGACCTTCGATGTGTTGACCGTTTGATTAGGATTATATGGGTTAGGTGGTGCGTAGCGCTTTCTCTCGTGTATTTCTCTCTTCCTACACTATGCAATCATCAAAAAAAGGTCATCCTGCTCGAGCAGTTGCAGGCTGACCTTTGAGAGTATTGAGCTTATAGCGACATACAAAAAACCGAAGAACCGATCTGCTTATGGGGCGGAAGGACTGACATTATCTCCGCCGCCGCCGGGATTGACGCTGACGAAACTGGTGCCGGTCGCCACCGGCGTAAACGGCTGGGCATCCGCTACCTTATCGCCGCATTCGGCGATGCTCTTTTTGTAGCCGGCGGCTACCATCAGCTCGGAAATGCCGTACCTTTCGGCTGCGGACCTGATATCCTGCCCCTGGGCTCCGGCGCAGTAAAGCGCCTTGACCAGGTTGGATGGATTCAATCCCTCGAACTGGAGGCCGTTTTCAACGATCATGTCCGGACCAATGCCCTCCTTCATGGCGACGACAACGGCATTGTCGATGCCTTCCTGGTAAAAGGTATCCTGAAAGTTAACCAGCCACTCGGCAACGGCAACTGTCGCCGTAATCAGGATAAGCCCCATAACAAATACTAATCTCTTCATTCACTTACCTCCCCTTAATATATACACTTCCGAAGCTTCTTCGTAACCTTTGCCGTTTATCGGGTGGAGGTGTTTTCCGATTTTACATAAACTGCCAACACCCTTATCACCTAACACAATGATTAACGTATTGAAAATATTATTGCAAGCCCTTTTTATGTAAGGAAAAACAATTATTACCTTTGGTTCCAACGTCAACTTTCATGGCGAGAGGACATCATTCGACACAAAATCTATCTGGATTGCGACCGGAGTTTATACCGGACTTGATCCGGTACCGCAATGACAAACGGTAGCCTCCCGCCACCTCTACCAATTTACCCTGCGGAAGGGACCACCCTTCCCCTACCGTCATTCCGGACCTGATCCGGAGTCCAGAAAACCAAAACCAGCACCAATTTCAACATTCCCTGCGATAGCCACCAATCTCCCCTCTTCCGTCATGCCGATATCGAATCGTAGTCCGGAATGACGGATCCGGCATCCAGTCAAACGGGGACACATTCTCTCACTGCTTCGACCTGACCAGCAACCGAAAAATAATCTGATCCTGATCGCCATCGAAATCGAGAAACTCAAAGCCATGGTAGCAGGCTCCGTCCTTGCTCGACAGCCAGACATGTCTCGCCGGCAGTTCGAGAAAATGCTTTGTCCCGTCCTTTTCGTAGATCACCTTGAGGATAATCTCGTCCAGCAGTTGCTGTAGCTCAGGGATATTTGCCATAAGCCCGCCGTTGGATATGTTGATGACATCGCCGGCATATACTTCTCCCTTGTCTCTGGCCGCGACCTCCAGCTGCATTGCCACCGGAAAACGTCGCGATTTCCGGATAAACTGGTAGATCTTAAAGTTCCTGAAAATCTTTAGAAAAGCTGGCGAAGCAAACCGCACCGTCGGCCGCCGCCTCTTCGCCGCCCGGCTGCGCGCCATCTTCTTGCCGACCCGCATAAAGGTGATAATGTAGAAGGAGGCCACCACATAAGCGATAAAATAGCCGATGAATATGGCGAAAAGCAGCCAGTCCGGCCAGGAAAAAAGCACCGACAGCACGGCAACGCACGAAAACATCGTGCAGAGAGCGATGATCACCCGCACCGCCCAGCCTCTGGGCATGCCGTATCTGATAAAGATATGATGGAGATGATATCTGTCCGACTTGAAGGGGCTCTGGCCCCGGAGAATGCGCTTGATCATCACCGTCAGGGTATCGACAACAGGCACGGCCAGTACCAGCAGCGGCACCACCGGCCGCACCTGGGCGGCATCGCCCTGGGTCAGCACCAGGGCGACGAGGGCCAGCGAGAAGCCGAGGCAGAGGCTGCCGGCATCGCCCATGAAGATCGTCGCCTCCACCCAGTTGAAGCGGAGAAAGCCCATCACTGCCCCCAAAAGAGCCAGACAGAGCAGCATCACCGGGGTATTGCCCGCCAGCGAGGCCAGCGCCGCAAAGGTGAGGAAAGCGACGAAGGAAAAACCGCCGGCCAGACCGTCAAGGCCGTCTATGAGATTGACGGCATTGGTCACCCCGACCACGCAGAACACGGTTACCCCCCAGACGATAAAGGTGTTGGCCGGCAGCACGATATCGCCTATGCCCAGAAGATCGCCAAAATTCTGCAGATATATCCTGCTCAGATACATGAGAATCGAGGTCGCCAGCACCTGGGCCAGAAACTTCTCCCGGTGGCCGATCTCGCTGTAGTCGTCGAGAAAACCGATGAGCAGCAGAATGGCCATGCCGATAAAATAGCCGCGCAACCCTTCCAGCGGAATAAAGAGCAGAAAGCTGAAGGTGGCCGAGATAACCATGGCGATACCGCCCACCAGCGGCAGGGGACGGCTGTGGATCTTGCGCGCCGCCGGATGATCCACCAACCCAATTCTAGTTGCGATCCTGGCCAGTTTTGGTATTAAGAAGATGGTCGATATCAGCGAGGTGAGAAAAACCAGTATGACTCGCAGCTCCGGTGTGATCATGTGTCCTCGATACCTCTTGGGGTGTTCGCCGCTGCAGTCTCCCTGTCTGGCCAGACCGCTTGCGAGCTGTTAACCGCACTGTCTCAATCGTGCATACTATCTTTATATTTCGGGCTGTCAAGAAAATGGCATCCCAGACGACCGAAACCGAACACCACGGATCCTGTAATGGCAATTCTCAAACTGCCCTTCAAAATCCTTCTTTTCGCCTTCCTGCTGTTCGTGCTGGTCGCCGCAGCACAACTGCTTTTCTACGCCTACCTGCAGTCTACCTCTTCATTGCCGCAAAGATCGGAGCTGATAATCGTCTTCTCCGGGGAAAAAGAGCGCATAGAGGCAGCAATGCACCTTGTTGACATCGGCCTGGGCGAACACCTGGCGGTCATCAACAAAACGAAGAAACAACTGAAAAAGGAGATTGAGGAAAAGAACGGGAGCAAGAAGGCCATTCTGCTCACCGGCAAGGAAAGCCGCTCGACCTTCGAGGATGTCTATTGGGCGGTACAGCTGATCCGCAAACACAAATTCCGCTCCGTCACCCTGGTGACCTCCTCCTACCATATGCCCAGGGCTTTTATACTCTTCAAGACCCACCTGCTCGTCACCGGGCAGAAAGCCGAGCTGCGTTTTCATTCAGTTGAGATCGTCCCGGAGAGCTCAAGATCGGCCTTTGCCGTCCTTTTCTACAACGAGACAGTAAAGATATGGGGAAGCGCACTGGAACTTATCGGCAATCTCTTCACCGGCAGGCTCATGTATGATTTGCCCTGGTTCCAGAACATAAGCGAACTGACCCACCAATACCTGTTGATATACGAATGAGCAACATGACATAAAATGCCCACCTCTTATACTAATCCCCCACCTCCAAAAGTCATCACTAACACCCCTGGATTGCGGCCTGCGCCGCAATGACAAACGGTAGTCTTCAAAGCCGACCTTCCCTGCCTTAGCCACCCCCAATCCTCCTACCGTCATTCCGGTACCGGATCCGGTATCAACAGCTTTGATTCGATAGCTTTTTCCACTATATATGCGGCAAATATACGGCCTAGTTAGGCGCTCTTAAAGATTGATACCCATTATCTCCACTTTTCATTTCCCTTTTTTTATATCAATGCTATACTCCTTGCCTGATTTTACGCCATCGCTCATAGCTCTATCCAACACCAACTCACGACAGACACATTCTTATGAAGGGCATAATACTTGCCGGAGGTTCCGGCACCAGGCTCTATCCACTCACCAAGGTCGTCTCCAAACAGCTCATCCCCGTATACGACAAACCGATGATATACTATCCCCTGTCGGTACTGATGATTGCCGGCATCAGAGAGATACTCATCATCTCCACACCGCACGATCTGCCCCTTTTCCAGGAACTTTTCGGTGACGGATCGCACATCGGACTGTCGCTCAGCTATGCCGCCCAACCCAAACCGGAGGGGCTGGCTCAGGCCTTTCTCATCGGCAGACAATTCATCGGCAATGACTCCGTCGCCCTTATCCTCGGCGACAACATTTTTTTCGGCCCCGGATTCTCACAAATAGTCAAGCGATGCGCTACCCTGGAGGAGGGCGGGGTCATTTTCGGCTATCTGGTCAAGGATCCCGGAAGATACGGTGTGGTCGAATTCGACGAGGAGTGCAACGTCGTCGGCATAGAGGAAAAACCGGCGGCTCCCAAATCAAGATACGCGGTGCCGGGCCTTTATTTCTACGACAACGAGGTAGTGGCAATCGCTGAACGAATCAAGCCTTCGGCCAGGGGAGAGCTTGAGATTACCGAT
>JGI12210J13797_10312372_pt1 | contig 12040 bp, 9 predicted proteins | sample ElkSlonscriptome_3_FD_13797 | JGI IMG/M metagenome (IMG submission 13797) | reverse complement strand
GCTTCCTCCATACACAAACACCGACGGCCGGTTCAGACGCGCCAAGGCAATCAGGCAGCCTGGCATATTTTTATCGCACCCGCCGAACGCGACCACGCCATCGAACCCCTCGCAGGCGGTGACCGCCTCGATGGAGTCCGCAATAATTTCGCGCGATACGAGGGAATATTTCATCCCCTCCGTGCCCATGGAAATGCCGTCAGAAATGGAAATGGTATTAAACTGGACGGCCTTTCCGCCGGCAACCGCTACCCCTATTTCCGATTCATCAGCCAGTTTATTAATATGCATGTTGCAGGGCGTGACCATACTCCAGGTGGACGCAATGCCGATCTGCGGTTTCTTAAAATCGGCGTCTTGAAATCCGACCGCGCGCAGCATGGCCCGGCTCGGTGCTCGTTCGACTCCGTCGACAACGGCGGATGAATACGTTCTCTGGTCTTTTTTCGATGGTTTATCGTTCATGCGTAATACCCTCTGTGGTTGGAAGCAGTTTAAAACCCTTTTCAGGGGTTGCAACCCATTAAAGTGGGTTTCAAAAAAACAAGTGCAGGGTTTCAGCCCGTGGAAATTCGCATTTTCCGGAAAACACTCAACCTCGAAACATCTGAGATCAGTAAAAAATAGTGAATTTTACGTCTATCCACCTATTTCCGGAAATCTTGGCGTGGTATTTGCGTATTATGCCTTAATTAAGGATGAAGGGACTAAACATGAAGACGTGGTCAATAGTTGCAGTTGAAGTCTCCATGGCTTTAACCGGCATTGCGATGATCGGCTTGATGGCGGTCGTGGCAATGAATTGATTTACAAAATGGGACACTCTCCCGTGGTTCCAATGACTGGAAAAATCCACCTCCCGGGATCCAGTCATTGGAACCTTTTTTTGTATCGGCGTGCCTCGGCGATAATTTCCTCTTCACCTTCCACATAACCGTCTTTCATCAGTACGCGTCCGTCGCAAATCACCGTATCCACACAACTTGAATCCGCGCTGTAGACGAGGTCATCCACCAGATTATACCCCGGCACCAGCCGCGGATTATTCAGATCAACCAAAACGCAGTCGGCCAGCTTGCCTACCGCAATCTCCCCGGCATCGATCCCCAATGCCCGAGCGCCATTCATCGTCGCCATATCGAACACCGTCTGGGCCGGCAGCAACGTCGGATCCTGATGCGTGACTTTGGCCTGCATGGCCGCAACTTTCATCTCTTCGAGCATGCACAGATTATTATTGGACGAGGCCCCGTCCGTTCCGAGTGAAAGCTGAACCCGGGCCTTTTCCATCTTCTGAAATTGAAAACTGCCGGATGCCAGCTTCATGTTGGAAACTGGGTTATGAACCACCTCGACCCCGCAGTCGGCGAGGGTCCCTATTTCAGCATCGTTCACATGCACCACATGAGCCGCGAGCGTCTTTTCATCCAGAAGTCCGATTTTTTCCAACCATTGGACAGGACGTAGACCAAACTGCGAAAGACAATCCTCCACCTCTTTCTCCGTTTCTGAAAGGTGGATATGAAACAGCAACCCGTGGTCTTTCGCAAAATCCTTGGCCCACAGGAGCGATTTTTTGGAAACGGTATACATCGCGTGAGGCCCTAGGGCAAAACTCAGGCGGTCGCAATAGGATTTGGATTCCTCAAAAAGCTTCACCGCCTGCTCTCGCTCCATTTTTGCGCGGTCAGCATCGTTCAGATCGATAAAAACGGAGGAAAGGTGAGCTCGAAGCCCCATCTCTTCCGTCGCGCGGGCCACACCATGATAGTACCAGTACATATCATTAAAGCAGGTCGTCCCGGATTTGATCATTTCCAGCGCAGCCAAACGGGCCCCGTGATAGATATCCTCTTCGGTCAGTTTCGCTTCCAGCGGCCAGATATGATTGTTCAGCCAATCGTGAAGATGCAGATCATCGGCATACCCGCGCAACAGCGTCATCGAAGCGTGCGTGTGCATATTGATAAAGCCGGGAATAATCGCCTTTGCCGACCCATCCAAAATTTCATGCCCGACCGGATCTATACCGGCATGAATGGATTGTATTCGATTTCCCTCAATCAGGACATCGGTCACAGCACCATTCAATTCAACATTTTGTATAAACAAACCCATGTAGTAGTCCTTTGTCCGTAGTCTCTGGTCATTGGTCTTGGCCCTAAGGTTCTTTGTCCTTAATTCCCAGTTCTGATCAGTCGGCTAAATATAAATTCAAGATCCGTCAGCATGATTTCAGATACTTAATTAAGCCGCCGATTAATTTTTTGACATCACCAGCGCAGCCGTACGCGACGTTGAATTCATCCGGATCTATATACGCATTGTCCAGAGCAACATAAAGACAACTCTGCACTTCAGTAGCTGAGCGTTGGGCATAGACCAAAAAACGGACAAACCCCGCATCGCTTCCTCCATCAAACCCTTCCGCTATGTTGTTCATGATGGACACTGAAGCTCTAGTTATCTGGTCTCGCAAACCGAAATCTGGTCTAAACCCATCGTTCCGAGTATATTTATAAACCGTACGCGTTAATTCTCGACCCTTTTGCCAAGCATCAATATCCTCGAATCTTTTAAACGCCATACTCTTCTCCTTTAGAGGCATTCTAGAAACTTGGTGAATTACATCCAAGGACTAAGGACCAGAGACTACGGACCAAGGACTAAGGACTAAGGACTAAGGACTAAGGACTAATTAAAACTTCCAACCCTTGGAAAAGCATGGTTTTAATAGCATTTTTACGTAGGGGAAAATAATGAAACTTTTTGTTCCGGGTAGGATCTGCCTTTTTGGTGAGCACTCAGACTGGGCCGGCGGGTACCGCCGAATCAATGCGGACATTGAAAAAGGAACCGCACTTATTGTCGGCACCAATCAAGGCCTCTATGCCGAGGCCAAAGCTCACCCGGACAAGCTCATCCTGAAAGCCTGCTTTGAAGACGGCAAGCGCGTCGGCCCCTATGAAATTCCCATGGAGCGCGAAGCGCTGCTGGAAGAAGCCATGAAAGGCGGCTTTGCCAGCTATGCCGCCGGCGTGGCCTATCAGATTATCACCCATTACCGCGTACGCGGCCTGGAGATTGATAACTATCACACCGACCTCCCGGTGCAGAAAGGCCTCTCGTCCTCAGCGGCCATCACCGTTCTGGTCGCGCGGGCGTTTAACCGTATTTATGACCTGAAGATGACCGTGCGCGGAGAAATGGAATATGCCTACCTCGGCGAAATCACCACGCCGTCCCGCTGCGGGCGACTGGATCAGGGCTGCGCCTATGGCAACCGCCCCGTCAAAATGATCTTCGACGGGGACCGCCTGGACGTGGAAGAACTGAATGTGCCCGAGCCCTTGCACTATGTGATCGTGGATCTAAAAGCGCACAAAGATACCGTCGAAATTCTGGCCAAGTTAAACCAATGCTATCCCTTTGCAGAAAATGACGTGCAGAAAAAAGTGCAGGAATATCTGGGGCCGATCAATGCCGTTCTCAACATTCGGGCCTCAGAAGCCATTCGCGCCGGCGATGTAGAAACCATCGGCAAACTAATGACGGAAGCGCAGGCCAAATTTGATAAGCACCTACAGCCCGCCTGCCCCTCTCAGCTCACCTCGCCCGTTCTGCATAAGCTTTTGGCGTTTGAACCAATTCAGGAATATATTCTGGGCGGCAAAGGCGTAGGCTCGCAGGGTGACGGCACCGCGCAGTTCCTGGTCAAGGATCCGGAAGCGCAGGAAAAGGTCATCGAAATCATCGAACGGGACCTGCAGATGCCCTGCATGAAGCTCGATATTGAATCCGCCAGCAAACTGCGTAAAGCGATTATTCCAGCGGCAGGATTTGGCGACCAGCTTTTCCCCTCGTCGAAAACACTGAAGAAAGAGATGTTCCCGATCATCGACCGCGATGGCCGTGCCAAGCCGGTGATTATGGTGATTGTTGAGCAGGTCTTAAATGCCGGCATTGATGAAGTCGGCATCATCATTCAGGAAAGCGACCGGGAATTGTTTGAAGATTTCTTCCACAACCATCTGCCGATTGAACACCTCCAAAAGTTACCGCAGGAAGACCGGCGGTACATGCAGCATATTATGGATATCGGTAACAAGGTCAGCTTCATTGTCCAGGAAGGACAACAGGGATTCGGCCACGCCGTCTATTCCGCAAAGGAGTGGATTGGCAATGAACCGTTCATCCTGATGCTGGGCGATCACCTCTTTGCCTCGGAGACCGACAAACCCTGTATTCAGCAGTTGATCGAAGTCTACGAAAAGACCGGGCGCAGCGTCGTGGGATTAAGGGAAACGCCGGAAGAAAAAATCAAACAGTTTGGCTGCGCAACCGGCGTATGGGAATCCGATGGCGATCTTCTATCTATCACCGAGTTTGCGGAAAAACCGTCCATCGAATATGCCCGCCAGCACCTGGACACACAGGACGTACAGGATGGTCATTTTCTCGCCATTTTCGGGCAGTACATTCTGACTCCGCATATTTTCCAATTATTGGAAGATAACATCGCGCGCGATGCTCGGGAACGCGGCTCATTTCCGCTCACCTCCTGCCTCGACCGTCTGCGTCAGGAAGAAGGCTTCACCGGTCTCCGCATCCAGGGCCGCCGCTTCGACATCGGCAACCCCGAGGATTACCGCCAGACCATCATTGATTATCAGAATTCGTGAGGCGTGAGGCGTGAGGCGTGAGGCGTGAGGCGTGAGGCGTGAGAGATTTTTTAAATTTCCACCTTCTTCGTCAAAGATGAAAAATTAAAGAATCATCCTACAAATTTCAGGTTTCCAGTTTCAGGTTTCCACGTTCAACCTAATACGCCCCGCGCTGGGCGCAGACCGCTTTAAAGGTCCGAACAATAATCACCAGATCAAGCCAGATGGACCAGTTCCGCACATAATACGGATCCCACTTTTCCATGCCCTCCGTTCCGGCCTCGCTGCGGCCGGACACCTGCCAAAGACCCGTGATCCCCGGCTGAACTTTGTCCCGCAGAAAGCGCACCTGTTCCGGAAGATCATCAAAGTGGTATTTCGGTAACGGCCGGGGACCCACGATGGACATCGTTCCTCTCAGCACGTTCAACAGCTGGGGAATTTCATCCAGCGAAGTTTTACGCAGAAAACGTCCCACCTTGGTAATTCGCGGATCTTTTTTCAGTTTATAATGCGTCTCCCACTCCTGCTTCAGCACGGGGTCCTTTTTCATCGCATTTTCCAATACCCGTTCCGCATTCGGCACCATGGTTCGGAATTTCGCTGTTCGGAATGTACCTCCGCCCCGACCGATCCGCGGCTGCATAAACATCGGATTCTTCCGGTCTTCCAGCCAGATCAGGACATAAAGAACTGCCATTAACGGCAACCATAATGGGGCCGAAAGCAGCACGAGCGTCAGGTCCATAACGCGTTTAAAAATCCGGGCAAAAGGATTGAGCAGGTTTTTGGTAATTTCAAGGCCCAGAATACCCTGAAGATCGCGCGGAACCACCCATAGCGAAGGCGCATCTTCCAAGTCGGGAATCAGGATCACCCGCCGGTACGTTTCAAGCGGCCCTTCAAGAATCTCGACCTCCTGATGGCGGGATTGCCCAGTTCCTGACGTCACGATCGCCACCGGAGTCTGGCTCGTGACATTGTGAAGGTTTCCCCGAACCGGCACTCCCTCAACAACGGAGCCCATCGGTATGTCATCCGAAAAAATAGATGCCGGCATATAGCCCAGACTCGGCTCGGCTCGCAACGCCTCAATTACCGTTCCCACCGACTGCTTATTACCATAAATGGAAACCGGAACGCCCCATTGACCCATTTTAATGATCAAGCCCCGCATCATGGTGCGCCCCAAAGGAATACCAGCCGCGCTGATCACATATGTGATCAGAAAAACAATCCGACTTTGCGTAATCGTGATCTTGGATAAAAACGAAACCACGAGCACCACGGTGAACATGATAAAGAGAGTATGCTGGATTTTTCTCAGTTCATCCACCACCCCGATACCCCAACCGGGCAGTAATCGGGCAATACCCGCCACAGCAACCCAGACGGGGGCAATCAGAGGCCCGTAACCCAACCTGAAAGGAATGTCATTAATCCATAACAGCATGAGTTTCGCAACCAGCACGGCCAGAAATACGACCAGAATATCCATAAATGCAATCGCCAGTGCGTTAGCTACATACCGCCGATAAAAATTGGACGTCGTCCGGTTTGAATCAATATAGACAATATTCTTTTTCAATGTGTTCCCCTGCAACAGCCGACAATCTGCCGCAAACTAGTATAATTTACTAGTCCATTTTTCATGATGATCACGTCTGATTATTCCTTCATGAGTTCAAATAGATCATCGAGAGAATCCGGAGTTTCGGATGAGTTCGGTTTAAAAGCTTCCATGGAAGGCTTGATATCGTGCAGAACAGGCTCTGCGGTTGGTTGCGCCGAAACCTCATCCGGTTCGTCTTTACGGATCATTGCTTCCAACCATTGGATATTTTTCCGCGACGATTTTGTGCGTTTGATGGTTTCCATGTGTCGGAAGGCATCCAACGCTTCCTCATAGAATCCCGACTTACGCAGTTCAACCCCGAGAATCCACCAATATAGATCATTAAACTTTCGTAAATCGCATGCACTATGGATGAGCTCCAGCCCCTCACGCTCCCGTTCAGCGTCCTTTTCCTCATTATACCGGTGTAAAAACAACAACACTTTTCCTTTAGCAATGAGGGATTCTGGATCTTTCGGATTCAGAATGGAGGCGCTGTCAAACCACGCCAACTCCTCCCGGGCCAGATCAAGTTTTTTATCCCGCTCCAGCGTATGTCGCCGATCATGATGCACGCGTTTCCCCATCCCGCTATACGCTCGCCAGTTCTGAGGCGACCACTTAATGGCCGACGCATACAGATCCTCGGCCTGCTGCATCGATTCCGGGCTCCGCGAAAGTTCCACCTTTTTATCCGCCAAAGCATTCATTGCGGAAGCCCCCAGAACCGGAACGGAAAGTGCCGTCAGCACCAGAAAACCGATCCCCAGCATCCAAAGCAGAGCAGTAGAAAGCAGGATGGAGAATGTAGAACGTTTTCCTTTCCGCCCACTGGGTACCACACCCCCCACGCTCTCCGCTTCGGTCTCCGTGTCGTTCTCCCGTCTTCGCAGACTTCGGCGAGACATGCCGCCTTCCGCCTTCTGTTCTCCGTCGTCCGCCACCTTACGTTCTATATCCAACGTCCTACTTCCCACAACAGAACGGCGCGTTCCGCGCCTCAACGGCCCAATAGCCAACGCCGCCAACAACGCAAACAACATCGCATTTGGAAAAATATGCATCTGAAAATCGAAGAATGAATGCACCATGGTTCCTGCCACCGCCCCCAAGAAAGCAAACCCCATAAAAGCATGCCGAGCGTCTTCCGCTTTAAGAGATTTCACCAGAACCCACACCGAACCATACATCCAGGCCAAGGCAAAAAGTCCAAACCCAACTAATCCAAAATCGGCGATCAGCTCCAGATATTCATTATGCGGGTGACCGGCAATACTGCGCGCTCCCTTATATCTTTTTCTGTGTTCCGGATAGGCATACCGATAGGTACCCGGACCATACCCGAAAATGGGCTGCTCCTTGATCATGTCCAACGTATCCAGCCAGGTTTGCGGACGGAAGTCTCGGGCTTCACTGCCCAGCCCCTCCTCAGCTTGTCCCTGTAAAAATACAACCACGGGTTTTGCGCGCCGCTGAAATGTTTCCGAAAAACGCCAGGCTCCGGCCAGCAGCAGCACCGAGCAAAGCGGCACCAGAATCACCAACCCCGCAAACAGTTTTTTGCTTCTGCGCAGCGCCATCAGACAACACACCACGCCCACCGCCGCAATACTCCCCAGCCAACCCGCGCGCGACTCCGTAAAAAACATCGGCGGCAGCAAGGCCAGAAAACCATACCCCGCCAGAATTTTCAGATAGAGCCCCGCCTGCGGAATAAAGAGCAACGCCACACAGAACGGCAGGAGCATCTGCATAATGTGCGCAAAATGGTTCGGGCAGATATAGGTCGAAGCTAGGCGTTCCGATGGAGCCATATAATGATCCGTATACCGCTCCGTCCACAGAATCGACATCGGCGATTTAAAATGAATCACCAGCCCATACAGCGCCAACAGCACCACGATAAAAATCAACCCGCCCAGAATAATCCGATTATCCTTAAACGCCGTCAGCCCCTGTCCCCACACCATGAAAGCCCCGATAACCGCAGCAATAAAAATCATGCGCAGCGCCGAATCAAACGGGATCACCGATGACGAAATCATCGCAAACCCCCAAAGCAGGAAGAGAAGCCAGAATAAAGAGGACGGAGGACAGAGGACAGAAGATGGAGGACGTCCCTCCACGCTCGCTGCACGCCGCTCCCTCCCCATGCGCCACGCACCATGCATCAGCTTAGCGGTAATCACCGCCAGACTGATCACAAATGCCGGCCCCAGCAGCAAACTCTTATCCTGCCCCACCACCCCATAAAGGCAAAAGCACAGAACCGTTATAAGAATTAAAATCAGCAAACTCATATAAATTCAGATTTAACCGGATTCCTGCATGCAATAAACAAAAAAACGCGCGTAACCATACGCGCGCCTTAACCCAAAAATAAATGCCCAGAGCCTAATGGCCAGTACCCGTCGCCTAACGCCTGCAATTCTTCACCTGCTGCTCAATCCAGGCATACGTTTTTTTCATACCTTCATGCAGAGGCTTTGTCGGTCGCCAGCCCAGCTTTTCTTTAATCATCGTGTTTTCAGAGTTCCGCCCCCTCACCCCAAGCGGCCCCGGAATATGGTTGAGATTGATTGTTTTACCTGCAATATCCGCGGCCATTTGCGCCAGCCCATTGATTGATATCATCTCATCAGACCCAATGTTAACCGGTTCCATACAGTCGGAATTCATTAATCTCCGCACGCCTTCAAGACATTCGTCAATATAGAGAAATGAGCGGGTTTGTTCTCCATCGCCCCAGACTTCAATTTCCCCATCATTTTCAGCCTCCGCCACTTTTCTGCACATGGCCGCCGGAGCCTTTTCCTTTCCTCCGGTCCATGTTCCTTCCGGACCGAAAATATTATGGAAACGGGCGATATGTACCTTGATCCCATAATTCCGCGAATAGGCCATGTATAAACGTTCGCTGAACAGTTTTTCCCAGCCATAATCAGAATCCGGCTGAGCCGGATAAGCAAATTCCTCTTTCAGCCCCGGATTATCCGGATCGGTCTGAATCGTTTCCGGATAAATACAGGCAGAAGAGGAATAGAAAATTGTCGGCACTTTTTTTCTGACCGCTTCATCAAGAACGTTCAGGTTACAAAGGGATGAATTGTGCATCACCGCCGCATCATGCTCGCCGGTAAAGATGTAACCAGCGCCTCCCATATCAGCCGCCAGTTGATAAATCTCATCCATACCTTCATCAACCACTGAGGCCACCAACTGGGGGTCCCGAAGATCACCAACCACAAAATCATCCGCCGGCACAGCTGAAAACTCATGCGCCTTGATGTCGACACCTCTTACCCAGTAGCCCTCATTTTTCAGCCGTTGAACCAAATGTCCACCAATAAATCCACCAGCTCCGCACACCAATGCTTTTTTCATAATCATCCCCCTATCGCTATTATTTTAGGTTCTAAAGTCTAGGTATTAAGAGGAATACAATACACAAACCCGGTCGGCATTCAAATAGGTTTAGAATCTGCTACCTTCCCTCTAAAAATCATGCCCGTAAAAAAGGGCGAAATTCTGTACCACTCTCCGTGTTACCCCGGAAAAACTCTAAAAAGAGTGAAGCGACAGCTGTCAACCGGCACCTTTCACCCCATTCTACGTTATTGCCCATCCCCTAGCTTATAACGTGTCAGCAATCTGTCTTAAGCTCACAACCTAATACTTAACACCTAAAGAGTTCGTCTCAAGTCGATAAACTCCACCGAACTCGTCGGAATAAACGGGGCTGACTCGATCTTTTATACCATGCGCAAAAACCTCGATCTCCTTTGAGCGTTGGGGAAAACGTACCGTCAGTGACTTTGGTTGCTCGAAAACATCGCCCAGCACATATATCTGCCCGTCCACTTCCGGAAGATGTCCTTCCGCCAATTCAGCGTTTGTCAGATTATAGAGGTACAGGACCTCTCCCTTAACGTGATACCGCAAATAGCGTTCAAACACCGGATTCCCTGCCGTTACGATCAGATCAGACTCATCAACAAACTCCAGCATAGGCGCGGTTTTCTGACGCTGGTAATCTTTCTCCGGATCATGGAGCATCCGAATGGCCTCCGCATTGTGAATAAACAGAACAACAACCATAAGAAACGGAAGCCAAAGCCGATTATCCACTGTGAGTGGCAACAGCACGACCCCGCAGAAAAAAAGTGCAAAAGGAATCAGGCCCATGATCCACAGTTCAGGGTTTCCCGGCTCTATAAAAAGAAGAAGCACTCCATATCCAAGAAAAAACAGGGCCGGTGACACTAAAGCAATAAGCCCCCTCGGCAGGCTGTACTGCTTTCGGTTTTCCGCAATATTTTTCCACAGCCAGGCAGCTCGGCCAATGCAGAAAAAAAACAGAATAAAAAAGGAGCAATAAGTAAAAAGTGCAAACAATACGTGAAGCCGAGGAAGCCGACTTCCGAGATAGAACTCTTCCTGCAACATGCGTCCGGCGAACAGTTCAGCAAGAAAAGCCCGCACCGACTTGAACCCCAGCATAAACTCGCTGGAGATCAGGCACTGGACAAAGGCAACGCACGCCTTAACCAAACTCCCAAGACCTACCATCGAAAGACGAGCTCCACCGCTTCCATGCACATGAGCAAACTGAGCTGTTAAAAAATAAATGCCGCTGATGAGCAGGAGGCAAAGCAACACATGCACCCCCATCGCTTTTACGCGTCGTCGCACCAGATAAAATGCGGGGATGGCCACAAGTACGGCCACCACATTCATAAGGTGCATCATCACCGCGAGTACCGAAAAAATAATCGATAAGACAAACGTACGCTTCCGAGCATCTTCATCCGTCGAAAAATATAAGGCTGCCGTAACAAAAAAGGAGGCAATGAGCGGGATTTCAGATTCTGCTGAATATCTCCAGAACCCATAACTCAACCCCATAAAAGCCGTGGCCAACAGTGAACTTACCGGCCTCAGGCTATAGCGTTTATAACAGAACAGAAAAAAGAAAAAGAGGGTTCCCGCAGCGGACAAGGCACTCAACAGCCGCATCACCAATATCGCGCGCCCCTCATACCCTAAAGTTTTCATCGCGACATATCCCGCCTTCATCATAGGAGCATACAAAAGGTGATGCTCATGATAAAACCAGGGATGATCCGCCCCCTGTTCCACCATCAAAGCATATTCATACACATCCTCAGCCTCTGTCCGGTTTTCGATGCCGTGCCCGGTTCCCCAATAGAAGAGGAAGGAGAGAACAAAGAGTAAGATATAAAAAATACGTTTCATAGTTTGGGCTTTGGGCTTTGGGCTTTGGGCTTTGGGCTTTGGGCTTTGGGTGAAATTATCTCCGGGATTTCGCCAGTGCACCAATACTTTTGGATAAAACTTCCAATCGCTCAATCAGAAGTTGCAACTCGTGCACATCGGCAAGCTCTAGATCCTTGGCAATCTCCAGTTGGGTGATGAGTTCAGCAAGGGAACCAGATGCAATGTGAAAAAATCGCACCGAATCCTTATCTGATTTTCGCGCATCTCCTTCAGCAATATTAGAAGATATCGAGACTGCAGCCCGTTGCATTTGGTCACGCAATCCCCAGTCCTTAGAGAGTTCCGGGGAATTCCGAATCAGTTTATAGACATCAACAGCGAGTACTTTAGCCTCCTGCCAAACTCGCAACTCTCTAAATCCATTTCCCATAAGAAAACTCCATTTCACTATGTTTTAGGCATTGGGTACTTGGCTTTTGGCGTTAGACCGAGATCATACTCCCAGCACCCAAAGCCTGACGCC
>JGI12210J13797_10210870_pt1 | contig 12046 bp, 9 predicted proteins | sample ElkSlonscriptome_3_FD_13797 | JGI IMG/M metagenome (IMG submission 13797) | reverse complement strand
GCCTTCGCTTTCCAGCAGTCGCGCGCGTCGCGAAACAGACGCGCCAGCCGGGCGACGGGAGTCTTCAGATCGTTCATGCGCGTCGAACCTCAGATCGGGTGCCGCCACGTTAGGCGTAGCCGAAACTCGGACGACGTGATCTTGCCTGGTTTCAACAAATTGTGTTCAGGAATGCCAATCTTGCCGATGTCATGCATCGGGGACGCGAGTTCAATGGCATCGCATTCGGACTCGGCAAGCCCGAGGCTTTGTACCAGTAGCCGGCAGTATTTGGCGATGCGCATGACATGGTTTGCCGGTGTGCTCGCCCCTATACTCCCCGGCCCTCGCCAAACGCAAGAGGGTTTCCTGCGCCCGCGCCAAGATCTGTTGGGTCGCCACGGCAACCTGGTCTTCAAGCCATTTCGCCCGGCCACTGATAATCTGGCGCTGCCGTCGCAACGTGAGCAGATTCTTGCAACGCGCCCGACACTCATGCTGATCAATGGGCCGATTGAGAAAATCGGTGGCCCCGGCATCAAGCGCCTGGTAACGAATGCGCCGATCCTCCACCACGGTCACGACGATGATCGGCACGTCTGCGCAGTGGGTCAGGTTGCGCACGTTGCGGATAAACCCGACCCCATCCATTTCCGGCATCATGTAGTCCGTAACGATAAGGTCGGGCGTCGCTGACCGAATGAATTCAAGGGCGAGCACGGCACGACCGAACGCAACCACTTCCACGTTCTGATCGATACTACAGATCAGGCGTTCGAGGATTTTGCGACCAGCTGTCTGATCATCGACAACGACGACCAGCGACTTATTACTCGGCGCGACGGCGGTTATTACCGGCATGTCTGCATGTCACGAGCTTGCTTTCGTTACTGGGCAATGTCGTCGTCTCAAGCGGGATTGAAGAGTTTAAGGCGATGTCTGTCAATTTCTATCTTATTTGACCGGCCTGACGCCCGCCTTGTGCATCGGACCGGCGGTCACATCGCTTGCTATACTCTTGCCAGCCAACAGACTTTGAGGACGTCCTTATTTTTTCTGCCATACGGACTTTCCAGCGCGGCAGCAAAGCGCTGCGTGGCGCGCTTCGCTACCGTTTTTGAAAATCGTCGGCGCCCTACGCGGCGGGATCGCCGGTTATAAGCTTGGCACGGATATCGTGATGGCGCCATTGCTGAGTGAGTGATGCGCCGCACTGGATGCATGACCTGGAGGGAGGCGTCGGGGCACTTTTCGTGCTGGCGCTGAGCACGCTGCTCGCGCGGCGCCGACTGGCGGAGACCGTCCCGTTAGCCGAGGTCGCAAGCGTCCGCGCCGGCAACCAACCGGCGAAACCGCCACCAAGTAGCTGCCCCGTCGGCCACCGACCATGACTATGCAGGACGACGCTCGACAGCCCCTCGATCCGAGGCCACTCGACCAGGCCAGCGCCGAGGCCATCGACGCCGTCCACCATCTGTACGACCCACCCCTGTGGCTGGTCACTGCCGCGCGGTCGCCGGCGCCGGGCGACTGTCGCGGCGGTTGCATCGCCACCTTCGTTGCGCGCGCATCCATCGTCAAACGGCTGCCCCGCATGCTCGCAGGAATCGCCCGTCAGCACCACACCTGGCAATTGATCGAGACCAGCGGCCGATTCGCGTTGCACCTGCTCCCGGAGACCGCCCTCGACCAGGTCTGGCGCTTCGCGCTCCAGTCCGGCCGCGACACCGACAAATATGCCGATCTGCCCGACGTCCGCACCCCCGACGGCAACCCGTTGATCGACACCGCGCTGTCCTGGCTCGATTGTCGGGTAGAAACCAGCACCGACACCGGCGATCGCAGCCTCTACGTCGCGGCCGTCACCGGCGGCGGCCTCATCGAAGCAAACTCCGGCGCCCCACTCACCGCCGGACGGCTGATGGCCCTGGCGCCTCCCGAGCAGCGCAACGCGCTCGACTGTCGCTACGCCCGCGATGGCGGCATCGATGCACGCGCAATAGAGGCCTGGCGACTCTGCTCGCCACCAAGCTAGCGCCATCGCGATGAACAGCCGCTCCGCCGAAAGCGTGAGCAAGAGAGACGCAGCGGAAGACTGTCCTCAGCCGCTCTCTTCCGGGCGCATGTGGGGGAAAAGCAGCACGTCGCGAATCGACGGCGAGTCGGTGAACAGCATCACCAGGCGGTCGATGCCGATGCCCTCCCCCGCCGTCGGCGGCATGCCATGCTCCAACGCGCGGATGTAGTCGGCATCGAAGTGCATGGCTTCGACATCACCGGCGTCCTTGTCGGCCACCTGCCGGCGAAAGCGATCGGCCTGATCCTCGGCGTCGTTGAGCTCGGAGAAGCCGTTGGCGATCTCGCGACCACCGACGAAGAACTCGAAGCGATCGGTAACAAAAGGGTCGTCGTCGTTCACACGCGCCAGCGGTGACACCTCGGTTGGATAGGCGGTGATGAAGGTCGGCCGCATCAGCCGATGCTCGACGGTCTTCTCGAAGATCTCGATCTGCACCTTGCCGAGGCCGTAGCTGTCCTTGAGATGAATCTCTAATCGCTCGGCGACGGCGCGGGCCTGGCCCGGCTCATCGAGATCGGCGGCGCTCAGGTCCGGATTGAAGTGCAGGATCGACTCGCGCACGCTCATGCGTTGGAATGGCTGCGCGAGGTCGTAGGTCTCACCCTGATAGGTCAGCGTCGTGCTGCCGAGCACGGCCACGGCCATGTCGCGAATCATTGCCTCGGTGAGGTCGATCAGGTCTTGGTAGTCGGCGTAGGCCTGGTAGAACTCCAGCATCGTGAACTCGGGGTTATGCCGGGTCGACAGCCCCTCGTTGCGGAAGTTGCGGTTGATCTCATAGACCTTCTCGAAGCCGCCGACGACCAGGCGCTTTAGGTACAGCTCCGGGGCGATGCGCAGGAACAGCTGCATGTCGAGCGCGTTGTGATGTGTCATGAACGGTCGCGCGACGGCCCCTCCGGGGATCGCCTGCATCATCGGCGTCTCGACCTCGAGATAGTCCCGCGCGTTCAGAAACTCGCGAATGAACTGCACGATGCGCGTGCGGGTGCGAAAGGTGTCGCGCGCCGCCTCGTTCATGATCAGATCGAGATAGCGCTGGCGATAGCGGCTCTCCTGATCCGACAGGCCGTGGAACTTCTCCGGCAGCGGGCGCAGGGACTTGGTCAGCAGCCGCAGCGAGTCGACCTTGATGGACAGCTCGCCGGTCTTGGTCTTGAACAACACCCCAGCGGCACCGCAGATGTCGCCGATGTCCAGCTCCTTCTTGAACCAGGCGTAGGCGTCGGTACCGAGCACGTCGCGCTGCACGAACAACTGGATACGCCCGCTCATGTCCTGCAGGTGCGCGAAGCTGGCCTTGCCCATCACACGCCGGCTCATCAGCCGCCCGGCCACCTTGGCGCGCACGTTGCGCGTCTCCAGCTCGCCGGCGTCCATGTCGCCATACTCCGCGTGCAGCTCGCCAGCTACCACGTTGCGCCGAAAGTCGTTCGGGAAGGGGATGCCCTGCTCGCGAATCTGGGTCAGCTTTTCGCGGCGAGCGGCGATCAGCTTGTTCTCTTCGAGCTGATCCTGCTCGCGCGCCGCCTCGGCGGCATTCCCGGCAACGCTCGGGGTTGGCTGACTGTCGCTCATGGTGTTCTTTGTCGCTTAATCGATGAGGTGATCGGTCGCGCTGGCGCGTTCACTGCGCGATTAGAGCCCGCTCTGGCGTTACAGACCGCTCTTCAGGCTGGCTTCGATGAACGGGTCGAGGTTGCCGTCGAGCACCGCCTGGGTGTTGCCGGTCTCGACATTGGTGCGCAGGTCTTTGATGCGCGACTGATCGAGCACGTAGGAACGGATCTGGCTGCCCCAGCCGATGTCGGATTTGGTCGCCTCCAGTGCCTGCTGATCGGCATTGCGCCTTTGCATCTCCAGCTCGTAGAGCTTGGCCTTGAGCTGCTTCATGGCCTGATCCTTGTTCTTGTGCTGGGAGCGATCGTTCTGGCACTGGGTCACGGTATTGGTTGGCACATGCGTAATGCGCACAGCGGATTCGGTCCGGTTGACATGCTGCCCGCCGGCACCGGACGCCCGGTAGACGTCGATACGAAGGTCCGCCGGGTTGATCTCGATCTCGACCGAATCGTCGACCTCGGGCGACACGAACACCGCCGCGAACGACGTATGCCGACGATTGCCGGAGTCGAACGGTGACTTGCGCACCAGCCGATGCACGCCGGTCTCGGTGCGCAGCCAGCCGAAGGCGTGATCGCCTTGCACGAAGATGACGGCGGACTTGATGCCGGCGACGTCGCCCGGCGAGACCTCCATCAACTCGGCCTTGAAGCCATGGGTCTCAGCCCAGCGCAGGTACATGCGCAGCAGCATCTCCGCCCAATCCTGTGCTTCGGTGCCGCCGGACCCGGCCTGGATGTCGACGAAGGCGCTGGCAGCATCCATCTCGCCGGAAAACATGCGCCGGAATTCGAGATCGCCGACCCGCTGCTCAAACCGCTCCAGGTCCGTGGCGACGGCATCGACGGCGTCAGCGTCTGCCTCGTCAGCGGCCATGTCCAGCAGATCGGTGGCATCGGCGAGGCCGGAGTCCATCTCCTCCACGGTGACGACGATCGTCTCCAGTGCCGCACGTTCGCGGCCGAGCGTTTGCGCCCGTTGCGGATCGTTCCAGACGTCGGGAGACTCCAGCTCGCGTAGGACTTCGGTCAGGCGTTCCTTCTTATCGGCATAGTCAAAGATACCCCCTCAGGGACGCAACGCGTCCCTGGAGGTCAGCGACGAGTGCACGAATCGGATTGATATCCTGCATGGGACTCTCTCTCGGCGGCAAAACCCTGCATTATACGACAAAGGCGCACCCTTGAGGGCTTGATCTGCGCTGAAAGACAGGGCGACATACCAGAACGCCCCCCTTTGGTTGACTATACTATGGGGTACGTAGATCAGCATCGACTAGGTAATCACCATGGCCCGACTACCCCGATTCATCCTCCCCGGATACCCCCAGCACGTGATCCAGCGCGGCAACAATCGTCAGCCCATCTTGCGCGACGAAGAGGACTACTGGTTTCTATGGGGCAAACTGCGCGATGCGGCAGACAAGTTTCAATGCGACGTCCATGCCTATGTGCTGATGCCCAACCACTTCCATCTGATCCTGACTCCGTGGCAGGACGAAGGCATCGGCAAGTTGATGCAGTACACCGGCCGCTACTATGTGCAGCACGTCAACGGCCGCTACGGACGCACGGGCACCCTGTGGGAGGGGCGCTATCGCGCAACCCTGCTCGACCCCGCCGCCTACCTGCTGCAAGCGAGTCGCTACGTGGAACTCAACGCTGTGCGCGCCGGCATGGTTGCGTCCCCGCAGGACTACGACTGGTCCAGCTATAGCGCGAACGCACTGGGCACAGAGGACGAACTGGTCACGCCACATACCGCCTATAAGCAACTGGGCCGCACCCTGAAGGCACGCCGCGATGCCTACCAGAGGAGTTTCGACTGCCCGATGGACGACAGCTTCGTGCAAAACCTGCGCGATGCGACCAACAAGGCTTGGGTGTTCGGCGATGAGCGCTTCTGCCGCGAGATCGAAGGCAAGCTAAACCGTCGCGCCCTGCCCCGTCCACGCGGTGGAGACCGACGCTCAGAGGCCTACCGTCGCTCGGCTCGACACAGCTCTAAGCACGAATCGCTGAGCCAAGCCGGACAATCTTAGCGCTCAAGCAAGCTCCGCCGCTCAGGTTCACTGGGCAGGCCGATCGCAACAACAAGCCCCTCGGCAACGATTCCGGTGTCCTCACACCTAGACAACAGGCAGAGCCAAAAAGGCATTGATTACCGGTAATGCCCGGATACACCGGCAGGGGTTCCTAGTCAGGACAGGAGACCCCATGGCATCGCCGCCGCTTGCGTGAGGCCCTGTCGATGCGGCGGTTGGCGCGGCTTCAGCCGCACGGCAAGCTTTGAGATCAAGCAGCTTGGGCGGGAATGTGGTCGTTGGTACCGATGACCTGGTTACGCTCATCACAGTAAACCAGCGACGGCTTGAAGGCAGCGGCTTCCTGCTCGGTCATGCCGGCGTAGCAGCAGATGATCACCCGATCGCCGGGCGAGGCCTTGTGCGCAGCGGCGCCGTTGACCGAGATAATGCGCGAGCCGGCCTCGGCGCGGATTGCGTAGGTACTAAAACGCTCGCCGTTGGCAAGGTTGTAGATGTGCAACTGCTCGTACTCGCGGACACCGGCGAGACGCATCAGGTCTTCGTCGATTGCGCAGGAGCCTTCGTACTCCAGCTCTGCGTGGGTGACGCAGGCGCGGTGCAGTTTGCACTTAAGCAACGTCAATTGCATATCCGATACCTCCCGGTGGACGGGGTCCGGCCCCGTCGCTTCGACGCGTTGAATCTGTTTCTTGATGACGCCCCGCAGCGTTGCCCGTTTGGCGCCCAGTTAACCACAAAGCCGTTCGGGTCGTTTTGCTGCGGTGCAATATAATGGCTATTGTCTCAGCGCAATGATCGGTATTGCAACAATTAATCCGCGCGCGGGCTCAAGGACCGGTCTCGACGGGCGTGTCATGCCAAAACAGCAGACCCTAACGCTTCGGGCAGGTCGAACTCCAGATTGTCGATTAGCCGTGCCTTGCCCAGATAGGCTGCCGCCAAAACGACCATTGCACGGTCGCCGGCGCACGGATGAGCAAGATCCGCGCGCCGGCGCACACTGACATAGTCTGGCTTGAAACCGGACGCGGCCAGCCCTCGCGCCGCATCCCATTCCGCATCGGCGATGGCCTCGCCAGCCTTCAGCGCGTCGGCCAGCCGTTGCAACTGCACCTGCAGCAGCGGAGCTTGTGCGCGCTGCTCTGGTGTCAGGTAACCGTTGCGAGAACTCATGGCCAGACCATCCGGCTCGCGCACGACTGGATGGCCGACGATCTCCACCGGCAGGTCGAGCTCAGTGCTCATGCGCCGGATCACCATCAATTGCTGATAGTCCTTGGCACCAAAGATGGCGACATCCGGCTGCACCATGTTGAACAGTTTGGCGACGACGGTGGCAACGCCGCGGAAGTGTCCAGGTCGGCTGGCGCCACATAGGATGTCCGACAGAACCGGGACCTGGACGTAGGTCTGGTCGTCGCGCCCGTTCGGATACACCTCGGATTCAGTCGGCGCAAACAGACAGTGATTGCCCGCCTGGGCGAGCAGCTCCGCGTCGCGCTCCGGCGTGCGCGGATAGGCGTACAGATCCTCGCCGGGACCGAACTGCAGGGGATTGACGAAAATACTGGTGACGACGCGATCCGCCCGTTCGGCGGCATCACACACCAACGCCAGATGGCCGCCGTGCAGGTTGCCCATGGTCGGGACCAACCCCACTCGCAGCCCGGCCCGGCGCCACTCCGCAACCCGCGCACGCAGCGCCGAAATCTGTTGGATGGTCTGCATCGGCATGGCCTCGCTCCGGCGATGTTGACTCAGAACAGGGTATGCTCCGGCCCTGGGAAGGCTCCAGAGCGCACCGCCGCCACGTAGGCGACGACGGCGTCCGCTACGCTGCCGCCGGCGTCCATGAAGCTTCGGCTGAAACGCGGCGGGCGACCGGCTGTCAGGCCAAGCATGTCGTGCAGCACCAGCACCTGCCCGTCGCAGCGGTTGCCGGCGCCGATACCGATCACGGGGATCACCAACTCCATGGACAGGACCGCGGCCAGTTCCGCCGGAACGCATTCCAGCACCAGCATGGATGCGCCGGCATCTTGCAACGCCAACGCGTCGGCGCGAATAGCGGCCGCCCCCGCATCGTCTTTGCCCTGGTAACGATAACCACCGAGCTGATGCACCGACTGCGGCAACAAACCCAGATGGCCGCACACCGGCGCACCGAAACGGGTCAGTAGGCGCACGGTCTCGATCGCTGCGCCCGCACCCTCGAGCTTGACCATAGCCGCGCCACCCTCACCCATAAGGCGCTCGGCAGCCGCCAATGCGCGCTCCGGGGAAGCGTAGCGCATGAAGGGCATGTCGGCGATAACCAGCGCGCGCGCGCTGACACGGCTGACGCACTGGCTATGGTAGACCATGTGATCGAGGGTGACCGGCACCGTGGTGGCATGGCCCTGCAACACCATGCCGAGGGAGTCTCCCACCAACAGGACATCGACGCCGGCGCCTTCCAGCACGCGACAAAAGGCCGCGTCATAACAGGTTAAGCAGGCAATACGCTCGCGGCGCTGCTTCATGCTGGCGAGACTGGTGCTTGTGGCGCGGTCGACGGACATCGGCGTTCTCGTTGGTCTGATATCGGGCGACCGGTGTTGCGTGAACACGGACCGGACGCCGGTTGTTTTTGTGCGTGCTTCCACCCGACGGGAACACTGCAGTCGTCGAAGTTGCTTACCACCCAATAAGGAGCGACTCGCAATTTTCCCGACGATCCCCGGCTCTGCGCACGCGGACGGTGCCGGGCGCTCAGGATAAAACGGCCAGCGCCGACATGCCAGACCAACCATTACGGGCCAGCAGGCTGGACCGCGGCCTCAACAGCGACAGCGATCGAAACGGTATCGGAATTTCTGCACTGCTGCGCTAGCGACCCAGGCGCGCTGGCCCAGTCCCTTCGGCAAGCCAGCCATCGGGCTATTCGCCGGGCTGCTCACCAACGCGATCGCCCGGCTCCCCCGCGGACTTCGGCTTGCGCCGCCGTCGACGCTTACGCTTGATACCACCGGTCATGCGCGCACGCTCGCTGGCATCCACATCTTGGAATCGGGTCCACCACTCCGCGATTTCCGAGTCCACCTCGCCAGCTTCGGCGCGCAGCAGCAGGAAGTCGTAGGCGGCGCGGAAGCGCGGATGAGCGATCAGGGCCATCGGCCGCTTGCCTTGCCGCAACTCAAGACGCGGTTGCAGCGACCAGATCTCGCGCATCGGCAGACCGAAACGCTTCGGGATGGCCACATGGCGTTGCTGACGCGACGCCACCTCATGCGAGGCGCTGGCCATGGCCTCGGCCCAAGCCACGCCCTGGTCGAGCAAGGCTTGATAGCGAAGCCGCACGGGCTCCCACATCAGCACCGAGAATAAGAATGCCGGCGCGACGGACTTGCCGTCGAGGATGCGCTGATCGGTGTTGTTCAAACCGCGGCTGACGAAGGTAATGGGAAAGTCCTGATCCTCCCGCGCGAGCATCGCGTCGGTCTCGGGAAACAACTGCGAGAACAGGTCGTAATGGCGCAGCTTCTCGAAGGCATTCAGCGCGTAACCGGTATGGAACAGCTTCAGTATCTCTTCGAAAAGACGCGCCGGTGGCACGTCGGCGAGCAACGGCGCCATGGTCGGCAGCGGTGCCTCACAGGCCGGGTCGATTCTGAAACCCAGCTTGCAGGCAAAACGCACTGCCCGCAGCATCCGCACCGGGTCCTCGCGATAACGGGCTTCGATGTCCGTACCGATCAGTCGCAGCCAACCTTCACGGATGTCGTCCAGGCCGCCAGCGTAGTCCACCAGCGAAAAGTCTTCGATGTTGTAATACAGCGCATTGATTGTGAAGTCGCGCCGCAGGGCATCCTCGGCGATGGTGCCGTAGACGTTGTCGCGAAGGATCATACCGTTCGCCACCAGGCGGTCGGCGACATCCTCCACTTCGACGTCGGCATCTTCCACCGCTGGGGCGCCGCGAAAGGTGGCCACCTCGATGATCTCGGGGCCAAAATAGACGTGCGCCAAACGGAAGCGCCGACCAATCAGCCGGCAGTTGCGAAACACGGCACGAACCTGATCCGGCGTCGCGTCGGTGGCGACATCGAAATCCTTCGGCTCGTGGCCGAGCAGTAGATCGCGCACGCCGCCCCCGACGAGGAAGGCCTGGTGGCCGGCCTGCGACAGACGGTACAACACCTTGAGCGCATTTTGGCTGATGTTGGCCCGTGAGATGGTGTGCTCCGGGCGCGGAACGATCAGAGGTTGGGGCGTGAGTTTTTGCAGCAAACGGCCTGGGCTTCCCTTGTCGGCTCTGGGTATCGACACGCGGTCGACCGTACACCGGGCAGCACAGCCCGGGGCACCGCGTCGGACTGCTGAATCGTCTCACCACAGCGCAATTGAACGGTTTTGTCACGGATCATGGCGGCGCTTGAGCGAACCGCGAATTTCCGTATAATACTCGATTCTGACCCCGTCTTCTGCTCCCTTCGTCTAACGGTTAGGACGCTGGCCTCTCACGTCGGTAACAGGGGTTCGAATCCCCTAGGGAGCGCCAATATTGACCAGCGCCAAAACAAACGGCCGCGCAAGCACTTGCGCGGCCGTTTGCGTTTGGAATAGGCGCCGGAGCTTCGCCGAACAACGATAGCGCGCGCGGCGCCGCTGGAACGGGACTGCCTAACGCCGTAACCCGCGGGGTCGAGACCATACAGTTGCTCGGTGCGCTCGGCAACCGGGTCGTTATGAATACCCGGCCGGCGGCACCCGTGCCGACCCCTCAACGGCCACGTCCGCGCTCGCGGTCAGCCATCGGCGTGGCAGATGACGAGCTTATCCGGGCGCGGATCGACCAGCAGCAGGCGTCCGCGGTTCAGACCCAGGAGTTGCAACTGCAGGCCATGCCGACCATCACTTTTGGCGTTTGAGTGGGACGTGCCAGTGATCGTCGACACCAATCGATGCAACCGATACTTCCTGTTTGCGCGTAGCAATGCGGTGGCCTAGTGTAGGGGCGCGTAACGCCCTCCCACCCAAAGCAGAGCCAAACCGAAGGTTGTGCGACAAGGCTCGCTCCGGCCCGAAGCGCGAAGACCAGGGGTGTTGCCCACCACAATCGAACCCAGCAAAGACGAGGAGACGATACTTATGCTAATGAAGCTGATCCCGGCGGCTGTACTCGCTGCCCTTCTGACCACCCCCGCAGCCGCAGACCCCGCGATGGAAGCGGGCAAGGCGAAGCCCAATAGTTTCTGGTGGCCTGACCAGCTCAACCTCCAGCCCCTGCGCGACCACGACCCGGCGTCCAATCCCTACGGTGCGGACTTCGATTATGCCAAGGCCTTCGCGAGCCTTGACCTCGCGGCAGTAAAGACGGATCTCAAGGCATTGATGACCACCTCCCAAGACTGGTGGCCCGCCGATTTCGGCCACTATGGTCCGCTGTTCATCCGCATGGCCTGGCACAGTGCCGGCACCTACCGGGTGGCCGACGGGCGCGGCGGCGCCGGTGGCGGCCAGCAGCGATTCGATCCGCTCAATAGCTGGCCCGACAACGTCAACCTCGACAAGGCGCGGCGCCTGCTTTGGCCCATCAAGCAAAAGTATGGCCGCAACATCTCGTGGGCAGATCTCATGGTGCTCGCTGGCACCGTCGCGATGGAGGACATGGGCTTCAAGACCTTCGGCTTCGCTGGCGGCCGGCCGGATGACTGGGAGCCCGATCTGGTCTACTGGGGACCGGAGGCGGACATGCTCGGCCGAGAGCGCGACGACGCCGAAGGCCAGCTGGAGAACCCGCTCGCCGCCACGCAGATGGGCCTGATCTATGTGAATCCGGAAGGCCCGGGCGGCAATCCCGATCCGCTCGCGGCCGCTGAGCAGATCCGCGTGGCATTCGGCCGCATGGCCATGAACGACGAGGAGACCGTCGCTTTGATCGCCGGTGGTCACACCTTTGGCAAGACCCATGGCGCAGGCAAGCCTGGCGAGTGCGTGGGCGCCGAGCCTGCCGCTGCGCCGATCCAACAACAAGGATTGGGGTGGGCGAACAAGTGTGGCAAGGGCAACGCCGAAGACACCATCGGCAGCGGCCTGGAAGGCGCGTGGACCGCAGCGCCAACGACCTGGACCATGATGTATCTGAGCAACCTGTTCGACTATGACTGGTTGCAGACCCGCAGCCCGGCCGGCGCTATCCAGTGGACGCCAAAGGGTAGAGCGGGCGCCGACACGGTTCCCGACGCCCACGTGGAGGGCGTCACCCATGCGCCGATGATGTTCACGACGGACTTGGCGCTGAAGTTGGATCCAACCTATCGCGAGATCTCCAAGCG
>JGI12210J13797_11247705_pt1 | contig 12050 bp, 10 predicted proteins | sample ElkSlonscriptome_3_FD_13797 | JGI IMG/M metagenome (IMG submission 13797) | reverse complement strand
GCGACCACGCGCGCCTTGTGCACGATCATGTCCGTCGACAAGAGCTGCGACACTTCGTTGAGAGCGACGTGAACGGTCAGCGGCACGGTGCGGAGCGACGGCCCGGCCAACATCATCACCGCGTCGCGATAGGGTCTGTCGCACATATCGGCCAGAAATTCGGTCTGACCCGGATAATCGAACCCGATCGCGACCAGTTGTGCCTTTCCCACCGGGGCGGTGACGATTCCCGATACGATCCCGCCCCGCGCAAATTTCGTCGCCAGTTGCAGCGATGAAAGCGCGAGCTTTGCCCCGGACGCCGTCGGCGCGCCTGGCGTGTATGCCGCGTCCAGCCCGGCGAGGACCGGGAGGCCCGCCGCGAATGCAAAAGCCGCTTCACCCGGATCCGCAATCGGGACGATGGAGATATCCACTCCCCGCTCCTGTGCGGCAGTGCGAAGCACATCTGGCCCGCCGACGACAAAAAACGGATGGCCGCGCGCGGCGTCGGAAAGATACGCCTCGACAATGATTTCAGGTCCGATACCCGCAGGATCGCCCAGCGCGACCGCCAGCGGACTGTCGGAGGCCGATCCGCGTTCGTTCAATTGTATTCGATGAATGCGTCGTTGCGCAGATCGCGCAGATACCGCTGGGCGCGCTTGTTGATGCGCTCTTCCTCGATCGAACTCATGACCGAATCGAAGGTCGGCGCACCGGCGTCTTCGGGATCGTCACGTCCACACAGCATCAATACGCGCACCCCTTCTTCCGCGCTGCCAAATGGCGGGGTGGTTTGCCCGATCTGCAGGTTGAGGAGGATGTTCTGCAATTGCTCGGGCAATTGCCGCGCCGGGATCTGGTCATTCGATACGACGGTCGCGCCAAGAGCGTCGCGGGCCGATTCGGCATCGGCGCAGCTTTTCAGCGATTGAACGAATGTCCCGAATTTCTCGATCTTCTCATTCGCGGTCTGCTGGTCCACTGCATCGGGGAACGAGATCGCGATCTGTTTCAGGCTCAGCAGCGCGTCGCGCGGATCGGCGGTCAGGACCTGCCGCTTGTCGATCAGGTACATGATGGTGAAGCCGCCGGGAATCTCGATCGGACCGACGAGCTGCCCCGCCTGCATCTGGCGCGCTGCTTCGGCCATTGGCGCGGGCAGGGTGCCCAGCCGGAGGAAACCGGTATCCCCGCCGACGACAGCGGTAGTCGCCTCGGAAAACTGGCGCGCATAGGCGACGAAGCTGCCCCCTTGCTCCAGTTGCTGCATGATCTGCTGAAGATTTTGTACGACCGCATCGCGGTTTTCAGCGGTGGCGTTCATGTAAATTTCGCCGAGCCGGTATTCTTCGGTCCCGCGCGAATCCTCGAGCCGGGTGAGAACGTCGTTCACTTCTTCGGCGGACACGTTGATGAACGGCGTGACATTACGACGCAGCAGCCGCTCCCACGCAATTTCGCCTTCGATCTGACGTTTCAGCGCGGCTGGCGATGAACCGATCGATCCGAGATAGACGCCCATCTGTTCCGGGTTCTGGCCGAAGTTCTCGGCGGCGAGCTGTTGATATGTCCGCTCGATTTCGGCGCGTTCGACCCTCATTTCGAGCGCTTCCGCCGCTTGAATTTTAAGCGTTTCGTCGATCAGGTTACGCAGCACCTGAACGCGCAGTCGCTGCAACTCTTCGGGTGAAACTTCGGCCTCGGACGCGGATGTGACCAGGCGAACCCGCTGATCGACATCGGTTCCGGTGATGACATAGCCGTTTACCTTGGCGGTCGCGCTGCGATCGTTGGGCTTCTCACTTCCGAAGATGACGAAATCCTGTGGGATGCCCAGCGTATTGGCCGATGCCGAAGGCGCGGGCACAGGTGCAGGGTTCTGCGCCTGCTGCGCGGCGCCGCGATCCTCATCGGGCTGCGACCCCTCGCTCTGCGCCATGGCGGGCGAAATCGACCAAGTCGCCGCCGCCAGGGCCGCAGCTGCGATCGGCGCGAATGTGGGCGGCGAGAATTTCGGTGAAGTCTTCAAAAGCAATGTATTTCCATCCCGTTTCATAAATTCGATGCCGCCATGGCCCGGTTTCCGGAGTTGATCCCGGTACGTCCTGGCCATCGGCTGCCGGTCGTGCCTGTATCTTGCCCCGATGTCTGCCTGCCGGTCGGCGGCTGAACGCTTGCTGAGCGTTCGTGCCAATCATCGCATCGATGATGCGCGCTTTTAACCTCATTTGGTCACGATGCCAATTGCGCGCTTTGCCTAGCGAACACCAAGATTACGAAGGGCGAAAAAGACCTGGAATGAATTGCCGCGCTCCGCATCGCCGGCGGTGATGTAGTCGCGTCGCCATGTGGCTCCGAATTCCAGGCAGTCATCGCTGTAAGCGACGCCCAGCCGCGTGCGGATCGGTTCGAAGCCGTCGGGCGCGAACACGGGATCTTCGGCCGCGCTGGTAAGGTTGAACACCCCCGATCCGAACACCGACCAGTATCGCCCGATCGTCACCCGCCCCGCCGCGCGAATTTCCTCGCGGTCCTGCAAATCCTCGACCGTCTGAATATCGCGGTTGAGCCTCAGATACCCCACTTCGACGTAATTCCTCTGCGATCCGATGGTCGCATCGATTTCATTGCGGCGGATGGCGAGGCTGTCCTTGTCCAGCCGGAAACGGTGGGTAAAGCTGAGATTATTGCGGAACCGAACTTCGCTGCGCCCGACGAAATCCGACACCCGTTCCGACAGGCCGGTGCCGTCGGGGAAAATATCGCGCTGGTTCGAAAAACTGTAGGATTGGCCGATATTGGTTTTCACGCGCCAACCCGGCTTGGTCAGTTCCCAGTCGAGGCCGTAGACGATCCGCGCGCCGTCTTCGACCCGGTCGTATCCGGGAAACCGGTTGAGCGCGAAGAGGTTCGAATCCTCAAGGTCGATGGCGCGCGCATCCTCGTTCGGCACGGCGAGATTGCGCAGCGGAGGGCTGGCGACCAGTTGCACCCGCGGGGTCAGGACCTGTGTACCGCCGAACGCTTCGCCCACGAATGGCCATTGCGCATCGATCGCCGCCGTGGCGATGGCGCGCGCGGTCCAGCCTTCATTCCCCCGATAGGACGGCGTCAGCGTCGCCAGTATGTTGTCGGTGTGGTAGACATCCGCCCGTGTCAGACCGGTCAACGTGATCACCTGCCCCAGCTCGGTCAGCAACCGCCGGTCCCACCGTGCCCCCGCAAAGGCGCGCTGAGTATCCTGTCCATCGCTGCGGATCAGATTGAGCGTGTTGGCCTGCAATTCGATCTCACCGCCAAGCACCGGGTCGGCGATCTGACGGCGATAATCGAAGGCTGGCAGCGCAACCGGGATCTGTCCCTGCCGCGCATTGATTCTAAGCGTCTGCGTCGCCCATCCCGCCAGGCTGAGATAGGAGCGGTCGTCGATCCGCTCGATATTGACGGTGGAGCGCAGCCGGTCGTCACGGCTGAGATCGTAACGGCGCAGGAACGTGCGGTCGCTGGCGAGGCGGACCGATCCGGTCGCGCTCCATTCCGGCGTGAACTGGAACCGGCCGTTGGCGAACAGATAGCCGCGCGGATCGCTGCTGGTTGTCGGAACCGCGCCAAAATCGGAAACCCTGCGGCTGGATGTCGCATAGCCGGTGATCTGGAACGCGCCATTGCCGGTCAATTCGCGATATTGGGCAGAGGCCATCGGCGCGACTTCGGAATAGACGTAAGCGCCCAGCGTCAGGTCGCGGTCCTCGTCCAGCCGCAGGTAATATTCGCCCGAGACCTCCACCCCGTTGACCTGCGTGACCCGCAGGTTGGGGACGAGCCAGCCGCTTTCGGCACGGCCATCGGTCCGCACCGACAATCCCGGAAGCGGCAGGACCCGCGCGCCGAACAATTCGAGCACCGCACCGCTGAAATTGACGCGCGCATCGTCCGGATCATAAACGACGCGATCCGCCGTGATGCGCCAGCTTGGATCTTTCGCGCAGCCTTCTTCGTCGACGACGGCGCAGGAAGTGTAGGCGGCATCGGTCAGCAGGATCGTGCCATCTTCTCCGCGCGCGGCGGACCGCGCCGCCAGCCGTCCGCCGGCGCGCAATGCGAGCAGCAATTCGTCCATCGCGCCCGCTTCGAACGCCTCGGTAAGCGAAATGCTCTCTGTAAAAATCTGATTGCCGGCATCATCGACGAACCGAACGTTTCCAGACGCAAGGATCGTCCCCGCAACCCGGTCCCAGACCACCTCGTCGGCCCGGACGGAGGCCGTTTCACCGCGCAGGACGACGTTTCCGCGTGCGGTGACCGTTTCGGTTGCGTCTTCGTAGGAAAGCTGGTCCGCCTCGAACTCGATCCGTTCGTTCGCCTCGATCAGGGCATCGACGCCGTTGGCAACCGCATCGGTATCGTCGTTCGAACCATCTGCGCGGGCCGGAGTCGTTTCCTGCCCTTGTGCAAAAGCGGGGAAGGCGCAGGCGAGCAGGACCGATGCCGGGATCGCACGCAAGAGCGAGCCCGTGGCGCAATTTCCAGCGCCGCGCACCATCCAATTCACGCAAATATGCACGCCGCTTCGCGAACCTCCCGGGAGCCCGGCTTGCCTATTGCATCGCTCGTCCCTAATCGCAATCGCCATTCCCCAAAGGTTCGTTTTGCGGCGCTAAAAATCACGGTATCTTTCCGGAGGATCCGGGCACTGTCCGTCGATCGAAACGTTTTACCGCCGACATCTGCCTTTTCGCAGTGATAATCGCGCAAACACAATCGCGCAGACTTAACCCAACGGAGCGTTCATGAAATTCCTATTCGCCAAGACGCCGCCAGAAACCGTCCGCCTCAACGCCCGCATCGTCAATCAGACGAACAAACTGTCCGGGCTCGACACCGCCATCGTCGATGGCGCGTCGGCTGCACGGTTCAAAGGCAATGCCGGCCAGCTTTTCGAAGGGTTCACCATGCGCGACCGGCATCTGCAAAGGATCGCGATCGTCGGGGCCGGTGCGCCCGATGCCAGCGATCGCGCCGCAAATTTAGAGCGCGCCGGTGCGGCTTCGACCGCAAAATACCTGACCTCCGGCGAAGAGGAGATGGTTCTCGACCTGTCGCATGCGGACCTGTCGGGCAAGGAGGCGGCGGCGGTCCTGCTCGGCCTCAGGCTGCGGGCGTGGCGGCACGACCGATTCCGGACCAAGCTGTCCGACGACAAGAAGATTTCGCTGAAAACGGTTCATGTCGTCGGCGCACCCGAAGGAACGCAGGATGCGTGGGCCGAGGCCGACGCAGTCGCCAAGGGTTGCGAATTTACCCGTCGGCTGGTCGCCGAACCGGCCAACGTGGTCTATCCCGAAAGCTTCGTCGACATGTGCCGTGAGGCGTTCGATGGGACGGGCGCGGAACTGACCGTGCTGGACGAGCCGGAAATGGAAAAGCTGGGCATGAACGCCTTGCTGGGCGTGGGGCAGGGCTCGGAACGCCCGTCGCGCCTGCTTGCAATCCGATGGAACGGCGCTGCGAAGGACCAGAAGCCGACCGTGCTGGTCGGCAAGGGCGTCACGTTCGACACGGGCGGCATTTCGATCAAGCCCGCATCCGGCATGGAAGACATGAAGTGGGACATGGGCGGCGCGGGCGCCGTCGCAGGCGGGATGCTCGCGATCGTTTCGCGCAAGGCGAAGGCGAACGTCATCGGCGTGATCGGCCTTGCCGAAAACATGCCGGATGGCAACGCGCAGCGCCCCGGCGATGTCGTTACCACGATGAATGGCCAGACAGTCGAAGTCATCAACACCGATGCCGAGGGGCGGCTGGTGCTGTGCGACGCGCTGCATTGGGCGCAGGAGGAGTACAAGCCGGCGCGGATCGTCGATTTCGCCACGTTGACCGGCGCGATGCTGGTCGCGCTGGGCCACGAATATGCGGGCGTGTTCTCGAACGACGACGCCTTGGCCGGGCAGCTGGTCGATGCGGGCAGCGGCACGGGCGACAAACTGTGGCGGATGCCGATCGGCGCAGCGTACGACAAGCTGATCGACAGCCCGATCGCGGACATAAAGAATGTCGGCCCGCGCGTTGCCGGGTCGATCACCGCCGCACAGTTCCTCCAACGGTTCATCAAGAAAGGCACGCCCTGGGCGCATTGCGATATCGCCGGAATGGTCTGGGCGGACAAGCCAGGCCGGACATGGGACAAGGGCGCGACCGGATATGGCGTTCGGTTGATCGATCGCTTCATCGCGGACAATTTCGAGGGGTAGGCGATGGCGGCCCGCTCGCTATCCGGCCCCGCGGACCGGTGTGGTCGTGACAGGGATTCGGGGCTGTAATGCCCCGGATGCGCCGCAAATCGGATTTGCCGACCAAAACCTGCGCGACCTGCGGATTGCCGTTCACCTGGCGCAAGAAGTGGGAGCGCGACTGGGACAATGTGCGCTATTGTTCGCAGCGCTGTCGCCGCGGCAAAGGCGCGGACCCGGGCTGAAAAACGCCGCACCGCTATGGCTTTTTCCGTGAACGCGGTTCAAATTACCGCTACTCATCCGATGCAGCAGGAGCCGATGGCCACGCCGCCCGACGTCACGACATGAAGATCGATTTCTGGCAATTGTCCGAGGATGGACCGGAAAAGGTCATCGCTCTGATCGCCGCCCGCGTTCTGGATGCGGGGGAGCGGATGCTGGTGATAAGCGCCGATGCCGAACAGCGCGCCCGGATCACGCGCGCATTGTGGCGCGCCGGGGCGGAAAGCTTTCTCGCCAATGGCGAAGCTGCGGGCGCTGGCGCTGCGCTGCAGCCTGTACTGTTGTCCGACACGATCGACGCGATCGACGCGGCAGGGGAGCAAGGCGCCGAGGCGGCGAATTCCAGCATCAACGGCGCGAGCCATGTCGTTTTTGCCGACGGCACCTATCGCGATCCGACAGGGTTCGACCGGGCTTTCCTCCTGTTCGACGAAACGACTAGGCAGGCCGCGCGTAAAACGTGGTCCTCCCTCGGCGATGCAACCGACAGCGAACGCTCGTTCTATCGTCAGGACGCGGGCAAGTGGGTAAAGGTGGCATGACGGCCCGCCGCGCGGTCTGTTTGACGGGCGCGGCACTATGCCTCGCTGCCTGCGGAACCGACAGCGACCCGGCGGAGCCTGTCGCCGAGGAGCGGCGCGGCAGCGATTACACCATCGATCCGCGTACGGGCGAAAGGCGCATGACGGTCGATACGCCCGACGGGCAGGTCGCCCTGCGCTCAGGCCCAAAGGTCGCCATCGATTTGCCGTCCGGTTTTTCGTTGATGAAAGGGGCGAGAGTGACCGGCAATACCATCGTCGATCAGGCGGATGGGAAAGGCGCGATCGTCATGTTCGAAACCGACGCAGATCCTGAAAACGTTGTCTCGTTCTATCGCGATCAGGCCGAAGCCGCCGGGATCGATATCGAGATAGAGAATGAAATGAACGGCAACCGGATGCTGGGTGGCAGGGCTGCATCGGGGCTGACATTCTCTCTCAGCGTCACGCCGATCGCAACCGGCACGCGCGCCCAACTGGTCGTGGGGGAGGGGGCGGATTACGCGGGCGGTTCGCAATGATGCTTGATCCCGCGCCCCGCGGCGGCTAATCGCGCCGGCAACTTCGTACATAAAGACGAATACAGGACCCATGCGCCGTGCGACCCGTTTGCCGCGCAGCCATTGAATAACGCACACCAACAACTCGCAAGGAAAATATCATGGCGGTCACCCGCACCTTTTCGATTATCAAGCCCGACGCCACGCGCCGCAACCTGACCGGTGCGGTAACGAAGATGCTGGAGGAAGCTGGCCTGCGCGTCGTCGCATCCAAGCGCATCCACATGACCCGCGAACAGGCCGAGGGATTCTACGCCGTTCACAAGGAACGCCCGTTTTTCGGCGAACTGGTCGATTTCATGATCAGCGGCCCGGTCGTGGTCCAGGTGCTCGAAGGCGAAGACGCCGTTGCGCGCAACCGCAACGTGATGGGCGCCACCAACCCGAAGGACGCCGACGAAGGCACGATCCGCAAGACCTATGCCGAATCGATCGAAGCCAATTCGGTCCACGGTTCGGACAGCGAGGAAAATGCGAAGACCGAAATCGCATTCTTCTTCGACGATAACGAAATCGTCGGTTGATCGCCCGATAATTCAGATTTCAAAAGGGTCGCCCTGCGAAGGGCGGCCCTTTTTCGTAGGACATCCCGCCGCGCGAAACGTCAGTCCTGCGCGGCGAAACGCGCCAGTTGCAGCGAATGCGCGGCGTGATTGCCGCTCTCGCTCGCGCGCATCAGGCGGCGCATCCGTTTCAATGCGCGATCGGTCATCGTCAGGCCCAATTCGCGATAGGCGCGGCGTATCTCGCCCTCCCAATCATCGTTGAGCGCCGAGAAACGCAGCCGCGCAACCGGGCCGGTCCATTCATCGAGCGCGCGTTTCATGCGATCTTCGCGCAAGGCCAGCTTGCGCCGCCATTCACCCTCGATCCAGTCCAGTTCGCATGCATCCGACTGCACCGCCATCTGGTTGGCAACCAGCGACACCGCGCTGCGATGCACGGCGTTGATATCGCGCTGTGCGACGACCAGCCGGGCATCGGGAAATTGCTGCGCCAGCGTCGTCAGGTCTTCGGTAAAGGCAGGCACTTTCAACACGCGCGGCCGATCGGCCAATCCGCGCGTCGCGGCATCGGTGCGAAGGATCCGGTCCATCTCGCGATAGATCGGGGCGGGATCGGCGGCCTCGGCCCATGCGGTGAAGGACGGGATGTGCCATTGCGATTCGTAAATCGATTGATGCAGCGCCGCGCCGATCCAGCCGAGCTCCTCCTCGACCTCTCCCGGTGCCATCGGGTGGATGTTCTGCAACCATGGATTGACCGCGCCCAGCGCGCCCAGCTCGACCGCGCTCGCCACCCGTTTCAGCCCGAACCGGCCGGGCAGCGGATGGTATCCATCGCAATACCGGGTGTGCGAATGGGCCGGGTCGGCGGCAAGCAGTTTATGCACGCGGGTGGTGCCCGAACGCATGTGGCCCACGACGATGATCGGCGGCGCGATCGGCGTTCGGGGAAGATCGGGACGATCGATCCACAACGCGCCCAGCCGCAACCGATTGCGGATGACGCGCACCAATTGCCCGTGCGCCATCGCCCGGCCCAGCGCGTTGAGATCGGCTTCATCGGCCAGCGCCGCCGTCAGACGGTTCAGCCGTTCCCGAAAATCGCGGATATCGACATCGGGCCGTCCGCCATGTTCGGCATCGTGCGCCCTGTCGCCGAGGGGGCGTGCGGCCTCTTTCCATAAGGTATCGGGATCGAGCGGTGGGACCGACAGCCATTCCTTTTCCCACGCGTGCAGCAGCCAGCGATCCGCCTTTTCTGCAAGGTTCGACCGGGTAAGCGGGTGCGATCTGATCGGTTTGGACAGCATGGGCCGAATGATCTCAGGTCGTGCGCGTCTGTGCGGTCGTTGTGACGTAATCGGCCAGCGCGCGCGGATAGAGCTGATGCTCGGCCAGTTTGACCCGCTGTCCCAATGTTTCGGGCGTATCGCCGGGCGCGATCCGCACCCTGGCCTGTGCCAGAACCTCGCCAGCGTCCAGTTCCGGCGTGACGAGGTGCACGCTCGTCCCCGCATGGCTGTCCCCCGCCGCAATCGCGCGGGCGAACGTGTCCAGCCCCTTGTATTTTGGCAGTAATGATGGGTGAATGTTGATAATCGCCCCCTCCCACTGACGGACGAATTCGTCCGACATTATTCGCATGTATCCAGCCAGCACGATGATGCGGGCGCCAGCTTTGCGCGCCGCTTCGCCCATTGCGTCATCGTGTGCGCGCCGCGAATGTCCCACATGGGGATGAACGAATGTTGAAATTTCCTCAAGTCTCGCAAGGTCGATCCCCGGCGCATCGGCGATATTGCTGGCGACCAGTACGATCTCGAACGGCGAAGCCGGCAATCGACTTGCATAAAGCAGAGCCGCCATGTTGGTACCCGCGCCGGAAATGAAGACGGCGACGGGCGTTTTATAAACGGAGGCGGGCGGCTTCGCGCCGGTCGCGGTCTCAGCCATCGTGGGTCGCTTGCCAATCGGCGGTCGCGCTCCACGTGCCGCGGCTGCCTTTCACCGTGCAACCGCGCGTATCCTCCACGATTTCGCCGATACGCCACACGGTCTCACCCGCCGCCTCCAGCCGCTTGGTCACGGCGTCGATATCGCCCGGCGCTATGGCAACCGCCATTCCGATCCCGCAATTGAACGTGCGGGCGAATTCAGCGGGCTCGATATTGCCCTGAGCCTGCAGGAACGCCATCAAGCGGGGCTGGTCCCACAGATCGGCATCGATAACTGCACGCGCGCCGGGCGGCAGGATGCGCGGCACGTTTTCCAGCAGGCCGCCGCCGGTAATATGCGCCATGCCGTGGATCATCCCATCGCGCACCAGCGGCAACAGGCTGGCGACGTAGATGCGGGTCGGCTCCATCAGGGCGTCGATCAACAGCCGTTCCGGATCGAAGCGCGCCGGTCGATCCATTTTCCAGCCAAGATCCGCCGCCATCCGGCGCACCAGCGAATAACCGTTGGAATGGACCCCGGAACTGGCGAGGCCGATCAGGGCATCGCCCGGTTTTACCAGATCGCCGGTCAGTTGTTCGCCGCGTTCGACCGCGCCGACGCAGAACCCGGCCAGGTCGTAGTCGTCGTCTGCGTACATTCCCGGCATTTCCGCCGTTTCCCCGCCGATCAGCGCGCAATTCGCCCGCTTGCAGCCATCCGCGATCCCGGCGATCACACGCTCTGCAATGCCCGTCCGCAATGCGCCGGTAGCAAAATAATCGAGGAAAAAGAGCGGTTCCGCGCCCTGCACGATCAGGTCGTTGACGCACATCGCGACGAGGTCGATGCCGACGCCGTCGTGCCGGTCATGCTCTATCGCCAGTTTCAGCTTCGTTCCGACCCCGTCATTGGCCGCGACCAGCAGGGGATCGGAATACCCTGCCGCTTTCGGATCGAAGAATCCGCCAAACCCGCCAAGCTCGCTGGTCGCGCCAGGGCGGGCCGTGGCCTTTGCCAATGGCGCAATCGCCCGGACCAACGCGTTTCCGGCATCGATCGATACGCCGGCCCCGGCATAGGTGTAGCCCGTGTCGCGGGCGTCTGGCGAAGCGGGTTTGTCGGCGCTCATGCGTAGCGTGTTTACCCTTTCAGGCTTTTAATTCCACATCGCTTTGGGCAAAGGGCGTGGAAGATTTTTCGATGACAGCCATCATTTCCTCCTTTCCCCTCTCGGCTTCCCGTGGCGAAGCCAACCGTGCGCGCCTGCGCCGGGGCATTGCCGTGCTGTTGGCAATGGCGCTGATGACAGGCGGTTTCGCGTTCCTGATGGCGCAGGTTTCCGGCGATCGAGGGATCGCGCCCACCGCGTCGAGCGCGGATATCGAGATCGGTGGCCTCGAATTCGACATCACTGCCGATACGGGCGAAGAGGCCCGCCTGCAGGCATGGGAAGAAGCGCCGCGCAGGGCGTGGGAAAAAGCCGATGGGCCGTCCATTTCCGACAGCGAGCTGTCCAGCATGGTTGCCGCCATCGTGATCGAGCGGGAACGCATCGGCCCTACGCGCTACGTGGCGACACTTGGCGTGACGTTCGATCGCCAACGGGCGGGGCAATATCTGGGCCGTGGGGCGGTTGAGCGATCCTCTGCGCCGATGCTGGTCATCCCGGTAACGATCAGCGCGGGCGCATACACCGTGTTCGAGGTTCGCAATCCGTGGCAGCGCGCATGGGCCGAGTTCAATCCGGGCACCAGCCGCATCGACTACGTCAGGCCGAGCGGGGCTGGCGGTGATTCGCTGTTATTGACCTATGGCCAGACGGACAGGCGCAGCCGCAATTGGTGGCGCACCACGCTCGATCAATATGGCGCGGCGGACGTCCTCATCCCGATGGCGCGGCTGGACCATCAATTTCCCGGCGGGCCGATCACCGGTAATTTCGTCGCGCGATACGGACCGGATGGCCGCGTGCTCGATTCGTTCGAATTGCGCGCCGACAGCCCT
>JGI12210J13797_10310394_pt1 | contig 12050 bp, 10 predicted proteins | sample ElkSlonscriptome_3_FD_13797 | JGI IMG/M metagenome (IMG submission 13797) | reverse complement strand
CGGCGGCGACGGCTGGGCCTACGACATCGGCTACGGCGGTGTCGACCACGTGCTCTCCTCGGGACGCAACGTGAATTTGCTGGTGCTCGACACCGAGGTCTACTCGAACACCGGCGGCCAGACCTCGAAGGCAACGCCGATGGGGGCGGTCGCCAAGTTCTCCGCGAGCGGTAAGCCGACCTTCAAGAAGGACCTGGCGATGATGGCCATGGCCTACGAAAACGTCTATGTCGCCCAGGTCGCCTTCGGCGCCAAGGACGTCCAAACGGTCCGTGCCTTCCTCGAGGCCGAGTCCTATGATGGCCCGTCACTGATCATCGCCTACTCACCCTGCATCGCGCACGGTGTGGACATGTCGAACAACCTGCGCCAGCAGGACATGGCGGTCAATTCCGGGCACTGGGCCCTGTTCCGCTACGATCCGCGCAAGAGCGCGCAAGGGGAGAACCCGCTGCACATCGACAGCAAGGCCCCGAGCCTGCCCTATCGCGATTTCCTGGCCAGCGAGACCCGCTTTGCGGTGCTGAACCGCACGCACCCGGACGACGCCGAACGCTACCTGCGCCTGGCGCAAAGCCATGTGCAAACGCGCTTCAGCCTCTACGAGCAGCTGGCCCATCTGGCCGTGCAAAAGGCCCCGGAGGGCTCGGAAAAGGCCTGACGAGGATCGAACCCAGGCGGCGGCGCCGGCGGATCGGGGGGCATTCCGACCGCTGGCGCCGGGCGCCCTAGAGTAATGCGAGCCGCACCCGGAATCCCCTTTCGCTGGAGAACGCCATGGATCTCACGACCGAATACCTTGGGCTGACCATCAAAAGCCCGCTGGTCCCATCCGCCTCGCCGCTGTCGCGCAACCTCGACATGGCCAAGGAACTCGAGGACAACGGGGCCGGTGCCCTGATCATGTGGTCCCTGTTCGAGGAAGCCATCAACGCCGAGAGCGAATCGATGGTGCGCTTCCTGCACCATCAGGACGTCGGCTTCGCCGAGATGAGCTCCGGCTACTTGCCGGATTTCCCTGACTTCTCCGGCGCCCAGGAGCAGTACCTCGAGCAGCTCCAGCGCCTCAAGGAGGCGCTGGACATTCCCGTCATCGCCAGCCTGAACGGCGTCACGCCGGGCGGGTGGATCGGCCACGCCAAGGTCCTCGAGGAGGCCGGCGCCGATGCGCTGGAGTTGAACGTCTACTATGTCGCCGGCGACATCGACCAGAGCGGCGCCCAGGTCGAGCAGCGCTACCTGACGCTGCTGCGCGACCTGCGCACGCAGGTCTCGCTGCCGATCAACATGAAGCTCTCCTCGGCGTTCAGCTCCGTCGGGCACATGGTCAAGCAGATGGCCGCCTCCGGTGCCGACGGTGTCGCCCTGTTCAATCGCTTCTACCAGCCGGACATCGACGTCGACAACCTGCGCTTGCAGCCGAGCCTGCACCCCTCGACCTCCGCCGAGGCACTGCTCGCGATGCGTTGGATCGCGATCCTCTACGGCCGTACGCGCCTCTCCCTCGGCGCAACCGGTGGCGTCCACACGCCGCAGGATGCGATCAAGCTGCTGCTCGCCGGCGCCGATGTGGTCCACTTGTGCAGCGCCCTTCTGGCCAAGGGACCGGCCTACATCGCGCAGATCGAGAAGGGCATCAAGGACTGGATGCTCGACCAAGGCTTCAGCTCGGTCGACGACTTCCGCGGCCGCGTCAGCGCCCTCTCGGTGATGGACCCGGCCCAGTTCGAGCGCGCCAACTACGTCAATATCCTCGACAGTTATAGCTTCTCCTCGGGGGTGATGGTCTAGCCCGACCCCGCACGAACGCGGCGCCCGGCCCGGAGACGGGCCACTGCCCGCGCCTCCGGGCAGGGTCGAATCTGGGTCACCGCCCAACCGCCGGCACCAATCGTTCCGAAAGCCATCGGAGGCTTGTCACTGCGTCCGTGGCGACTATGACGCCGTTGGATAGCCCAACTCACGCAACGGCAGGCCCCAACGGGCCGCCAGGTCGCGGTTCTGCGTCTGGAAGCGCTGCTGGATTTCCCGGACGACGACTTCGCCGAGCAACTCCGTCGGCGACTGTCGGCGCCCGGCAAGGGGGCTCGCGGCCAAGGCGCGAGGCAAGTTGCTTCGCACCTTATTGGAGAGGCCGCGGACCAGGTAGTGCTTGTCCAGCACGCTGCGGTAGGTGAGGCGGTTCAGGAGCCGTGCCAACAGCAGCGCATGGCGTCCGAATGCCGGGTTGTCGGCACGCCAATCGAGCACCTCGAGCGGGCAGTCCAGGACGAGCCCGAGGCGCGGGAGATAATCCGTTACGAAGGCGCGGGGATCGGCACGAAACTGCTCAAAAGGGAGGACATGGACCCGAGCTGCACCGAACAACCCGGCGTAGCAGTCGATCAAACCGCCATAGTCCAGGAACCCAAGGTCGAAGACTGGATACTTGAACGGGTGCCGCGCCACGTCCCGGCGATAGTGCGCGGGAAAGAGATAGCGCTGAGCACCATGGGTGCCGCCCTCGCGGACGTAGTGGCTGTAGAGCGTCGCGGCCATGTCCACCTGGTCGCGGATGAAGATCACGACCTGCGCCTCCGGCAGCATGCGCTGCAGACGCTCGGCGACGTCCTTGGATTGTGCCCCGCGCATCCCCGCAGAGTGCGGATTGCCGCTCAACTCCTCCTCGCAGAGCAACAACGGCCGCCCCTGCGCCTGCGGGCTGGCGCCATCCTCTAACCGCTGCAGCGCCCCAGCAGGATCGAAAGCGAAGGTCGTGGCCGCCAGCACCGCCTCCTGAACCACGCGTCGCGGTATCGCCGCATGGCTAAGCGCGTGCGGATAGAGCCGCTTCTGAAACCAGGTGCTGGCGGTCTTGTGGTAGCCGACATGCAGGATCGGGATCGGGGACATGACGAGGTCGGATCCTCGTTGCGTAAAATCGCGATTGCGCAGCGCAGCGGATATCGTCATGCGCTTGGTTGGCCGCAGGATCTAGGCCGCGAAGGCGCATGACTCGTCCAAGCAGCAACCCATTGGGCACCGCCATGCTATCAGGATTGTCTATGCCACCACCCGGACGCTGGATTTCAGGCGCGAATCTTGGCGTCGCCGCCGAGCGCGTGTCAGAACTCGCCTTGCTGCTCCTCGCCCTGTCGCTATTCCTTGCGCCTGCCGGCGTCGCCGCTGCATTGATCCTGCTTTGGGTGGGCTTCATCGGTCAGCTAACAGCCCGTTGGCCAGGGCTCAATGGCGCCATGCTGAGCCTGGCGCGCAGCCATCCGGTCATCAGGCTCACGGTCCTGTTCGTATTCTATTGTCTCGCCCAGGGCATCGTACTGCACCTGCTGGCTGCGCCCGGGCCTTCGCCGGAACTCGGGACCGCGCTCGACTGGGCGCGCATCAGCGTCTTCGTACCCGCGGCCTATGCGGTCGCGGCAAAACCAGCCAGACTGCCCCTGTTGCTGCTACTCGCGTTGCTCGGTCTGCTGGGAGGCATGCTGCTGCGTCTGGACTGGACGCTGCTGCACACCGATGTCGGCGCCTTTCTCGGCAGCCGCCCGGGCTTCGGCTTTGGCACCATCGCCTTCGCCCTCTTCAGCGCCACCGCCCTGCTCGGACTCGTCCTGCTGCGGACCCGTTGCTGGTACGACGGCGGGCCAGACGGGACTCGGTGGTGGCGCCTGGCGGGCTGGGGCTTGGCGACGGTGCTGGCGCTGCAGGGCCTGGTGATGAGCCAATCGCGCGGGACTTGGCTGGCATTTCTCACCGCCTTAGCCATGGGGCTTTGGCTGCAATGGCGGCAGCGGCCCTCTTTGGGATCTGTTCGCGGCGTAGCCCGCTCGCACCGCGCGCTCGTCGCGGTGTCGGCTCTCGCACTGCTCGGAATCCTGTCGATCAATGCCGGGCGCCTCAGCGAGCGCGCGCTGGAGGAATGGGATACGCTTCAGGCGATCGCGACCGCGCAAAGCGTACCCGTCAGCGAAACGTCTCTCAGCTTGCGCTGGCATGCACAGCTGGTCGGGGCTCGGCTCGTGGTCGAGCGCCCCTGGTTCGGCTGGGGAGCGGGCACCGCAAGGACGTTGATGTCGACCAGCGGCGAGCCGGGCGTGCTCTACTCAGGTGGCGGCGTGCTCAAGCATCTTCACAATACCTACCTGCAGACAGCGGTCGAGCTTGGTCTGATCGGTCTGGCCATCTTGGTCGCGATTCATATCGGTCTGATCGCAACCGTCTGGCAACGCTTAGGGGCCTCTGCAGGGGATCACCGCCTCTCATCGGATCTGCCCATCTTCCTCCTTGCCGCGCTCGTGCTGCTGATCGTCTGGGACCTGTTCGACTACCGGGTGATTCGTCAGGATTGGCGTGGCTACTGGACACTGCTCGCCGGTGCAGCACTCGGCATCGGACTGCGGCCGCTCAGAGGTGGACGATGATCGAAGTACGGGCCGCAACCGACGCCGACAGACCGGCCCTGCTCGAATTCATGCAACAGGCCGCCGGGGCCGACAAAGCCCGGACCTTGGATCGGCGGTGGCATTGGCAATGGCGCGCCGACCCGCGGCTCGACGAGCCTGGATACAAAGGGGTCGTCGCCACCTGGCGCGGACGCATCCTCGCCAACGTCGCCTGCATACCGGCCGGATTGCATATCGCCGGACATCCAGTCGAAGCCGTCTGGCTCGTTGACGTGCGCGTACATCGCGGCCCGGCACGTGACGCGCTGCGGGCCTGCTTGCGCGAAGGCCTGCACAAGCGCGACCGATTTCCCAATGGCCTGGCCGCTGCCCTCTTCTCGCACCCCGCCGCCGGCAAGATCCAGCTTGGCAAGCACATCGGCGAGGACATGATGAGCATTGCCCGTCGAATCGGCTTCCAGGATGTGCCCGGTGCCGCCAACTGGATGCGCAGGGTCTCTTTGCGCTGGCCCCTGCAAAAGGCGATCGGCCGGCGTCCAGGTGCCGCATTGGCAGCGTTGGCCGATCTGGGCGCTCGGCCATTTCCCCGACCGCGCCTGCCAGTGCAGCGGCTTGATGGGCCTTTTGATGGGCGCTTCGACGCACTCTGGCGACGCGCACAAACCGCCTACCCGGCCATCACCCGTCGCGACAGCGCGGTCCTCAATTGGCACTACCGCGATCATCCGGACACCCACTACGAGGTCTTGACGGTTGGCGACGACCAGAGCCTGCGGGGCTATCTGATCTACAAGACTTGGCTGCGCAAAGGGCGCCACATTGGCAGGATCGTAGACCTGCTCACCGCACCCGAAGACTCGGCCACTGTCCAGGCGCTGGCGGCGGCAGCGTTGCGCCACCTGCGCCGGACCGGCGTCGAGCGTGTCGATTGGTTCGTCAGCAACCGCGGCTTGCAATCACAGGTCGAGCGCATCGGATTCAAGCCGCGTGTCACGAAGCGCGGAAAACCACAGCCCATGATGCTACGCGGCCTCCCGACGCTGGCATCACCGCACATCACCAGCGGTGATGGCGATGGCGGCTGATCAAAGATGACGCCGCTCCTGAGGCGCTGGCGGCAGCAGCGGGCACGAAGGCGCGGCGCTCGCCAGGACCGCCCCGATGAGCGCGGCCAACGCCGTCAATGGTTCCTGCTCAGCGGCTTTCGCCCGAGGCTCGACCCCGAGAGGCTCGACATCGCCGCGTTGAGGCCACACTATCCGCCCAGCGACCAGTTCTGGGCGGACCCTTTCATCTGGACCCAGAATGGGCAGGCGTGCTGCTTCTTCGAGGCTCGAGCCTATCGCATCAAACGCGGGCACATCCGCGCTTGGCCGCTCGACACCGACGGACAGCCCGTCGGCGAGTCATTTCCGATCATCGACAGGCCCCATCACCTCTCCTACCCCTTCACCTTCGAGCACCAGGGTGAGATCTATATGATCCCGGAGAGCGCCGAGACCCAACGGCTGGAGCTCTACGGCTGTGTCCGCTTCCCAGAGCGCTGGGAACTCATTCGACCGCTGCTCGAAGGCCAGCCCTTGAGCGACTGCTCGCTGCTTCATCACGACTCGCGCTGGTGGCTGTTCTGCGCCGGGCGGCGCGGTAGACGACGCGTCAACGAGACATTGCTCGCCTTCCATGCAAAGGACCCGCTCAGCAATCGCTGGCAGCCCCACGCTGGCAACCCGATCGTCCGTGACTTCGGCGGCGCGCGGCCCGCGGGGCGCATCCAACGAGACTGCGCCGGCCGCCTGCTGCGGCCGGCCCAGGACTGCATCCGCCGCTACGGCCACGGATTGAGCCTAAACCAAATCACCGCACTGACGCCCGCGACCTACAGTGAGAAGCGAGTCTGGTACGGCACGGGGCCAGCTATCGGTGGTTGGCGCGGCCTGCACCATATCGACTGGCGGGACGGCCTGCTGGTGCTGGATGCCCAGCGACTGATACCGGCGACCTGAGGGCCACCGCTGGTGCCATGGGAACTTCACTCGTCGCCACGGCCGTCTCCGATTACTCTTGCAACCCTCAATAGCGGCAGCTGCGGCACCCGCCGTCACCCCATCTCCTGCGGATCCACATCGACTGACCAGCGCACCCGCCCCTGGCATTTGATCCGGCGCACCTGCGGCAACCACGCGGCAAGGAAGCGGTGCAGCGCCGCGCGACCCGAGGATTGGGCAAGCAACTGGGCGCGCCACCGCCCGGCGCGGCGCGCCATCGGCGCTGGAGCCGGCCCCCAGAGCGCCACTTCGGCGGGAGCAGGGATGGCCTGCGCAGCCTGGCGCAGAAAGATAAGAGGTGCTTCCTCGTCCGGGGCCTCGGCCCGCATCAGCGCCTGATAGCTAAAGGGCGGCAGGCCGGCCAGCTGGCGCTCCTCGAGTGCCGCCGCGGCAAAGGCCGGGTAACCCTCACGCAGTAGCGATACGAGAAGCGGGTGCTCCGGATGGCGCGTTTGCACCAACACGCGGCCGGGCCGCATGGCACGCCCGGCGCGCCCGGTCACCTGCACGAGGAGCTGCGCGAGCCGCTCGGGTGCCCGAAAATCGGTCCCGAATAGGCCGAGATCGGCATCCAAGACACCGACCAAGGTCACGCCGGGAAAATGGTGCCCCTTGGTCAGCATCTGGGTGCCCAGCAAGATCGGGTAGTCGCCGCGCCGCGCCGCCATCAGCATGGCGGACAGCGCCCCCTTGCGCCGGGTGCTGTCGCGGTCGATACGGGCCAGTGGCACCCCGGGAAAGCGCTGCGCGAGCATGTCCTCCAGCCGCTCGGTCCCCTGGCCCAGGGTGCGCAGGTCCGGCCCGCCGCAGGCCGGGCAATGCTCGGGCGGCAAACGGACCCAGCCGCAGTGATGACAGCGCAGCTGACCCTGGGAGCGGTGCAGGGTGAGCCGTGCGTCGCAATGCGGGCAATCGCCGATCCAACCGCAGTCATGGCAGGTCAGCACTGGGGCATACCCGCGGCGATTCAGGAACAGGAGAACCTGATTGCCCGCTGTCACCTCCATTTCGGCCGCCTGCACCAAGGCTGGCGCGGCCCCGGCCTGCAGCGGCTGGGCTCGAATATCGATCAGCTGCAGGCTCGGTGGTCGGGCCCCGCCGGCGCGTTCGCGCAGTCGCAACCACTGATAGCGCCCGACGCGCGCGTTGGCGAGGGTCTCCAGCGACGGCGTCGCCGAACCGAGGACGACAGGGCAGCCCAGCAGCTGCGCGCGACGCACCGCCAGGTCGCGCGCCGAGTAGCGGAAGCCATCCTGCTGCTTGAGCGACAAATCGTGCTCCTCGTCGACCAGGATCAGGCCAAGATCGGGCAGCGGCGCAAAGACCGCCGAGCGGGTCCCGACCAGGACCGCGGCATATCCGTCGCGCACACGCTGCCAGGCGCGCCAACGCTCGCCCTCGGCGAGGCCGGAGTGCAGGACGACCAGCGATCCGGGGAGGCGCTCGGCGAGACGGCGTTCGAGCTGTGGCGTCAGACCGATCTCCGGGACCAGCACCAACGCGCGACGGCCGACCGCGAGGGTCGCCGCAATGAGGCGGATATAGACCTCGGTCTTGCCACTGGCGGTGACACCGTCCAGCAGGAAGGCGCGAAAGGTCCCGAGTGCCGCCTGCACCGCCTCCACGGCGGTATGCTGCTCGGAGCTCAGGGCCGGTGGGTCGACCGGCGGCACCGGCGTTGCCGCGGGCGTCGCATCCAAGCGGCAGGCCTCCACCCAGCCTCGCCCGGCCATGGCCCGCAACGGCGCTGAACACGCCCCCAAGAGACGCTGGATCTCCGTGGCGGGAAGGCCTGCGGGCGCATCCCGCAGGAGGCTCAGGATGCGGGCCTGCTTCGGGGCCCGAGCCAGCTCGTGCGGCCGGCAAGCAAGGCCCAGGGCCGTGACGCGCCATCCCGCCTGCGTGGTGGCATCATCGACTGGTTCTGGGCGGCGCAGCCGCGCCGGTAGGGCGCTGAAGAGCGCATCGCCGGGCGGGTATTGGTAATAGGTGGCGGACCAAAGAAGGAAATCCAAATCCATCGACGGGAGCAAGGGTTTGCGATCGAGCACGGCGATAACCGGCTTGAGGCGCTCATCCGGGACTGACGAGGCCGTCGATTGCGCGACGATCAGGCCGACGCGGCGGCCACGGCCGAAAGGCACCAGGACGCGGATCCCCGGTTGCAGGGGCGGCGCCGCGGGATCGGCAAGCGGCAGGTAGTCAAAGAGCATCGGCAGGGGCGCGGCGACAGCGACCTGGACGATTGCGGTGCCTGCTAGACGAGCGGCCGCGGCGGTGCCTCGATTGGCCGTCTCCGCCCCAGTGGTTGGCGACGACGCACCCCGGCCCTGCCGCTTTCGTTCTGGATCCACCGCTGCCTCATCGAACTGTACCCTATTGGACGCCGACCCTCGCCCCGCGCCGGCTTGCCGTGCACGCGTCGCAGTCGCAGTCGCTTGCGCGCGGCCGGTAGTGCTGTATCATTGCCCCGGGACTCCACCGTTGCCAAGCATGTTGCACATCAACCAGCAGGTATTGCGCACGGATCTGGCCGGTATGCCGCTCGAGTGGATCGATTACCGGGCGGCCGCCCGTCTTTACGTGCTCGGCCAGGTCGCCTATGCCTGCGGTGATACCCTCTTGCGTCTGCGCGGCGGTATCAGCTCGCTGACCCGTCAACGGAGCCTGTTGGAGATTCACTCCATCATCGCGACGCAAGGGACTCATCACGCGCTCAACAAGCGTCGCGACGACTATGTGCCACCGCTGTCGAATCGCACCCTATTCCAGCGCGACGACCACATCTGCCTCTACTGCGGCGGTTCCTTTTCCGCGCGCAATCTGTCGCGCGACCATGTCCGCCCGATCAGCCAAGGCGGCACGGATTGCTGGACCAACGTCGTCACCGCCTGCGTGCGGTGCAACAACTTCAAGGCCGGCCGCACGCCGGAGGCGGCGGGGATGGAGCTGCTGGCGGTGCCCTTCAAGCCGACACACGCCGAGTACATCTTTTTGATGGGCCGCAATGTCTTGGCCGACCAGATGGCCTTTCTCCATGCCCATTTCCCGCGTACTAGCCCCCTCCTGAAACGCCGAGCGCGCAACTGACCTATGACGGATTGGGATGCGATCGCGGCCCACATCGAGGCCGTGACCGGAACGGCATTGACTCCCGAGCCACCACGCCAGATCGGCGGTGGCTGCATCAACACGGCCGTGCGCCTGAGCGATGGCGAGAGGGCCTACTTCGTCAAGCTCAACGACGCGTCGGGCCTGGCGATGTTCGAGGCCGAAGCCGCCGGTCTCGCCGCCCTCGCGGCGACCAACAGCCTGCGCGTGCCGGCACCGCTCTGCACCGGGACAGCCGGGGCACAGGCCTACCTGGTGATGGAGTACATCTCGCTCGGCGGCCGCGCNCGCCGCGAGGCTGTGGCGCTTGCCGGCGAACAGCTGGCCCAATTGCACCGCGCCAGCTGGGAGCAATTCGGTTGGGAGCGCGACAACACCATCGGCTCCAACCCACAGCCCAATACGCCGAGCTCCGACTGGGTCGACTTCTGGCGCGACCAGCGCCTTGGTTACCAACTCGAGCTCGCGGCGCGCAACGGCCATCGCGGCCGCCTGCAGGAGCGTGGCGCCCGCTTGCTCGCGGGCTTTGGCTCCCTGATCGACCACGCCCCGGTCCCGTCGCTGTTGCACGGCGACCTGTGGGGGGGCAATCTCGGCTTCGGCGCCGCGGGTGAGCCCGTCGTTTTCGACCCTGCCGTCTACTACGGGGATCGCGAGGCCGATCTGGCGATGACCGAGCTGTTCGGCGGTTTCGGGGGCGACTTCTATGCCGCCTATCGCGCCGCATGGCCACTGGAGCCAGGCTATAGCGTCCGCAAGAGCCTCTACAACCTCTACCACATCCTCAATCACCTAAACCTCTTCGGCGGCGGCTACGGCGCGCAGGCCGAGGGTATGATCGATCGTCTGCTGGCGGAGATCGGGTGACTGGAGTTTCGCAGACCCTGTCTTGACGCCCTCGCATCGCCGGACCCCTGTGCGCGCCTGTCAGGCCATACCGAGCGATTCATCGCTCACCCGCTGGCGGGGCGAGTGTCTCCCGCAGGACGGGCGAAGCGCACGCGGACCGGTCGGGGACCGACCGCGGCCGGCCAACGGTGGCCCCACTGCTACCGATATGTTACAAAGCGCTGCTGACTGACGTTTCCGCTACTGGACAGGCCCGCATTGAGTTACGTCGATCCCTTCAGTCACATACCCCGTGAGCTGATGCTCTTGCGTCATGCGAAATCGGATTGGGGGAGCGATGCCTCCACCGATTTCGCCCGGCCTCTGGCCAAGCGCGGCCGGGCCGACGCCCCGCGCGTAGGCTCCTGGCTCTATCGCGAGGGGCTGGTCCCGGATTACATCCTCAGCTCACCCGCGGAACGCGCCCGCCAGACCACGGTCAAGGTGTGCAAGGCGCTCGAAGCCAACACCCGCGATGTCTGCTGGGACGAGGCCATCTACGAGGCCGGGGTGGCCCAGCTGCTTGAGGTCCTCGCCCGCTGTCCGGCGCGGGCGCGGCTCGTGTTGCTCGTTGGGCACAATCCGGGGCTCGAGGAGCTGGTGCGCTATCTCGCCGGAGACGACCTCGAGGAGCCCGCCAACGGCAAGGTCCTGCCGACGGCCGCCGTCGCCCGAATCGAGATGCCGGAGGACTGGTCGCAGCTCGAGCGCGGCTGCGGACAGCTCATTGGCATCACCCGGCCCAAGGCCCTGCCCGATTGACGCCCCAGCCGATAGCCGCGGACCCTGCCCGAGAAGCTCGGGCGTGCCGGTTTAACGATCATGGGGCGAGCGGAGCCACCCCGGATGATGAAACGTCGTCTCGCCCCTGATCCTTCCCTCACCCCAACCCTCTCCCGGAGGGCGAGGGAGCGAACGTGCTGCGCGAATTTCATAGTAACCCTGGCCGCGTAGGATGAATTACTGCAGCCACTGCGGGGCCAGGGTCTTCCTGCGTATCCCGAGCGGTGACGATCGACCGCGTTACGTCTGCGATGGCTGCGGGCGGATTCACTACCAGAACCCCAAGGTCGTCGTCGGCTGTATTCCGCGATGGAAAGACAGGGTCTTGCTCTGTCGCCGCGCGATCGAGCCGCGCCTCGGGCTTTGGACCTTGCCGGCAGGCTTCATGGAGAACGGCGAGACGACGCAGCAGGGCGCCACGCGCGAGACCCTCGAGGAGGCCCGGGCGCGGGTCGTGATCGAAGCCCCCTATGCGCTCTTCAACCTGCCGCACATCAGCCAGGTCTATCTGCTCTTTCGAAGTCGTCTGCTGGATCTCGAATTCGGGCCGGGTCCTGAGAGCTTAGAGGTGCGTCTGTTCAGCTCGGCCGAGATTCCCTGGGACGAGCTGGCCTTCCCGGTAATCAAGGAGACCCTGGCATTGTTCGAGCGCGACCGTCGGGAGAAGCGCTTCGAATTACGCTTTGGCGATATCCTGCGCCTTGGCGACGAAATCGGTCGCTATCAGGTCACTGTGCATGGCGACCAGGGCTGAGCGGCAGCGCTCCCGCGCGCCGAGGCGGCCCGGCCCAACCGCGCCCTCCGAGCGCCCCTACTCTCAATCGTC
>JGI12210J13797_10301083_pt1 | contig 12050 bp, 9 predicted proteins | sample ElkSlonscriptome_3_FD_13797 | JGI IMG/M metagenome (IMG submission 13797) | reverse complement strand
TCCATCTTTAACAGCATGAACCAGTTTGCCTATGCTGCCGCGCATTTCTTGTGCAGCCAAACCTATCCAATGTTCCAGATGCAGTCGTTGTAAATTTGGATCCGCGGCAGTGGAGAGTAGAAAAATATTCTTCTGTTTTTCAGTTGCTAGTTGTTTTTCGCTTAATGCCTTTTCTTTCTGTGCCTTTTGGGCTTCCGCTTCCGCCTCTTGCTTTGCTGCCGCCAGATCTCTAACTCGCCGTTCTGTACGTGCGACTTCCCTGCGCAGTTTTACATTACCTGACTGTTCCGCGATTCTCTTGAAGTTTGTTAACGCAGTAGTGACGCTAGATGACTGACGTTCTGATAGGATATCTAACAGGTGTGGGTCGTATTGAATGTCAATGACGTCTGGCGCGTTGGTTAGCTTGTTGATAACTTCGAGAATCTGTGCCTTCACATCTGTGGGCAGGAGTTCCTCATCCGATCCCTTGACGGGATTTCCCCATTTGATGACATCGATAGCATAGCGCTCTAGCCGTCGAAGGGCGTATTCTTTGAAGAATTTTAATAATTCACGCCACTCGGTCGAGTCAATAAATCCAGAGTTTCGGCTCGATGTTTCTTTGAACGAATTATTATCTCCGAAGATTTCCACCCGACCTGACAAATCACGAGTGCCGATGTACCTAGATTGACCTTGTTGTTTACGCCGTTCAATTCCAAAGCCATCATCTCCCTCATCTCCCAGAGGATGGACGCGAAATCCATTTTTGTACAAGAAAACTGAACCGTAGGCTACGTTGTGAACTCCCATAACTTTTTTAAAGTGCATCTTTGCTGATCGGTTTAGGGCGAAGAGGTGAATTCGAATGTTCTGCAGGTAATCAAACGGGCAGTGCTCGACTAATCGGTAGATAAGAGTGCCGCGATCAGTAAGGATTGTGGTGATAGTTTCCCCTTCCTGATCAACTTCGCAATGAATTTCGGTCGTTCGCAGCCCAAGCCCTTCGAAAAGAAAATTTTCGATTCTGCCATTTACGCGGTCGCGCTTTTCATCCTCGTTCTGATCAGCATCTTCCTCTTCTGGAGCGATGAGCGTTACGGAAAATCGTTTTGCGTCATTCTCTTGGTTGGGATTGATCAATTTACGGAGCGAGTCACGTAGCTTCTTAAGCTGAGGGCGGTCCCATGTCTCGCGAAATCCTGAAATCTCAAGAATAGTGCCGCTTTCCATATCGTATGGAATTTCGCTTGGTGTAGCTCTTTCCATTTCTACATCGATAAATTCTTTTGTGCTATCTTTCTCAAAATTCTGCCAATCAACCTTGAGGTGCTCAAATGGGCCAGTGGCTTTTGCTCTTGAATATAGGTTCAGATAACGCCCAAGCCGGTCGCAAGAAAATCGACCGACTCCTTTCGCTCCAGCAAAGGTACGTTCGGTACTAATTTTATCTCTGTAGTCCTTTGGTTTTCCTTCGATATCGTCTTCCGTTCCTTCGCGTTTGGCAGAATAAGCTACGAATAGCCATTTGTTTTCAATGTCATCGGCGGTCATCCCTTTTCCATCATCTTTAATGATGAGCTTTGGGTCATCCGTAGACAATCCCTCGAACCGTATCTCGACATTCCGTGCATGCGCATCGAACGCGTTTTTTACTAGCTCGAAAACAGCAACAAAATCATCTGTAATGAGTTCGCGGCCTATGATCGTCTTAAGAGCGGAGCTAATGCGAAACTTATTTTTTATGTTAGACATCTGACAGGACCTCTTTAAGCGCATTCCCCGCAAGTTCGGCGAATAGGGGAGGGATGGCATTTCCGATCTGTGAATAGCGGGGGACTTCAACTTTCCGCCGAGGGCCGCCTGTTGTGTATTTTCCTTTGAATTCGTACCAGTCGGGAAACGACTGGATTCGAGCATATTCTCGCACGGTTAAAATGCGCGGTTCGCAGTAGTGGACGTAGTCGTCGGGAAGGGTGGTAAGAGTCGGCGTAGGTTTATTTGCAGGGAGCAGCTTTGTGCTGCTTTTGCGTGTGTTGAACCGTTCGCGAACTTCCTTGGAGGTAAGCTTCTCGTTGATAATTGCCGTAAACTTCTCTTGAACAGCATCTGTGTGATTAGCGAAACGATGACTATCTGGATTTCCGCAATGCCCGCGTCGCATAAGTTTCTGGTAAGCGCTATTGGGCTGGCGTGAATATATGCCTGCTTTAAAATTTCCAGAGTCTGGAGATTCGATTTCTCCATATTTTTGGCGAATGTCTGAAATGGCAGATCTGAGCGTCGTTTTTTTTGCGAGTTGTTTCTGCGTCAGGAAATCAGAAGCAGTATTTTCCAACTGATCGTAAAATTTGGGTGCAGCTCCTTTTAGGGTTCCGACGATTATGCAACGTTTGCGTTCTTGGGGTACGCCAAATTCGGAGAAATCGAGGATTTCTGCTTTTGCATCTTCGTAGCCGAGCTCATGGAGTCTCTCGAGAACGACTTTGGAATAGGGTATCCCACGGGTATCATCGGCATTTTTAAAACCAATATTAAAACCCTTAACATTCTCGAACAATATGGCTTTCGGTTGAACAAGCTCAATGAATTGAAGATACGAATGAACTAGGGTATTTCTCTTATCTTTCTCTATACGTCTCCCGGCAGTTGAAAATCCCTGACAGGGAGGCCCTCCAGCAACCAAATCAACCTTGCCTCTGAGTGTAATGAGCTTATCGGGATGTTTACGTAAAAGAGAGTTAATGTCGTGGTTCTGTTTACGTAGCCAATCTGGCCAACTGAAATGCTCATTTTGATCAATTAAGTTATGACGCAGCGTTTTAAATGCATCAGCGCTTTTTTCGACGGCAAATAGCCCATGCCAATGACCAGAATTATACAACCCTAGGGAGAGTCCTCCGCAGCCTGCAAATAGATCGATATAAGTCAGTTTGTTTGTAGTGCTCATGTTTACCCAATGTATAAATGCTTAATAAGTTAATATAGTATTAGGTGGAATGCTAGCCTTTAGGTTTCAATTTGTCCAGGCGTGGATGTTTAAGTATTTAACACTTAATAGAACGCCTAGGGTCAGGTCTGAATGTTCAACATTCGAATGAGCAAAAGGGCAAAAGGGTCGGCAAAAGGGTCGGACTTCGGATTTAAGCGACGGTCACCGAGTGGGTTATATTTTTCTTCCGTGTATTTCGTGTCTTCCGTGGTGAAAAAATCCGATGCACCGAAGGCGCGGTGGGACACCCCGCCCTACCCTGAAAAACCCCGGTGGTCTCTACGGCTTCACCAGCTTGTAATCATTCTGCCCAAAATCATTTTGCTAAAACCTCGCCCGCACCGCCCATTATTTTTTCCAATCATCCTCCTGCGCCATAAGCTTCGGCGGGCAGGTTGGAAACGATGTGGTCGAATTTAGCCAACCACCAGCGGGTGCGATGTGATCAGGATTTAACTTTTCTTCCGTGTATTTCGTGTATTCCGTGGTGAACCAAACCCGATTCACCGGCGGCGGGCTGAGGACAGCCCGCCCTACAGTTTTCAGTAACTTATCTGCGCAATGCGATCCATCTTTTGGCATAGCGAAGGAAGTCGCTCCTGGCTTGCGAGATCGGAGTCGAGATAGGCAGGGAGCGCTTGTATAAAGTCGGTTTCATTTAGATAGTCGCAGAGCGTGTTGGCAATGTATTCGCGAACATCTTTTTTGGAATGTTGAATCTCATCCACGATGCTTTCCCGGCCGTCGATCACGGTAATGAGGTCTTCGAGATCGTGGCTCATCCAGAAGTCCTGATTTCCTCTGTTGGTGAACGCGGCGAGTTTGCTTGCGATCAGGTATACGGGTGAAATCGTTTCGATATTTCTTTCTTCGAGCGTGATCTTTTGGGGATGCTCCCAGGCTTCTTCAAACCACTCTGAACTGAATCCCAGAATGTCGGCATTCAGAGGTAGAACATCGAGTTTTGCAGATGGATTCACGATCCATCGACAAATAGGCGCATCTTCGGATGTGTCATGCCTGAGGCCGAGCGCGCGCAATTTTTCCTCTAGTCGCGAGTAGTCGATTCGCGAAGCGACCTCAACGAGTATATCCACATCCTTGGTTGGCCTGAAGTCAATCAGCTCGGGATGATCGACCAGCAGGCCAACGATTGCTCCGCCCACGATGATAAAGCGCTGGTCGAGTTGGTCCAGCTTGTCGAGGACTGAGAACAGGAGTTCCGTATTAACTGCGGGCACTGAACAGTCTCCGCTTCAGTTCTTCGACTGCTAAATTGTATTCCCGTTGCCGGCCCATTCTGAGGGCATCGACCAAGGCGAGCAGTTCATAGAAGTCGGGATCTTTTTCCCGCATGTATTGAGCTGACTTATGGAGGGGTTCAATGCGAACGCCTTTCACATCGCCTTTGCCGGAGAGCCAGACGGGGGGAAGATCAGAGTATTCGATCAGATTATTGAGCGGAGGTGCGGCGTAGGCCGTGGGTATGCCACGGGTGGTAGCGCCTGGGCTTGCCGGAAACGCATAGCGGACGCCATGAAAGAGGTAATCCTCAACAGACCTGCGCAGGGGGAGGCGGGATTCGGGGTGTATCAATCCTGCTGAAATGGAACGCTGCACGGAGGCATGTACCTCTGAAGCGCTCATTTTTATCTGATTCCCCAGTCCCACATAGGATGAAAACTCATCCAGAAGAGAGAGTTTTAGCAACACATATATATCTAATGATCTTGATATCATAAAGATACGCTATTCGCGAATCGCGAATATGTCAAGAGAGCTGTTGAGACTAAATATAAAGGAAGGAGTCAGGAAAGATATTTTGGGTTTTTCCGGATGCGTATTCGGATTGAGCTTCGTTGATCAGGAAATTAAGTTTCCCTCTGGAGATATCGCTCTTCAGTTTCTGGTCCCATTTGGCTGCTTCAAACGCTTCGAGCCATTTTCGAAATTGATCGAGATCGTTTGCCGGGAGATGTTCCACTGCTTTTTCTATTTCCGGAAACCGTTGTCATAAGATTCTTTTAGGTTTGGATACCGATTTTGGCAAGGCGGAATAGACTCTATCAGGCGCAGAGAAACAAAAACTATTTTAAACACTTCCTGAACAGATCCAGGTTAAATTTTTCTTCCGTGTATTTCGTGGTGAACCAAACCCGATGCACCGGCGGCGCGGCGGGACACCTCGCCCTACCCAAACGCCTAGGGTCAGGTCTGAATATTCAACATTCGAATGATGGGTTCGGTTTTCCCGCGCCCTTTCCCGCTCTCATTTTGTTTAGGCAAAATCTTCCGGCATTTGGGGAACGTCGAACAGTCGCAGCAGTTCTTTCTGTCAGACAACCTTTGCTTGCGATGGGTTTTGTGCATTTTTGTGGCGGTTGACACGACCCCTCATGCTTCGGGAGCCGCGTGCTACACCGAGGGACTGCGTGTAGAATGCGCCTCTCGAAGAGGGCGTGTATCTTTACAGGTTGCAAATGCCGAGGTGTGCGGGGGTCGGGTCTCAAGATTCAAGATTGGTGAGTAATTTTTCCAGCGAATCGAAGACGGGTACGTTGCAGGCTTCGAGGCGCGGGCGGCTGTTGTGGCCGTTGGACACCAGCACCGCATGCACCCCCATGGCTTCGGCCACTTCAAAATCATGAACGGTGTCGCCGATAAACAGCACCTCATTTTTTTCGATGCCCAGCCCGGCCATATAGTTTAAGCCGTTTTCGACTTTCCCGTTGGCGTAGATGTCGTTGAGTCCGACAATGTCATTAAAAAACGGCGTCAGTTTAAAATAGTCGGTGGCCTCGAGCAGCGCCTGCTGTTCATAGGCCGAGAGCACAGCCTGGGAAAGTTCCAGCGCTTGAAACTCGGCAATCAGCTCGCGTGCGCCCGGCTGAAGATTGCACTCAAATCGGCGGCGCGAATATTCCGCAATAAATTCTTCAGCCAGTTTGTTATAGGGATCGACATCATAATCAAAACCGAGCTGACAATAGTATTCCGTTACCGGAAAACAGAGCTTGGCCGTATAAACCGAACGGTCAATCTCCGGCAAACCGCGACGCTGCAACATGTGATTATTAATCTCCACGCAAAGCCAGGTGTCGTCCCACAGCGTGCCGTTCCAGTCCCAGATAATGTGCTTAAATTTCATAGAATGTATTTAGCCACAAAAGAGCGCAAAGGACACAAAGAAAAATTTGCTTGGGCTTTGAGTTCTCTGCACTCTTTCGTGGCCAACTTATCGATGCACAGTGGCGACCTACGATTCTGCTTCGGGCCGGATAAAGTTCATCATTTTTGAGCGATCAATATTGGGTAACGGGACGGTGTCTTTTCCGGCTTCGATGCACTTCATCAGCCAGGCCATATTTTCGGCGAGATTATCCATCGTCTGCATCCCTTCCGTATCCTGCTCCGACTCCCCTTTCGCGGCCCCGTAGCCGATGTTCCAATAGCTGGAAGTCGCAATCGGCATCTGCAGAATGGAAAATAGGTGATTCATCGTATCCAGCGTATGCTGTCCCCCGGCACGTCGCACGGCGGTTACCGCGGCCCCGACTTTATTGGCCAGCGCCTGATCATTGGCAATCGCCACATAACCCAGCCGATCGATCAGTGCCTTCATTTCCATGCTGACGTCCGAGAAATAGGTCGGCGAACCCAGCAGCAGCCCGTCCGCCTCGAAGATTTTTTCCATCCACTCATTCATCGGATCGTTATAGATGATGCACCGATTATTCTTCGTCTTAAAACAGGCCCCGCACGCCGTGCAGCCCGACAGCAGCTCACCGCCGATCTGAATAATTTCCGTTTCAATTCCGTGTGTTTCCAGCCGATCGCACACCCGTTTCAACAAGGTTCCCGTATTTCCGCCCTTGCGCGGACTTCCATTAACAGCGACTACTTTCATGATTCGACTCCCCTGAGGTTCAGTTAAATATTCCACCGTTCACCTGCACCCAATCTAAGCACAACCGACACGCAGTGCCATGATTATTTCTACTCCGATTTCATGCCCGACCCCACCGGATGAGCACCGTTTTAAACTGGCCAAGTCAAACATAATGGTGTGTGCTCTCCGGGTATCCTGAGAAACAAACCACATTATTAACCATGGAGAGAAAAATGAAAAAGGTACACATTGGATTCGCCCTGCTCTTCACCTGCCTTCTCACCGTTGCATACGCGGCGCCCAAACAGATCCTGATGGTCGTTACGAGCGCCGGAGCCATGACCAACGGCGAACCGACCGGCCTCTGGCTGGAGGAATTTGCGCTCCCCTATCAACTCTTTTCCGAGCAGGGCTATGCGATCACCGTCGCCAGTCCGAAAGGCGGAAAGGCCCCGGTCGATGAGCGCAGCCTGCAGGATGAAAACCAGGTTTCCACATGGACCAACGCCACCACAGCCCTGGAGAAAACCAAAACACTCGATGCCGTAAACGCAGCCGATTTTGACGCTCTCTTTATTCCCGGCGGCCACGGCACCATGTTTGATTTCCCCGGAAATGCCGAACTGCAGCGTCTTCTCCACAATTTCCATGCTCAGGATAAAATCATCGCCTCCGTTTGCCACGGGCCCGCGGCTTTTGTCGGCACCAAAACCGCCGACGGCACCCCCTTGGTTAAAGGAAAAACCATCACCGCCTTCACCGATGCCGAAGAAAAAGCGGTCGGCCTCGATAGCGCGGTGCCCTTCCTGCTCGAAAAAAGCCTGCGCGCCGAAGGTGCAAATTTTGTCCCGGCGGAATTATGGCAGCCCAACACCCAAGTTGACGGAAAACTGGTGACCGGCCAAAACCCCGCATCCAGTCAGGGTTGTGCGGAAGCCGTGATCAAACTGCTCCAATAAATTTCGGTCGGCGCGGTAAAAAACCATATTTGGGCGCGGAAATTTTCTGCCATTCATTTATTCTCTGCGCCATTCAACCGACCATGAGGATTTATGAATCAAAATTTTATCGATGATGTAACCGCCGCGCTCAATGCCGCAATCGAAACCGGGACTCTGACGGGCTGGAGCCTGAACGCCACGGAATCGCGCAGTTGGCAAAAGCTTTTTTCTTCGCCCGACGGCGCCACGCTCCATTGCCACCAGAGCCGGCGGGTGGATGGCGAGGCCTACAAACTTTCCGTTTATGTCCCCTCCGAAAACGAGGGTATGGTCGGAACGGCGATGTTGGACCTCGTCAGCTATCTTCCCATCCCGGGACAAATCGACGAAGCCGTATCGCTGGCCACCGGCAGTCAGAACAAGGCGTGGGATCTGGCCAAACCGCCAACCGAAGAACCCCAATCGGTTGAGACCTGCGACCCGGATGTACGCGACACCCCGGAAGACGTGGCCGCACAAATTGAACAGCAGTTCACTTCCGCCTTTGCCGCTACCGATGGATGTGCGCTGAACTCGGCCGAACTTTTTGTGAACTATTCCATCAGCGCCCAGACCAATTCCGAAGGCCTCCGTTACAAAACGGAACTGAGTGAGCTCTACCTCGAAGCGGCCATGGAAAAGGCCGGTCAGGAAAATGACAAAGAAGTGCACGAACACACGACCTCGGTCACGGTTGCTGATCTAAACGTAAAAAGCTTTGTTGAAGAAGCTGCCCTTCAAGTGGCCACACTGGGCGACAGCGCCGAACCGGCCACCCAGGACGGCGCCACGATCCTCATCGAAAAAGATGCGCTTTCGCAGATGCTCGATGCGGTGCTCAGCCAGCTCAACTGTTTGAATGAATATATCAAGGTTCCGTTCCTCAAGATCGGCGACACCTTCGGCGGAGGCGAAGGCGACGCGCTGAACCTCAGCCTCGACCCGACCATTCCCTGCATGGTGCTCTCGTCGGCCTATGCGATCGATGGCCTACCGGCCCAAGGCGGAACACTAATTGAAAACAACGCCGTAAAAAACCGCGTCATCGGCAATCGCTTCGGTCAATACCTCGGCCTTGAACCGAACGGACTGAGCGGCAACCTGGTGGTACAACCGGGAACGCTCGGCACAGAAGATTTCCAGGGATTGGAATACACGGAAATTATCAAATTTTCCTCCCTGCTAATTGATGCACAGAAACTCACCTGGAGCTCCGAAATCAAACTCGGTAAACACGTCGCGGCCGACGGAACCGTCACCCTTGTTAAAGGCGGCGTCGTTTCCGGCAACCTGAAAGACAATTTTACGAACTGCAAACTGTCATCGAAAATCGGAACCGTAAACGTCCCGAAAAGCAGCTATGCCCCGCCGCTCGGCTATCAAGGTCCCGATGCCATGCTCATCACCAAAGGCGTCAGCATTGCAGGAAAATAAATCTGGAGGGACAGCGTCCCCGCTGTCCGCGGACGATGAGGACATCGTCCCTCCACGAAAGGAACTAAATGAATACAGAAAACTATCCCCTATCCGACGAACTCCGCGCGTTTTTTCCAATCCTTGGAAAACTGGTCCAAACGATGGAATCCGGCGTTGAAGATAAAATCTATGCCTTTGCCTGTCTGGAAGATCTGGATCAATTCCAAAGTCACGTCAGCCAGACCGAAGCGAGCGGCTTGACCGTTGACCGCGGGATCGTGCTGCGCATCCTGGCCGGACATCGCAATTTTGAGTATGCCTCCAATAATTTTGATGTAGCATTCCTGACCGCGGCGGCCACAAAACTTCGCGCCGAAGCGCTGGAGTATTTCCAATCGCTGGGAAATCCCACCGTCTACACCCCGCCGACCTGGGCTGATGAGCCGATGGAATCCTTCGCCGAACCGATCCGCGAACAGATTCTGGTGGATGGCCAACTTCCAGAGGCTGGAACTATCATCCATTTCGGCACGGCCTACGACCCGACGATTTCAGAATCCATGGATAATGCGGAAACCGCCGCGCGCTCCAAATCGATCAAGGAAGCCATTATGGAAAAGGCCGGCGATAAACTCGCCTCAGCCGGATGCATGATCCGCCGCAAAGCCAAGAGCCGTCTGTTTGTCGACCGCACGCGCATGATGTCGCAGACGCTCTTTTCCAGCCTGTACTATATTTATGCCATTACCCCCTCGGGGAAAACGGTGCGCGACATTGTCGGCGGCATGACCGGCGCAGAAGCCGGTGCGTCGATTGATGACGCCCTCATTACCCAGCTGGTTGAAACGGCGGATAAAGTGGAACACGCGGAACGCATAAAACCCGGCCGTTACCGCATCATTACCGGCCCGGACGTGACCGGCGTGATTGCTCACGAAGCATTCGGGCATACGCAGGAAGGCGACACCTGCCGGCTTGGTCGCAGCTGTGCGCCGGGCCTGAAAAAGAAAGGCGTGCTCGTCGGCAATGAACAGGCCTCGATTATCAACAATGCCGGCGTCTTTGCCATGGGCACGCAGCCCTATGGCGTGAACGGCACACACTTTTTCGATGATGAAGGGTTCATCGCCCGCCCACAGACCATTCTGGATAAAGGTGAACTTTCATCGCCGATGAATGACCTGATCTCTTCGATCGTCGGCGATATCAACGGCCCGTCACCGCGTCAGTCGAACGGCAAACGCGAAAGCTGGAAACGGCCGCTCATGCCGCGTCAGACCAATACCTATTTCACCCCCGGGGATAAAACCCTCGATGAACTGGCCGAACTGTGCGGCAACGGTTTTATTGCCGAGCACGCGCATGGCGGAATGGAAGATCCGAAAGGTATGGGGCTTACGGCCGGAACGGAATATCTGGAAGAGGTCAAAGACGGCAAGCGCACCGGAAAACTGTTTCTGGGTCCGCAGGGTGGTCACATCGAATTATCGGATCCCGTGCCGCGCCTGTTGGAATCCATTCTGGCCAAAAGCACCATCAATGCCGATGGTTCGCCCGACCAGGGTGAACCGGTGAATAAATGGGGCGGTTGCGGGAAATACCACAAGGAAGGCGTGGAAGCCGGTTGCGGCGGGCCCTGGATTCTATGGTCCGGTATTACCTGCGGATGATGGTTTGACCGGATAAACCGCAGATGCTGTCTCCCGGTTATCCGGTCCTGTTTTTACCGCTGCGAACGATGCACATTCTGGTCGCGGCGAGGCGGGCGCTCTTCACGCGGACGGGCAATATTTACCCGGAGCGGACGACCCTGAAAATCCTGCCCGTTAAACCGTTCAACGGCTTTGTTCGCTTCTTCCACCGTGGCCATTTCAACAAAGGCAAAACCGCGGGAACGGCTGGTAAATTTGTCCAGCATCAGATGGCAGGACTCGATCTCTCCGGCCTGCTTGAACAGCTCTTCCAGTTCTTCTTCGGTGGAGTTATAGCTGAGATTTCCAACATAAAGTCTTTTTTCCATGGTTCATTCTCCTTCAGCGGTCTGGTGCCCGGTGTTCCGACTCATTCGGCTTAAAGAGACTCCTCAGTCTCCAAACGCCCCGATCACCATAACCTCTGCGGTTACGAAAACTCTAACGCCCGAGAAAAAGAAATCAATATTTATCAAGAGGCAAACTACAACAGAAACGACGGGCCATCATAAAAAAAACACGGATGAACCCTCGGGGTCATCCGTGCCGTTCCGCAGCATTTCAGACTCGAAAAACTAGTCCGCTTTCTGGCGGCCGAAGCGTTTGCGCTCATTTTCGGTGAGCATCTTTTTTCGCATGCGGATATTGTTCGGCGTAATTTCAACCAGTTCGTCCGAAGCAATATATTCCAGCGCTTCTTCCAGACTTTTCACCTGCGCCGGTGCAATTTTCATGGCGCGGTCGGTGCCGGATGCACGAACGTTCGTCAACTGCTTGGCCTTCTGGATGTTAACGACCAGATCTTTGTCGAGACAATGCTCAGCCACGATCATGCCTTCATAACACTCTTCGCCGGGATTAACAAAAAAGATGCCGCGTTGCTGCAGGCCATCGATAGCGAAGGCAACTGCGGCCCCTTTCGACTGAGAAATCAGCACGCCGTTGTTGCGCTGCTGTATGTCCCCTTTGTACGGGGCATAATGCAGGAAACGGTGCGTCACGATGGCTTCACCGGCCGAAGCCGTAAGCATTTTCGAACGCAGACCAATCAAACCGCGGGTCGGGATTTCGAAACGGATGGTTTTACGCAGCCCGTGCTG
>JGI12210J13797_10416295_pt1 | contig 12051 bp, 10 predicted proteins | sample ElkSlonscriptome_3_FD_13797 | JGI IMG/M metagenome (IMG submission 13797) | reverse complement strand
GATCTACGAAAAAGTTCCACCCCATTCCGGTGCCGCCCACGAATCCAGCAAAGCCCTTGCCGCCGCCCCGGCCTTTTAACAACAAGATGTGGTGGATGACGTCTACGCCTGAAGATCTGCGCCCTACTACGTCGTCAAAAAGTAATTGAAGGTCTCCGCTTCTTCGGAGTCAATAATCTCGTGAATTTCTTCCGAGCTTTCCGCCTTGTAGAGTTTACTTCGAATACTCTCATCCCGCAACATGCGGGTAATAGCCGCAATCACCTCCAAATGTCGCCGTTTCTGGCTCTCCGGCGTGGCAATCAGAATCACCAATCGGGCGGGCTCTCCATCGGGGGCCCCAAAATCCACAGGCGGTTCCAGCAGCCCCAGTACGCCCACAATTTCATCTCCTTCAGGGATAATGGCATGAGGAACCGCAATGCCGTGTCCAATGCCAGTCGGCATACTTTCTTCCCGTTTGAGAATCGCCTGCATCACCTGATCCCGTGAGCTTCTCATCGTATGAGTATGGCACAGGAACGAAACCATTTGCTCAAGAGCGTCTCGTTTATTATGAACTTTGACTCGGGGGAGAATAAATTCCTCCTGCAAAAATTCGATGAGGCGGGTGCGGTCTTTTTCGGTTTCTCCCACCCGTTTCAGCAGAAAACCTATCACCGGGGCACTGGAAAGTTCCGCCAGCACCACCGCCGTCAGTACCGCGGCCGTAAACTTTCCTCGGATCGGTTCAAACACCGGATATTGCTCTAATACAATCACCAAAGAAACCGCAATGGCCCCCTGACTCATCAGCATCCAGCCAATATTGCGACTTACCTTGTCCGTGGTTCCGCTAAGCTTACCTCCCAGCCATCCACCGCCAACTTTACCACAAAGCCGCATGGCAAAAAAGATTCCCGCGGTAACTCCCACCGTTCCTAGATAACCCAACTGCAAATGAGATCCCGCCAACACATAAAACATTGTGAACACCGCATGTTCCAATACATTAAATAAACTCAGTAAATCTTCCTTGAAGGACGATTTATTCGCCAAGACCAAGCCCAACATGATGTTGGCTAAAATGGGTGAAGGGGAAATAAGTTGATCGGTGGAGTGAAGCGTAATCCACTCACAAAGTCCGTTACAGAAAAATATAGTCACTAGAAAGGCGGTAAACAATTCGGCCTGAACCAACACCGGATCCATCTTTCGCTCACCTTTGCGGCCCAGATGATAGCGACAGTATCGAACCAGTCCCCATCCGGAAACCACCCCAATCAGCAAGGCGATTCCAATCCCAACGCCCGCCGATCCGAAAACCGCAATATCCAGGGTGTGTTTCGTTAGATAACTGAGATCAAAAGCACGGATCACTTCAAAAAGCACTACCGTCATCAGGTTGGAAACCGCCAACACCGCTATCGTGGTTTTTACCAGCAGACCTTTGGCTTTCTGTTCCCGCACTAAATGAATAGTGCTCACCGGAGAGGTGGCGGTGGCAATCGAGGCCATAAGCAGATTTGCGGGCAACTGCATTTCCAAAGGCAGCCCCAAAGGATTAAAATAGTGCATCACCAGATAAACAGCAAAGAACGTAACCACGGTCTGAGTGGTCGAAATCAGCAGAATTCGTTTCTTGGCATTGCGAAGCCGTTTAAATTCCAAATGCCCCCCGATCGTCACCGCCACTAAACTCAACGCAAACATGGTGAACGGTTCAAAAGTATCCGAACTGTGGTGCAGGACCTGGGAAGCATACGTCTGACCCAGCAAAACTCCGGCCATGACCTGACCAAATAACGCCGGAAGATGTAACTTCACCGCGATCCATCCTCCGATGGAGCCAACGAGAATTAATAAAGCGATCAGTAAGGGTCCGGGGATATTCATATTCTTTCAGAAAAGTAAAAGCTTACATCTTAAGAGGAAGGACTCAGGAATCCGGGGCCGGGAATTCTTCCACATCATCCAAGGGAAAGACCACCGTGAATGTGGATCCTTCCCCGGGATGAGAATCCAGATGAATGCCGGCATGGAGCAGATCACAAAGCCGTTTCACAATTGCGAGCCCAATCCCTTCTCCAGTGTAGGCAAAGGTCGTGCTTTTGTTTTCCGAGCATGAATCTATATCTTTTTCTTTCAATTCTTTGGCAATTTCCGAACCTTTTGCCGCTTGGAGTCCGGGTCCGCTATCTTCAACGATCATCTTCCATTGCTCACCTTCTTGTGACCACAGTAGCGAAACTTTTCCTTCAGCGGTGTGCTGGAGAGCATTCACGATTAAATTCTGTGCGATCCGGCGGACTTTTTCCGGATCGGTGGAAACCTTCAATTCAGAAGGCCCTTCTGCTATCAGTTCAATCCCCTTTTGGATAGCAACCCCTTCAACTTCAGATGCCAATCCGTGAAAGGTTTCTACAATATCGACATTCGATAACGAAACCGTTTCCTGTCCTGATTCCAAACGGGTTAAGTCCAAAAGGGATCGCAACATCGTACTCACCGATTCCAGTCCGTTATCCATCTGATCCAGAATTTCTTCAATGGTCGGGGGGATGTCGGGTACTTCACGAAAAAGGCGGGAATGTAGAGTCAGCGCGGACAGACTTCCCTGTAAATCATGCGCCGCTTCGCGGAGAATGCGACTGCGGGCCTGGGTGATCGTATCAAACTGTTCTTCGGTGGCCTTTAAATCTCTTTCCAATGCGATTGATTCTTCACGGCGAAGCTCATCATAACGCCGCACACTCCCGCTGGTGGCTTCGGTCATAAACAGAGCTAAACGGTCCAACGCTTCTTTATGTGCCTCTGGTTGAAGAGGAACAAGCGATTGAAAGAAACTTTCTGTGTTTTGAACAAGGGCTCGGTTCAAATGGCCCCAATCCCGAATAAGTTCACGAAGGTTAAATCCCTGTTTCCATCGATGATGGCCATGTTTCGATACCTCGGTTTTGATTAGGTCCAAAACCTCCTCCTTTTGGCAAACTAAAATTTTCCGAAATCCATCCAGCGCTCCTGGTATATTATTTCGGAATTCTTCCCGGGTTAATTTTCCCACCGGACCCAAAAGAGCATCTTCTTCACACAAATTCCACCACTCATCCACCACCTCGGGTTGATGCTCCTCCATAAACTCTGAAAACTGAGTAAGAGCCATTACGTATTTTTGCATTCGGTGAGTCTTACCAAAAAAATTCTCTTTATGTAAAGCTCAAGCCATTCTAAGAAGTTTCTGGAGAAGGAGGGGGCTCCCCGTATTCACTTTCCGGCTCTGCGGCTTTCTTTAATTTCTCTTTTACACCATACTCGGCCCTTTCCTCTCCCAAGCAGGCATCAATCCGACAGACCTCCTGTTCCATATAGTCATGACGGGGATCCCGCGGATGACGTAATTCCGGTCCCGTATTCGGCCCGGCAAGTGGAGATCCCGCAGACAAAGCCAGCCACCAGCGATTCACTTCAAACCATTTTTCCTCCGGCAAGACCCCCACAAACCAGCTCTGAGCCGCAACCCTCGTAGACATTTCACGTGTATTCCATCCTTGCAACACCCGCAAGGGTGGTTCCTCACAGACTTTAAGTTCTTGAGGCACCCCGGGATGTGCCAATTCGGAGAAAGGGAACACCCGCCAACGGGTATATCCGGCTGACAGGATGACCCCATAAAGAGGAGGCCATTCCATGTTCTTTGCGGGCCAAAGACGGATCTGTCTTTCTGCAGGGGAAGGCTCTTGAGAAAAACCGGGGGGAGTACACGCCTCCGATTTCGACAGCTTTTCAGACTGTAAAAGCTGATAGAGTGCATAATCCTCCATCCACATTTGTAATTTTACCTGTTCATCATTCTGCGTCATCACATACCTCCATCTCCCCGAAAGCAGAGAAATCGTTATTTTCCGCAAAAGATTGACGAAAAAGTTTTTTCCCCATGCCGTCCATCAGATCAAGAACCAATCCGGCACCCTCTGCAGGCGCAAGCTCCGGAAACAGATCCCGGGCCTCTGCCGCCCATCGTTCCAGGAGCAATCGATGATATTTATGTAATGCCGTTTTCCCGAAGCCGAATTCCTCACGAATTCCCGCTGCGGAAAAAACACTTCCCCGAGCGCGGATCAAAAGAACCGCCCGTTCCACAGCCTCCAGGCTCTCCACTTCATTTCGGATGGTTTCTTCGATCCATTCAGATTGTTCCGCCGTGCGAGTTTCAGACTTCGTATCCGGAAGAAGTTCTTCAAGCGTCACCGGTGTCGCACCCTGTCCCAAAAAGTGTTGCAAGGAAACCTCAGCCGTTTGCGGATGACTGTCCCTCACCCATTCCCGCACCACATTTCGGATCAATAACATTACACCGCTCTGTACCGTATCGAGGTCCTGCCGTCCCCGGGAGAGCAGCCATTGTTTGTATTTCTTTCCGTCTCGCCGCTGATGCATCGCGCAATAGCTCTCAAACAAATGCGCACAATCCGGGTTCGGCGGTGCGGTGAGAGCCCCTCGTCCATGAAGGTTCACTTTACGTACCATGGACCGGAACCTGTCGGAAATTACCTGCTGAAGTTGAATTCTCTCTGTGTTGGATATCAAAGCCAGGGCACAGAGATCTTTCCAGTTTCGCCATGCAGCCATCTCTTCTTCTGCATTCATCACAGCTTGGGGCCGTCTCCCAACAACTCCTTTACCGCCCGGGAAAACCGTTTTCGTCCGGCACTTGAAAAATCCTGTGCTTCCTGAATTCTTTCTCGATACAACTCGAAATCCAGCCCGGCTGTGGCTCCAAGATGAGATTTTAAGGCAATCGCCTCGTCAGGATCCTCATTCTCCAGATCTTCCAGATGGGCTTTTACTTCATGATACGCATCCCGGAACGGCATACCCTTGGCGACCAGAGCCAAGGCCGCATCCGTAGCAAAAACGCCCCCCGAGAAGGCTCCTCGCAGCTTTTCCGCATGTACCTCCAGCCCATCCACACAGCGGGCTAAAATTCTCACCGAGGCCCGGGTCGTCGCCACTCCTTCCAGAAAAGGCTCTTTAGCATCCTGTAAATCCCGATTATAGCCCCCGGGGGCCGAATGTAAAATGTGCCCTACCGTAGACCCGTAGCCTAAAACCAAAGCCGCTTTCGAACGAATCAACTCCAGCACATCCGGATTATTTTTATTCGGCATGATGCTGCTGCCGGTTCCAAAAGCTTTAGGAATCGTAAAGTACCCGAATTCAGGCAGAGTGAAAATCATCAAATCCTGAGCAATCCGCGACAGGGTTATCATCAATTGTCCCATCGCCTGAAGGATCTGATATTCCAGTTTTCCCCGGGCCTGAATCGCATGGGCCACATTGTGAAGAGGACGGGCAAACCCGAGAAGCGTACTGGTCAGTTCTCGGTCAATCGGCAACGGAACTCCATATCCCGCTGCGGCGCCCAGGGGACACTGGTCATTGAGAGTATATACGTGCTGTACACTTTTCAGGTCCTCCAACACCGCCTCCGCATAGGACGTCGCCCAGAGCCCTACACTTGAAGGCATTGCAGGTTGCATGTGGGTACGACCAACCATAGGGATTTTCTGATGCCTCTCGCCAAAAGCCGTCAGAGCTTCCGCCAGACCGATGGTATCGTCCATTAACTCCAGCAACCGGTCTTTGGCGAATAATCGCAGATCAACCGCCACCTGATCATTCCGGCTGCGACCCGTATGAATCTTCTTTCCCAGGTCTCCGAGTTTTTCGGTCAACGTCCTCTCTACAGCCAAATGAACATCCTGATCTGCGGCCCGAATCACAAACGTCTCCGCTAACGCCTGTTCCCGAATTAAGGCCAATTCCCTGCACACCGAGGCCGCTTCGTCTGCAGTCAGAACCGGAGGAGTCACCGGCATACGCGAGAGCATGGTCACATGGGCAGCCGAACCGATACAATCCGCCTCGGCGAGTTGCAGGTCGAGTACCAGATCTTTCCCGGCCGTAAAGGCCAGAATCTCATCATCAATATTCCCAACCGTTGTCTGTTTGTCCTGACTGTCTTTGTTCATGCATGTTTCATACACAGCCCAATAGGGAATGCAATTTTTCTTTAACAGATCGCCGGGGGTGGATCTACGGGAGTTTAAGGCCGCAAGAGGGTACCTTCTGTTACTCTTTTACAGAGACTTTTGTCGGTGTGGGCTCAATTTTCAATGATTCCGATCCCATCAGATCCATCATGGTCAACACGCCACAAAGACGCTCCCCTTCAACCACAAAGGCACGTGTATGCCCTTCCCTTACCAATTTTTCCAGAACCTCAGGGACAGACAATTCTAAAGGAACCGATAAATAGGGTGCGCAGGGGGCCAGAGAAAGGGTGTCTCCATCGCGTAGGGGATGCGATTTGATCCACTCATAAAAAGCAGAGCGTCTTAAGGCGCTTACCAATACACCCGACTCGTTTACCACCGGATAAAGGGTGTGACGGTGTTTTTGCAAAAAGGTAATCGCCTCGGTGACGGGTAAATTTTCGGGTAGAGTATGCAGTTCACTCTGCATTACATTTTTTGCAACCAGATGACGATTTGCCTCCGAGATATTTTGACCAAAAGACGCCACGCCCTCCACCGTTTCATAGGTGGCCGCCGTGCCGCGCAATAAGTCTGCCAATTGACCACTGGCATAGATCAGGGTATCAAAAACCTGCGCTCCCAGTGAAACCAAATGCGTCTCGGACTCGGCAACCGCATTAAACCGCCATATTTTATCTGCCAGTAAAGCCCGCTCACCAAAATGTTGTCCCGGCCCCAGGGTTTTAATCAGTTTTCCCTCCTCACCCTCAATTCTGATTTTCCCAGACTTCACCATATAAAAAGAAAAAGCAGGCTCCCCGGCATGAAACAAGACATCCCCCGCAGTGAGGTACATTTCTTTGAGCGGCGAAGAATACTGAGGGGTAAGCAAGTTAATATCCCTTGGAAAAAACAATTCAATCGTCCATTCCAAAGCCACCCGTACTTTCCTCTCGATTCCGGGGAGTTTACTCAGGTAAATGGTTCTCCACATCATCCATGCCAGTAACCCGGAAAATTCTTTTTCAAAAATCTGGGCCACCGCTTTCCGGTGACCAATCACAGCAAGTTCACCCAACCCTTTAAACGTAAAAGGTTTTGGAGACTTGTTTTGCAGCACCGCCGCCACATTTGCCCCTAATCGGGCTCCCTCCCTGTACGCGAATTGTGCATTGGGAGGATGAAATGCCCCCCCTTTCCCCTCAGGAACCGCGGCGCAGTCACCTGCGGCCCACACCCCGGGATGCGTTTTCACCTGCATACACTCATCCACGAGTATCCGCCCTCTCTCGGTCTCAAACCCTGAAGCTTCGCAGGCCGATTGAATCAGAGAATGCGGGGCATTTCCAACGGTACACACTACTGTATTTACTTCGAGGACCTCTCCATTCTGTAAGGTCACCCGCCCCGCTGTCACAGATTTTACCCGATGCCCCAGCCAGAGTTTCATGCCGTTTTTCTTCAGGACTTCGGTGGTATACGCCCCCAATTTATGATGCAATGTCGGTAATAGAACATCCCGGCTATGCACCACTCCCACGCTGAAATCATCCTCATCCACCCTTGAGTAATACTTACAAATTGAAGAGAGAAGATCCAACAGCTGACCCGCCGTCTCGACCCCGGAATATCCGCCCCCCACCACAATAAAATTCAATAGTTTCTTACGCTTCTCCTTTAGGATTTCAAGATTAGCCTCCTCCATACGAGAAATAACCTGGGCGCGAAGCTTCATCGCATCCCCCACGTTTCGAAGAAGTAACGCATGTTCGGCCATTCCCGGAATTCTACGGGTGTCCACTTCGGCGCCTAAAGCCAAAACCAACTGACGGCACTTCAATTTAATTTCACCCGTGTAAGCCCCCGCCCGAAAAACCACCGTCTTTGTATCTAAGTCAATGTGAGTGACTTTCCCCCGGTATACCGTCACCCCTTTGGTCAACATTCGAATTGGATTTACCACATGACGGGGAGACAAGGAACCGCCTACCACCTCCGGAAGCATGGGCTGAAAAACCATATGATTTTCTTCAGCAATCAAGCCAACCCGAACGGGTGATTTTTTACCCAGCGATTTGCGGAGAGACTTGGCCGCGTAAACGCCGGCGAAACCACCCCCGATAATTAACACATCCAGATCACAGTCATTAGGGTTTGTAGCTTGAGTATTCATATGGTGTTAACCCTAAATTTATGCGCATAGGTTGCCATCTTTTTTTTGTCAGAAAACCATGAAATCTATAAAAAAGATCAATTTTGTCGTAAAATCAATTATTTTACCCTTAAAAGGTGAATTATTACGTTTTCAGAGCATCCCTTGTGAATCCAACCAGGACTGCAAAATAATTTGGGCGGCTAATTGGTCACGTAATTCTTTTTTCCGTTTAGGCTTGGTATGGTTCAGACGCATCCCCCGCTCCGCCTCCGCCGAACTCATTCGTTCATCCCACATCACAATCTCAAGACCTGGCACCTGGCTTTTTAACTTTTCCCCAAAATCGGTGGCCGCCTGTGCCAGCTCTCCAAAATCCCCGTTCATATGAAGAGGCAATCCCACCACAATGGTCTCGATTTTTTTCTCGTCTAAAATTTCCCGAATCCGGCGGGTAGCCAACTTTTCACTAGTGCCGTCGACAGTTTCCAGGGGGGTTCCCACCATGCGAAGCGCATCGGAAACCGCCAACCCAATCCGGGCCCGGCCGTAATCAATTCCCAATACCCGACCGGAAACACTCATAACAGATCGCAGCAATCTCCCCGTTCATGCAGTCTCTTGACCAATTGCTTAATGCCCTGGGCCTGATCTTTCGCACAAACTAACGTAACACCCTCCGCTTGAACCACGATCAAATCCTGTACCCCAACCAGAGTGGTTAAACGATCCCGGGAGTACACAATATTGCCCTCTGAAACCAACATCTCTGTATTTCCAATCAGGGTATTTCCATGCTCATCTTTGGCAAAATGATTTTCCAATGCCGGCCAGGAGCCCACATCGTCCCAGGTAAACTGACCGCGGGCCATCACAATATTGTCCGCCTTTTCCATCAGGGCGTAATCAATACTGATTTTAGAAAGTCGCTCATACTCGGCCAGCAGTTTTTCATCAAAGGTCGGCGTGCCAATGTGGGGTAACATCAGATCCATCAAACGGGTCAGAGGCGGACAATGCCGCATCATGGCTTTTCGCAGCGAACGGACCGACCAGATAAACATTCCGGAATTCCAAAAGCATTCCCCGGACTCCACAAATTCTTTCGCCCGGGACAAGCTGGGCTTTTCTTCAAATTTCTTTACGTTGTAGAACTGAGTGTTGCCTTCCGCCTCAAAAGGTTCCGATGCACGGATATATCCAAAACCCGTATCCGGATGGGCAGGCTGAATTCCCATCGTAATCAAAATATCCTGACTGCGTGCCAGGTTCAGCGCATCCTCCAGAGTCTGATTAAATACAGGCAAATCCCCCATGACCTGATCCGCCGTAAGAATCGCAAAGGAGGCGGCAGGATTTTTCGCCTCCACCAATGCGCATCCCAAGGCCACCGCCGCAGCGGTATCTCGGCCCATCGGTTCGCCTATAATATTTTCCCGGGGCAATTCGGGTAGTGCTTCACGGGTCGCTTTCACCAACTCCGCATTGGTAATCACAAAAACCTGATCCGGTGGAATCAATTCTTTTATCCGATCCACGGCCTGACCGATCAGTGCCCGGTCTCCCACCAAATCTAAAAGTTGTTTGGGACGTTTCGACGTGCTCAAAGGCCAGAAACGTTCGCCCCGGCCTCCGGCCATGATGACTGCGTATTGTGCGGTGTTGCTCATGTTTTCATAGGGGTTCGATTAGTTTACGGCCTGAACCAGGACAGAAAGGATGTCGGCCGCCTCTTTGCGACCTTCCGGAGTATTGCCGGCCTGATGGAATGTGCGAACAATACTGCTCCCCACCACCACCGCATCACTGATTTTTGAATAACTCGCCGCCTGTTCAGCGGTGGAAACTCCAAAGCCCAACGCTAAAGGCAAATCGGTAAAGCGCCCCGCCCGCTCCAGAACAGACGCCGCCTGTTTCTGCAATTCGCTTTGCTCCCCCGTGACTCCCGCACGGCTTACGCAATACACAAAACCAGAAGCGGATTTTACTAACCCTTCCATCCGGGCATCCGGTGTGGTGGGGGTAATCAATACCACGTGGTTCAATCCATTGGCTTCCAACGCTTTCGTGTAAGGCTCCGATTCTTCAAGTGACAAATCCACCAATAACATTCCGTCCACCCCAGCCTCAGCGGCCATGGCCACTGATGTATCGAAGCCGCGCACAAACAACGGATTGAGATAGCTGAAAAATACCAAGGGGATTTCGCTGTGCTCCCGAATCCGGCGGACCAATTTCAAAATCCCCTCATACGTAGTCCCGGCCTCCAAGGCCCGTTCAGCTGCGCGTTGATTCGCCTCACCATCGGCCAAAGGCTCCGAGAACGGAATCCCAAGTTCGATCACATCCACCCCCATTTCCTCCAGAAGCTTCACCCGTTCCAGGGTCGCATCCAGATCAGGATCTCCGGCGGTGATATACGCAATAAATCCTTTTTTTCCGTTCGCACGGAGGTTTTCAAAACAACGGTCAATTCGAGTGGCTTGCATAAAATTCAAGAGAGGTTGGCGTCAGCATACTGCCACGCAAAAGCGAGGCCTTCTAAAGTAAGGAATGGACATATCATGACGGATGGATCGAAATCACGCAAGACCGTTGATGCAAAACCTCCGGTGGCCAGCAATTTCAGTTTCGGCACATGCAGATCTTTGCGGATTTCTGTAAAAATCTCCCGAACCATACCCCGATATCCATAATACGCCCCCGCATGCATCGCATCTTCGGTGGATTTCCCCACCACCTTGGCAAAGGGTTGCGGGGTGAGTTTGGGCAATAGCGCGGTCTTTTCCCCAAAGTAACTGTACATCATATCAATTCCCGGCGCGATTACCCCCCCGATGTAGCCCTGATCTTCGGTGATAATATCAAATGTCAACGCCGTTCCAAAATCGGCTACCACCACCGGAGCCCCCCCTTTTCGCACGGCCGCCACCGCATTGGCTAACCGGTCCGCTCCAATCGTGGTTGGATTGGGATAGGTCACCTTAATCTCCAAAGAGGCTCCCGGAACCAATTCCCAGGACCCACACCCTAGCTCAGAAGCCAGTGTGTTTTTCCATGTAGGAGTCAAATCCGGCACCACCGACCCCACGATCACCTTCTCAACTCCAAAGTCCCGGTAGATCGAAGCCGCCTGCATGATATTCGTATCCACCCCGTTTATCCTGTGAAACCGATGAAGCTCCGAGACCTCTCCTTCCTGGATAAGCGCAGTGGTGCAACTGGTATTGCCGATATCCACCGCCAAGAGCAGCTTACTCATGATGCCACATCCAAGGCAATATCCACAGATTTCACCGAATGCGTCAGTGCTCCTGCCGAAATCGCGTCCACACCGGTTTCCGCCACGCCACGCAGGGTGTCCAGAGTGATCCCACCTGAAGCTTCTGTTTTGCAAATGCCCTCACACATTTCCACCGCCATTTCCATTTCCACAAAACTCATATTATCCAGAAGAATCCAATCCGGCTTTGCTTCCAATAGCTTCTGCACCTGAGGAACCGTATCCGCCTCTACTTCCACCAACAATCCGGGAGCCTGCTGACGGGCGGCCTCCACCGCTTCCGCAATCGATTTACCCGTACTCCGCCGCCAGTGCGCCAGATGGTTGTCTTTAATCAAAATCTGGTCATAAAGTCCGGCCCGATGATTTACCCCGCCCCCGCAGTGAACGGCGTATTTTTCCAACAAACGCCACCCCGGAGTGGTTTTTCGGGTATCTAAAATTTGTGTTCCCAAATCCTCCACCACCTCTACATACCTTCGGGTCAAGGTGGCAATTCCACTCAAATGCTGCACAAAATTTAGGGCCGTGCGCTCGGCACTTAAAATCCCAATCGCCGATCCCTCGATCCGTAACACCTCTGCTCCCGCCTCCACAGC
>JGI12210J13797_10012395_pt1 | contig 12066 bp, 11 predicted proteins | sample ElkSlonscriptome_3_FD_13797 | JGI IMG/M metagenome (IMG submission 13797) | reverse complement strand
CCTCATCCACATCATTGGTGTGTGCGAACGTCTCAACAAAAAAATTATTACCGAAGGGCGCAGTATCAAGAACAACTTGGAGATTGCACGCCTCGCCGGGAGAGTAAAAATCCGCAAAGACACTATCATCCCCGCTGAAGATGTAGGAAAGTATCCCGCAGACAAGATTGTTATCCTTGCAACAGGGGCACAGGGTGAGGAGTTTGCAGCACTGATGCGAATTGCGACAAAAAAACACCGCACCTTAACCCTCAACGAACGCGACACGATTATCCTTTCAAGCTCAGTGATTCCTGGCAACGAAATTTCGGTACAGCGACTGAAAGACAATCTGTACCGCCATGGCTGCCGTATCATCCACTACCGCGCAAGTGATGTGCACTCCACCGGCCACGGCAACACCGGCGAACTTGTGTGGATTCGAGAGCAAGTGAAACCCCGATTCTTCATGCCTGGTTACGGCTACCATTCGATGTTGCGCTGTCATGCACAGGCACAAATTGACGCTGGCTTCCCGAAAGACAACGTGTGCATTCCAGATAACGGCACCATCGTGGACTTCATTGAAGGAAAGGAGATGATTATCCGCAAGGAAAAAGCACCAAACGGCCTGATGATGGTGGACGGCATGAATGTGGGCGACGTGCAGGAAGTAGTGATTCGCGACCGACGCACCCTAGCGCAAGACGGTATGTTTGTCATTATTGCTACCGTAAATGCACACACTGGGGAACTCAGGAAGAGCCCCGACATCATTTCTCGCGGCTTTGTGTACCTCCGCGAAAGTCAGGAGCTTTTGGGCGAAGCCCGTGTCATTGTAAAAAAGGCCATTGTTGATGCCACAAAAAACACAAACCCAATCGATTTCGAGTATGTAAAGAAGAACATAAGCGAGTCCGTGTCGCGCTTCTTACTGCAGCGCACTAACAAACGCCCGATTGTGATTCCGGTTGTGTTGGGACTGTAGTCTTGGGTGTAAGTGATAGGTTGTTGGTTACAAAAAGACGAGTGCCCTACACTCGTCTTTTGCGTGACAATGGTGTGTACAGCACACACACCTCTCTTCCCAAACACGGTATACTACCTCTACATGGAATGTATTCTCCGCAAGGTTCAAAAGGCCGAGGTATTAGCTTTTGTAATCGCACTTCTTGCGGTTGCGTTCCTTGCACTTGCCACTCCTGCACACGCGGGTATATTCGACGGCTTGGTGCCGTGTGGGAACATGAGTGTTTCCGGCTCACCCACGTCTGACGTCATCACAACCGGTGAATGCACAGTATGTCACTACCAAATCCTCCTTCAGAACATTCTGAACTTCTTGATTGCGATTATGGTCGCAGTTGCAGCACTGCTGTTTGCAAACGCAGGAGTGTTGTACGTGCTCGCTCCGGCAAGCCCTGCCAATGTAGCCAAGGCACACAAACTGTTCATGAATACCTTGGTAGGTATCGTAATCATTCTCTCGTCGTGGTTACTGGTAGATTTTGCCATGAAGTCGCTGCTTGCAGATGGAGAAGTAAATAGCGCGGGCCCGTGGAATGCCGTACTGTGCCCTTCAAGCCCTGGCGCACTTGCAGACCTCGGGACGACCGAGTTTGAGAGTATTGAGCCGACATTAATTGTGAGCGACCCTCACCTTACACCCGAGGAGCGACAAGTCATTATTGATGAAAGGATCAACAATCCAACGCCAACCAACCCCGGCAACCCAACTCAACCGAACAACCCCAGCAATCCAACACCCACGAGCCCTCCTCCTCCAAGCGTACCGTTAACGCCGCAAGAAGAGTGCACCGACCTGTACCAGGTAACACTCGGATGGTTTGATGCGTCTCCTGACGATCTATATGAGTATCGTTCACAGTTTGATGCTGCCGGAGCGCGATGCACAACAGACACTGCAGCGGCATATGCTGAGATACTCACACTTCGAAGTGCTATGTCTGATGATCGTCGCGTAAAGGATGAACCCTGCTGGCAAGCAGTGACAGCACGAAGAGATGTTCTTCTTCCGCGTTCTGAAGTAGCTCTTCAGTGTGTTATAGCAAACTGTCCGGCTGATGACATTGCTGAGTTACAGGTCGCCTCATCGATTACACGCATACGTTTTCCTGGCTACTATTCCTGTGCACAAGCTAACAGCCAGTATGATAGGGATAATTCAAATATTCGCATATACACTGATCGGTGCAGCTGCCCCTTCGAGGGTGGCTAGTTCATACGAAACGGGCACTGTCCCACCATGCTGTGCATGCATGCTATGGCTTTATAACCAGCGCGTGCGATATACTACCTCTACATGGAATTCATACTCCGCAAGGTCCAAAAGGCCGGGGTGTTCGGTTGGCTGTATGCTGCGAGCCTCTTTCACGCCTTCCACTTCTTTTCGATTCATTATATCAACTCGAGCTTTCTTGAGCGCTACGTCTCGCAAAGTGATGTGGGCTTGGTTATTGCCGTAAGCTCCGCGCTTACCGTCCTTACCGTCCTTACCACTACCGTATTTTTGGCGGTATTCGGCAACTATCGCACCGCAATTGCTGCGACGTTTGTAAACTTCCTTGTTTCACTGGGCTTAGGATTTTCGGGTGACGTGGGCTGGCTCTTTGTCTTTTTTGCAGTGCACACCATCATGATCCCCGTCACCCTCTTTACCCTCGACGTGTTTTTAGAAAGCAATACACAGGACGAAAACACCACCGGTTCAGTGCGCGGCATCTTCCTTTCGATGGGTATGATAGCCGCACTGGTGGCCCCTACACTTTCAGGCATGCTTGCAGGCGACGAGAACAAGTACGAGTATGCGTACATAGCAAGTGCGCTCTTCTTGATTCCTGTCCTCATTATTCTGATTGCGCGATTTCGAACATTTGAAGACCCGCGGTACGAAATATTAAGTCCGGGTAAAATGGTGTCAGCACTGTTCCATAACAGAAACTTGTTCCACGTATCAATGGCACAGTTCTTGATGCGATTCTTTTTCTCGTGGTATGTGGTGTACCTACCGATTTACCTTAACCAAACCGTTGGGTTTTCATGGCCAGAAATTGGCATCATTCTTTTTGTGATGCTGGTGCCATACATATTGCTTGAATACCCAGCTGGCAGGCTTGCGGACAAGTATTTCGGAGAAAAGGAGATTATGGCAGTTGGTTTTGTGATCAGCGCAGCATCCACTGCATCACTGTTTTTCTTCAGCGAGCCCGTGTTGTGGTTATGGGCAGCAATACTCTTCTTCACGCGAGCAGGCACCGCACTCATAGAGAGTATGACAGAAACGTACTTCTTCAAGCAAATCGATGGAGACGACACGAGCATTCTTTCTATCTTCCGCATGCTGCGCCCCTTGGGCTACATGGTGGGTCCATTCTTGGCAGGTATGCTTATACTCTTTGTATCCATCCAAACACTTTGGATTATTCTTGCTGTCATTATGCTTCTTGGGGTTTTCCATGCGTACGCGCTGGAGGATACGAAATAGAAAGGGCAGTTTTTTATTGTCAGTTTCAGTAGTCATCCCAAGCCTACCACGTTACGAAAACAGTGAAGCCTCGCGTGATGCGATACTGGATGCAGGTGCGATTGCGTCAGGTGTCAGTTGAGTCGACCAAGTGCAGTCCGTGTCGTTGAGCATCACTCTTCTTCGGTACTGTTTGCGCTAATGCATCTATCCCATTACATGTGCGTCAAGCCTTGCTAGTTGCCGCAACAATTGACGATTATAGTTAACAGCAACTGATACTGACGATGGGTCGCACATGCACCACAAACCACACCGCTGGCACCACACATAAGCGGTTGTCTTGCACCACTGGCGTCAGTGCCGAGCAGGTATGCACGTAGAGTGTGGGCACACGGTCTCTAACTGCAGGCACTTAGAACTGTCTACTAGGAACTTCGCACTACTCCGCCCGAGTATACACCGCGGTGTGCGACGGGCGAACTACCCCCTACAACCTACCCCCTTACACTCTTCACTTACCGGTCCGGCGGTATCTCGTAGTAGTTAATCAAAAAGTCCACCAAATCCATGAAGGGATCTGTAAGTGTCTCGCTTGCGTACTGCGCCCCTTGCGGCTCTGTATGCATGAGGAAGATTAAATATTTCGGATCATATGCTGGGAAGTAGCCGAAAAACGAATGCAGAAAGCGGTCGTCGTAGTAGCCGCGCTCACCAGAGTTTGCAATCTGCGCGGTGCCGGTCTTTGCTGCGATGCTGTAGTGCTCCTTTGCAACATCTCCATGCCGCAAAGCATCGTCCACCACCTCTACAAGCATGCGGGTAATCTCTTCACTTGTCTCTTCACTAAACACGCGCTCTTTCTCATCGATTGAAACATTCCCTTCCCGCCCGTGCTCATAATCAATCGTTTGCACCAAATGTGGAGTCACCAAGTAGCCACCGTTGCCAAGCGCTGCAAGCGCCCTGGCAGTTGCTACTGGCGTAAGGGCAATGCCCTGCCCGAAGGCTGCTGTTGCATACTCAACCTCGCGCGGCGACGTTAGGTTGTGCACGAGCCCATGCACTTCGTTTGGAAGATCAATGCCGGTTTCCTGGCCAAACCCTAGTTCGCGCATGCGCTCCCCTAGACGCTCACCACCAACCTCCTTGGCAACGTACGCCATGCCCACGTTTAACGACTGATTCAGCACTTGTTGCATGTCCACTTCGCCACGCGCACGGCCGTCGTAATTTCGTATTGGATAGCCATCAATGCGCACCATTCCTGTGTCGTTGTACACAGTTGTAGGAGTCACCGCACCCTCATCCAGTCCTATTGCCATTGCAATTGGCTTAATGATTGACCCCATTTCATACACATCTTCCACCAGCGGGTTCTGGAACACCCGCAAATCTTCCACTTCAGCATAGGTGTTTGTGTTGTAGGTGGGTAGTGCGCCAAGCGCTATTACATCACCAGTTTGTGGGTCTAGAATAAGGCCTGCAAGTTGTTTTGCATGCCACTTCTCTTCTGTCTCGACAAGCACCCGTTCAAGCGCTCGCTGTACCGAGGGCTCAATACTGGTGACCACATCCCCCGCTCGATCGCGCGGTGAGTCCTCTGGCATACTTTCTGCCACATTCGCAAACAGCTCTGCAAAAAAGTTCACATAGAGCTCACTCTCACCGCGGTCAAGCACCGATTCCCAATACCGCTCAAGACCGTACAAACCCTTACGCTCGTGCCCATCAGCACCAAAGCCAACAAAACCTAACACATGGCTCGCAAGCCCGTCTGCTGGATAGTGCCGCCAGGTCTCACGATAGAGTGCCACTCCTTTGATGTCGAGCAAACGAATCGCTTCCGCAGTTTCTTTGTCAACATGGTGCGCAACCTCCTCGTACGGATCATCAGCCTTTGCGGCCTGTGCCATGAACGTATCTTCATCAAGCTCCACATGTTTACTCAACAGTTGGTACGCCTGCTCTGCATCTCCAAGAATGTTTGGCTTTAACGCAAGCACGTAGCCATCCATAACCGATGACGCTGCAACATGCTCACCATCTTTGCGTGTGAAATAGATATTTCCACGGTCAAACAAATTCGAGGTTGTCTCGACATACTGGCCAGCTGCCTCGTTTCGATACTCTGCCCCGTGCACAATCTGCAAATGATAGAGCCGTGCAATCAAAAACAGTGCGATCACACTTGCAACAAAAAGAATGACTTGTACCCGGACAATGTACGATGCTCGCATGATGTTTCACTTGATTGTATGTGTATGGCTAGTAGGTATGGTCACTGTCGGTATGTAAAAACTCATGTACGCAACGCGCCACTTACTCTGCTCGGCTCAAATATGCTGCAGAATCGACCGTAACATAGCCCGAAGGAGCAACAGCCACCAACCCCATTCCTACTGCAGTCTCCTCGGAAAGCACATTACTTGCTGAAAGATACTCCGTCTCCAGCATACTCACCTGTGCCTCTGCTTCGCCAAGCTCACGTGCGAGTTCCTCGCGCAAGACCACATTTGTAACCGCAAGTACAAGGAAATAGACATATGCCGCAGCAGCCGCAAGTATCGTACACCACAAACACCAGGCGACTAGGCGCCGAGTGTGCTCACTCCAAAAAATGTTGGAAATTGTCTGCATAGGGGGCTGATTACGGACGGAAAGGTCATGGCATTGTTCACGTACTGCGAGCAAAGGCGCGTAGTTTGGCGCTGCGAGCACGGGGGTTGTTTCGTATCTCACTATGCTCGGGCACGAGCGGCTTCTTTGTGAGTATTGTCCCAAACTCTTCAGCACTCCACGTCTTGAATGTGCGTTTCACCAAACCATCTTCGAGGCTATGGAAACTTACAATAGCGACACGACCGTTCGGTGCAAGCAGTGCATGCACTGCTTCAAGTCCAGCCGCAAGCGCACCAAGCTCATCGTTTACTGCCATTCGAATAGCTTGGAATGTACGTGTTGCGGGATGCACCTTACCACGTGCGCGTATGGCTCCTTCAACAACCGTTGCCAACTGTGCACTCGTTTCGATTGGTGTTTCCTCGCGTGCTGCAACAATTGCTCGTGCGATCTTCCGACTGTGACGTTCGCCACCAAATCCGAAAATAACATCCGCTAAATGTCGCTCACTCCAATCGTTCACAACGTGGGTCGCGGTAAGCAGGGCGTCTTCAGGGACGCCGAGCGTCATGTGGAGCGGTTCGTCTGCCATAAACGAGAATCCACGCCCACTTGCACCTGTAAGCTGGTCTGACGACAAGCCAAGATCAAAAGCTATCTTGTCGACAGACGAAATACCTGCTTGCGCGAGTAGTGACACTGCATCACGAAAGTTACCACACAATAACTGCTTGTTTTCGTAGTGCTGAAGACGCCCTTCGACGCGGGCAAGTGCGTCGCGATCGGCATCAATACCAACCAGACGTCCGTGAGGACCTACTGCTTCAAGCAGTGCGGTTGCGTACCCACCACCACCGAGCGTGCAATCAAGCACGGTCTCGCCAGGGTGTACGTCAAGCAATGCTATGACCTCTTGTAAAAGAACAGGTACGTGCGCTGTGTTTGTTTCTTCCATACATTTAAAGCACACCAACCGCGCCAAGCTTCTCTGCAACAGCATCCGCCTGAGTTTCTACATCTGCCCGATAGGCATCCCATGCGGCTTCATTCCAGAGCTCACACCGATCATTCACTCCAAGCAATACGGCGGTGTCAGCAAGTTTGGCGTGTTCGGCAAGTTCGGAAGGGACCAACATTCGACCAAGCTGATCTGTCTCAGCTTCAGCGGCACCAGCAAACATATATCGTGCAAACGCGCGTGAATCAGCCTGCCCCACTGAGAGCTGGCTGAGTTTTTCGACTATAGACTGCCACTGCTGCGTCGAGAAGACGAAGAGGCAGGTGTCGAGTCCGCGCGTGATGACGAGTGATGTTCCTAGTGTTCGCCGAAATTTGGCCGGCAGCGCTATCCGCCGCTTATCGTCTATTTTATGCCGATATTCACCGATAAGCATGGCGGATCAGCAGAATGATGTGCATTATCTGCTAATTTACCACTTCATTCCACTTAAGTACCACTATACTCCACCAGAGTGTACTTGCCTACACTGTTATCCACATCGGAGCACAGCTTTCATACACTGTGCAGCTGCCCCACCAATAAACACTTGACACTGTGTAGTAGAAGTAGTTCTATGTGCAGTAGAACAACAGAGCGAGGAGAGAGTCATGCTAATGCCAGCACTATTGCTTACAGCCATCGTACTAGGCTACGCCGCCGCATACCAACGCGCCGGGTATATGTTCGATCGTTCAAATATCCACACGACCCAAGACGACGACACCTACCCGAACGCACGGCACGCGTACGCAAACAACATTGCACGCTGGTCTGCAGCCGCAACCACCGCAACTGTCGCTGCAGTCTACGCGGTCGTTCATACGATGCAATCATGAGGGGAGCTCACCATGAACACATTCGACGCCGTCCTGGCCTCACTTGCCGCTGCCGACCATGTACTTGCCTCAGAGCTTGCCGTGGCAGACGCCACCCCTCGGGGTGAAACGGAAGTACAAAGAATGAAGCGAAAAGAATCAGCTCGCACGCTCCGCACCGAACAGCGCTTCTTGCGTGATCTGCACCAGCGGCAACTGAAAGTCCCCGAAGAAGCGCTGGCTGCAACTATCGCTGCAGCCCTCAAGGACAGTGAGAGTGCGCAACTCACATATGCACCGACTGCACCAACGAACCTTGAGCACGCGCGGTTTGCAGCCGGACATCGTCGAGTAGCTCAAGTGCTCACCGACATCACAAACCAGCTCGCTGCAGCATAAACGCAGTACTCAGCCCGGCTCACCGCCGGGCCTGTTCGCACCTCATTGACACCGGTCGACACCTGTGCAGTATTTGTGCGATACTAATACACGGAACCACACAGGAAGACACACATGAACAGCTCGACCCTACTTTCATTGCTTATTATTGCCATAGGCTACATTGGTTTTGTTGCAGGCATATTTATCGTACAGGCCGCTAAAGCAGCCACCCCCGAACACACACGTTCACCACGTCAGTCGCTCGCACTCGATGCAGTCGTATTCATGGCACTGCGATCAGCAAGGCACTTCATACTGCTCGGCGCACCACTCCTCACGGTTCTGTGCTACATATTACTCTAGGCTACAAACCAGACTATCACCCGACTTCCGAGTGATAGTGTTCTTGCACGCAAGCCAAGAAGAGCGCATAGTACATACTATCTATGCTCGAAAAGACGATACACATGCACGGCAGCACCGATGATTTACTCGGTATCATGCGCAAGCCATCAGATTCGGACAAGGCGCTTGTACGTAAAGCGTACAATTTCGCCTTTGAGGCACACAAAGACATTAAGCGACGCTCCGGCGAACCCTATTTCAACCACCTCTACGCCACCGCCGTATCGCTTGCAGACCTTGATATGGATGCAGCAACCGTCGCCGCAGGTCTCCTGCACGACATAGTGGAGGACACACCAGCAACGCATGAGGAGCTTGAAAAAGAATTTGGACCAGAAGTAACACGACTGGTAGACGGCGTAACGAAGCTCGGTGAACTCAAGTATCGCGGCACCGAGCGTCATGTAGAAAGCCTCCGGCGGTTGTTTGTTGCAAGCAGCAAGGACATTCGTGTCATCATGATCAAGTTCATGGATCGCCGGCATAACATGCAGACGCTTCAGTATGTTCCTGAGGAAAAACGAAAGCGCATTGCCGAGGAAACCCTGTATATTTATGCACCGCTTGCCGATAGACTGGGTATGGGGCAACTCACAGTAGAACTGCAGGACCTTTCGTTCCAATATGTGCTTCCACAAGAGCACGAGCGCATGCAGCGCATTATGCGCGAAAGCAAAATAGCCCGAGAACCACAACTCGAACGCGTCAACAAAGGCCTCAAACGAGCACTCGTTGAGCACAAGATACAGGGCTTTCGTACAGAATCTCGTATTAAGGGGCTGTACTCGCTCTTTAAAAAGCTTGAGCGCAAAGGTGGCGACCTCGACAAAATTCACGACCTCCTTGCTATTCGAGTAATCGTCGGCACTGTTGAAGACTGCTACCGAGCACTCGGCGTGGTGCACACCCTTTGGCACCCACTGCCTGGCAAGATAAAGGATTACATTGCGTTCCCAAAGCCAAATGGCTATCGCTCAATACACACCACAGTCGTCACCCCTGATGCCGGGCCGGTTGAAGTACAGCTCCGCACCGAAGCGATGCATCGCGATGCGCAGTTCGGTTTTGCATCCCACCTCACCTACAAAGAAGCGGGCGAACACATCGACCGTGGGGAGCACAAGCGCAACAGGCTCTGGTATGAACAACTCATCCCGACCCTACTCTCCACAAAAGCTCCGAGTACGTCTGAAAGCCACGCACAGGCTCCCCGCTGGGTTGCAGAGCTCGCTGGAGCGCACGACATGGAGGACACGCCGACAGGCGACTTTTTCATGCAGGAAATTCAGGAAGACTTTTTCAGCCACCGCATTTTTATCTTTACCCCCAAAGGGGATGTAGTCGACCTGCCAATCAACTCAACACCCATTGATTTTGCTTACGCGATACACAGCGAAATCGGCAACCACATGAGCGGCGCGAAAGTAAATGGCAAACTCGTCTCACTCGACACATCACTTCGAAATGGTGACATTGTCGAAATTGAAACACGCAAAAATGCAAAGCCAAGCCACAAATGGCTCGAATACGTGAAAACCACTGCCGCACGCAAACACGTGCAACAATTCTTGGCACACGAAAAGCGGGAAAAGAGTTCTTAGCAGAGAGTTTTCAGTTCTTAGTGCACCGTTCTCAACTGACACACCAAACCAATGTCGACCCTCCTTCCACACAGAGTGACTGACTCTGTTTCAAAAAGGCCGCAACATGCGGCCTTTGTATCTATTGCGCACTAGATCGAAAAGTTGCGGATTGAATAGAGATCAGTATCATCGTCCTTCTTTTCTTCCTTCGGTGTCTCTGTGACCTCTGGCACTTCTACTGGTTGCACTGGCGTCTCTTCCGGCATTGGGCGCTCTGGGCTCGGAGATACAACAGATTCTGGTTGCGCTGGTACCTGCTCATCTACTGTGGGGCGCTCTTCTGAGGCGTCTTTTTGCTCGGAAGTCTGTCCGGTAAGAGCACGCATAAAGGTCTCAAACGCACTCAACTCTTCTTCTTTCGGCTGTGCTTCGGGCAGCTCCGCTTGTGCTTCTGTGGTGTTTTCTACACTCGACTCAGTCACCTCCGCCTGCACTTCCTCTACTGGGCTTTCAACAACTACCACCTCTTCATTTGCACTCACATTGACGTTTCGCGACTTCTCCGGTGCTACTATTGTCTCCTCCAGGTCGGTTGAAACTTCAACGTTTGGAACTTCAACGTTTGAAACTTCAACGTTTGGAACTTCAACAGGGGGAGTACTCGGAGATACTGCCTCCTCAAACACACGCACCACCTCAACCTGGTCTTCGGCTGGCACGGCTTCTTGCAACTGAGCAGACTTAAACAAATCAGTGTTTACCACCGCTCGTTCGTCTTCCACTCGCATAGTATCCATCAATGCCTGCAAATCCTCCGCAGAGAAAAAGCTGATCACCAAACGCCCACCCACCTCGCGTGGCTCAATCGTTACGCGAGTACCAAGTCGTTCAGTAAGCGCTTGTTCTACGGAAATGATACCTGGGTCAATCTTATGTCTCTCACTCACCCTATCCTGAGCACTTCTGCGCGCAATGCTTTCTGTCTCGCGCACCGTGAGCTTCTTCATCACAACCTCACGCGCAAGCACCATCTGCTCTTCAGGCTTGTTACTCAACATAAGGAGTGGCCGTGTATGTCCTTCTGAAATACGCCCTTCTGACAGATACGCCAAAATGGCTTCTGGAAGCGAGAGCAGTCGCAACGTATTGGAGACGTATTCACGACTTTTTCCCATCTTCTTACCAATCTGCGCATGTGTGAAGCCAAAATCTTTGTACAGCTTATGGAACGCCTGTGCACGATCCACCGGGTTCAAGTCCTCACGCTGCAGGTTCTCGATAATAGCTAGCTCAAGCTTCACCTGATCATCATCCTCACCACTGCGGATAATTACCGGCACCTGACTTACCCCGGCAATTTTGCTTGCACGCAAGCGACGCTCACCGGCGATGAGCTCGTAGGTAACACTTATACCGCCATCTGGATGCTCAACCTCTTTGCGGGTTACCGTGAGCGGTTGGAGAAGCCCGTACATCCGTATCGACTCAGCAAGCTCTTCAAGCTTACTTTTGTCAAAATCCCTACGTGGCTGGAACGGGTTCGGCTGTATACGCTCGACCTCAACCCAAAAGATCGAGTCGCGATATAAATCGCTCATAACTCGTGTGTGATGGTGAAAACAGTGCACGGGCAAGAATGCACTTACTAAAAGCCCTAACAACGTTAGTATATCATAAAGGGAATTGCTGTATGGTCAAAATGCAGGTACACTGTGGACTAATTGCTCCCGTCCATGAAACATTCATGTATAGTGGAGTCATGAAAGATCAAGATGTCAATACTCTTGCCGGAGTGGT
>JGI12210J13797_10056540_pt1 | contig 12067 bp, 8 predicted proteins | sample ElkSlonscriptome_3_FD_13797 | JGI IMG/M metagenome (IMG submission 13797) | reverse complement strand
CGGTGGCGTCGGCGGCGGGGGAGCTGCCGGGGGAGCAAGGGTGTGGGGACGGGGGGTGTCCGGTGTTCACGGAGGTCGCGTTGGCGGCGGGGATGGGGACGGTGCAGTTCGTCAAGACCCACCCGAGCGAGCTCGACTGCATGTTCCCCAAGCCGAGCGAGAGCGGGCTGAGCCCGCGCCAAGACTGTGAGCCGCAGTGGTTTACGGGCGGGGCGAGCGTCGGGGACGTCGACGGTGACGGCTGGCCGGACGTGTTCATGACGCGGCTCGGGGCGCCGGATCATCTGTTTGTCAATCAGGGCGACGGGAGCTTCCGCGACGTGGCCGAGGCGGTCGGGCTTGGCGATTGTAGCTGGACCAACGGGTCGGTGTTTGGCGACATCGACAACGACGGCGACCTCGATCTGCTGGTGACCACGGTCGGGGACGCGGCCTATCAGCTGTGGATCAACCGCCGGGCCGAGGAGGGTGAGCTGAGCTTCGTCGAGCAGGGGCAAGCGCGGGGCTTCGCGCTGACGAGCGCGTGGATGCACTCGGGCGAGAGCGTGACCCTCGGCGACTACGACCGCGACGGGTGGCTCGACGTCCACGTCAACGAGTGGATTCGGACCGAGCAGATGCCCGCACCCGGTGAGCCCGACTTCGACGCTCATGGCGCGCGGCTGCTCCACAACCTCGGCGGCGGGAGCTTCGAGGATTTGACCGAGAGCTTCGGCCTCGGGCTCTACGGCCTCGACGAGGACGGGATCCACGCGTTTAGCTCGGCCTTCGCCGACCTCGACGGCGACGGCTGGCAGGACCTCGCGCTCGCCGTCGACTTCCACCGCTCGCGCCTGTTTTGGGCCCAGGGCGGGGCCGGCTTCGTCGACGGAAGCATGGCCGCCAACATCAACCGCGAGTCCAACGCCATGGGCTCGACCTTCGCCGACGTCGACCGCGACGGCGACCTCGAGTGGTTCGTGACCTCGATCGCCGAGGCCGACGCGTGCGAGGAGGACGAGGAGCCGCCGTGCTGGTCGGGCTCGGGCAACCGCCTGTACAGCTACGTCGGCGAGCGCCAATTTTCCCTCGCGACCGACATCGCTGGGGTCCGCGACGGGGCCTGGGCCTGGGGGACGGCCTTCTTCGACGCCGACAACGACGGCGATCAGGACCTGGCCCTGGCCAACGGCTGGCCGGGCCGCGATCTCCACGGCGGCTTCTATCACGCCGACACGCCGACCAAGCTGTGGATCAACGACGGGACCGGGACCATGAGCGAACAGGGCGAGGCCCGCGGGTTCGCCGACACCGGCCAGGGCCGCAGCGTGGTCAGCTTCGACTACGACCGCGACGGCGACCTCGATCTGCTCGTCGTCAACCACGCCGGACCGCTGCGCCTGTTTCGCAACGACGGCGGCAACCACAACGCGTGGCTGCGCGTCGAGCTCGTCGGCACGACCAGCAACCGCGACGCCCGCGGGGCCAAGGTCCGGGTCCAAGTCGAGCCCGAGGGCCCCTGGCAGATCCGCGAGGTCGGCGTCGCCAGCCACTTCCTCGGCGAGGGCGAGCTGATCCAGCACTTCGGCCTCGGCGAGGACTTCGAGCTCGGCCTCGACACCGTCTATCGCGTCGAGATCGAGTGGCCGGCGAGCGCCACGCTGCAGGTGCTCGAGGATGTCGAGGGCGGCCAGACCCTGACGATCAGCGAAGCAGGCTAAAACTCCGACGCGGGGCGACGCGTCGCGCTTTGCTCAGCGACCGAGGCGCCAGGTGCAGGGCAGCAGCACCAGGTAGCAGGCCGCCCCGACCGCGAGCGTCGTCGGCACGCCCCAGACCATCGAGCAGCCGAGGGCGAGGCCGCTGGCGCAGACCCCCGCGGCGCCGTTGATGCCCCACAGCCACGGGCCGAGCTCGGGCCCGCCGTCGAGGACCTGGCGGCGCTGGATCAGGCGCAGGCCGACGGGGAAGCCGAGGCCCATGCCGAGCGCCGGGATCGCCACGGTCGCGAGGCCGACGACCACGCGCACGCCCATGCCCGAGCTGACGAAGGCGTGGGTCAGCGGGCCCGAGGCCAAGACCGCGGCGCTGACGAGGACGAAGGGCGCGAGCGGGTACAGGCGCGCGAGCTTGCGCTGACCCTCGACGTCGAGCTTGCCCGAGATCATGCTGCCGATGCCGGTGAACAAGATGATCCCGCCGAGCAAGACCGCGAGCGCGACGGTCGGGTGGCCGAGGAACACGTTGAGCCGCGAGAGCAGGCCGATCTCGACGAACATGAAGCCGAGGCCGATGAGCCCGAAGTAGGCCGTGGCCGCGCCGAGATCGAGGAGCTTGACCCCGCGCAGGTCGCCGCGTCGCGCGAGCAGCGGGCCGAGGATGGTCGCGAGGGTCAACAGCAGGCTGACCAAGGTCGCGTAGACCAGGGTCTGGGTCGCCTGGAGGTTGCCGAGGAAGGACACGTCGAGCTCGTCGACGGACTCGGGGTCGTCGAGCCAGGTCGCGGGCTTGAGGGTGTTGAAGAAAAACGGGCGATCGTCGGTCGGCGGGGTCAAGTCGAGGTTCTGGCTCCGGGCCCAGGCCCACATCGCGTCCTGGCTGTCGATCGCCCACAGCTCCTGGAGCAGCCCGGCGTGGGTCGGGCCCTTGCGCGGGGTCGCGATCATCGTGAACCCGCGGGCGCCGGCGGCCTTTTGCATCGCGTCGAGGTCGGCCTCGGTGTAGGGGGTCGGCGACAACAACAAGGTCGCGACCTCGAAGTTTTGCAGCAAGATCAGGTGGCGGTGAGGATCGTCGACGCCGCGCCGCCACAGGACCTCGAGCGCGAGCGCGAGCATCCGCGCGGTCTCGCCGGGGGCCTTGGGGTGGTACCAGCGCGAGACCGTGAAGATCCCGTCGTCGTCGAGGCGGTCGACGAACACCTGCCAGGCCTCGACGGTGTACAGGCCGTTCTCGGACAGGCTGTAGCTGCCGGCCCCGGTCGAGGCCCAGGTGTCGATCAGCGACATGGTGATGACCGAAAAGCGCCGCTGCTCCCGCGACATGTGGCTGCGGGCCTCGTCGGACACGAGCTCGACGGCGGGGATCTGCGTGACCCGCGAAAAGTCGGCCATGGTGTCCTCGTGGAGCTCGACGATCAGGTCGTTGAGCTCGACGCCGACGATCGGGTCGTGGCCGTAGTGGGCGGCGACGAGCAGGTCGCGACCGCCGCCGACGCCGATGACCGCGGCCGGGCCGTCGGGCCGCATCTCGTGGGCGAAGCTGGTGATGTCCCAGTCGATGTGGCCGTGCTCGTCGAGCGCGTCGCCGTGCTTGAACATCATCGTCGCGGCCGCGCCGTCGATCTTGATCGCGCGCATCGGCGTCGGCTCGCGCAGCTGCTTGGGCATCGCCCAGCTCCCGGCCCACATGTGCGGGGGGATCTCGACGGTCTCGTCGACCGTGACCCGCGAGTAGGTGTTCCAGCCGACGTACTCGAATTGCTCGGGATCCTCGGGCAGGCCCTTGACCCACGCCGGGCGCAGCGGCGAGTACGCGGCGCTGGCGTTGGCCAGGCCTCCGGCGATCAGGGCGATGGCCAGGGCGCCGGCGCCAAACAGCTGGGCCCGGGAGCCCTGGCCGGGCGGGCGGGCGAGCTCGAAGCACACGGCCGCGAGCGCGCCGATCGCTGCGGCCAGGAGCACGGCGCTCGGGGCATCGAAGCGATCGAGGATCGGGATGACCAGCGCGCAGCCGAGCGCCGCGCCGAGCAGATCGACGCCGTAGGCCGTCGACGCCGGCAGCTGCGCGCGGGTCAGGGCCAAGGTCAAGGTCACCCCGCCGAGCGCGAAGGGGATCGCCATCGCCCCGCCGTAGGCGAGCAGGCCGAAGAAGTCCATCAGCCCGTCGATCGGCAGCAGCGGCATCGACATCGCCACGCCGATCGCGAGCGGGGTCGAGGCCGCGAACGCCAGGGCCGACTGGGCCAGGCGCGCGGGCACGGCCTCGTCGGGGAACAGCTGGGGGGCCACGAAGATCAGCACGGCGCCGGCCGTCATCCCGAGCATCGCCAGCGAGATCACGAAGAAGGCCAGGTGGTACCAGGCGATCACGCTGGTGATCCGCGTGAGCAGGACCTCGAGCATCAGGGTCGACAGCGCGGTCGCAAAGATCCCGACGTAGGTCAGCGGGCGAGACGATGCGCGAAGCTCGGCCAAGTCTCGGCCAGGCTAACCCGTCGCTCGAGTCCTTGCGAGCGAGCCGCGAGCGCGCGCATCTGGTAGATCTTGGCCATGGCGCGACGCTCCCGCACCGCGGTCTCGAACCTGGCGATCGGTGTCGCGCTGCTCGCTGGCGCGGTCGTCGGCTGTGCGGATGACGAGGACCCGCCGGCGCCCGAGGTCCCGGCCAGCGAGTACTGTGCGGCCGTCGACGGCTGGGACCCAAAGCTCGCCGCGTTCGAGCTCGAGGTCCTCGCCGAGATCAACGCGGCCCGCGAGGCCGGGGCGACCTGCGGCGTCGACGAAGTGTTCGAGCCGGCCCCGGCCCTGCGCATGGATCCAGCCCTGCGCTGCGCGGCCCGGGTCCACGCCCTCGACATGGCCACGCGAGACGACGTCGACAACCTCGATCCCGAGGGGCTGCGCTACAGCGATCGGGCCGAGCTCGCCGGCTACGCCGGCACGGCCCGCGGTCAGAACATCGGAGCAGCCCACAGCGACGCCGAGCAGCTGGTCACCGCGGTCCTCGGCAGCGCCGGCTTGTGCCGCACGCTCATGGACCCGGACGCCGACGAGATCGGGGTCGGCCACGTCCTCGCCGACGAGGCCGAGTATCCCAGCTACTGGGTCCAGGTCTACGGTATGGCCGAGTAGAAAACTTCGCCCGGGCACCGGCGCGTGCGAGACTCGTGCGGATGGCCGCGTCCAACCCCCTGGTCCGCGATCGGGACGTCGAGTTTCTGCTCTACGAGGTCCACCGGATCCACGACCTGTGCGCGCTGCCGGCCTTCGCCGAGCACGGCCGCGAGACCTTCGATCTGTTCTTGCGCAGCGCGGCCAAGCTCTCGCGCGAGCAGCTGTTTGGCCTGTTTCGCGAGATGGACGAGCACGCCGCCGAGCTGCGCGACGGACGGGTCCACACGCACCCGAAGATGGGCGAGCTCTACGCGGCGATGGCCGAGCTCGGCCTGCTCAGCGCCGGCCGGCCCGAGGCCGTCGGCGGCGCGATGCTGCCCCAGAGCGTCACGGTCGTCGCCTACCTCTATCTGATGGCCGGCAACGGCGGCGCGGTCGGCTACTCGCTGCTGACCGCGGGCGCGGCCCACCTGATCGAGAGCTTCGGCAGCGAGGCCCTGCGCGAGACCTTCATGGCCCCGATGTACGCGGGCGAGTGGAGCGGGACGATGTCGCTGACCGAGCCCCAGGCCGGCAGCGGGCTCGGCGACCTCACGACCAGCGCCACGCCGATCGACGCGCAAGCCGGGGTCTACGCGATCCGCGGCAACAAGATCTTCATCTCCGGCGGCGACCACCTGTTCCTCGACAACATCGTCCACCTGACCCTCGCCCGCCGCGTCGGCGATCCCGAGGGCGTGCGCGGGATCTCGCTGTTCGCGGTCCCGCGCATGCGCCCCGGCGATGGCGACGGGGACGAGCTGGTGTTCAACGACGTCCACACCAGCCAGCTCGTCCACAAGATCGGCTGGCGCGGGCTCCCGAGCCTCGGGCTCAGCTACGGCGAGAACGACGACTGCCGCGGGTGGCTCGTCGGTGAGCCGTGCAAGGGCCTGCGCTACATGTTCCAGATGATGAACGAGGCCCGGCTGCTCGTCGGCGCCAACGCGACCGCGACGGCCTCGGCCGCCTATCACGAGTCGCTGGCCTACGCCCGCGAGCGGACCCAGGGGCGGCGCCTCGATCGCCGCGACCGCGCGGCCGGTCCTGTCGCGATCATCGAGCACCCCGACGTCCGCCGCATGCTCTTGCGCCAAAAGGCGATCGTCGAGGGCGCGATGAGCTTGCTCGTCGCCGTCGCCGGCTACAGCGATCGCGCCGAGCAGGGCGAGGACGAGGCCGAGCGGACCCGCAGCCGCCTCGTGCTCGACATCTTGACCCCCGTGGTCAAGAGCTTCGCCGCCGAGCGCGGGTTCGAGTCGACCAGCCTCGCCGTCCAGATTCACGGCGGCTACGGCTACTCGAGCGAGTACCTGCCCGAGCTGTGGATGCGCGAGCAACGGCTCAACAGCATCCACGAGGGCACGACCGGGATCCAGAGCCTCGATCTGCTCGGGCGCAAGGTCGTGGCCGAGGGCGGCAAGGGCCTGATGGCGCTGGCCGAGGACATCCGCGTCGACGTCGAGCAGGCCCGGCGGATCGGCGTCGACGAGGAGCTGTGTGACACGGTCAAGATCGAGCTCGCGCGGATGACCGGCCTGACCCAGGTCCTCGGCGCGCGCGGGGTCGGGGGCGACGTCGTCGGCATGCTCGCCCACAGCGCCGACTACCTGGTGCTGTTCTCCAACCTCATCGTCGCCTGGCAGTGGCTGCGCATGGCCGCGGCCGCGTCCGCGGCCCTCGGCGAGCGCCTCGACGACGCGTCCAACGACTACTACCGGGGCAAGATCGAGGCCGCGCGCTACTGGATCCGGACCGATCTCGCCGACAACGCTCGCCTCGCCGTGCTGTGCGAGAGCGCCGAGGACTCCTACCTCAAGGTCCCCGACCAGGGCTTTTGACGGCCGATCCTGGTACAACCTCGCCATGCCCTACCGCGCGCACTTCTCCTGCGTCGCCGGCTGTCCTGGCGAGCACGCCCTGACCGAGGTCATCTACCGGTGCCCGAGCTGCGGCGGCCTGCTCGAGGTCGTCCACGACGAGGACGCGCTGCGCCGGCGCTCGCCGGCCGCGTGGATGCACCTGTTCGACGATCGCTTCTTGCGCAACCGCTGGCCCTACGGCAGCGGCGTGTGGGGCAAAAAAGAGTGGGTCGCGCCCCACGTCGCCGACGACAACGTCGTCTCGCTGTTCGAGGGCGGCAGCAACTTGTTTTGGGCCGAGCGCTACGGCAGCCAGCTCGGCCTCGACGACCTGTGGATCAAGCAGTGCGGGACCAGCCACACCGGCTCGTTCAAGGATCTCGGCATGACCGTGCTGGTCTCGACGGTCAAGCAGATGCGGGCCGAGGGCGCGCCGATCCGGGCGATCGCCTGCGCCTCGACCGGCGACACCTCGGCCGCGCTCGCGGCCTACGGCGCGGCCGCCGGGATCCCCGTCGTCGTCCTGCTCCCGGCCAACAAGATCACCGCCGCCCAGCTGATCCAGCCGATCGCCAACGGCGCGATGGTCTGTAGCCTCGACACCGACTTCGACGGCTGCATGCGCGTGGTCAGGCGTCTGACCGACACCGAGCGCGGCGACACCGGGATCTACCTGGCCAACTCGATGAACTCGCTGCGTGTCGAGGGCCAAAAGACCATCGCCGTCGAGATCGTCCAGCAGTTCGACTGGGAGGTGCCCGACTGGGTCCTGGTCCCCGGCGGCAACCTCGGCAACGTCTCGGCCATCGCCAAGGGCTTCGTCGAGATGCAGCGCCTCGGCTTGATCGCGAGCCCGCCGCGCCTGGTCTGCTGCCAGGCGGCCCACGCCAACCCGCTGTTCATGGCCTACGAGCGGGCGCGGGCCGCAGGTCGCGACCTGAGCCTCGATGACTTCGAGGCCGTCGAGGCCAGGCCGACCCTGGCCTCGGCCATCCAGATCGGCGATCCCGTGAGTTTGCCCAAGGCTGTCAAAGCGATCGTCGAGACCGAGGGCATGGTCCTCCAAGCGAGCGAGGCCGAGCTCGCCAACGCCAGCGCCCGCGCCGACATGACCGGGCTGTTCACCTGCCCCCACACCGGCGTCGCCCTCGCTTGCCTCGAGCAGCTCGTCGAGCGCGAGGTCGTCGCTCGTGATGATCGGGTGGTCGTGATCTCCACGGCCCACGGGCTCAAGTTCACCGAGTTCAAGGCCGGCTATCACCGCCGCGAGCTCGGCTTCGACAGCGTCCACGCCAACGCCCCGATCGAGATGAGCGGCGAGCCCGAGGCGGCGATCGCCGAGCTCGGTCGCCTGCTCGACGACGCCGATCGCTGAGGCGAGCGGCGACTACTCGACGGGCTCGACGGGCTCGTCGGCCTCGCTGGGCTCGACGGGCGGCTCGTCGGCCTCGCTGGGCTCGTCGGCCTCGGCCAGGTGGCAGCGGAGGTTGTCGGGCGGGTCGGGGAGATCGACAGTCGGCGTGAAGCCCGCAGCGATCTCTCGCGTGGTCGAGGCCCGCTCGCCCGGATCGGGGTGGGTCGAGATCAGCGCCATGGTCTTGCGCATGCCCTCGGGCATGGCCTCGTACTCCTCCTCGAGGCGCTCGAAGAAGGTCGCCATGCCGATCGGGTCGACGCCAGCTTTCATGAGCAACTCGCGGCCACCCTCGTCGGCGTCGCGCTCCTGACCGCGGCTGTGGGCCTGGTTGACGAGGCCCTCGGCGGCGAAGGCCAGGGTCTCGAACCCGGTTCCGCCGAACATGATGCCGACGACGGCCATGGCCCCGACGCGGCGCATAATCGCTCGCATCCCGTGGCGATGGTTTACGTGGGTCATCTCATGGCCGATGACCGCGGCGATCTCTTCGCCGGTCTCGGCGGCCTCGAGCAGGCCCATGTTGACGGTCACATAGCCGCCGGGCAGCGCGAAGGCGTTGATCTCCTCGGACTCGACGACGACGAAGTGGAAGTCGAACTCGCTGTCAGACGCCTCTACGAGCGGCGCTGCGAGCTCTTCGACGTAGGCGAGGGCCATCGGGTCGGTGCAGTGCTGGCTCGGCGGCGCGACCTCTTCCCACTGGCTCTCGCCGATGGTCTCGTCGAGCGATGTGGGCACGAACACGACCATACGGGGCGGTAAAAACCAGATGATCAGCCACAGGAACACCCCGAGGCCCGCGATCGCCAGAGCGGCGTTGCGCCACATCTTCTTGCTGTCCTTCTCGTCGCCGAAGCCGCCGCCCTGGCTGGTCGGGCGCTGGCTGGGCGGAGGGGGAGGTGGGGGCCTGTAGTTGAGGCTCCCGCCCTGGTCGCCGACCGAAAAACTACCCTGAGGCTGGCCGTACCCCGGCTGAGGGGCGCCGTAGCCCGCCTGCGGCGTCCCGTAGCCAGGCTGAGGAGCCTGCGGCGGAGCCTGGCCCGGCGCGGGGTAGCGCGCAGGGGTAGGGTGCCCCGCCCCCGGACCTTGGGGGTAAGGATTGGAAGGATTCCACGCGCCAGGGGAGCCGTAGCTCGGCCCGGGACGCGTGGGGTCACTCGGTTGTCCTGGTGAACCCACTTGCAGCTGCCCCCACGAATATCCGATTGTTTGGCGCGTCTCGCAAGCCGCCCCGCAAACAGGCAGTATGCGGGCTCCCTCCGACTCATCCGACCTTTCCTGCTCACGGTCGCCCTCGACGAGCGCGGCCACCACCACCACCACCACCACACGCTCGCGATCTCGCGCACTCCCGCGCGAACTGGAGAGCTCTATGCAGCACCAAATCGAATTCGGGCCGTCCTTCGCCTGGTTGAAGGTTCAGCTCGCCCCCAACGAAATGATTCAAGCCGAGTCCGGCTCCATGGTCCGTCACACCGTCGGACTACAGATGGACACCCGGCTCAACGCCGGCCGCAAAGCCGGCTTCTTCGCCAAGATCAAGGCCTTCTTCGTCGCCATCCTCCGCAAGTTCCTCGGCGGTGAGACAGCCTTCGTCAACGACTTCCACGGGCCGCAAGGCGGCGAGGTCGTGTTCGCGCCCTCGGTGTCGGGCAGCATCATGCACCAGCAGCTCGACGGCAACCGCAAGCTCTACATCCAGTCGAGCGCCTACATGGCCAGCACCGGTGACGTCGACACCAAGCTCAAGTTCGGCGGGCTCAAGTCGATGCTCGGCGGCGAGGGCCTGGTCCTCCAGGTCTGCAGCGGCACCGGCGACGTGTTCATCAACAGCTACGGCGGCATCACCGCGGTCCCCGTCAACGGGACCTTCGTCGTCGACACCGGCCACATCGTCGCGTTCGAGGAGAGCCTCAACTTCAAGCTCAAGGGCGTGTCCGGCGGCCTCAAGTCGTTCTTCCTGTCCGGTGAGGGGCTCGTGTGCGAGTTCTCTGGCCAGGGCACGGTCTGGATCCAATCCCGCAACCTCAGCGCCCTCGTCGGCTGGCTGACCCCCCACCTGCGCCCCTGAGGAGGACCGCCATGGAATTCGACATCCGATACAAGCCGGCCCACACCCTCGCCGTCTGCAACCTCAACCCCAACGAGATGGTCCGCGCCGAAGCCGGCGCGATGGTCTCGATGACCCGCAACATCCAAGTCGAGGCCGCGGCCAGGAACAAGGATGAGGGCATGGGCAAGCGGCTGCTCAAGGGCCTCAAGCGCATGGCGCTCGGCGGTGAGTCCTTCTTCACCAACACCTACACCGCCACCACCCAGCCCGGGCACGTGACCTTCGCGCCCTCGCTGACCGGCGACATGATCGTCCACGACTGCCAAGGTGAGCAGCTGATCATCCAGGGCTCGAGCTACGTCGCCGCGCCCGACAGCATCACCATCGACACCCAGTTTCAGGGCATGAAGGGCTTCTTCTCTGGCGAGTCGATGTTCTTCTTGACCGCGACTGGCTACGGCCCGGTCTTGCTCAACGCCTTCGGCGCGATCGAGACCCTCGATCTCAACGGCGAGATGATCGTCGACACCGGCCACCTCGTGGCCTTCACCGCGGGCATCAACTACTCGGTCATCAAGGCCTCGGGTGGCTGGATCTCCAGCTTCCTGTCCGGCGAGGGCCTGGTCCTCAAGATGCAGGGCCAGGGCCGGGTCTACGTCCAAAGCCGCAACCCCAGCGAGTACGGCGCGACCGTCGGCGCGATGCTTCCGCCGCGCAGCAACTGACCCGAAGGCGAGAGGAACCAGCATCATGCAACACCAGCTCATTGATACGCCCGACTTCGGGATGCTCCAGGTCACCTTCGACCAGGCCAACGAGACCATCGTCGCCGAGTCCGGCGCCATGGTCGCGATGGACACCGGGATCAACATGAAGACCAGCATGCGCGGCGGCCTCCTCGCGGCGGCCAAGCGCAAGCTCATGGGGGGCGAGTCCCTGTTCCAAAACACCTTCACCGCGTCGGGGCCGGGCGAGCGCCTGTTCCTCGCCCCCGGGCCCGAAGGTGATCTGCGGGCCATGAACCTCCAGGCCGGCGAGACCTTCATGCTCCAAAGCGGAGCCTACGTCGCCCACGTCGGCGACGAGCTCAACCTCGACACCAAGGTCGCCGGGCTCAAGGGCTTCTTCGGCGGCGGCGGCTTCTTCATGCTCAAGGTCACCGGCCCGGGCACGGTCTACTACTGCTCCTACGGGGCGCTCCACGAGATCGACGTGCCGCCCGAGGGCTACACCGTCGACAACGAGCACCTCGTCGGCTTCACCGAGGGCCTACAGTTCAACGTCCGCAAGTTCGGCGGCCTCCGCGGGCTGTTCTTCTCGGGTGAGGGTCTGGTCTGCGACTTTAGCGGTCAGGGCAAGATCTACCTCCAGACCCGCAACGCCGGCTCGCTCGCGGCCTTCCTCCACCCCTACCGGCCGGTCCAGGCCAAGGGCTAGAGGGCGACAGGCTCGTCCGGGCTGCGAGCCCGGGCTCGCTCAACGAAGACAGCGGCGAGGATGGCCCTCGCCGCTGTTTTTTGTGGTTTGGAGGGGCCGCGCGAGCCGAGAGTCAGCCGTCGCGCGTGCGGCTCTCTTGGTTGCGGGCCCGCAGCCGGGCCTGGACCTCGGCGAGCTTGGCTTGGATGTCGGAGCTGCTCTGAAACACGGCGTCGCGCGAGCGACGAAACTCCGCGACCATGCCGGTTTCGCGGGCTGACTTGGGCGCGGCGCTCGGGCTTTGTTCGATGCTCGACAGCAGCGCGCGGCGGGGGCTGCCGTTGGCCGCCGACGGGCTCGAGCTCGGCGACGGGGGCCGGGGCTGGGGCCGAGGCCGCGCGGCGGGCGGCTTTGGCGAGGATGACGCGCGCCGCTGGCCGCCGTCGACCGAGCCGTGGAAGTCGCG
>JGI12210J13797_10302941_pt1 | contig 12073 bp, 9 predicted proteins | sample ElkSlonscriptome_3_FD_13797 | JGI IMG/M metagenome (IMG submission 13797) | reverse complement strand
CGGCTGGAGTGGCCTCGGTGGGCGCCGGCTCCGTCGGCGCGGGCTCCGCGGGCGCAGCCTCCATCGTCGGCGCAGCCTCCATCGTCGGCGCGGCCCCCATCGTCGGCGCGGCCTCCATCGTCGGCGCGGCCTCCATCGTCGCGGGCTCGGAGGGCTCCGGGGCCGTCGGCTCGGTGCCGCCACCCGGCATCTCCTCGAGGAGGCGGCGCGCGCGGCCGGCGTGAACGCCGCTCGGCTGGCTCCGCAGGTAGGTCTCGTAGACCCGGCGAGCCTCGTCCGTACGGCCGAGCCGTCGATAGGCGTCGCCGAGTCCCATATAGGCGTCGCCATAGTCGGCGCGGACCGCGCTCCGGAAGAGCGGGATCGAGGCCGCGACCTGTCCGCTCATCAGCTCGACGTAGCCGAGCCCGGTGGTCGCTTCGGTACTTCCCGGACGCAGCTCCAGGGCCCTTTGATAGTGCTCTCGAGCGCCCGCATGGTCACCGCCCCGGCGTAGCTCGTCGCCTCTGCGGATGTACCAGCTGTAGTCGCGGTCACGGGGCATCTCGCCGTTGGCGGTCGCGGCACCGGAGCCGCCGGTGGACTCTCGACTCGTCTCGGGCCGGTTCGTCGTGCCTTCGACGTCGGTCTCCGCGGCGCCTTCGGCGGCAGAGCCAGCATCGGCGACTCCGCCATCGCTCACGGCGACGACCGGCGCTGCCGGGGGAAGGCCTCGATCGATCGCGTCCGCCAGGTACGCGGCCTCCGGGTGGTCGGGGGCGCGCTCGCGAATGTCGCGGATCGCGGTGCGCGCCTCACCGACATCGTCAGCGGCGAGGGCCACCCGTGCCAGCAGCAGCAGCGCCCTCAGCGGCGCCTCGGCAATCTGCGCGGCGCGGCGGGCGTGGGGGAGGGCGGCCGCGAGCCCCTCCGCATCGCTGGCGCGCCCCAGCGCCTGAGAGAGCCGCAGCTGTGGACTCGGCTCCGGCAGGCCCTCGCTGGCGCGGTCCAGATGGTCTTGCCACCCGTCCTGCCCGAGCAGTCGCTTGGCGTCCGCCATCACGAGCTCCGCCGCGGCGTTCTGGGGTCGGCTCCGCAAGCTGGCCTCGGCGTGTTCGAGGGCGGCCTCGGCGTGCTCTCGGCTCTGCTCGTGCAGCGGCGCGGCCTCGGCGGCGAGCGCGGGATCGGCCATCGCTCGTGCGTCGAGGTCCTCGGCGCGGAAGCGGAGCAACTGCGCCCAGGCCGCGTGGGCTCGCCCCGATCGGACCTCTCGCTCCCAAGACTCGGGTGCGGTGGCGTAGGCATCGACCGCCTCCGCGTAACCCTCCCGGTGGTCTCTTCCCAGCGCCTCGTCGCCGGCCTCGAGCGGGTCCGATGTTTCGCTGCCGAGGCCGATCATCGGGGCGATCCGGTCCCATTGGAGCGCCGCCGCCGCGCCGCCGGCCACGAGCAGGATCAACAAGGCCCAGGGCAGCACCCGCCGCTTCTTGGGAAGGGCCGGGGCATCCTCGTCGTCCAGATAGAGGACGTGCCGCCGGTCGCCGCGGCCCGAGTCACGCGCCGGCTCTGGGTCGAGCCGCGGCGCCTTCGGAGTGGGCGCCTCCAACGTGGGCGCTCTCCGCGGATCGTCGGCGGCCGGGGTCGGGTCCTTGACCGTCGCGTCGGCGTCCGGCTCCGGGATCAACGTGCCGGCGGGGGCGCGGAGCGTCGCGTCGAGCGCCATTGCATCGGGGGCGGTCGCGTCGGGGGCGCGCTTGGGCGGCCGCGGCGGGGGCTTGGGGTCTTCCCGGGGTGGCTCGGACCGCGGCTGGGGCGGCCGGGAGCGCGCTTGCGGAGGCGCGGAGACCGGCTGCCGCGGACGCACCGACTCGGCCTTCGTCGCGTCGGGCCGGGGGGGACTCGAGGGCGGTGCGGCGGGCGGCGACGATCCCAGCCCCATGCCCATGAGGGTCTGCTTCGGGGAGCGTATCGGCGGCCCTGCGGTCGCGCTCGGTGGCCGCCCGCTCGGTGGCTGGCGCCGTGGGGGCAGGCTCGACGGGGCCTGCCGGGCGGTCTCGGCCGCCGTCTTCGCGGCACGGAAGAAGGGCTCGAGCTCGGCGATCTCACCCAGTGGTTTCCACTCGTCACCGGAGCGAGAGATCAGATCGTCCGGGCCGACTTCGCTCCGGGTGATCCGTTTCTGAAGCTCACCGAGCGACGCCAGGGACTCCTCCCGACCGTCCGGATGGCGGAGAATCCAAGGCCGAGCCGGTGCCCCACCGGGACGGAACACCTTGAACAGGTGCCCGCATTGGGTGCACTTCACCGTGGTTCCCCTCTCGGAAACCAAGGTCTCTTCGAACTCGTATTCGGTCCCGCAGCGCTCGCAGGTGACGTCCATGCTTTCGCGCGCGGACCGTACCATGGGTCCGTACGGCATTGACCGGCGATCGAGGCGGTTGTTATGAAGCCACTCGCTCCCACGGAGCACCCAGCAATGGCGCCCCTTTCGAAGCACTCCGCATCCGCCCGAGACCTCGCGTTGACCGTCTGGCTCGAGGAGCTGGTGACGGGACGGCGAGTTCTCTGGGTCGGAGACCCCAACACCGGCGCGGCCGATCGCCTCGCTTCGTTCGCCCACAGCGTTCGGGTGCTCGACACCTCGGGCCGTGGCCGGAGCCGCGAGCGCGGTGCGGCGAGGGTGTCGCCCTACCGCTCCATCGCCGATCTCTCCGGCGACGCCGGTCGCTACGACCTAGCGGTCGTACCGGACGTCTCCGTCTTCGAGGACTTCGCCGCCGCCGCGGCTCAGCTCTCGGAGTCACTGGGCGACGGGATGCTGTTGGCCGGCTGCGATGTTGGCGAGGAGCCCGATCGCGCCTACGGAGAGCTGAGCGGCCAGCTCCGCGGTGCGTTCCGTGAGGTGCGGATGCTCGCCGAGGGCGGCTTTCGGGCCACCGGCTTGGTGGATCTCGAGGCCCGAGGCACCGACGTCGTCGTGGACGGTTCGCTCCTGGGCGAGGACACCGAACCGATCCGTCGCTTCCTGGCGCTCGCCGCCGACGAGGTGCCGCCGATCGCCCCGCACATGCTGGTGCAGGTCCCCGACGGGGCCTCGCCGACCGCGGCTTCGGAGAGCGCCCCTTCGGCCGAGCGGCAGATCGCGGCGCTACGGACGGAGCTGGAGCGGAGCGTCAGTCGCCTCGAGCAGGCCCAGACCCGGCTGATCGCGACCGAGTCCGATCTCGCGGAGGCCCGGTCCGCCCTGGGCAAGGGCGCCCAGCCCGAACAGGAGCGGGACATCGACCGCCTCGAGAGCCACCTGCGCGAGCGGGGGGCGACGATCCGCGAGCTCGAGGCAGAGCTCGAGCGCCGAGCGACCCTGGTGCGGGACATCACCGAGGAGCTGCGCGAAGCGCGCCGCCATCGTGGCTCCGCGGCCGGAGACGGCGACGGACTCGAGCGCGCGCTCGACGCGGAGGCCGCGCGGGACGAGGCGCGCTTCCGCGCGGACGAGCTCGAGACGCGCGTGGCGGCTCGCGACCGGGAGCTCGCCGAGGTCCTCGAAGCCCAGGCGGCCTTCGAGGGGCGGGTCCGCGGGTACCGGAGCCGGGTGGCCGAGCTCGAGGAGATGGGGGAGATGGGCTCGGCCCGCATTCGGCTCCTGGAGCTGGATCTGTCCGAAGCCCGTGAGACCATTCGGGAGCTCGAGGGCGGCCTCGCGGAAACGCGCGAAGAGGTCGAGCTGGCGATGATCAAGGCTCGCGGCGCGCCCGGCCAAGGCACGCGGCAGAGCGAGCTTCAGAGTGAGCTCGAGGAGGCCCGCGAGTCGCTCGTGGAGGCAACCGAAGCGCGGGACCGGGCCCGAGCGGAGACTCTCGGTCTCACGGCGCAGGTCGCGCTCGCCGAGAGCCGCATCGAGGGCCTCCGGCTCGGCTACGAGATGCGGATTGCGATGCTCGGGGGCGAGCAGTCGTCGGCGGATCAGGGCCCGGACGAGTCGACCCGGCGAGAGCTGAGCGAGCTGCGCGGCGCTCGCGCGGGGCTTCGGCTGCGCGTGGCCGATCTGGAGGCGAGCCTGGCCCCGCGATTGGCGGCCGGGAGCGCCGCGGACGCCGACACGCTGCGGGCGGACGTGGACGTCCTACGGGCGGACAACGGCGAGCTCACCCTGCGGCTGGCGGACGTGGAGCAGGCCCGGGCGGAAGCCGCGCAGCGGGCGGCCGATCTCTCGTCGGCCCTCGCGGCGCGCGATGCGCTGGTGACGCGGCTGCAGCTCGACCTGGCCCAAGAGGAGCAAGCCTCCCGCCACCACGACCATCAGCTGCGCCGGATGCAGGAAGAGAACGAGCGCCTGCGCGAAGGGGTGCTGGCGGCGACCGAAGCGGTGACGGCCCAAGAGGCGGCCGAAGCGCAGATGGTTCAGCTGCGGGAGGCGCTCGCGAAGGCGGAGGCGGAGGCCGCGGGTGGTGACTCGGAGGCCTTGGCGGCGCTCCGCGAGGAGGCCGCCTTGGCGTCCAAGCAGCTCGCAGAGGCTCGCGCGGAGGCCGAGGAGGCGCGGGCGACCATCGCGGCGCTGGAGAAGCGGCAGACCGAGGCCGGCGCGGAGCGCTCGCGGGAGCACGCCACCGAGTTGAAGAAGCTGCACGACGACCTCGCCGCTCGCCGGGCCGAGGCCGAGCGAGTGTCGGAGCTGCAGGCGGCGATGGAAGAGAGCCAGGCGCAGCAGGCCCGGCAGTCCGGACTCCTTCAAGACTCGGTGCACGCCCTGCGCCAGACCCGGACCCTCCTGGATGGGCTGCGGGCCGAACGAGAGGGTGAGCGGCTGCCGCGCAGCGAGATCACCGCGGTGGGTACCAGCGCACCCGAGGTGCCGGAGCGGCAGCTCGAGCGTGAGCTCGCCGACAAGGAGACCCTTCTCCGCTCGCTCACGGCGCAGCTCGAAGAGCGGGACGACCGCCTGCGCGCGCTCGAGCGCCGGCTCGCGGAGTCGCCCTCGGGCAAAGAGGGCGGCGACGTCGAAGGAGAGCTTCTCGAGCTCGAAGAGCGCGTCGCGCGGCTGCAGGAAGAGCTGCACCACGAGCGGGACGCGCGGAGCGCGGCCGAGCAGGAGCTCGAGAGCCTCTCGCGCCGACCGGACTCCGACGCGGAGCTCGAGAAGGCGCGGGCGCAGCTGCAGACGCGGGAGGCGGCGCTCGACGTGGCTCGCTCTCGCGCGCGCGCTGCGGCCAAGGACGTCGAGAGCCTGCGCGAGGTCTGCGCCGACACGCGGCACGGTCTCGAGGAGCTGCTCGGTGCCGCCACGAGCGCCGGCGATCCGGCGACCGCCGAGCGCATCGGCGCGCTCTTGAGCGTGCTCAGCCGCTACTGAGCTCGGAGCGGAGAGCGAAGCGAGGACGCACCGAGCGCTCTGCGCGAGAGCTTCAGGTTCTCGGGGAGGTGAGGAGGGATTCACTCCCGACGAGCCGGGGTCTCTTGCAAGAGACCCCCAACAAGAAAAGAGCCGAGCCCGCGAACGGGCTCGGCTCTCTCGTAGACGCTAGGCCGGACTCAGAAGTCCATGCCGGGGGCGCCGTGGCCGTGGCCGCCGCCTTCGCCCTTGTCTTCCTTCGGAAGCTCGGCGACGAGGGCCTCGGTGGTCAGCATCAGGCCCGCGACGGAAGCCGCGTTCTGGAGGGCGGAGCGCACGACCTTCGTGGGGTCGATGACGCCGGCCTTGACCAGGTCCTCGTACTTCTCCGCGCGAGCGTTGAAGCCGTGGGAGCCCTTGGACTTCTTGACCTCGTTGACGACGATGGAACCTTCGAGGCCCGCGTTCGCCGAGATCTGGCGGAGCGGCTCCTCGATGGCGCGGCTGAGGATGCGAACACCCACGGCCTGGTCATCGGTCTCGACCTCGAGCTTTTCCAGGCCCTTCTGGGCGCGGATGAGGGCCACACCACCGCCGGGGACGATGCCCTCTTCGACGGCCGCGCGGGTCGCGTGGAGCGCGTCTTCGACGCGCGCCTTCTTCTCCTTCATCTCGACCTCGGTCGCGGCGCCGACCTTGATGACGGCGACACCACCGGAGAGCTTCGCGAGGCGCTCCTGGAGCTTCTCGCGATCGTAGTCGCTCGAGGTCTCCTCGATCTGACGGCGGATGGTCTCCATCCGGCCGACGATCTCCTTCTTCTTGCCGCCACCGTCGACGATGGTGGTGCTGTCCTTGTCGATGATGACGCGCTTGGCGGTACCGAGGTCCTTCACGTCGATGCTGTCGAGCTTGAGCCCGAGGTCTTCGGAGATGTAGGTGCCGCCGGTGAGGGTGGCGATGTCCTTGAGCATCTCCTTGCGGCGGTCACCGAAGCCGGGCGCCTTCACGGCGGCGGCCTTCAGGGTGCCTCGGAGGCGGTTGACGACGAGCGTCGCGAGGGCCTCGCCCTCGACGTCCTCGGCGATGATCACGAACGGCTTCTGCTGCTGCGCGATCTTCTCGAGGACCGGGATGAGGTCCTTCATGTTGGCGATCTTCTTCTCGTAGATGAGGACGAAGCAGTCCTCGAGCTCGGTCTTCATCGTGTCCGTCTCGGTCACGAAGTAGGGCGAGAGGTAGCCCCGGTCGAACTGCATGCCCTCGACGACCTCGAGCTCGGTCTCGAGACCCTTGGCCTCCTCGACCGTGATGACGCCTTCCTTGCCGACGCGCTCCATCGCCTCGGCGATGATGCCGCCGATGGTCTCGTCGCCGTTGGCCGAGATGCTTCCGACCTGGGCGATCTCCTTCGGGTCCTTGGTGGCCTTCGAGAGCTTCTCGAGCTTGTCGGTGACGTGCTTGACCGCAGCGTCGATGCCGCGCTTGAGCTCCATCGGGTTGTGACCGGCCGCGACCATCTTCGAGCCTTCGCGGAAGATCGCCTGGGCGAGCACGGTGGCCGTGGTGGTGCCGTCGCCGGCGACGTCCGAGGTCTTGGAGGCGACCTCACGGACCATCTGGGCGCCCATGTTCTCGAACTTGTTCGGAAGCTCGATTTCCTTGGCGACGGTGACGCCGTCCTTGGTCACGGTGGGCGCGCCGAAGCTCTTCTCGATGACGACGTTTCGGCCCTTCGGACCGAGGGTCACCTTGACGGCGTTGGCGAGGGCGTCGACGCCCGCGAGGATGCGGGCACGAGCGGCGGTATCGTAGAGGATGTCTTTTGCAGCCATCTGTATTCTCCTAAATTCTCTTGTTCTCTGAAATTCTTTGAGTGTTGCGGGAGCGTTGCGGGAGCCTAGAGGCTCAGACCACGACGCCGAGGATGTCGTCTTCGCGGAGGATGAGGTGCTCTTCGCCCTCGATCTTGACCTCGGTGCCGGCGTACTTGCCGAAGAGGACCTTGTCGCCCTTCTTCACCTCGAGCTTGACGACCTTGCCGTCGTCGCCGCGCTTGCCGTTGCCGACCGCGATGACCTTGCCCTCGATGGGCTTTTCCTTCGCCGAGTCCGGGATGATGATCCCGCCGGCGGTCTGCTTTTCTTCCTGCACGCGCTTGACGAGCAAGCGGTCTCCCAGTGGACGAATCGCCATATCTTTTCCTCCTTGTGGCGCCGACTCCTGCCGGCGGCCGTGTCTATGTGCGGGGCCGAAAGTGCGCTTTGTTAGCACTCGGCCCCGGTGAGTGCTGATGAGTGGCCGGACTCTAAGTCGGCATCGGTGGAGATCAACCGCCTCGATCCAGTCGAGTGAGTCACCTCACCATCCGGAATCGTTGAATAATCGACGTTTTCGTCGTTTGCGTGACCGTCTGTTGGCACTCTCGACGGGAGAGTGCTGATGAGGGCGCGGGCAGCGGCCTCACAAGTGACCGGAATTGTTGGTCTCCGTGGGAGTCGAGGCTAAGGTGAAGGGGTGCGCACGGTTCGTACACCGTGCCCAGCCCGAGAGGAGCCCCTTGATCGAGACCTCAGACCCCGGAGCCTTTTTCCACGAACACCTGCAGACCGCGCTCTCGCAGCTGAGCGTCCGGCCCAGCCCCGCCGCCGAGCTCTATCTCCGCGACCTGCTCGTCCGAAGCATGCTCATGCAGGGCGTTCGACCGGCCACGCCGGACCGCCCGCTGGTGCAACTGATGGCGGGCGCCCTCGAGGTCGAGGATGCTCGGGAGCGGTTGCGCCGACTCCGCGAGGTCGGTGATGCGGCCCTCTACACCTGCGGGTTCTTCGGCGAGCACGTCGCCAGCCGCGGCATGAGCCCGACGTACTACGCGGCCATGGGCGGCCGAGCCTATCGCGGGGCGAGCGTGCTCTCCCTCGAGCACCGCGGGACCTTCGTGGAGCTCGCCGAGGGCTTCGACGACTTCAGCCGAGTGCTCGACCAGGTGCGGGAGCGGACCGTCTTGCGGAGCCCCCAGGACATCGTCCGGCTCTACGACCTGTGGAAGCGTACGAAGGACCCCCGCTTCGCCGAGAAGCTGCGCGGGCAGGGGGTCTTCCCGCAGAAGGGCGACTCGGGGACCTTCCATTGAGCTTGGCCCACGACGACCACGCGGCGGTCCTCACCGGGCTCCAGTCCATGTTCGTCGAGCTCTACGACGTGGACGAGAGCCCGCCGCTCGGCCCCTTCCTCTGCGACGCCGACGAGGTCGAAGCCGCCGGCGCCGACCCGGAGCGCGGTGAGGTGCTCTTGGTCCACGAGCACGCGGGCGACATCTCCGTGGGGCTCTACGTCACTCCGGGCGCGACCGTTCGGCTCGTGACCGACGGAGATCCCCTCACCCCGGATCGCTTCGAGGCCTGGTGCATGGCCGCTGAGGGCGTGAGCCACTTCGTGTACCTGCTCTTCCGCGCGCAGTCCGGAGCGAGCGTCTCCCAGCTCGAGCTCGAGGTGCAGGCCGAGGTCGACAAGTACGCGGCAGCGCTGCTGCGCGGAGTCTCGGGGCCCTCGCTCCTGGCGGGCAACGGCGTGGGCCTCTTCCTGGGCCGCAGCCGGGCCATCCGACGGGGGCTCTATCGGGACCAGACCCTGATCGACGAGCCCGGGACCGTCGAGCACGATCGCTACCAGCTCGCGATGGAGACGGCGGGTCGCTACGCGGCCTGGCTCGAGCGGACCTTCGTCGGCCGCGGCGACCAGGCGGGGCTGATCACCGAGCTCCGCCGTTTCTACCGATCGAGCCCGCAAGAGAAGCTCGTTCGCCCTGACTGAGGGGCTGCGGTCGCAGCCCCGCACTCGCTGATCTACAAAGGGCAGATGGAGACGAGCCCCTACCTGAGCGGCGCCTACGCCCCGGTCACCGAAGAGATCGGCGCCGAGCTCACGGACATCGACGGCGAGGTCCCGACCGATGTCGCCGGCGTCTACGTGCGCAACGGGCCCAACCCCCGCTTCCGCGCCGAGGGGCGGCACCATTGGTTCGACGGCGACGGGATGCTCCACGCCGTGACCGTCGAGGGGGGGCGCCTCAGCTATCGAAATCGGTGGATCCGGACAGCTGGCTTTCGGCACGAGGAGGAGGCCGGCAAGGCGCTCTGGCGCGGGCTGATGGAGCCGACGACCGGCAACCCTCCGCCGATGCCCGGCGAGCTGGTCACGCCCTACAAGGACACCGGGAACACCGACGTCATCGCTCACGGTGGCCGGCTGCTCACCAGCTGGTACGTCTCCGGCGCGGGACAACGAGTGGATGCCCGTACGCTCGAGACCGCGGGCACCGAGCACGCCGGCGGTGACCGACCGCTGCGACTCACCGCCCACTCGAAGGTCGACCCCGAGACGGGCGAGCTCTTCTACTTCGACTACGGGCCCAAGCCGCACCTGACCTACGGCGTGCTCGGCCGCGATGGCATGCCCAGGCACCGGACCACCATCGACCTCCCGGGACCGCGCTTGCCGCACGATATGGCGCTGACTGAGCGCTACGCGATCGTGATGGATCTGCCGGTCTTCCACCGGCCCGAGGCGCTGGCGAAGAAGAAGTGGATCGTCGGCTACCACCACGAGCTGCCGGCGCGCTTCGGCGTCTTGCCGCGCTACGGCGAGGGCTCCGAGGTCCGCTGGTTCGAGGCGGAGACCTGCTACGTCTATCACGTGATCAACGCCTGGGAGGAGGACGGGGCCATCGTGATGCTGGGCTGTCGCTGCTCCGACCCGATCCCCGAGCCGGACCCCACGGACGGCGCCGACGCGCGAATGCTCGCGAACCTGCGCTTGAGCGCGAGGCTGCACCGTTGGCGTTTCGATCTTCGGACCGGCGAGACCACCGAAGAATCGCTCGACGATCTCAACAGCGAGTTCCCGACCATGGACCTGCGCCGGACCGGGCGTCGAAGCCGCTACTCCTACCACCAGCGGATCCCGAAGGCGCGGACGCTCCTCTTCGACGCAGTGGTGAAGTACGACAGCGACACCGGGGCCCGCCAGGTGCTCGAGTACGGCCCGGGGCGCTACGGGAGCGAGGTCGCGTTCGCTCCCCGGGAGGGCGCCGATGGCGAAGACGAGGGCTACCTCTTCAGCTTCGTCGACGATCGGGAGAGCGACCGCTCGGAGCTCTGGGTGGTCCGCGCCGACGACCTCGAGGTGGTCGCCAAGGCCCGCGTACCGCAGCGGGTGCCGCTCGGCTTTCACGCGGCATGGATGCCGGCGTCGGAGCTGCCCTGATGGGCGCGCCGGTCTACGTCCTCGGTGGCCACCAGACCGACTTCGCCCACAACTACAGCCGCGCCGGCGAAGGGCTCTTCGAGATGCTCGGTGCCGCCGTCCGCGGCGCGCTCGAAGATGGCCACGTCGCGCCCGAAGCCGTCGAGGTGGCGCACGTCGGCAACTTCACGGGCGAGCTCTTCGCGGGGCAGGGGCACCTCGGCGGGTTCGATGCCCAGGGGCGGGTGGTGGCAGTCGAGGTGCTGGTGATGACCGGCACCGCACGCGAGAGCATCAAGTCGCCGGACAACAACCTCCCGCTGAAGGACGTCATGGAGCGGAGCGTCCACCCCTACGGCATGCAGACCTTCGACATCGCCCTCAAGGAGCTGGTCAAGGGCGGCCTCGTCGACGTCGAGACCGCCCGCGCGGCGATGGGCTGAGCGGGCTCGGCCTCAGGTCTCCGCGTCCAGCGCGGCCCGCTCGACCACGCCCTCGAGGTAGGGAGCGTGCACGTGCGGCGCCCGCTCGGCCACCCACTTGGCCGCCGTCGCGAGGGCCGTGCGCTCCGCCTCCGCTGCCGCGGTCCCTCGCTCGAGGAGGCTCTTGCGCTGTGCCCTCGCCTGGCTCTTGGCCGGCTCGGGAAGCTCGGCGAGGCAGCGCTGCCAGAGGTCGTCGTGTGCTGATTCCATGACGGAGTTGTTGGCCCACGGGCACCGGAGGTCCAGCCTCGGCCCCCGGTCCGTTGTCCTGGAAAGCGTGGTTTCCGAGAGCACTGAGACCCTCGGGCTTTACCAGCTCATGGGTGGGCGGCGGCCACCCGGGCTTTGCGGTCGTCGTCGGCCAGATACTCCTCGTAGCCCATCTGGAGGTCGTAGGTCTTCGCGCTGGCGAACTCGATGACGCGCGTGACGATCGAATTCACGAATTGCACGTCGTGGGAGCTCAGCACCACCGTGCCTTCGAACTTCTCGATGGCGTCGTTGAGGACCTGGATCGACTCGAGGTCCAGGTGGTTGGTGGGCCCGTCGAGCATGAGCACGTTCGGATCCTGGAGCATCATCCGCGCGAGCATGCAACGGACCTTCTCGCCGCCGGAGAGCACCCGAGCGCTCTTGTGCGTCGTCTCGTCGCCCTTGAAGAGCATGCGGCCGAGGAAGCTGGAGTATAGCCCCTTCGAAGGCCCTCTCCGAGCGCCGCCTCGGGCTGCAGGTGAAGGTCACCACCGACACCAGCCGCTGCGCGGCGGGCAGCGAGAGCTGGAGCTGCGAGGGCATGGCCCGGGTGCGCTGCAGCAGTGGGAGCATCGAACGCGAGGCGTGCGAACACGGCTGCGAGAGCGGCAGCTGCCTCGACGCGAGCGGTCCGGTCGACGCCGACGGCGACGGGCACAACACCAGCGTCGATTGCGACGACAGCGATCCCACGATGCACCCTGGCGCCGAGGACGTCTGTGGCGACGGCATCGACGCCGACTGCGACGGAGTCGACCGCGTCTGCGGCGGCGGGGAGCCGCTCCCC
>JGI12210J13797_11020735_pt1 | contig 12075 bp, 13 predicted proteins | sample ElkSlonscriptome_3_FD_13797 | JGI IMG/M metagenome (IMG submission 13797) | reverse complement strand
ATTCTTTTGGTAAAGATTTAATATGAAGAAATTTACCCTGTTTCTTTCTGTGATTGTACCCCTTCTCATTCAGGACCCTGAACTTCCTGAAATGAATGAGAAAGATACGGGAGCGCTTATTAAAGCCAGTTACTTGTACAATTTCGGAAAATATATTGACTGGCCGGAGGAGGAAAAAAAGGGGAATTTTATCATTTCCGTAATGGGAGGCGATAATTTGTACCAGGAATTAGTGAAAAACTACAATTCAAAACAGATAGGTCTCCAGCAGATTGAAATAAGAAAACTCTCCAAAACATTGAAAATAAGCGACTGCCATATCATTTATGTAGGCGCTGAGAACAGAGATATCCTTCCTGAAATCGCTGAAAAATTCAAAAATACGCCAACGCTTATTGTAAGTGATGGTGAGGTGACTTTAGTGGAAGGATCTGCAATCGCCTTTATTTGGAATAATAGCAATTGGCTTTTCGATCTGAATACGTCAAACGCTCAGTCTCTGTATATTGGAAAAACTTTAAAAGGGTTGGCCAGAAAGGTCGAATGATACTATGGTTCGCAATTTGACAATAATAATCTTATTCTTTGTGCTGCAAACTCAGTCTTTCGGGCAGTCTGTTGATGAGTTGGTGCAAACAGCCTATAAGTTCCAAGTGGCCAAAAATCACGAGGATGCTAAGAAATTTATCAATCAGGCTCTAGAAACCGACGGTGGTGATAAGAATGAACTCGTTTGGCATGTACGCGGTTTTGTCTACAAAGATCTATTTGTAGAATATCGTGCTGATGAGGTGGCCAATGACTATCGTTCAGAAGCTGTATTATCATTTTTGAACTCGGTTAAGTTTGATGACACAAAACGACTGATTAGTCAAAATGAAAAGGCGCTTAGCTATCTGGCAGTTTCTTTTTTCAATGATGCCTCTGATTTGATCAAAGAGCATTCATCTGAAAAGATAGATTTAGCTGAAGGCTACTACTACAACTACCGCGATATATTGGTTCAAATGAACCCTGATACTTCATTGGTTGAGAAAGATGTGGAATACTTCTTGGCGATGTCAACCGCACATCGAAAGATTTATGAATCAGATCGGGAAAAGTATGACGCACATTGGGAATTGTCAAATGAGTACATGAATAAGGTTTTGGATTTAGACCCAAAAAGCTTTGAAGCTTGGTTTTCTAAAGGAGTGTCTTACTACAATCGAGGGGCTTTTATTCTTGAAAGATTGCCAAATGGCAGATCAATTCAAGATATTTTTGATATCCAGTCGGAAAGTATGAGAAGTATTGAAACGGCACTTCCATTCATGATGCGTGCTTATGAAATTGACTCTACTAAAATTGATGTGATCAAGGCGCTTAAAGTGATTCATTTTAACTTGAATAAAGAAGAAGAGAGCCAACACTTTCAAGACTTGATTGACGAACACGGTGGAGAAGAGAACAAGAAGTACTAGCCTCTGATTTTATGAAGTTTCGCTTTACGATAAGTCGAAAAATTGGGGTTGGTTTTGCAATTTTAATCTTGACCACCTTGGGGTTTGTCTATCTCACCTACAACACCTTGTCTACGGGGAGACAGATGAATGATAATATCAATGATATTTACAATCCCTCTGTATCATCCCTTGAAAGGCTTAAAAGCGATATCCTACGATCGAAAACACTGATTTCAATGTGGGCTGGTGTGCAGTCCAGGGAAGATACTAAAGAAAAGATTTCGCTAAAAAAATTGCTTCGAGATGAAATCCCTGAAGTAAAACAGAATGTGGATTCCTTAAGCTTTCATTGGAGCGAAGCCGAGCGAAGGCAAAAAGAAAAAGTATATGCCAAACTCGATGATCTGTTTCTTGAATACGACAAAGTTCAAAGAACACTAGTGGATATAGAGAGCTACGATATGCCCTATGCCCGATTTGCTATGGGAGAACTTGTAGAAGAGGGCGGTAGTATTGATCAGATTTCTCAAAAAGTGATTGAAGAGATGAATCTGCTCATTAGCAGTCAACGAGTTAACATCACGAAGGATAGTGTTACGATGATTAACTCATTCAGTAAGCTGGAAACATATCTTTCAATCCTTGGACTTGGCTTATTCATTGCTGGTTTTATCATCGCCTATTTGACGGTTCAGAGCATTGTGGTGCCGGTTAGAAGCTTGAGGGAAACGCTTTTAATTCTTGGAAAAGGAAAATTTCCCGAAAAGGCAACCGTGGATACCGGAGATGAAATTGGTGAAATGAGTTTGGCGTTGGAGCAGCTTGTTCAGGGGCTGAAAAGAACCACTGAATTTTCCAATAATGTGAAGCTAGGAAATTATGATACGGAGTTTGAGCCCCTCTCTGAAGAAGACACTTTGGGACATGCTTTGCTTCTGATGAGAACGGAATTGAAAAAACGCGATGAGGATTATCAATCGCAAGTTAATGAGCGAACCAGAGAAATAAGTGAACAGAAAGATAAGATTGAAGAACAGAATGAGCAACGAAAAGAACTCTTGGAGAATATTACCGCATCCATTAAGTATGCGCGTCGACTTCAAGAGAATATCTTACCTTCTAAGGGTAGAATAGATTCATTGCTCCCAAATAGTACTGTCTTTTTTAAGCCGAAGGATATTGTTTCGGGAGACTTCTACTTTGTAAATGAATATAACGGAAAGGTTGTGTTTGCAGCCATAGATTGCACAGGGCACGGAGTGCCCGGGGCATTTATGAGTTTGGTTGGCCACAACGCCCTCAACAGTGCAATTCGACTAAACCCCGGATTGAATCCGGCAGAAATTTTAAGAGACCTTAATCGACTGTCGTCAAAAGCATTGAACTCTGATCAGAACGTAGAGTCGGGTATGAGAGACGGTATGGATTTGGCACTTTGCGTCCTGGATAGAGAGACTGCTACACTGGAATATGCAGGAGCTCATAACCCGCTGTACTTAATTCGAGACAAAAAAATAGAAATATTTAAGGCAGATAAAATAAGTATCGGATCTACGGAATCTATGAACGAGGAGTTTACCCGTTATAAGATCCGTCTCCATAAAGACGATATGATTTACATTTTCAGTGATGGTTATGTGGATCAATTCGGTGGAGAGCAGGGCCGAAAATTTATGTATGAACCCTTTAGGCAACTCTTGATGTCAATTTCTACCGAAGATTCGGACACCCAGCACAAGATTCTCAACGAAACATTTACAGAATGGTTAAATGCCGGCGAAGTACTTCAGGAGCAGATTGATGATATTATTGTGATGGGTGTGAGGGTTTAAAATACAACCTTATCCGCCACCCCCTGAGTAGGCTCCGAAAATACTAATGTTGGACACCTTTCTAGGATTCATCAATAAAACCGGAATATGAGGCTTATTGGTGATCACGTTTTGTACATAATTGCCACCTATTAAACTGGATAGGCTAATTTCAGGTAGATTCATCAACGAAATGAGATCTGCTCCTATCTCGGTGGCATATTCTATGATTGTGTCATCAAAGTCCTTTTTTCCCGCTCCGATTCGAGAAGTGTATGGAATGTCCATTTCTTCAAAGAAACTTTCGGCATAATTCAAATTTCGCGCAATTTGATTTCTCAGAAACTCATCCGATTCGCCGGGTACTATGATATGAACTCTCGATTCAAAGTACTTTGCCATGTCGGCCACCAAAGAGAGTTTCTGCTTTGTTTCTTTGTGCAAGTCAAGAGGTACAACGATATCGTCATATCCGTTCTCTTGAATCTCCTTTTCCTGTACAATGATAAAAGGAGTTTTTGCGCTTGTCACAATTTTAAGGGCTCTGCTACCGGTAATAAACTGCATTCCCCTTAAGCCATGAGTCCCCATTATTACTAAGTTGGCTTCCAACTCTTCAGCTAAGTCTCCGATATCCTCAAATATTGATCCTACTCTAGCTACCGTGTCGACTTCAAAATTGTATTCTTTTAGCGTACGTTCCTTAGCTAATTTTAATTTCACTCGGGCGTCGTCAAGCATTTCTTTCTTGCCGACCACGTGGAGTAAAGTAATAGAGGCCTTTGTTATCTCTGCAACTTTAACTGCGTGGTTAAGTGCACAATCACCTACTTTACTGAAATCGGTGGGCACCAAAAAGAGTTTATTTTCCATTTTAAATCGTGTTGAGTAGTATGATTTAAGGCGATAAAGATACAGGATTAACATGCATTTTAGAAGGACTTTCGAGCTTCTATTGTAAGAATTCTCTTTGAGCGTCTGATCTTTTGACGAGAAAGGAATGAGATAAAAAACAGCCAGGGACTGAAGCGACGGGTAAATTTATCTATCTCTTCTCCATTATGTTTAGTGAGGCGCTCCTGCATGAGGGAGGTCTGCCGATTTAGAATGTATCAGCCACCTCAGATCTTAATAGGCAAACGAAGTAAGGGTAACTCATTACTCCGTGCTAAACGCTCTCTTTGAGTTGAACTATCCCGATAGCTTGGTAATATTTCTCTGAGTATTTCATCCGCTGCTATTTGGTTTTGAGAAGTTAAAAAGGTCTATTGGTCTAAAATAGAGAACTATAATCACCTTTTAAGGGTAAAAATAATATGCCGACGAAGCCACGCTGGTCTAACTAGTACTGATGAAACCGGTCTTATTCTTCGTGGACCGATGAGCCGAAAAAGCTAGGTTTGGTAGCATCAAAACGGTGAAGTACGGGACGAACTTTTGACAAATTAAATGAACACACGTTTAGAAATAACAACGACGACTCGAAACTCCAACAGCTCAGTAAAGATACCGGTGGCTTTTATTCTACTCTTGTTCTTTGTTATGGGAAAGTCGTGTGCACAGACTGCTACCGTAGCGACTTGCTCCGAAGCAAACGGGGTAAACGGAACCGTAAGTTTTTCGTTGGGTCAGGTTTTCTACACTTCAACCGCAGCGGGAAACAATACCTTGTCGAGAGGGATTCAACAGCCCTATGAAATTACGACTACACTCGGCGCGGAAATAGAAACTATCGCACTTGATTTATCTGTCTATCCGAACCCGACTGCAAATCACCTTAATCTGAAGGTTGAAGACAGCACATTACTGACCTTTCAGCTATTTAACTCGCAAGGCATACTGCTCGAAGCAAATGGCATAAAAAACTTTTCAACACGCATTGAATTAGCGGCTTACCCATCTGCTGCTTATTTTCTAGTTGTCTCGAAAGAAGGCCGTAAAGTAAAGAGCTTCAAGGTTATTAAAAGCAATTGAGATGAATAAATTATATGCACTACTCATAGGATTGCTCATTGCTACGAGTGCATTTGCCCAAGCTCCGAAAAAAATGTCGTACCAGGCGGTTGTTCGAGATGTCAATAATAACTTATTGAGTGCACAACCGATAGGGATGCAAACAAGCATACTAAAAGGAGGTGCAAATGGCTTGGCCGTATATGTAGAGACCCAAGACAGAGTGACTAACAGTAATGGCTTAGTCAGTTTGGAAATTGGAACAGGCAATGTTGTTCTCGGCGATTTCTCTGAAATTGATTGGTCGCAAGGTCCGTACTTTATTAAAACGGAAACCGATCCGACGGGTGGTACGGATTATACGATCACGGGAGTAAGCCAGATTATGAGTGTGCCTTATGCGCTCTATGCAGAGACCTCCGGAAGCTCTATGCCGGGACCTCAGGGACCCGCAGGAACTGACGGTCAGGATGGCGCGACGGGTCCGATGGGGCCTCAAGGACCGATGGGACCACAAGGGCCTGCAGGAGTTGATGGCGAAGATGGTCCAATCGGACCGATGGGACCACAAGGGCCCGCAGGTATGGATGGCCAAGACGGTTCTGCTTCTATTCTACCTACAGCGGAGGCGACCGGTCAAATATTATCGGCATCAAATGTGGGTACGATATTTTATTCCGCGAACTCAAGTTTTCCCTACTTCCCCGAAAATTTGCCCGACGGCTATACTTGTACGATCATCAATTACTCCGATGCCCAGTTCAACTCGAATACACTATCGACTGCTTTGTTTTTCAAAGAAGGACCCGAGAATACCGGAGCCCCTTATTTCACTATGCAACCAGGAGAGTCCGTGGATGTGGTAGTTGTGACGATCGAGGGGCAAAAAAGATATTATCTCCGGTAAAGACTTTTCATATTCAATGAAGAATCCGCTTGAATGATCTTACTTAGAATTCTCTATTTTTCATGCGTTATAAGTCTATAAATTCCACTCAATGAGAACGGAAGTTCGAGCCTGAGTGGTCTCGATAGATGTTGAAATCAGAAAATCTGTTCCATCAATTGAAAAAGCTGGAAATAGCCGAGTTTTGTAATGGACACCGATCTTTTCTTTTACTTCAGTTAAAGTAGGTATGGTATTAATCACGTAGTAGATACGTTTGGCACGAAGAGCGAAAGGAAGGTTTAAATCACAATCTCAAAGAGCTCTTTTAAGACAACACACCCTCATAGCAGACGATTCACTTGGTCAGCTCTCTCGATGAGCAATGAGTGAGATGAAAAACAGACCATGGTCTGTATCGACGGGTAAATTTATCTGCTTCTCCTTCATTATGCCTGATGAGGCGCTCTTGCATGCAGGAGTTCTGTCCGATGTAGAATTGATCAGGCACGTCAGATATCAATATGTAAACGAAGTAGTTCATAACAAAAAAGGGGCAACTCTCGCTACCCCTTTTTGCTCCCCCTCTTGGACTCGAACCAAGGACCCTCTGATTAACAGTCAGATGCTCTAACCAGCTGAGCTAAGGAGGAATAAATATTCTTGTTAAGCGATTTTTGAAAGAATAGGCTCTATCGCTATAGAGTGTTTCAAAAATCGGAGTGCAAGATTACAGCAAAAGTTGGGAATTACCAATATCTTTGCGCAAAATTTTCAATACAAAATGAGTCTGATCGTAGTAGGAACAGTAGCCTTTGACCAAATTGCAACACCATTCGGTAATTCTGATAAAATAGTAGGAGGCGCAGCGTCTTACATTGGCCTCGCGGCTTCATATCTGACCAAGAGAGATATCAACCTTGTATCTGTAATCGGTGACGATTTCCCGCAAGAGTTTTTAGACAAATTAAAAGATAGAGGCATCAACCAAGAGGGACTGCAAATTAAGAAGGGAGAGAAGTCATTCTTTTGGTCCGGCAAATATCACTACGACATGAATTCCCGTGATACATTGGACACACAATTGAATGTACTAGCTGATTTTAAGCCTGTACTTCCTGCGAGCTACCAGACCTGCGAGTATTTAATGCTGGGAAATCTCGACCCTGCAGTTCAGCTTAGTGTAATAGAGCAACTGGCAGTAAGGCCAAAGCTCATCGTGCTTGATACCATGAATTTTTGGATGGATATTGCCATGGATAAGCTCAAGGAGGTAATAGCAAAAATCGATGTGCTTACGATTAATGACGAAGAGGCAAGACAGCTCAGTGGCGAATATTCCTTGGTAAAAGCAGCTCAAAAGATTCTCAAAATGGGCCCGACTCATCTTGTAATCAAGAAAGGGGAAAACGGCGCATTGCTCGTAAATGAAGAAGGCATGTTTTACTCACCGGCACTTCCTTTAGAAGAGGTGAAAGATCCAACCGGGGCAGGAGACACTTTCGCCGGAGGATTTATAGGGTATCTTGCCCAATCAGGAGACCTATCTTTTGAAAATATGAAAAGAGCCGTAGTTCTTGGTTCGGCTATGGCGAGTTTTACCGTGGAGGAATTTGGAACAGAGCGCCTCCTTAGTTTGGAGGAGTCCGAGATCGATATTAGGATTCAAAGATTCGTGGACTTGGTCGATTTCGATATTCTGCTTACCCAGTAGGAAACATCCCACTCTCAGCCGATTGTTTCTCATACTCTTCGTCAGGGGGTAAATTGGGTTTTTGAGCGGCGGCAACGGCTAGTTTATCACAAATTTCGTTGTATTTGTTTCCATCGTGACCCTTCACCCATTCAAACTTTATGCGGTGATTTCGGGCTATGTTTAAATACCTCTTCCACAGATCGGGATTCTTCTTTTTTGCAAATCCTTTCTTTTGCCAAGAATATACCCAGCCTTTTTCGATGGAATCGACTACATATTTGCTATCGCTGAAAACGAGTACCTCACAGGGTTTTTTGAGTGCTTCCAGAGCTTTAATAACACTTAGGAGCTCCATTCTGTTATTGGTGGTTTTTCTGAATCCTTCAGATAATTTCTTCTCGTGTCCTTTTTCAGAAAGCAATACTGCACCATAACCACCCGGCCCCGGATTGCCGCGGGAAGAACCATCTGTATAAATGACCACTTTCACTCGGTGAGTTTCTTAATTTCAGATTCGACTACTTGTGGAAAAAATTTGTGCTCAAGCACCTGAATCTTCTTTTTTAGAGATTCCAGCGTTTCATTTTCGCTTATTGCTATTTCTTCTTGAAAAACGATCTTACCTCGGTCGTATTCATTGTTCACTTGGTGGATGGTAATCCCTGTCTTTGATTTCCCTGCTTCTAAAACTGCTCGATGCACATGATCCCCGTACATCCCTTTCCCCCCGAACTCGGGAAGAAGGGAGGGGTGGATATTTAAGATTCGACCCTCAAAAGCGGAGACCAACTCTTGAGGAAGTTTGAGCAGAAATCCCGCTAAAACAACGAAATCAATTTTTCTAGTGAACAGCTCAGCTAAAAGTTTGTCTGCCTCATTTAAAAACCGGTCACGAGAAAAAACCATTGAATCGATTGCGTTTTCTCTGGCAATATCAAGAACACCGGCCTGTGACTTATTGCTCAAAATCAAATCCACAGAAATGTCGGTACGACGACCAAAAAACTCAATGATTTTTGCGGCATTCGTTCCAGCACCTGAGGCGAAAATGGCTATCTTGATCATTCAACCCATTATAAATCCACAAAGCTAATCCATGGCGGCAAATGAACCTAAAGTAGATTCATCAAATCATGCTTATGATTTTATCGAATATGATTATAACAAGGTTGACCGTAAAGAGATGGCTGACCGATCTTCGACCTTCAAGTCTTTGATCCAAAAACGGAGGAGCATTCGCGATTACAGTCCTGAAGAAGTTTCTTTAGAAGCGATTCGAAATGCCATCATGACAGCATGTTCTGCTCCATCCGGAGCAAATAAGCAGCCATGGAACTTTTGCCTCATAAGTAATTCGATTTTAAAAGCAAAAATTCGGAAAAGTGCTGAGGAGGAAGAACGAAAGAGCTACGAGAAAAGAATGAGTGATCAGTGGCTTAACGACTTGAAGCCCTTGGGTACCGATCACAACAAGCCCTTTTTAGAAGAAGCACCCTATTTAATAGTTGTCTTTAAGAAGCCTTATGAAATTGTTGACGGAAAGCAGGTGCCCAATTATTATGTCAATGAAAGTGTAGGAATTGCTGCCGGTATTCTAATAGCGGCATTGCAAAACGCCGGTTTGGCTACCTTAACCCACACGCCGAGTCCCATGAATTTTTTGAAAGAGCTTTTGAATAGGCCTGATAACGAAAGAGCTTATCTCCTCCTGCCGGTGGGGTACCCAAAGAAAAATGCTAAGGTGCCTTGCATAAAACGAAAACGAAAGGAAGAAGTGATAACTGAATATTTTTAACTATTTTGCCAATAGGATCATTATTCATTTATTTGCACTCTTAAATTGTAAACTAAACTGCACTGAAATGTCTGACATCAAGTCGAAAGTAACCAAAATAATCGTTGACAAACTCGGAGTTGAAGAGTCTGAAGTAACAATAGAAGCCAGCTTCACAAATGATTTGGGTGCTGACTCATTGGATACTGTAGAACTCATCATGGAATTCGAAAAAGAATTTAATATTGCTATTCCTGACGATCAGGCAGAACAGATCGGTACAGTAGGTCAAGCTGTTGAGTACATCGAAAAGAACACAAACTAATTCGATTCGTCTCAAATGGACTTTAGACGTGTTGTAGTTACTGGTTTTGAAGCCATCACTCCTATTGGAAACTCAGCTAGCGAGTATTTCAACTCACTGAAAGAGGGAAAAAGCGGAGCTGATTCAATCACCAAATTTGACGCGTCAAAATTCAAGACACATTTCGCTTGCGAAGTGATTGGTTTTGATCCTGAAGAAATCATAGAGCGCAAAGAGATTCGAAAGATGGATCTCTTTACGCAATATGCTTTATGCTCGGCCCAAAAGGCTGTAGACCATTCGGGATTAGATGTTTCTTCTCTTGATCCGACTATGGCAGGTGTCATTCTTGGTTCAGGTATTGGAGGGATGAATACCACCATGGCACAAATCACTGAATTTGCCTTGGGAGATGGAACCCCTCGATTCAACCCTTTTTTTATTCCCAAGTCTATCATAGACATTGCCCCGGGATTGGTTTCCATGAGATTTGGAATGCGTGGACCAAATTATTCTACGGTATCAGCATGCGCATCTTCGACGAATGCTATAATCGATGCCATGATATTGATTCAGACCGGACGCGCGGATGTTATGATCACGGGAGGTTCGGAAGCTAATGTGAACGAAGCCGGCATTGGAGGTTTTAATTCACTTCATGCGCTTTCCAAACGCAATGATAGCCCCGAGACAGCCTCAAGACCATTTGACGCAAATCGAGATGGATTTGTATTGGGCGAAGGAGCGGGAATATTAATTTTAGAAAGTTACGAGCACGCCAAAAAGCGTGGTGCTAAAATCTATGCCGAAATTATTGGCGGCGGTATGTCGGCTGATGCCCATCACATGACAGCCCCCCATCCCGACGGAATTGGGGCTATCGAAGTAATGCAAAAAGCACTAAAAGATGCTAAGATTAATCCCGAGGATGTTGATTATGTAAATGTGCACGGTACTTCAACTCCTTTGGGAGATATCGCAGAAACAAAAGCGATTCTGGAAACTTTTGGTGATCATGCATATAAATTGAATATTTCCTCTACCAAGTCCATGACAGGACATTTGCTTGGCGCTGCGGGAGCGATTGAAGGGCTTGCTTGCGTGATGGCAATCTCAGAAAACGTAGTGCCCCCAACGATTAATCATTCGGAATTTGATCCTGACATTGACAAAAAACTTAACCTAACGCTTAACGTTGCACAAGAGCGAGAGGTTAAGGTTGCCATGAGCAATACTTTTGGTTTCGGTGGTCACAATGCTTCCTTGGTATTCAAAAAATTCGAGGAGTAATCTTTTCCTCGTGAGTCTCAAGTCTTTTTTTTTCCGATCAAAATCTACCAGAGATAAGGAGATAACAAGTCTTCTAGACCGTGCTTTTGGGATCAAGCCTAAAAAATATTCCCTCTATCGTCAGGCTTTTTGCCACAAATCAGCTGCTCGAAACATACATAACGACCGCAAAAGGAGTAATGAGCGGCTAGAATTTTTGGGTGATGCCATCATTGATTCAGTTGTAGCAGAGTATTTGTACCGAGCCCACCCCGATGCTGAGGAGGGAGAGATGACAAAAATGAAAAGCAGAGTCGTGAGTCGGATCAACCTAAATAGCACTGCCGTTAAAATAGGCCTTCATTTACTTATTGAAACAGATTTGCAAGCGACCAATTCAAGGGAGTCCATATCGGGAAATGCCTTTGAAGCTGTAGTAGGCGCAATCTATCTTGATAAGGGGTATGCTAAAGTAAAATCGTGCACGCTCAGAGTTCTGAAGCGGTACGCAAACTTGGACCGCATACAAAATATGGAGAGTGATTTTAAAAGCCGTTTGTATGAAGAAGCACATCGATTGGGATCAAAAGTGATTTTTGAAACCAGGCCTGTGAATTCAGAAAAGGGCTCTCATCAGTTTATTTCCAGGGTACTTTGGAATAGCGATGAAATGGGTAATGGGAAGGGAAGTTCGAAGAAGAGGGCAGAGCAAAAGGCGGCGAAACAAGCTTTAAGTAAGATAGCAGACGTAGCTGATTAATATTTCATAGCTTCGTGTTACTTTGACAAGAACTATGGCCAAACTAACTCTTGAAATAGAAGACGAATATGCTTTTGCGGCGTTCGGTATTGTTTCTACCTCGAGAAGTCATCGATTGTGTTGGATGATAAATAAGTCATTGAGCTTGGAATTGAAAAGATCTGCTGACATACAAAT
>JGI12210J13797_10314428_pt1 | contig 12076 bp, 17 predicted proteins | sample ElkSlonscriptome_3_FD_13797 | JGI IMG/M metagenome (IMG submission 13797) | reverse complement strand
AGCGTCATCTGCTGGCGGTGACCGTTCTTGCGGCGGTAATTGTGGCGGCGACGCTTCTTGAAGACGACGACCTTCTCGCTCTTCGCCTGGGCGATGATCTCTGCCGAGACGGTGACCTTGGAGGCGTCGGCGAGCGAATCGCCTTCCCCCGCCAGCAGGACATCGCCCAGCGTGATCGTTTCTCCGGCTTCACCCGCGAGCTTTTCAACGGCAATCTTGTCTCCGGCGGCAACCCGATATTGCTTGCCGCCGGTGCGCACTATCGCGAACATGGCTTTATACTCTCAATCTCTTGCTGTGCCTGGCCATGGCAAAGTTTCCGCAAACGAAAACCTCGCGCCGACCGGGCGGCAGTGGGCGCTGCGACGATGCTGCGCCGGAAAGAAGCGTGCCGTTAGGCGAAAGGGCTTTCCAAGTCAACGCCGCAGCCTGCATAAATTGCGCGGGGACTTGCACGCCTTGCGGCTTTCCGGCGCGAATGTGTCATGATAACACGACACTCCCATGATGACACCTCCCCCGCGTCTCCTTCCGGCTCTTTTTGCAGGCGCTTTCCTTGCCGGTTGCGCGGGGTCGAGCGCCGATTATCCCTCGCTCGCGATCCGCGATGCGGAGCGGCAATATGGCCGTTTCCTGACTGCCGAAAGCACTTCGCAAACCCCTGCTCCTGCCCCGGTTCCGGCGGTGGCGGGGCCGCAGGCGATCGCCGCGCTCGTCGCAGATGCCGAAGCCTCCTTCGGTCGTTTCGAGGCACGCGAGGACGAGGTATCGGGCGACATCCGCGCGGCGCAGGGCCGGGGAATCGACAGCGATGCACGCGCCGCCGCGCTCACCGCATTGTCGGACCTGTCGGCCCTGCGCAGCGCGACCGCCATCCCGCTGGGCGATCTGGACTTGCTTGCGGCACGGGCCGCCACCACCTTCGCACCGACCGACGATATCGACGCCGCACGCGCCCTCGTGCTGGCATTGGTCGAACGCGAGGACGCGGTGCTGGCCGAACTCTGGGCGGAGATGGATCGATGAACCTGCAATGCGCAACCTGTCCCGTGCGGGACAGCGCGGCCTGCGCCGTACTCACGCCCGAGGAACGCGACGCGATGGCCGCCGCCGGGCGCACGCGGTCGCTCAAGCGCGGCGAGATGCTGTTCGCCGCGGGGGACGAGGACGCGGCCTGCGCGACACTGGTCTCGGGCGCGCTCAAGGTCTCGGCGGTGGATGCCGACGGAAACGAGCAGATCCTTGCCCTCGTCCATCCGGCAGGCTTCATCGGAGAATTGTTTGCCCCGTTCGCCCATCACGACGTGGTCGCCCTGACCGACAGCACGCTGTGCACCTTCGCGCGCGGCGATTTCGAGCGGGCGATCGACGATCATCCCGCGCTCGCCCGCGCGCTGCTGCGGCGCAGCCAGGAGGACCTGCTGGCGACCCGCGCCCTGCTCGAACTGACCGGCCATGCCAGCGCCGAGGCACGGCTTGCCGCGCTGCTGCACGATTTCGCCGCCGCGGCAAGCCAGTCCTCGTGCCACCTCGCGGCCGAGTTCGAACTGCCACTGACCCGTGGCGAAATTGCCAACATGCTCGGCCTCACGATCGAAACGGTCAGCCGCAAGCTCGGCGAACTGGAAGATACGGGCGCGATCCAGCGCAAGGGCAAGCGCGGAATCGAGGTGCTCGATCCCGCGCTCCTGCACGATATTTCGGGGCGGTAGGGGAGAGGTCGACCGCCCCTCGGCGAAAGCTTGCGCCTCCGGCCGAAGCTCAGGATACGCCCCCGAATCAGGAAACAAGCGCGGCGATCGTCGCCGCCGTCAGGCCCCACAAGAGCACCAGAACCGGCAGCAGCAGGACCTGCACCGCCGCATCGCGCGGAGCGAGCTTGCCGGTATGGGTCACGATGCCGAAGCTTTCGAACTGGCCGAGCGTCAACGGCTTCGAATGGTTGCCCTTCAGCCGCGTGAAGATCGCCGGGACGCCGAAGCCCGCGACGATGAACAGCGCAAAGATCGTCATCGGGATCGCGAGTGCCGGGTTCGCGAACGCCATCGCCATGACGCCGATGAAGCCGAGATAACACGCCACCGTCCCGCCATAGAGCGCGTTCGGCAGGCCGAAACTGCGATCGCGCGCCGGCGCCTTGGCGGGTGCATCGACGATCCGCGCCTCGCCGCGTGCAATGATGTCCTGGACCTGTTTGCTCATGATGTCTCTCCTTCGATGAGGAGAAATTACCGCGAGCGCGTCCAGCTTCGTTGACCGGGATCAAACCGGCGAATTTTTTTGCGCGACCTCGGTTGTATCCTGCCAGCGCGCAAGATCCGCGTGGTCCTCTTCGCGCGGGTCGATCCAGCGCCACTCTCCTCCGCGCCTCTCGCGCTTCCAGAACCAAGCGGCGCTTTTCAGGTGATCCATGCAGAAATCGACGGCCTCGATCGCGTCACGGCGATGGCACGCAGCGGCGGAGACGCACACGATCGGCTCGCCCGGGCGCATCAGGCCGATGCGGTGAACCATCAGCAGGCCAAGGAGGTCGAAGCGGTCGAAGGCCCGGTCGGCGAGTTCATCCATTCCGGGCCGGGTGAGGGGTTCGTAATGGGTAAGCTCGAGCGCTTCGACCCGATCCTCCGCCCGCACCTGCCCGAGAAAGGTGCAGACCCCGCCAAGGCCCGGATTCGCCTCGATGAACGGACCCACCAGCATCTCCGGAACGAACGGTTCCGGAAGAAGGCGAATGTCGCGCATTGTCAGCCCCCCGATACTGGCGGGAGCAGCGCGACCTCTTCACCCGCCCGGGCCGCGAGCAGGGTCTTGTCGGAAAGCACCTTGCCCGCGCAGGCGACATGCACGCGCGCGCCCGCGACCTGCTGTGCAACATCGGGTTCGAGTGCGCAGAGCAGCCCCGACCAGTCGAGCGGGGCGGGGACGATGCGCCGCTGCGTCCCGGCAAGCTCGGCGAGCGGGCCGAGGAAGACGATCTCGACGCTGCCGCCTGCTTCGCTCATCTCACCCACCCGTCAGCGACATATGGCGCCCAAGGTGCGGTTTCGCCCCGCGCTCGTCCATGCGGAAATGGTGCTTTTCAGGCTTGATCGCCATCGCCCGTTCGAGGCCTGCGGCGAGTTCCTCCTCGGGCCGCCCGGAGCGCAGCGCGGCGCGCAAATCGACCCGCTCGGCTCCGCCGAGGCAGGGATAGAGCTGGCCCGTCGCGGTGACGCGCAGCCGGTTGCACCCGGCGCAGAAATTGTTCGTATGCGGCGTGATGAGGCCAAGCCGCCCGCCCGTCTCGGCTATGTCGACATAACGCGCAGGGCCGCCGGTCGAGTGATCGGTATCGCGCAGCGTCCAGCGTTCCTCCAGCCGCGCGCGCACGTCCGACAGCGGGAGATACTGGTCGAGCCGCTCTTCCTCGACATCGCCCAGCGGCATGACCTCGATCAGCGTGACATCGTGGCCTTGCGCATGCGCCCATTCGATCAGCGCCGGCAGTTCGTCCTCGTTCACTCCCTTGAGCGCCACCGCGTTGAGCTTGACCTTGAGCCCCGCATCGCGTGCGGCCGCCAGCCCCTCGAGCACCTGCGGCAGGGCGTTGCGCCGGGTGAGCTTTTCGAACCGTGCGCCGTCGAGCGTGTCGAGCGACACGTTGACCCGGCGCACCCCGGCCCTTGCCAGCCCATCGGCATGGGCGGCGAGCTGTGTCGCGTTGGTGGTGAGCGTCAGTTCCTCGAGCCCGTGGCCGAGCCGCCGCCCGAGCATGTCGAACAGGTGCATGATGTCGCGTCGCACCAGCGGCTCGCCGCCCGTGATCCGGATCTTGGTGACACCGCGCTCGATAAAGCCGCAGGCGAGTTCGTAGAGTTCCTCGAGGGTCAGCACTTCGCGCCGGGGCAGGAACGTCATTCGCTCGGGCATGCAATAGGTGCAGCGCAGGTCGCAGCGATCGGTGACGGAAAGGCGCAGATAGGTGATCGCGCGGCGGAAGCCATCGACCAGCGGGCGCGGCTCGTCATTGACCGCGATCACGTCGCGCCGCCGCGTAAGGCTGTCGATGGTGATGGCTGACTGCTCCTCGCTCATGAGAGCGGTATATACTGCCCCGTTATCCCCGGCGCATCTGCCAAATATGCGAGCGCTTCCTCGCACGCCGCGCCGCCCGTGCCGCCGATCACGTTGACCCGCTTCGGCGCCCGGCTCCGCGCGAGATCGCGGGCCAGCGTGCGGCGCCAGTCGTCGTGGTCTGTCCCGCCGGGCGGCAGGCAGATCGCAAGCGCCCCTGTCCCCTCGTCAGCCAGCATCCGCTCGGCCTCGGCGAGATGATTCGCTTGGAACTGCGCGCTCGCCGCGAGCGGCTCGGCTGGCAGGGTTTCAACCGTGAGGACGACCTGCAACGGCCTAGCCCTCGCCGCGCGGTCGTTCGCGGTGGAGCGTGATGCCGATGCTCTCGCCCGCCTCGGCAATGGCGAGCTTGACGATCTTGACCGTCACCGCCTCGACCCGGGCGTCGCCGATGAACAGCGTCTCGCAGATATGGTCGGCGACTGCCTCGATCAGCTTGAAATGGACCCCTTTCGGCAGCCCCTCTGACGCAGCGAATTTCAGGTCCATGTAGTTCTTGCTCGCATCCAGCGGCGTGTCGGGATCGTACCGATCCGCGACGGCATAGCGCACCGCGACCGAGATTCGCAGAGGCTGCGGCTTGCCGGTTTCCTCCGAATAGATGCCCGTCAGGACATCCACTTCGAGATCGGCGACTTCGAGAGTGAGTGCGTCGGTCATGGTCTTCCTTGGGCGCGGGCGGGATTCCACAATGCGCCGAGGCGGCGGCGATAGCGCCGCAGGAGAGCGAGGAACAGGGCCATCCAGAACGATCCGAACGGCCAGTTTCCGGTCAGGACGAGATGAAAGAAAAAGATCACCACGACGAACGGGCCGAGCAGGACGAGGCCGAGCGGTGCGGTGCGATCGAACAGCGTGGCGAGGCCGCCTGCGAAAAAGCCTGCATACATGAGCTCGCCGATGAACCCGCTTTCGCGCAGCGCCGCCATGAAGTCCGCGCCGCGCGCGTTCCCGTCGCCCGGCAGGTCGATCGGCAGGCCCAAGCGCGCAGCGAGAAAAAGCGCGCCGAAGACGAGAAACCAGCCCCCGAGAACCCAGCGCGCGATGCGGGTGATCCACTTGCTCAATCTGGCGCCCCCCCATTGCTCCAGCGCGCGAAGATCGCTGTGGGCAGGCGGCGGCGCCGTGCGTCTCCGGCCGGTTCCTCGATCACGGCGAGGTCGCCGTGCTCGATCGTGCCCGGCAGGTGGGCGAGCGCCTCCTCCATCAGCCCGGCCAGTGCAAGGCTGCTCATGCGCACGGCATAGACGGTGAGGAACAGGAACCGGCTGTCGGCGTCGAGCAGTTTCGCGCAATCGTGGACAAGCGGCGCAAGGCCCTCCTCCAGGCGCCATGTCTCGTGCTTCGGTCCGCGCCCGAATTTCGGCGGGTCGAGGATGATCCCGTCATAGCGCCGGCCCCGGCGCACCTCGCGCGCGGCGAATTTCGCCGCGTCGTCGACCAGCCAGCGGATCGGCCTGTCCTCCATGCCGGACAGCGCGGCATTGTCGCGCGCCTGCGCGACCGATTTCTTCGAGGCATCGACATGGGTGACGCGGCCATGGCGCGACAGGGCAAGCGATCCGAGCCCGGTATAGCCGAACAGGTTCATCGTCTCGGCCTCGGTCATCCCGGAAAGCTGCCCGCGCATCCAGTGCCATACCGGCGCCATGTCGGGGAAGAATTGCAGGTGGCGAAAGGGCGTCGGGCGAATGGCGAAGGTGATTTCCTCCCACTTTCCGATCCAGCCTTCGTCGGCGATTTCCGGTGACAGCTCCCAGCGGCCCCCGCCATCCTCATCCGAACCCGGCACGAATTCCCCGTTCGCGCGCCAGTCGGCCCCGTTCTCGCCGGACAGGCGCGGCGACCACAATGCCTGCGGTTCGGGGCGGATAAAGCGGAACGCGCCGAACTGTTCGAGCTTGCGCCCATCGCCGCTGTCGACAAGCCGGTAATCATCCCAGCCAGCACATTCCATCACGAGCGGTGCGGGCGCAAGCTGCGCCATCAGGCCTCCGCCTTGCCGACGCCCGTCCCGGCAAGCGCATTGGCGAGCACGAAATCGCGGCTCGTCTTGTAATCGCCGGGAAGCTCGGTGAAACTTTCCTCACGCGCGAAGAGGTCGCCGACGCGGGCGGGCAGGCTTGGGCGCACGCCGGTGGCGCGCTCGACAGCCTTGCGGAACTTCGCCGGATGGGCGGTGGCGAGAGTCACGATCGGAACCGACGGATCGATGGCATCGTGCGCCGTCGCGGTTTGCGCCGCGCTGAGGCCGACTGCCGTGTGAGGATCGATGATCTGGCCGCTCGCCTGGTGCGCCCATTGCATGGCGCGGGCCGTCGCGTCCTCGTCGGCGCTGTATCCGGCGAAAAGCCGCGCCGCCCCCTCGCGCTGGGCATTGGTGAGCCGCATCGCCCGCGTCTCGGCAAAGCCCTGCATCTGCGCGGCCATCGCGGCCCCGTCGCGTCCGCCGCAATCGAACAGCAGCCGCTCGAAATTGGAGCTTACCTGGATGTCCATCGAAGGCGTTATGGTCGGGGTCACGCCGCTTGCGGAGTAGTCTCCCTGGCCGAGCGCGCGCACGAGGATGTCGTTGACATTGGTCGCGACGATCAGCCGTTCGATCGGCAGCCCCATGCGCGCCGCGACATAGCCGGCGAAGACGTCGCCGAAATTGCCCGTCGGAACGCTGTATGCAACCGGACGGTCCGGCGCACCGAGCTGCACCGCCGAATAGAAGTAATAGACCACCTGCGCCATCAGCCGCGCCCAGTTGATCGAATTGACCGCGCCGAGTTGCAGCGGAGTATTGATCGCCGGATCGCCGAACATCCGCTTCACATGGGCCTGCGCGTCATCGAAACTGCCTTCGATGGCGAGATTGTGGACATTGGGCGCGCGCACGGTCGTCATCTGGCGGCGCTGGACGTCGCTGACGCGGCCTTTCGGATGGAGCATGAAGATCTCGACCCGGTCGAGCCCCGCGACCGCGTTGATCGCGGCCGAGCCCGTGTCCCCGCTGGTCGCGCCGACGATGGTGAGCCGTTCCCCGCGCCGTTCGAGGAATGTCTCGAACAACCGCCCGAGCAATTGCAGCGCGACGTCCTTGAAGGCGAGCGTGGGGCCGTGGAACAGCTCGAGCAGCCAGTTGCGCGGGTCGAGCTGCACCAGCGGCGTCACTGCCTCGTGGGCGAAGGCGCTGCCATAGACCGCATGGCAGATATCGCCGAGTTCCTGCTCCGTCAGGCTGTCGCCCACGAAAGGCCGGATCACCTCGACCGCGCATTCGGAATAGGTCAGCCCGCGCAAGGTGCGGATCTGCGCTTCGGAAAAGCGCGGCCATTCGCGCGGCAGATAGAGGCCCCCGTCGCTGGCAAGCCCCGCCAGCGTCACCCCCTCGAAATCGAGCGTCGGCGCGCTCCCCCTGGTGGATACGTATTCCATGGGGAATGGCGGTTAGCGCCCCCTGGGCCGTGCGGCAATGGCGCGCAAGGCAGCGCGTGTCATTTCGGTTCGCGAGGAATTGCGAAATCATCAGCGCGGGCACGCCGCCAACGCAGAACGAAGGGGTTGTTCAATCTTCGCTGGACGGCAAATCGGTGGACCTTCGAAAAGCCGAGGGCGCTTCAGATCAACAAAAACCAATCGCAGACACGCGGTCCCTTGATGGAACGGTGACATCATCTTCGAAATGCAAGTCAGGGGGCGATAAACACCGTGCAGCAGTTCCTCCTCGATCATCGGATTGACCTGGGGAACGATATTGCATCCTTATGGAGCCGCAGAAAGCGCAACGAGCGCGGCCGGCGCACGCAGCATTATCATCGCGTTTTCCCGCGCAGCCGCGTGCGAAGCGCCAGCCCGTAGATGACAAGCGCGGTCAGCGCGAAGAAGAACCACTGCCCGGCATAGGCGAGGTGGTTGTTGGGTAGGTCCGAGGGGTCGGGCCGGGCGAGCGGTTGAAGGCCGGGGATCGGCTCGTCCATTTGGACCCGCGCCCCGTCTTCGCCACCGCGCACGATGAGTCCTTCGACCGACCCGCCGTCATAATCCGGGAAGGCAGGGTCGCGCGAAAATCCCAGCAGGACATCGGCAGGCCCCCGCCCCGTTCGGCATCGGGCGATATGGGCGAAACCGGTCTGCCCCCTTTTGCTGCGTCCGGCCACGGCTTGCCTTGAGAGCACCTCCACGCACTCGAACGCCGTCGGGTGGAAGAAATCCTCGTCCGAGAACGCGCCGCCATCATCGGAGGGAAAGGGCTGCGGTTCTCCGCTTTCCAGCGCAGCTTCGTATTGCACGATCAGCGCCGCTTTTTCGTCCATCCGGCCCAACTGCCATATGCCGAGCGCGATCATCGTGGCGACCGCCGCAAGGACGAGGATGGTAGGGAGGACAGGCAGGCGACGGATCATCGGGCGACGTGTCCCTCGTATTGGCGATAGAGCAGCGTCGTGCGGTAGAAGCGCAGCGCGAATATGACGCCCCCCACGGTCAGCGGCGCCCAGACCAGCGCGGACAGCCACAGCGGCGGTCTGAATGCCGCATCGACGCCGAGCGCGACTCCGATCAGAACCGCCGCCAGCACCATGGTCAGCAGCCCCGCAAGCCGCCCGCCCCGCTCCATCGCGCCGAGATCGAGCCCGCACGCCTCGCAAGAAAGCGCGATCCGTGCAGGGGCCTCGAACAGGGTGCGCTCGCCGCAGCGGGGGCACAAACCGAAAAGGGCAGCCCGGCCAAGACCCGGCTGCCCCTTTTGCTCGTCAGGGCCGTGGCCCCGTTCCATCAATGGTATTCGGCGCCCCAGCCGCCCCAGACATACACGGCGATGAACAGGAACAGCCACACCACGTCGACGAAGTGCCAGTACCACGCCGCCGCTTCGAAACCGAAATGCTGGCGCGGGGTGAAGTGGCCGAGATAGGCGCGGTAAAGGCACACGGCGAGGAAGATCGTTCCGATGATGACGTGAAAGCCGTGAAAGCCGGTCGCCATGTAGAACGCGCTCGAATAGGTGTTGCCGCCGAAGCCGAACGGCGCGACCGAATATTCGTAGGCCTGGATGAAGCTGAACAGCACGCCCAGCGCGATCGTCGCCCACAGGCCCTGCTTGAGCCCCTGCCGGTCGCCATGGATAAGCGAATGGTGCGCCCAGGTCACGGTCGTGCCCGAACACAGCAGGATCAGCGTGTTGAGCAGCGGCAGGCTGAACGGGTCGAGCACTTCCTCGATCGCCTTGGGCGGCCACACTCCTCCGATCACCTCGGTAAGGGTCGAGGGGAACAGCGAGAAGTCGAACCACGCCCAGAACCAGCCGACGAAGAACATCACTTCGGACGCGATGAACAGGATCATGCCGTAGCGCATGTGCAGCTGCACGACCGGCGTATGATCGCCGCGCTGCGCTTCGACGACGATGTTCTTGAACCACATGAAGAAGGTCGCGATCAGCCCCGCAAGGCCCGCCCACATGACGATCGCGGCTGCGCTGCCGAACAGGTCCGGATAGAAGCTCAGCACCATTCCCGAGGTGAAGGTCAGCGCCGACAGCGAGCCGACGAGCGGCCAGATGTCCGGCTCGAGGATGTGATAGTCGTGGTTTACGTTACCTGCCATTGTTCTCGTTCCCGTCCCTTAGGAATCAGCGTTTCATTCGGTCTCGGCGCTGCGCCCGTTCGATACGGGCTCTTTCGCGCGGTGAAAAGTGTAGCTCAACGTGATCTGTTCGACATCGGCCATGAACTCGTCGTCCTCGATCGCAGGGTCGACGTAGAACAGGACCGGCATGCGCACTTCCTCTCCGGGTGCGAGCGTCTGCTCGGTAAAGCAGAAGCACTGCACCTTCTGGAAATAAAGCCCGGCCTGAGCGGGTTCGACATTGAAGGTGGCGGTCCCGGTGATCGGCGCATCCGAATTGTTGATCGCGGTATAGGTCGCGATGTCGCGCTGGCCGATGCGGACCGTTTCGGTGACCTGGTCGGGCTTGAACGTCCAGGGCATGCCGCGCGCGGTCGACGCGTCGAACCGCACCGAGATGGTGCGACCGACCCCGGCGGCGGCGGCGCGTGCGGCATCGTCCTCGCTCGCGACCTGGGTCGTCCCGGCAAAGCCGGTCACGCGGCAGAACAGGTCGTAAAGCGGAACCGCCGCATAGCCGAGCCCGAGCATGAACAGCGCGAACAGCATCGCGTAAAGCCCGGTGCGCAGGTTCCGGCGAGAGATTTCGGCATCGCTCTTGATGGGATGGGTCGAGGCGCTCACGTCAGTCCCCCATCCTTACCATCGTGATCGCGTAGAACAGGACCACGAAGAACAGGAGCGTCCCGCCGAGCACCAGGTTGCGGCTCTTGCGGCGGCGCTTGAATTCCTCTTCCTCTTCGGGGGTCATGCCAGCAGGCCCTGAAGAATGCCGGGGCCGATCAGGCCATTGGCAGCGAGCACCCGGTCGGCGACCAGCGCCGCGAACAGGGCGAACAGGTAATAGATCGAGAACTTGAAGAGAAGTTTCTCCTCGCGCATCGAATCGTCTTCGCACCGCTCGCGGGTGCCCACGGGAACCGCGAGAGCGATGAACAGCGCCGACAACACGACCGCGACCGAACCGTAGACCCAGCTCGTCCCGCCAATGACCCACGGCGCGATGGCGATGGGAGCGAGGACGAAGGTGTAGACGAGAATGTGCTGACGCGTCGTCCGCTCGCCCGCGACCACGGGCAGCATCGGGATGCCGACCTTGGCGTAGTCCGACTTCACGAACAGCGCGAGCGCCCAGAAATGCGGCGGCGTCCAGAAGAAGATGATCGCAAACAGCAGCACCGGCATGGCGGTGATCTCGCCTGTCACCGCAACCCACCCGATCAGCGGCGGAAACGCGCCCGAGCCGCCGCCGATGACGATGTTCTGCGGCGTGCGCGGCTTCAGCCACATCGTGTAGACGACCGCGTAATACACGATCGCGATGGCGAGCGTTGTGGCGGCGAGCCAGCCGATCGCGACGCCCATGAGAACAACGGAGACCGCGGACAGGAACACGCCGAAATCGCGCGCATCCTCGCGCCGCATCCGGCCTGCGGGCAGCGGGCGTTTCGCCGTGCGCTTCATGCCCTTGTCGAGGTCGGCCTCCCACCAGTGGTTGAGCGCCGCCGAACCGCCCGCGCCCATCGAGATCGCGAGGATCGCGGTGAAGCCGAGGACGGGGTGGATGCTGCCGGGCGCGGCGATGAGGCCGCAGATCCCGGTGAAGATCACCAGCGTCATCACGCGCGGCTTCGTCAGCGTGAAGAAATCACGCCATTCGGTCGGCATTCTCGCGGTGGTCGGGTTTGCTGCGTTCTGCATCGTCATGATCTTCTATTCGAAGGAGAGCGCACCGCCCCGGCACGCCCTCCCCCTTCTTGTCCCTGTTTTCGGCAGACCCCGAAAGGCCCTTCCCGTCAGGCGCCGGCCGGCTTTTCGCCCAGCGGACGGTGATCGTGATAGCTGTGATGATCCTCGATCACCGGCAGCGTCTCGAACTGGTGGAACGGCGGCGGGGATGACAGCGTCCATTCGAGCGTCGTCGCACCTTCGCCCCACGGATTGCCCTCGGCCCGGCGACCGGCGGCGAGCGAATAGATGATGTTCACGAAGAAGAAGATCATCGAGAACGCCATGATGTAATAGCCGTAGGTGCTCACCTGGTGCCACAGCGTGAACGCCTCGGTGTAGTCCGGATAGCGCCGCGGCATGCCCTGCATGCCCAGGAAGTGCTGCGGGAAGAAGATCACGTTCACGCCGATGAAGAACAGCCAGAAGTGGATGTGGCTGAGGAGTTCGGAGTGCATCCGCCCGCTCATCTTCGGGAACCAGTAGTAGAAGCCCGCGAACATCGAGAACACCGCACCCATCGACAGCACGTAGTGGAAGTGCGCGACGACGTAATAGGTGTCGTGAAGGTTGTCGTCGATGCCGCCATTGGCAAGCACGACGCCGGTCACGCCGCCCACGG
>JGI12210J13797_10288302_pt1 | contig 12080 bp, 11 predicted proteins | sample ElkSlonscriptome_3_FD_13797 | JGI IMG/M metagenome (IMG submission 13797) | reverse complement strand
CTGGCCTCACTCCCCCCGGCGCCACCGGCGCCGCCCCCGCCGAGGGCCTCACCCCCGCTGCCGCCCCCGCCCCTCGACGTGGTTGGCGGAGCCAGGTCGAAGTCGTATTCGCCCACCCCAGAGATGGCGTTGCACGCGGGCGCAGCAAGTGCGAGCCCGGCGAGACCGCCGAGCCAGATCGACACCCACGGCGATCCGAGCCCACGCACCATGGCGGCGAGGGTAGCCCAGGCCGCCATGGCGGCGAAGTGGATGCGCCGCCATGGCGGGGCGGCGTCGAATCGAGTCGAGGTCTGCGTCGCGTCGTCAGTGCTCAAGCGGCGTAGGCACGGAGAAAGGCCTCGACCTGGGTGGCGCCGAGGGCCTCGAGGTCGAGCGGCCTACATTGCGTCCCGCCGAGCTCGCCCTGGTGGAGAGCCGCCACGAGCATGGGCGACACCAGACCGATGGCGGCGTGCCGAGGATCGACCGGGTGCATCTCTCCCCGCTCGATGTGCACGGCGAGCCGCCTCTCGACCGCCTGCAGGGTGGGCTCGAGCAGGGCGTCGAGGAAAGCGGGGCCGAGCTGCTCGTTGGCCATGGCGTGCGCCATCGCACCGCCGAGCATCCGGCCCACGCCGAAGTCGCGGAAGCCCTGGATGAGGTAGGTGACGGCGAACCGCACGGATCTCTCGAGGTCATCGATGTGGTCCTCGGCCATGCGTCGAACGTGGCTCTCACCGAGGTGGTTCATGGCGTCGAAGGCGGCGGCCAGGGCGCCTTCGCGATCGCCAAAGTAGTGACGCAGGGTCGGCACGCTCACATCCGCCGCCCGAGCGAGCTCCCGCATGCTCACCTCGCGACCGTCCGGCTCCACCGCCCGCAGCGCCACCCGCTCTGCGAGCTCGCGCCGCTTTCGTTCGAAGCCGGGATTTCGTGTGCCGGTGGGTCGGGCCATTTTCTATCTCCCCCGAGAAACGTAACGCCGAGGGTTGCCAGAGACCAGCGTTGTTCGTAGTTGTATATACCATGCGAAACAATCAACTTCCTCTGGCGCAGCCAGACGACTTCCTGCCGGGCTGGTACGCCATCGCCTCCTCACGAGAGCTCGTGAGGAACAAACCTCGCAGTTTCGAGCGCTTCGGCGTCTCGTGGGTGGTCTTCCGGAGCACGGACGGCGTGGCCGTTCTCCGCGATCGCTGCCCGCATCGTGGTGTCTCTCTCAGCCGGGGGCAGGTGATTGACGGGCACATCGAGTGTCCGTTCCACGGCTTCCAGTTCGACGCGGCGGGGAAATGCACCCACATCCCCGCGCACGGGTCGGAGGGCAAGATCCCCCGCCGGATGTGCACCCCTTCGCTGCCCGCGCGCGAGGCCCATGGTTTCATCTTCGCGTGGTGGGGCGCCGTCCCCGCAGCGTTGCCAGATATCGACTGGTTCCACCAGGACACGGCATCCTGCACGGGCTTCTACGAGACGGCCGTCGACACCCAGGTCGGCCTCTCGCGCAACATCGAGAACCAGCTCGACTTCACCCACATCCCCTTCGTGCACCGCAAGACCATCGGGCGCCTCGTCGACGGACCCGAGATGGAGGTCGACGTGGCTGTCGATGGCCATCGCCTGCGCGCGTGGCTGCGCGGCGATCCAGAAGCCATCGAGCTGCGGCTGCCCAACATCTGGATCAACCGCTTCAGCCCCGTCGCCTTCGGCATCCTCGCCTTCGCCCCCATCGACCGCGAACGGACCCGAATCTACAGTCGAAGCTACCAGCGTCGAGTGAGGTTCCCGGTCTTGGCCGGTGTCGTGAACTGGCTCATGGGTCAATCCAACCGCTTCATCCTCGCCGAGGACATTCCCGTCGTCGACACACACCAGCCGAAGGTCAGCCCACGTCTCGACGGAACGGAGGTCCTGATCCCCTCGGACGCGCCGATCATCGCCTACCGAAAGCAGCGCGCGCGGCTTACGGCCCCACGGTAGCCGCAGCCAGTTCGAGTCCCAGCTCGAGCCGACCGCACGGCTCCGTCAATCCCGGCCCTGCACCTGAAGCGGAGCCGTCCCGAGGTCCACGGAGCTGTCGCAACCCGGCGCATGCCCATGACGCGTCGTTGCGATCGGACGCCGATTGGGGGCAAGCTCTCGCGCCGTGCGCGTTCTCGCCCTCTTTCTGCCCTTGGTCCACTCGGCCTGCGACCCCGTCCCAGTCCCCAACGCCGAGCGCTACCCGCCGGCGCAACCGCGCACCGCGACCACCCTCGGCCCGGCCCCCCCCGCTCCGGTGGCGTCCCCCCCACCGACGGGGACCACGGCCGCCGCCACCGCTACGGCGCCCGCGCCCAGCGCGACGAGCAGCGGCGCCCCCTCGACCAAGGGCGACCTCTTCGACGCCGACGGCAAGATCCTCCCTCAGACGAAGGACGAGCCCTCCACCGAGGACCCACGGTTCGAGAAACACGTCGCGCTGCTCTGGGAGGCCATCGTCAAGAACGAGCCCGATCTCGCGAAGTCCTTCTTCTTTCCCGTCGAGGCCTACGAGCAAGTCAAGGCCATCAAGGAGCCGGCCAAGGACTGGAAGTACCGGCTCTACAAGCACTTCAAGCGCGACATCCAGCAATACCATCAGCGCCTCGGCAAGCACCGCGACGAGGCGAAGTTCCTGCGCCTCGACGTACGCCGAAAGCCCGAGTGGATGAAGGTCGGCCGGGAGGGCAACCTCATCGGCTACTACCGCGTGACCCGGTCACTCCTCTACTACGAGGACCACGAGGGCCGCGAGCTGCAGCTCGACCTCACGAGCATGATCTCGTGGCGGGGACAGTGGTTCGTCGTGCACCTCCACGGCTACGAGTAGCCCGGATTCAATCGATGCGCGGCGGGCCTTGTGCTGAAGGCGGGGCCGAGCTTCCATGCGCGGCCCAACCCAAGAAACAAGGACCAAGACATGAGCCTCCGAATCAATGACGTCGCCCCCGATTTCGCCGCTCCCTCGACCAGCGGTGAGATCTCGCTGCACGAGTGGATCGGCGACGGCTACGCCGTCGTGTTCTCGCATCCGAAGGACTTCACCCCGGTCTGCACGACCGAGTTCGGCGCGGTCGCGCAGCTCGTGCCCGAGTTCAAGAAGCGGAACACGAAGGTGATGGGTGTCTCCGTCGACAGTGTCGAGGACCACGCGAAGTGGAAGAAGGACATCGAGACCTTCTCGGGCGCTCAGGCCGACTTCCCCATCATCGACGACACCTCGCTGAAGGTGGCAAAGCTGTTCGACATGCTTCCCGCCGAGGCTTACATGCCCGACGGACGCACCGCGAAGGACAGCGCCACCGTACGAACGGTGTTCATCATCGGGCCGGACAAGAAGATCCGCCTGACGATGACCTACCCGATGGCCGTCGGGCGGAACTTCGCCGAGATCATTCGCGCCCTCGACGCCGTGCAGGCCACCGATGGAGCGCCGATCGCCACCCCCGCCAACTGGCAGACCGGCCAGGACGTCATCGTCAGCCCCGCTCTCGACGATGCCGCCGCCAAGGAAAAGTTCGGGGAGATCGACATCAAGCTCCCCTACCTCCGCTTCACCAAGCGTCCCTGAGCGCGGCGCTCCCCGACGAGCGGCTGTCATCATCCCCGATGAGGCCGCGCGCACGGGAGCGCGGTCCAGCTCAGCCACCTCGAGTCATTTCCTACTCTTGTGCCGCGCCTGCGATCAGCCTAGCTCTGGTCGCAGGCCTATGGATCCCGATCCCGTCGTGCGCAACCCCGGGACCGACCTCGACCTCGACTGGGTCGCTTCGGTTCAAGTCAACACCAGCGCTGTCGAGCGACGCGCCGCTACGCTTCCCAAGCGGCGGAGCGTGAAGAAGCAGTGGCAGGCCGCCTGGCTGCTGCGCGCCATCACGCTCATCGACCTCACCACCCTCAGCGGCGACGACACCCCGTCGAACGTGAAACGGCTCTGTGCGAAAGCGCGGCGACCCGTGCGGCCCGATCTGCTGCGCAAGCTCGGGGTCGAAGACCTCGGGATCACCACCGGGGCCGTGTGCGTCTACCACGCCATGGTCAAGCACGCGGTGGCCGCGCTCGAGGGCACCGACATCCCCGTCGCCGCCGTCTCCACCGGCTTTCCCGCCGGGCTCAGCCCTCTGGCCCAGCGGCTGGCGGAAATCCGCGCCTCGGTGCAGGACGGGGCGAAGGAGATCGACATCGTCATCTCTCGCCACCTCGCGCTGCAACACGACTGGCAGGGGCTCTACGACGAGATCAAGGCTTGTCGCGAAGCCTGCGGCGAAGCCCACATGAAGACCATCCTCGCCACCGGCGAGCTGGGATCGCTTCGGAACGTAGGCCGCGCGAGCCTGGTCGCGATGATGGCGGGCAGCGACTTCATCAAGACGTCGACCGGCAAAGAGTCGGTCAACGCGACGCCTGCAGTCGGTCTCGTCATGTGCCGCGCCATCCGCGCCTACGAGGCCCGGACCGGCCACCGGGTCGGCTTCAAGCCCGCGGGCGGCATTCGCAAAGCCAAGGAGGCGCTGCTGTGGCTTGCCTTGATGAAGGAGGAGCTCGGCGACCGCTACCTCGAGCCCGACCTCTTCCGCTTCGGGGCCAGCTCGCTCCTCAGCGACATCGAGCGACAGCTCGAGCACCACGTCACCGGGCGTTACGCGGCCTTCCACCACCAACCCATGAGCTGAGCGCGACATGAGCAACGAGCCCCAGACCCCGCCGAAGCCGAAGGCCAACGGCCAGAGCGCCAGCCCCAAGGCCAGCGAGGCCGCCAAGGCCCCCACCGTGGCAGAGATTTTCAAGAGCATGGAATACGGCCCCGCCCCCGAGAGCGACGCTGCCGCCTTCGCCTGGCTCGACGCCCGCGAGCGCCGCATCGACCACTTCATCGCCGGACGCTTCCAGCCTCCCCGCGAGGGCGACTACTTCGACTCCCACGCACCGGCCCGCGGCGACCACCTAGCGAAGGTCGCCCAGGGCTCGCAGGCCGACGTCGACGCCGCGGTCGACGCCGCCGACTGTGCCTTGGCGGGCTGGCAGGCCCTCGGGCCCCACGGCCGGGCCCGCTACATCTACGCCCTCGCGCGGCAGATCCAGAAGCACTCACGCCTCTTTGCGGTGCTCGAGTCGCTCGACAACGGCAAACCCATCCGGGAGAGCCGCGACATCGACGTGCCCCTCGTCGCGCGCCACTTCTACCACCACGCGGGCTGGGCCCAGCTCATCGAGGAGGAGCTTCCCGACCGCGCCCCCATCGGGGTCGTCGGTCAGATCATCCCCTGGAACTTCCCGCTCCTGATGATGGCGTGGAAGATCGCCCCGGCTCTCGCCGCGGGCAACACGGTCGTGCTGAAGCCCGCGGAGTACACCCCGCTCAGCGCCGCCCGGTTTGCCCAAGCTTGCGCCGATGTGGGCTTGCCCCCGGGCGTGGTCAACATCATCCAGGGCGACGGCAAGACCGGCGCCGCCATCGTCGACCATCCTGCCGTGAGGAAGATCGCCTTCACCGGTTCGACCGGCGTGGGCCGCATCATCCGCAAGGCGACCGCCGGCACCGGAAAGAAGCTCAGCCTCGAGCTCGGCGGCAAGTCACCCTTCGTCGTCTTCGACGACGCGGATCTCGACAGCGTGGTCGAAGGCGTCGTCGACGCCATCTGGTTCAACCAGGGGCAGGTCTGCTGCGCCGGCTCGCGCATCCTCGTGCAGGAGGACATCGCCGAAGAGCTGCTGCATCGCCTTCGGGCGCGCATGGAAAAGCTTCGGGTCGGCGACTCCCTCGACAAGGCTATCGACATCGGCGCCATCGTGGCCCCGGTGCAGCTCGAGCAGATCGAGAAGATGGTGAAGCTCGGCGAAGACGAGGGCGCCACGCTTTGGCAGCCCTCCTGGTCTTGTCCCGAGGAGGGGCTGTTCTATCCCCCCACGGTGCTGAGCGACGTCGAGCCCTCCTCCACGGTGGCCCAGGAAGAGATCTTCGGACCGGTCGTGGTCTTCATGACCTTCCGCACCCACGCCGAGGCGATCAAACTCGCCAACAACACCCGCTATGGCCTCGCGGCGAGCATCTGGTCGGAGAACCTCAACCTCGCCCTCGAGGTGGCGCCCAAGATCCTGGCCGGCACCATCTGGATCAACTGCACCAACGTCTTCGACGCTGCCGCCGGCTTCGGTGGCTACCGCGAAAGTGGCTACGGTCGCGAGGGCGGCCGGGAGGGCCTGCACGAGTACCTCCAGCCCCGCTGGCTCGCCGAGGCAAAGACGCGGGAAAACCCCGCGGCCGAAGCCACCCCGACGCCCGCGCCCGCGGCGCCCAAGCCCGCCGAAGGTCAACCCGGCATCGACCGTACGGCCAAGCTCTACATCGGCGGCAAGCAGAAGCGCCCCGACGGGGGCTACAGCTTCGTGGTCCCCGACGCCCAGGGTCATCCCCTCGGCGAAGCGGGCCTCGGCAACCGCAAGGACATCCGCGACGCCGTCGAGGCCGCCCACGGCGCCCGTGGCTGGGCCACCGGCACCGCCCACCTGCGCGCGCAGGTTCTCTACTACCTAGCCGAGAACCTCGAGGCCCAGCGCGACTACCTCGAGGGCCGGCTGGTCCAGATGTTGGGTCAACAAGACGCGGCCGAGACCGAGCTGACTCTCTCGGTGCAGCGGCTCTTCACCTACGCCGCCTACGCCGACAAGTACGACGGCCAGGTCCACGCCACGCCCCTGCGCAACGTCACGCTCGCCATGCACGAGCCCGTCGGCGTCATGGGGATCATCTGCCCCGACGACCACCCACTGCTCGCCTTCGTCTCTACCGTCGCCCCCGCCCTGGCCATGGGCAACACCACGGTGGTCCTCCCCAGCGAGCGCCATCCGCTGGCCGCCACCGACTTCTACCAGGTGGTCGAAGGCAGCGACGTCCCCGGCGGCGTGCTCAACATCGTCACCGGCTACCGCAAGGACCTATCCAAGGTCCTCGCCGGTCACGACGACGTCTCCCACCTCTGGCACTTCGGGCCCGCCGCCGAGAGCGAGGAGCTCGAGGCGTTGAGCATCGGCAACATGAAGCGGACCTGGTGCAACCACGGGCCCGCCCGCGATTGGACCCGCAAGGACCAGGGCCAAGGTCGCGACTACCTCCGCGAGGCGACCCAGGTGAAGAACATCTGGGTCCCCTACGGCGAGTAGCCCGGGCTCAAGTTCATGCCCCTGGTGTCCGTTCAGATCTTCGGACACCAGGAACCGTGAGAGACTCGACACGCCATCGACGCTTTGGGGCGCGCCCGCATGCGCGGGCGTCCCTCGCCCCCACCCCCAATCTGAAGCCCCAGCGCGACCGCTACGGTCCCGCGGCGAGCATTCTGCCGAGCGTGAGCCCCCCCGAGGCAGCGCCACCCGACGTGCAGGAGCTCGTCCTGGCCTTCGAGAACCTGATGGCGCTCGTCGACCTCTACGAGTCCCTGATGAACGAGAGCGACATCGACTACGACAGCCGCTGCCTCGTGGAAGAGGCGAGGGAGGTCGCCGAAGTGGAGATGCTGCGGGAGTTCATTCCGTCCCGACTCCGCGACCTGGAACGAGCGACCCAGTCCCCCACGCACCTCGTCGTCGAGGGGCCGATCAAGGGATGAGGCGCGCGGCCGGACCACGGCGACGATGAGCCTATCTCCTCAGAACTGGAAGTAGATGAACGGCTGAACGTCGCGGGACGCGAGTTGAACGGCTCCCTGAACGAAAACCAGGAACAGCGCAAGCCGCGCCACGAAGGGCGCCCGCACGAACCGGCGCTCGAAGCGAGGGCTCCAGTCCGGGGGCACGTGGCTGACGAGGAGGCCGAGCCCGACCGCGAAGATCACGTCGGCGCGAACGTCGACGATGACCGCAAGCTCGGCCGCCGTCGGCCACCCTGACGCGAGCTTCGCGAAGACCTCGCCGGCGCTGGCGAAGGTGGGAGCGCGGAAGAAGATCCAAGCCGCGGCGACGAAGTGGAAGGTCCCGAACCAGGCCAGGCCCCGCGATAGGGTTGCCGACGAGGGCTCGCCCATCCGGTCGCGCCATAGCTTGTGGGCACAAAGCGCCACGCCGTGCATGCCCCCCCAAGCGACGAAGCTCCAGGAGGCCCCGTGCCAGAGACCCCCGAAGAGCATGGTCAGCATGAGGTTGCGGTAGCGCCTGAGTGCCCCCCCACGGTTACCGCCGAGAGGGATGTAGAGGTAATCGCGCAACCATTGCGACAGGGTGATGTGCCACCGCTGCCAGAAGTTGGTGATGTTGGTCGCGCGGTAGGGGACCCGGAAGTTCTCGGGCAGGTCAAAGCCCACCATCTTGGCCATGCCAACCGCCATGTCGGAGTAGCCGGAGAAGTCGAAGTAGATCTGGACCGCGTAACCGTAGACACCGAGCCAGACCTCGGGCGCGGCATAGGCCGTCGGTTGCTTGAAGACGAGATCGGCGTAGACCCCGACGAAGTCGGCGATGAGCGCCTTCTTGGCGAGGCCCCGCAGCACGAGGAACATGCCGCTGCGCATCCGCTCCGGATCGATGGCACTGCGCGGGGCTCGGATCTGAGGGAAGAAGGTCTTCGCCCGGACGATCGGTCCCGCGACGATCTGCGGAAAGAACGACAGGAAGAAGGCGTACTCGAGCAGCGACTCGGTCGGCTCGAGCTCCTCCCGGTAGACGTCGACCACGTAGGCGATCGATTGGAAGGTGTAGAAGCTGATCCCGATGGGAAGAAAGATGGACAGCGGTGTGTAGCTGTCGCCCATCGCCGCGGCGAAGCTGCCGAGGAAGAAGTTGGTGTACTTGAAGTAGCCGAGGATGGAGAGGTTGGTCAGCACCGATAGCGCGACCCATCCCTTGCGAGCACCGGTCTTCTCCGTCTTCGCTAGCTGTCGCGCGATGCCGAAGTCGAGCACCGTCGTGACCAGGAGCACCGACAGAAAGACGCCGTTGCACTTGTAGTAGTAGAAGAGCGAGAACAGCAGGACGTAGAGTAGCTTCAGGCGCCTCCGATCGAGCACCAGCAACAGACCGATGAGGAAGATCGTGAAGCACAGGAAGAAAACGCCGCTGTTGAAGAGGAGCGGCGACGAAGGGTCGTGGGCGAAGAGCCGGAGGATGCTCACGTCCCCCCCGAGCGCCCAGGCGGGGCGAAGATCCGCGCCACCGGCCGCTTGGCCTTCTCCGTCGGCTCGCGCAGCGCGATGGGGTGATCGCTCGCGGCCATGATCCAGGACGCGACCTCATCCATCCAGATCCCGCTCGCGCTGTGCGTGGGGTGAATACCGTCTGGAGCCCGCGGGAGGTTGCGCCGCTGGAAAAGCGTCTCGGATCGGAAGTAGCGCCCCGGCCCAACCGCCTCCCCGAGGAGTTGGTTGATCCCGGTGTCCTCGGTCCAATTGGGTGGGCCGACCCAGATGAGGGGCTGGCCCTCGAGCTTGTCGAGCACGCGCTTCACCGCCACCCGGCGCGGTCGCAGGTTGCGACTCGTCAGGTCGTTGGAGCCGAGCACCGCGATGACGAAAGTCGGCTTCACCTCGCGCAGGAGCCGGTCGAGCTTGTCGTCCTGGCTCCAGTTGATGACGCCCGCTCCGTACCAGATGGCCGGATGCAGCTCGTGACCGTTGTGCGCGCAGTAGTCGGCGAGCCGAAGCATCAGCTCGTCGATCATCGAGTCGCCGAACAGCAGGATGCGCTGCGGCTCCTCGTTTACCGCGCGCGCCGGTGCAAGCGCGACCGCAGGCTCGACCTCGGGCTCGACCACCGGGGGTGGAGGCGGCGCCGGGGCGCCGACGGCCAGCCCCCGCGGGGCCGCGGGGGCGTCGGTCTCTTCCCCGCGCCACAGGGCCGCGATGTCGGTCTGCTTCACCTCCATGCCGGCCACCTGCAGCGGCGCCTCTCGGAAGGCGTAGGCGCCGAGCATCACCCAGGCGATAGCAAAGATCGCGAGCGTCTCGAGGACGGCGAGTCGGCGCCGGGGCGGCGGCGCCTCGGAGGCTGTCGGTCGCGGAGCGGGCACGGCAGATCCAGGGAGATGACGCGACCGCGCGCGCGCCGCAACCCGCGTGGCCTCCCCGGGCGCGTCAACGCGGCCAGTGGCGATCGAAGGCGGCCAGGAGCGTGGAACGGTCGGCTCCCGGGGAGACCCGGGTGTAGACGAAGCGGAGGAGCTGTCGGTCCAGGGGGCTCAAGGTCCGGGCTCGACCGACCGAGCCGCCGCGGGAGAAAAAGACACTGTCGGCGAAGTGAGGCGTGTCCCCCGCGAAGCCGAGGCACTGGGTGAGTTCCTCGAGCGCGTAGTGACGCAGCGAAGCCGGACGTATCTCGTCGCGGGCGAGCATCACGTAGGCCCGCTTCAGCTGCCACTGCTCGTCCCAGAACATCCGGAAATATCCGTGACTTCCCGGCGTGTAGCGAAAGCCGTGACGCCGAGCGAAGCCGTCGAGCTCGGCGGCAGGCAAAAGGTGAACCTCGATGTCGACCGTCTCGGTCGGGGGGTCGACGCCCACGAGCACAGGAGCCCCCGCCGTCCCGACCAAGGCCTTGGCCAGATGGCTCACAACCCATTCGATTTCAAGCACTTCCAATGAAGAGGGACGGTATACGCCCACCCGAGGCCGCCGCGCCCAGCGCACGAGCCTCCCGTCCTGCGAGCCGTACTCCGGCGACAGGGTCACGTCCTGCGCCCAATCGCGTATGGTGGCGCGCCGCGTGGCACAGGCCGAGAGGCCCACCGCGAGGAACAACGAGAACAGACAGCGTGCCAAATCCGCTCGCGCCGGTCTGACGAAAGGAATCATCGGAGGATGGATCGTACACGTGACCGAACCACGCACCGAGGGCATGCCGGCCGCCGTCCGGCTCGCCCCCGTCCTGGCGAGGCCTGACTTGGGGACCATCCTCGAGCGGGTCGCGTCGGGTGACGAGAGCGCCGTTCGCGACTGTGTGTCGCAGTACGGAGACCTCGTGTGGTCCATCGCGCTCCGTCTGCTCAGGCGGCGGAGCGAAGCGGAAGACGCAGTGCAGGATATTTTCGTTGACGTCTGGCGCAGTGCGAAGCGCTACGACCCCTCCATCGCCGCCGAGGCGACCTTCATCACGATGATCGCGCGCCGCAGGATCTACGACCGGCTTCGGCGCGCCGATCGACGTCCCACCGAGGTGGGCGACGAGGAGCTCGAGCGCACGGTGGGGATCGACGCCGACAAGCTGGAGCGGCAGAGTGAGGCCCACCGCGCTGCCCGAGCCATGAAGGCCCTCCCCGCAGACGAGCGGGAGGTCTTGCTCTTGGCCATGCTCGACGGCCACTCCCACAGCGAGATCGCGAAGCATCTCGACATGCCCCTGGGTACGGTGAAGACACGCGCTCGTCGAGGTCTGATGCGCCTGCGCGAGCAGCTTTCTACCGAAGCCGCATCGTTGAAGCCGCGAACGGAGACGACGTCATGAGCGACGACCTTCGAGAAGCGCGACTGGCCGAGCTCCTTTGCGATCGTGCCCTGCTCGGGCTCGACGAGGCGGAGAGCGACGAGCTGGACGCTCTGCAGACGCTCCTCGACGTCGGGGACGACCCCTCGCTCGAGGCGGCGGCGGCCGCGGCTCACCTGGCGCTGGTTCAGCAGGACGGGCTCCAGACGATGCCCGACGGCCTCGCGGACCAGCTGACGGACCAGTTCCGCGCCAAAATGCTCGACACGCCGGGCGGCCCGGCCACGTGCCGCGTGTTGGCCCTGCCTATCTTGGAGTCGCCCCTGGCGAAGTCTCAAGAACCGGCCAACGCCCCCGCCAAACCGAGGTCTGTCCCGAGCGGTCGTCGAGCCGGTGAGCCTCGACGCTCCGCCGCGTGGCCGCTCGCGGTCGCGGCCTGTGTGGCCTTCCTCCTCGGCAGTTTCGCGGGCCTCAACAGCCCGCGTCCCCAGGCCAAGCGCCTAGAAGAGACCGGCGTGGCGGCCAACTTGAAGGTGCCGCGCCCCGATCTCGCCGCCGAGCGTCGCGCCATGCTGGCCGAAGCGAAGGACGTGGTGCGGATCGAATGGAAGGCCACCGACGACTCGGCGGCCACGGGGGCAGGCGGAGACGTCGTGTGGAGCCCCTCGCAGCAG
>JGI12210J13797_10106085_pt1 | contig 12080 bp, 9 predicted proteins | sample ElkSlonscriptome_3_FD_13797 | JGI IMG/M metagenome (IMG submission 13797) | reverse complement strand
GATCGACGCATGAGGCGAGCGACAACTGCTGTGGCCCACGGTCGTGGTTCGTACCTGCGCGACGGCGACTTGCCGCCTGGCTGATCCACCACGAGGCGATCCGCCACGGCTGAGGCGATCTGCCTCACCCCTGTCCGGACGCCAGCCGATTCAGAGGCGTATCAGCGATGGAGAGCGGCCGGCCTGAGCCTTGCAGCACCAAGGGATGTGCCGGCGCAATGGAGCGCCGGCGAACATCGAAAGGAAGTCTTCTTTGGCTCGCCGTTTCCGGGGGCGCCCTCGCCCCAACCGTCCACAGCATCGCGTCAACCACCGCATTCGAATCGCCAACATCCGCGTCGTCGCCCCCGACGGCGAAGACCTCGGCGTCATGTCGCCCGACCAAGGGCGCAGCATCGCTAGGGAGCGAGGCCTCGACCTCGTCGAAGTGGCCCCGCAGGCACGCCCTCCCGTGTGCCGAATCATGGATTACGGCAAGTTCAAGTACGAGCAGTCGAAGAAGAAGAACCAAAGCAAGCAGGCCACCATGAAGACCGTGCAGATGCGCCCCAAAACGGGCGAGCACGATCTCGACTTCAAGCTCAAGCGCGCTCGAAAATTCCTGCTCCGCGGCGACAAGGTCAAGCTGGTGATGCGCATGCGTGGCCGGGAGAAGGGCGTCGCCGAGCGTTGGCGTGAAATCCTCAAGGAGCGCTATCGCGAACGGCTGGCCGACATCGCCCGGGTGGTCAACTCGCCCTCCCGCGCCGGCCACGTCATCAGCATGCTCATCGAGCCGGACCCGAACGCAGAGGTGCCGGCCGAGTAGCCGCGTCCACATCTCTACGTTCAAACGCGAAGGGGAGCCGCCACGACTGGGGGCTCCCCTTCATCGTTTGTCAGTCGGCCTCAACCATCGGTCGAGCTCAGCTCAGGCCAAGCTCAGACCAGGCCGGGGAGGCCACCCGAGCCGCTGTCGAGGTTCCCGAAGGTCTCGTCTTCGAGCCCCATGTACTGGAGCGTGGAGACGAGGAGCCGGTTGATGTCGACGTCATCGACGTCGAGGTTACGGCCCATGCGGAAGTGGCCCGCGGCGCCGCCGGCGAGCACGATGGGCACCGGATGGTGGGTGTGGCTGTTGCCCTTACCCAACTCGTTGCCCCACACGATGAGGGTATTGTCGAGCATGGTGCCGTTGCCCTCCGGCACTTCGTCGAGCTTGCCCAAGAGGTAGCGCAGCTGCCCGGCAAAGAAGTTGTTGATCTGGATCAGCTTGTTCCGCGCCCCGTTGTTGCTGTCGGGCTCATGCGACAGCTCGTGGTGCTTGTCGGTGAATCCGAGGAACGGGAAGATCTGATTGCTGGTCGCACGCGACCACATCAACGTGCTCACCCGCGTGAGGTCGCAGGCCATGGCCATGACGAGCTGGTCGATCATGAGCTCGCTCACCACTTGGTAGTTGTCGTCGGCGTCGTGGTCGATGGTCCCGTCGATCGTGGGGGCGGTGCAGTTGCTTCCGAAGCCATTCTGCAGGCGCTTCTCGATGGCGCGCACCCCCGTGAGATGGGCGTCGAGCTTGATCTGGTCGTCGCGGCCGGACTTGTCGTGGATGCGTGACAGCTGCCCCGACACGGCGTCGATCACGCTGAGGCGCTCGGCCCGCAGTCGCTCGAGCGAGCTCGCGTCCTGGTCGAGGTCCTTGAACAGGCGGTCGAAGAGGGCGTAGGGGTTGTCCTCGGGGACGATGGGCTGATTGCTGTCGCGATAGGACATGCGCGAGCGCACATTGGCCCCGCCGTTCTGCACCCCGAGCTCGAGAGCAGCGAAGGGCGTCTCCGGACCGATCACGTCGGCGATGCGCTGGTCGACCGTCTGGTGGCTGCCGTAGCCGCTGCTGGTGTTGCCTCCGCCGCCCATGCCCCCATCGAGGAGACGCGAGCCAGCCATGAACTTGTGGGGCCCCTGGGCGTGGCGACTCCCCGGCCCTCCGTTGGGGTGACGAAGGCCATCGATGACGGTGATGTACTCCTTCATGTCGCTCAGCGGTGCGAGGATCTCGCCGAACGTGAAGTCGGTCTCCCCGCCCGAAGGCTTCCACTCGCCGGGAATGGTCCCGTTGGGGCTGAAGACGTAGATGACGCGGCGAATGCCGGCGTCTTGCGCGTGCGACTCGGGCACCGGAATGAGGGGAAGTGTGGCCGCGCCGACCCCGAGGGCCCCGAGGAAACGCCGTCGGTTGAGGGACAGACGGGCACGGGCGTGACGGAAAGAGCGATGCTTGGTCATCATGGTCTCCGTGGTCATTCTCACTGGCCGGCGTAGCGCGTGCGGAAGGCATCGCTCTGGGCGATGGCCACGATGAGCTCGCGGAGGTCGTGGGTTTCGTCGAATGAGGAATAAAGCCCCTCGAGCACCGGGGCGTCGGCTTCGCCCTCCATGCGACCGAGGGCGAACCTGAACCATTGGTTTGCGACGCAATGGCGGGAGTGGCTGCTGTCTACGAGCTTAGCCGACAGCTCGATGGCACCGTCGAACGTGCCCGACGCATCGTCGGCGCCAACGATCTCACCGAGGTCGTCGACGGGCAGGTCCCCTTCCGTCTCGCGGTACTGGCCAACGGCGTCGTAGGCTTCGAAGCCGAAGCCGATCCCGTCGATGAGCGAGTGGCACCCTGCGCAGCTGGGGTCTTCGGTGTGTTGGGCGAAGCGCTCCCGGGTCGTCGCGTCGGGGTCGGGGTCGGGAGGGGTGTCGTCGACGTCGGAAGGGGGATCGGGAAGGGTCTGGCAGAGGAAATCCTCCCGGACGATCACCCCGCGGTGAATCGGAGACGACTGGTCCCCGTGGGCCGCCTTGGCGAGGAAGGCGGGTTGCGTGAGCAAGCCCGCCCGTCGTTCGCGATCGAGCACGGCCGGCGTCTCTCCCGTCACCGGCTCGATGCCGTAGAACGCCGCGAGCCTTCCGGTGGCGAAGGTGTACGGCGTGGTGAAGAGCGACTCGAGCTTGCCGTCCCCTTCCCGCACGACGTAGTCGGTCACCGCAGCGACGTCCGCCACCATGGCTTGGAGAAGCTCTGCGTCGAAATCGGGGTAGCGCTCGGGGTCCTTGGCAAGCTCTCGTAGCTCGTCGATGTGGAGCCACTGCAGGTGGAACTGCTGCACGGCGACCCGCGCCTCGTCTGCTGCGAGCATGCGCAGGACCTGCTCACGGATGCCCTCGGGCGTCTCGAGGTCGCCCGCCGCGGCCGCTTCGAAGAGGGCGCGGTCTGGCATCGTGCGCCAGAGGAAATACGACAGTCGGGAGGCGATTTCGTAGCTATCGAGGGGGACGCGTCCGTCCTCTGCGACATCGGCGCCCGGCGACTCTACGTGGTAGACGAAGTACGGCGATTGAAGGGCCGCCTGAATGACGAGGCGGATGCCGTCTTCGAAGGACTGCTCGAGCCCCAACTCGAAGACCTGCTTCCACTCCGTACGGATGTCCTCGTCGAGAGGGCGGCGCAGCGCGCGCGGGCCGAAGTCGTCGATGAAGGCCTCGCCGCAGCTCTGCTCCCCGATGTCGGTCGGGTCACAGGGGACGAGCGAGCCGAGGTCCGACAGCGCCGCTTGCGCCACGGTCTCGGCGGCCGCCATGTACTGCTCGACGTTGAGCTCGGTGACCGGGGCCACCGTGTTGCTCTTGAAGGGGCCCACCCGCTCGTCGGCGGCGAGGATCGCGTGGCCGTCGACCTCGACGCCGAGGAGGTCGTGGACGGAACGCTCGTACTGAAGAGCCGTCAGCCGGCGCAAAGGCGTGACGCCATCGAGCGCCTCCGCATTCTGCGTGCCGCCGTTGGGACCGTTGGTTTCGTCGTCGCCCCCACCGATCACACCGGTGCAGGCCGCGAGCCCGAACCCCAAGATCAGGGGAGCTGCGTGAAGTGTCTTGGATCGTCGTCTAGCCATCTGAGTGCCCGGAGAGTCCGTTCTACCCCGACCCTCGTGCAAGGCATAGGCCGTACAGTCCCTCTGCAGCTCTTGCCTCAGCACTAGACACAGCGGGTGGGTGGGTGCGACCCGAGGCGGCGCGCGTGGCGTCTGAGCGGGCGCACGGATGAAGCGTCGCCGCACCAGGTGGGGCACCGATCCACCACCGCGACACCGCGTGACTCAGTCGGTCGGCTTCTGAGTGAGATCCATGTGGCAGATGGGGCACTCGCCGTCGCCCTCGTCGGGCCGCGAATAGTGCACCTTGCCCATGTCGCAGAAGTAGTGGCCGGCCGGGATCTCCGACTTGGCGACGGGCGGATCGTGCTTGGTACCGCCCTTCAAATCGGGCCCCTCGCGCATCTCACGCGCAGCCTTTTCTGCCGGGGTCTCTTTGGGCTCGTCCTTGCAGCCAGCGGCGGCGAGTCCGAGCACCACGACGAGCGCGATGGCCTTCATGGGTCCCGGTGTAGCCCAAAATCGGCCTGAGCGCCCAGCGCAGATCGGCTTCGCATCGGGCGCGGTGAACGAAGCGCCTCGCTCGCCCCGAGGCGGGCTTCTCAGCGGGACGAGACGTCGGGCCAGCCGTAGCGAATCACCGTCGCCTCCGGTCCGACCTCGATCCGTCGAATCGTCTTGGAAATCACCCCTCGGCTCGGCCTCATGAGCGCCACGGTGTGACCACCACAGTTCAGCTCGAAGGTCCCCGGTGCGGGGCCCGCTTCCTCGCCGTCGATGTACACCCGGTAGCCAGGCGCGGCAGAGCGTACCTCGACCGCAGCGCAAGCGACGGGGGCGGCCGTCTCGGCGGGAGCCGGCGCCGTCATGACCACCGGCGGCGGCATGACATCCGAGAAAGAAGCCTGCGCGAGCGAAACCGGCTGACCGGCGCGCTCGTGCCAGCCCCAGCCGAGGGCCGCGATGGCCGCCGCGGCCACGAGCCCGGCGAGCCCGTAGCGTAGCCCCCTACCAGCCCGAGGCTTCGACGGGGGCGGGGGGCGCCGCGACACGATGACGGCGGCGGAGGAGATCCGAGCCTCGCTGCTCGGCTCGTCGGCAACGTCGAAAGGAGCCGGGGCCACATCGGCGTCGGTGGGGAGCACGATCCACGGTGAAGAGGGGATGCCGGTCTGCTCCGGTCGCAGCGACGCTGGCGCCGACACCATGGGTGGTTTCGACACCCGGGCCGGCGGCGAGACCGGGGACCAGCGCGGCAGCTCCGCCTTCGAGACTGGCAGCGGCGGCGGCACCGACGCTTCCGGCGGGAGCGGCGGGGGCTGCGAGACCGCCGGCGGTAAGGGGGGCGGCATGGAGACGCCGGGCGGTGCGCAGCTCGGCGCGGAGATCAAGGCGGCGGAGAAGGGCAGCTCCACCGTCGCGTCGTAGTCAGCGGAGAGCTCGACCTCGGACGGTGTCACCAGTGCAGCGGCGTCGAGGCGCGCGGTCGGCGGCGGCTCGGTGTCCTCGGCCATGGTTCGAGGGTCGAACCATCCCTCCTCGGGCGGCAGCGATTCGCTGCGAACCACGAACTTGCCCTTGGGCACCGAGCCGAGGCCCAAGGCCGTGGCACTGCGCGGTCGGAGGGGGGGCGGAGGCGCCTTGCGTGATCGACCCTTCATCAAGCCGGAAGAACGGCTCGCGGCGCCCAGACTTGAGAGGCCGAAGCCCAGGGGTCAGCCAGTGAGGAAGAAGCTCAGAGGCCCAACCATGCGGCCACGATGGTGGCGAGGACGTCGGCGGTTCCGGAGTGGATGGTGCCCCCCAACGCGTCGGTCAGCTCGGCCGTGAGCGCGTCGCCCTCGTAAGCGAGGCCTCCCCGCAGCCGTGTCGCATCGAGGGCGTTGTCGACCGCAGCGTCGGCCAGAGTCCACTTGGCCAGGGCCGCGGGAAGCTGGGCTCGCTCCCCCCGGTCGAGCGCCCAGGCGGCCCGGTAGGTCAACAGGCGTGCGCTCTCGAGTCGTTGATGCATGCGGGCGATGCGGTGGCTCACCGCCTGGTGAGAGGCGATGGGCTTGCCCCCGACCTTGCGCCGGCGAGCGAAGTCGATGGCCGCCTCGAGCTGGGTCTGCATCGCTCCCAGCCGAAAGGCCAGCACCAGCGCCCGCTCGAAGGCCATCGACAGCTGGAAGACGGCCATGCCCCCGCCCGCCTTGCCGAGCCGCCCCGTCTCGGGATCCACCGGGACGGCATCGAACGCGACGGGGGCTAGCCTCGCCTCCCGTAGCCCTGGCACCGGATAGGGCTCGCCCGCCGTGACCCCGTCCCCTCGCTCGAGGAGAGCACACGTGATTCCCCGCTGCGACGGGCGTCGCCCCACGAAGAGGAACAGGCTCGCGCGGTCGGCCCAGGTGACGTAGCGCTTGTGCCCCGATGCGCTCCAGACGCCATCCCCATCGGCGAGCTCCGCCGCAACCTGGGCCATGTCGCTGCCCGCATCGGGCTCGGTAGCCGCCACCGTCCCAATGCAGGCGCCACTGGCGAGCGGGGGCAGCCACCGCTGCTGCTGGGACGCGGTACCGATTCGGACCAGGGGCATAACGAGGCCGAACAGATGGGCCCCCGCGGCCAGGAGCACACCGCCGTCGGCCCCGCCTCGCCCCAACCCCTCGAAGGCACGCGCCGTCGTGACGAGGCTCTCTCCGCCCCCCCCGAACGCTTCGGGGACCGGCAGCCCCAGCACGCCCGCTTCGGCCAGCGCCGCCATTCCCGCTGGCCCCGCTGGCAGATCTCGCCCGCAGGCCACCATCGCGTCGTAGCGACGCCGTTGCGCCTCGTCGAAGCCGAAATCCACCCCGTGGGTGTTAAGCGGACTCACTGCAGTTGTCGACCGCGTCGCGCTTGGGCCACAATCGCGTTCTCATGAAGAAGCTCCCCCTGCTGCTGTTGCCCCTGGGCCTCCTCTCCGGCTGTTCCCTCGACATGAAGAAGGTCGAGGAGAACGTCTCCGACATGATCGAAGAACAGACCGAAGCCAAGGTCGACGAGGTCGAGTGTCCGAAAGAACGAAAGATCAAAGAAGGCGACGAGTTCGACTGTGAGATCGAGTTCAAAGGTGGCGGCGACGGCAAGGTCACGGTCACGCAGCAGGACGGCGGCAAGTACAAGATGGAGCTCGAGCCGATCGTCGTGCTCAAGAAGGTGACCAAGAAGCTCGAGAAGAACCTCGAGAAGAAGGGCATCAGCAGCGTCGAGTGCAAGGGAGACGAGGTTCGGCACGTCGAGGAGGGCGACAAGCTCGTCTGCCACGCCGACGCCGGCGGCGAGAAGAAGACGATCACCATCGAGTTCCTCGACGAGGACGGCGACGAGGTGAACATCAAGATCGAGTGACGGGGCGCGTCAGAACTGGAAGCGGGTGCGCATCCACGCCAGGGAGCCGCCCGCCTCCGCGCTCGCGAACTTGCCGTAGGGCTTGCCCAGGTAAACGAGGGCGCCGGCTCCGAGGTCGAAGCCATTGCCGAAGTTGTAATTCACCTCGGGATAGATGACGGCGCCGAATCCCTCCTCGGTGAAGAAGGAGTGGTTCTCTTCGACCCGTTGCTGCTGCCCCTCGTCCCAGTACGTCTCCACCACCCCGGAAACGTCGAAGATGGTGAAGATGCGGGTGAGGAGCTTGTCGTTGAGGAACGATAGATCCCAGCCCATGACGATGTAGTCCCCGATGCGCGGGCGGAGAATCTCACGCACGCACGGATCACCATTGCGTGGCAGCGCGCAACGAACGGCGGTCTCGAGGCCGCTGGTATCGACCGTTCCACGTCGCGAGACGTAGCCCTCGGTGATCCAATCGCCCGCGCCGTACTCGTCGGCGAGCCCGTGGACCCATTGCAGGTTGAGGTAGAGATATCGGTTGAACGTGTAGTCGAGGCCCACCGTCCACTTGGCGAAGGGCGTGTCGGGCACCACCACCGCTTCGGGCCCACCGGGCACGCCATCATCGTCGTAGTCGTATTCTCCACGCGGTTGTGTGATGAGACCGAGGTCGAGGGTGGAGTTCAAGAGCCGGAGCCGGTGCTCGCGCGGGACGATGAGGGCCGCCTCGATGCGATAGCCAATGGCGTTGAACGCCTCGCTCAAATCGGCGAGCCAGGGGATCTCACCCGCCATGTTGAACCCGTACACGTGCATGCGTGGGTACTTGAGCGTGGTCGTCGTCTCCAGCACGCCATTGATGCAGTCGGTGGGATCGTCGGGATTGCAGCCCGCGCGTGAGGTATTCTGGTCGGTGACCGTACGCCGCGGCTGAGGGAAGTCTGTAAAGCCGTTGTAGTAGCTGACGGAGACGTCCTGCCCGAGGATGTTGCCGGCGATGCGGTAGGCGAACTGTACGTTCTCGATGTCACGCTCGGGCGTGCGCACGTTCACGTTGCTGACGACCGTAGGGTAGTCCACGACCTCGGCCTGGGACGCGTACTGCTCGGAAATGATGCGTCGACGCAGGAAGTCGTCGAAGACCGGCACGCGATCGACGAGTGCGAGCCCGAGCCGCGCGCTCCGCGGCAGCAACGCGGGCTGAAAGACCGGCACCAGCAGCCCGGTGACCGACCACTGATCCGTGATGTAGTAGTCGGCCTTGACCATGAACTGGCCCCGCTGATCGCCGAAGAGGAGGACGTCTTCCACGTCGTCGGGGTTGACGTTGTTGGTGGGGTTGAACTGGTCCGCCACTCCCCACATCGTCTGCTGGTGACCAACGGTGAAGTCGAGGCCGTCGAGGCCGAGGCCGGAGAACTTCACGTAGAGGTTGTGCACGTCGAAGCGATAGGGGTCGGTCTTCTCACGCCGCGACAGGTCGTTGATCCCTTCCACGTCCTGAATGAAGCCGTAGAGTACGAAGTCGATCTCGGCCCGGGCCGAGACCATCCCGTAGTTGCTCTTGAAGCGCAGGCCGAAGAGGTTCTCGTTCCGCGCGATACCCTGTTTCCAAGGACGCCGGTCGTACCATTCGCCGACGGACTTGTCCTGGAGGCGGAAGCGGAGATCCGCCTGGATCTTGCCGCCCCACTGCATTTCGAGACCCGGCACCATGTCGGCGAGCTTGTCGAGGCTGAAGTCGCCGCCTTCCTTGGCCTCGTCGATCAGCTCGTCGAAGTCGTCGTCGTCGTCGTCACCGAACTCTGCGAACCCGTCGTCGAAGTCGTCGAAGTCGTCACCGCCGTCCGGGTCCGTGGCGGCCGACGCGGGCTCGACCTCAGGCCCCTCTCCGTCAGCGGCGCCGTCCGGGGACGGTAGCGCTGCCGCGTCGGCGGCGGGTGCCGGCTCATCGCCGTACGCGTCCTCGTCGGCGGGTTGGGCGGCGGCGGGCGTCGCGAGGGTAGAGAGCGTCGCGATCCCCAACGCGACGAGCCGGCCAGACCATGCCAAGCGCATCGGACATGCCTACTACGCCCGGCTCCGGGAGTGATACCTTTCGGCGAAAGATGAGCGACGCCTACGCGGACCAAGATCGCGGCAGCACCTCCCAATACGATCGCTACCTTCGGGACATGGACGCCTCGATGCGCCAGAAGGTGGCCCTGACCGCCGCGCATCTCTTGGCCGAGGGTCGGGTCGCCGACATGGGCATGGGCTCCGGCGCCGGCAGCCATGCGCTCGCTGCCCTCTATCCGAAGCTCGAGGTCGTGGGGGTGGACGTCGACCCGCGAATGGTCGAGCGGGCAACCGACACCCACCGCCTCCCCAACCTCCGGTTCATCGAGGGGGACATCGCCGCCCCCTGCTTCCCCGACGGTTCGGTGGAGGCCATCATCAACTCTTCGGTGCTGCACCACGTCACCTCGTACGGGGGCTACGACCGAAGCGCCGCGCGTGGCGCCCTCGCGGTGCAGGCTCGCGCCCTCGCCGAAGGCGGGGTGATCATCGTGCGCGACTTCGTCGATCCGGGCCCCGGCGAGGTGTGGCTCGACCTCCCCGACGAAGACGGCGATCCCGAGGCCGAGCACCCCGAGCGCGCGTCGAGCGCCGCGCTCTTCCTCCGCTTCGCACGAGAATTCCGGGCGCTAGACCCGCCGGAGGCGCGCGGGTTCGATCTCGAAGTGCTCACGCCACCACGCCCCGGGTGGCGCCGCTTCCGCTGCGCGCGAACCCATGCCGTCGAGTTCGTCCTCCGCAAGGACTACCGGCGCAGCTGGGATGTGGAAGCCAACGAGGAGTACGCCTACGCCACCCAGGCCGAGATGGAGGACTGGTGCACGGGACTCGGGCTGAGGGTCTTGGCCTCCACCCCCATCCGCAACCCTTGGATCGTGGCCCACCGATTCGAGGGACAGTTCGCGATGTCGACCCTCGAGGGGTCGCCACTCGACTGGCCCGCCACCAACTACGTCGTCGTCGGTCAGCGCGTCGCGGCAGGACAAGGGGTTCGCATCGAGCGCGGCGACGACGTGGACCCCAGCGGCTACCTCACCCGGGCCTGCTACCGACGCGACGACGGCCGGCGCTTCGACCTGGTGCGCCGGCCGGGTCTCGCCGTCGACGTGGTCCCCTGGTTCGAGCAAGCGGGACGCGTGCAGGTCATGGCCCGCCGAAGCTACCCGCGCCCCGTGCTCGCCCTGTCCCCACGCGGCGCCGTCGACGGTGCACGGGCCCCTACCTACGTGAGCGAGCCGCTCGTGGCCGTGCGCCGCGACGCGCCGGTCGGGCAGGCGGTGGAAGAGCTCTTCGAAGCCTTCGACGAGCTCGACGCGAGCGACATTCGCCGATTCGAGGTCGGCGGCCGCTACTTCCCGTCTCCGGGCGGGCTTCAAGAAGAGGTACGGTCGGTCCTGGTCGAGGTGCCGCCGCGAGCGGTACGCCACCCGCTCCCTCGTGCCACCGGCTTCTCCACCTCGGGGGTGCTGCGGTCCATCGATGGCCAGCAACTGCTTCGGGCGGCGCAGGTGGGCGGGCTCCCCGACGCGCGGCTCGAGCTCAACACCTACGATCTCCTGCTGCGCCGGGGCCAGAAGCCCGGGGACTGGATCGGCGAGGCGGTCGAGCGCGACCGAATCGAGGCCCCGCCCCGAGCCCCCATCGGGTGGGCCGAGCTCCGGGCGCGGCCTCCGCGGCGGCGCTTCCTTCCCGACCGCGACGGCTCGGCCGACTTCCTCCGTCTAGGGGCCGCACGCTTCGTCGAACGCGACGCCGAGGGCCGGGCCGTGGCCGAGGAGATCCGCGAGTGGGTGGAGCCAGCCCCCCTCGGCCTCGCCACCATCGCGACGGCGCTGCTCACGGGCGACGAGGACGAAGTGTACCTCGGTCTCGACGACGACGACCTCCCTGCGGCCCAGTGCTTCGACGGGCACAGCCAGCTTCTCGTCGCACCCGCGTGGCGCCTTCCGCGCGATGTCGAAGGGCAGCGCGCGGTCGGCGCCTTTCTCTCCGAGCGCCTCGCCGCCCACTACGGGCTGGAGGTGATCGATCGCTGGGCCCTCGGCGGCCGCTACCATCCCTCGGCCGGCGTGACGCCCGAGGTCGTGCACCCCTTCGCGGTGGCGGTCCGGCCCAACGGAGAAGGGGAGCCCCTCCATTGGGTAGCGCTCCGTAAGCTCGTGGCCGAGCGGGCCGAGCTCCGCGACGGCCATCTTCGGGTGGTGGCCTTGCGCGCCGCGCACGCGCTGGGACTGATCTAGCGGACGGTGACCACGGGGCAGGGGGCGTGGCGCAGCACCCGCTCGGCGGTGGAGCCCATGAGGACACGCCCCGCGCCAGTGCGGCCGTGAGTACCGATGACGATGACGTCATAGGCCCCATCCTTGGCCCGCTTGATGATCGCCTGCGAGGCGATGCCGAGCTCGACCACCGAGTTGACGGCGTCCCGGTCCGCCTCGTCGGGCAGGGCCTCCTCGATGAACCCTGCCTGGGCCTGCTGGGCCGCATCGATGACGACGGCGTCGACGTCGGCCGGGATGTCGTCTCCCTTGCCGATCCAGCGCTCGAAGGGGAGGTAGGCCGCCGGTCGCCGCGCTACGTGGAGAACGTCGACTGTCGCCTCTTCGTCGGAAAAACCCGCGAGATCGATGGCGTGCTGGAGGGCACGGGCCGAGGCGGGCGATAGGTCGACGGGTACGAGAATCTTGCCGAGCTTCATGGATCCTTCCTCCGAGATGGGCTCGAGGCGATGAGGGGTAGCGCCGGCGACGGCGGGGGCGAGGTTCTCTT
>JGI12210J13797_11032094_pt1 | contig 12083 bp, 12 predicted proteins | sample ElkSlonscriptome_3_FD_13797 | JGI IMG/M metagenome (IMG submission 13797) | reverse complement strand
GGGTTTGTCGATTGGAAAACCTTCGGCCGAAAATTCGGATCAAAACACTTCGGGCAAGATAACCATGCCGGAGCGGATTTCAATCATCATTCCGGTGTTTCGTGAAGCCGGAATGATCCATCAGGCCTTGAGTGATCTGGGCCGGCCCGCCGGAGCGGAAATCATCGTGGCGGACGGCGATTCCCGAGGGAAAACCCTTCGTGGGATTCACCGGAGCGATATCATCCGGGTGGTGTCCCGAAAGGGGCGGGGCATTCAGATGAACGCCGGGGCCCGGCAAGCCACCGGAGAGATTCTGCTTTTTCTTCATGCCGACACCCGCCTGCCGCCGGAAGGGCTGAACCGTGTTCGGACGGCGCTGGCCGATTCGGCAGTGGTCGGCGGGGCCTTTGATCTCGGGATCGATTCGAAGCGGCCGGTATTTCGGATTCTGGAGTGGACCGCATCCTGCCGATCCCGGTTGACCCGGGTTCCCTACGGAGACCAGGCCATCTTTATTCGGAAGCATTTTTTTCAGGAGATCGGCGGGTTCCGGGAAATCCCGATCATGGAGGATGTGGACCTGATGCGGCGGATCAAACGCACCGGGCAGCCGATTGTTTTTCTGGATGCCCGGGTTTGCACCTCGGCCCGGCGGTGGGAAAATGAAGGCATCATCCGGGGCACTGTGAGAAACTGGTTTCTCGTCCTGTTGTTTCTGGCGGGTGCGGCGCCGGACCGGCTGGCGCGGTATTACCGGTGAGGGGCTCCGAAGGTCACTGATTGAACATCATATAGAACCCCAGGGCCTTGTCATAGACATTCTGGGGGTCGATGGTGTAAAATTCCGCCCCCACATTGGCCCCGGAAACGGTGCGAATGACCACCTCCTTTCGAATTTCGGTGCGCTGTTTGTCGTCCAGCCGAAACTCCACTATCATTCGCGTGCCGATGTCGAAATCCATTCGGGTCCAGGGGGTGAAGTTGATACCGGTTTTTGAAATGTCCTTGATGGTGACGGGGCCCTTTACCTTGCCGTTTTTCAGGATGTACATGCCGGTCAGGTTCACCTGTTTCCGGTAGTGCTTTCTTCGTTCCAGAAGGGCGATGAAGCGATGGCCGCAGGAGCACCGAATCCGGGCGCGCACCGCTTTTTCAAGGTGCTGATACCGCCGCACATCAGCGGTTTTGGCGGTTTTGCACTGAGGGCAGGTGAATATGGCAATACCTTCTTCGTTGGCGAATACCTTGATTTCTTCCATAAGAAACGGCGACTTTCATGCAGTTGGCGGAATATCGAGCTTTCCGGTTGAGAGAAAAAATGATTATTTATCATTATATTCATTTTGAATATAAAAGCAAATTCGAATTGTCGAATCAAGAAGAATGTGGTCCCTGATCCCCGTTTCGATTGATAACTATCTCTCTCTTGACCGAGCGGATAAGATCCGATAAACTTACCTATTTTGAACCCTCCGGCATATTTTGCTGATCCAGTTTACAAAATCCAAAAGCAAAACGACCCGGATTCGCCCGGCGGGGCGGTCGGATACCGATGACCATCGGTTCGGAAGGGGCGAAGCGGATGACCCGCAGGATTTCAGAGAAAGGATGTACTATGAGTGATTCTGTTACATTGAAGTGGGGAGACAAGACATTTGAACTGCCGGTGATCGAGGGAACGGAAGGCGAAAAGGCGATCGATATTTCCAGACTTCGACAGACCACCGGGCTGGTCACCATGGATCCCGGGTTCGCCAATACCGGAAGCTGCCAAAGCGCCATCACCTTCATGGACGGGGAAAAGGGAATACTGCGCTACCGGGGTTATCCCATCGAGCAGCTGGCCGAGCATTCCACTTTCCGTGAAGTGGCCTATCTGTTGATCCATGGTGAATTGCCGAGTCCCAAAGAGATCACCCGCTTTTCTGTGCTCCTCAACGATCACTCCCTGGTGCACGAAGACATGCGCACCTTTTTTGAGAGTTTTCCTCGCCAGTCCCACCCCATGGGGATTCTCTCCTCCATGGTCAACGCCCTCAAGAGCTTCTATCCTTATCTCGAGGGGGCGGAAGAGGAGATCGAGAGCACGGTGACCCGGCTCATCTCCAAGGTACGCACCCTGGCGGCCATGTCCTACAAGATCTCCCGGGGGCACCTGGTGGTCTACCCCCGGCCGGATCTTTCCTACTGCGAGAATTTTTTGAACATGATGTTCGACTCCCCGGTGCGGCCTTATGAAATCGACCCGGATATCGTTCAGGCCTTGAGCGTGTTTCTGATTCTGCATGCGGACCATGAGCAGAACTGTTCCACCTCTGCGGTTCGGGTGGTGGGCAGCGGGCGGGTCAACCTGTATGCGGCCATTTCCGCCGGTATTGCGGCGCTCTGGGGGCCGCTTCACGGCGGTGCGAACCAGAAAGTGATTGAAATGCTGACCGACATCGCCGACGGAAGGATGACGGTCAAGGAGGCGGTCGACCGCGCCAAAGACAAGGACGATCCCTTTCGGTTGATGGGATTCGGTCACCGGGTTTACAAAACCTATGATCCCAGGACCCGGCTCATGAAAAAGATGTACGATAAGCTTCTGGCCAAGCTTCGAATCAACGACCCGCTTCTGAACATCGCCGCGGAGTTGGAGGGGATCGCACTCAAAGATCCTTACTTCATCGATCACCATCTTTACCCCAATGTGGACTTTTACAGCGGCATGGTCCTGCGGACCATCGGCATTCCCACCAGCATGTTTACGGTCATGTTCGCCATCGGCCGGCTTCCGGGGTGGATCTCTCAATGGAAGGAGAGTATGGATGATCCCAACTGGCGGATCAGCCGACCCCGGCAGGTTTATACCGGTTCGATCCAGCGGGACTATGTGCCCATGGAAGAACGGGGGGGCGAACGCAAAACCATTCCGTTGCGGCAGTCCGCCTAACCGATTATTCATCGAGGATACCTGAATGACTGAAAAGCCTTTTTCCACCGCCGCGCCGGACAGCATCACCACCGAGATGCTGGACCCCATCGATTACCAGTATCAGGGCCGGCGGGACATCGACATCGACATCCGGCAGCCGGAATTCACATCGGTATGCCCCATGACGGGGTTGCCGGATTTCGGATGCATTACGATCGCATATCGTCCCGATCGGAAGATCATCGAGCTGAAATCCTTGAAATATTATTTTCTTCAGTATCGAAACATCGGAATTTTTTATGAACATGTGGTCAACCGAATTCTGGACGACCTGGTTCAGGTTGTCTCTCCTCAGCGGATGGAGGTAGTCGGGGATTTCACCGCCCGAGGCGGCATCACCACCCGGGTGAAAGCGGTTTACGAGGGTGTCCAATGAATCCAATATCCCTGCACCGGGGGCGCTTTGAAGTCGGGGCAATCCTGTTTGTGCTGCCGGTGTTGATGCTTGTCTGGTCCGGCTGTTCATCGGTTTCGGCGGTGAAACAGCAGACCCGAAAAGTCGCCGAGGTGATCACCTTCTCCGGCGGCGGGTATGAAAAATCCGTCGGGATCATGCCGCTGGAGAATGATTCCTTCATCCGAAGGCCCGACTTCGACAATCTTTTCAAAACCCGTTTTTTTGAGCGGTTGGAAAGAATCTGTCCGGATGTCAGCTGGCTAAAACCCGATGATCCGGATACCCCCAACCCGCTGGACCGGGTCCCCCGACTGGCCTCCGGCGGCATCGACAACCTGGCCCTGGCCCGGCAGGGCAAGGCCCTGGGGCTTCATGCCATTCTGCTGGCGGGGCTGATCAATGTGGATGCGGAACAGAAGGAAAAAGGGATTCTGCTGTTCAGGGACACCCATTATTTCGGCCGGGTGCAGTTGAACATCGCCCTTTACAGCACCGAAACCGGCGCAAAGCTGCTGGATGAGATCGTGACCCTGCAAACGGAGGTGGACGGCGCCGAGTACGAGGCCATCGCCGCCAAAGACAGCGCCGGTGTCTACGAACTGACCGAAGCCCTGGAGGAGATCGCCGACATCGGCGGCGACCTGGCCTGTGAAACCGTTCGGGAAACATCCTGGCAGGCCTATGTGGTGGATGTGGATGGAGAGCGCATCTCTTTTGCACCGGGCCGGGAGGCCGGGGTGCGGACCGGGGACACCTTTGAGGTCTTCGACAGCGGCGAGATGATCGAGAACCGATACGGCCAGCGGTTTCTCGTTCCCGGAAAAAAGACCGGTGAAATCCGCGTCACCTCGGTGTTCATCGGAAAGGCCGAGGCCGAGCCCCTCGGGGAGATCTACGTCAAGACCGGCTTTATTGTTCGGCCGAAATAATCAATCAGAAACCGAGCGGCCTTTCCGGTTCCAGGTAGTCGGTCACATATTCGCCCACGGCGGCTTCGAGGCTCATGGGCACATGGTCGCCCCCGGCTTTTCGAAGTTTGGCCATTTCGGCGCGGGTAAAATACTGGTATTTGGCCCGAAGCCCTTCGGGCATGGGAATGTATTCGATATCCCCCGGTTTTCCCACCGCCTGAAACAAGGCGGCGGCCACCTCGTTCCAGGTGCGGGCCTCGCCGGCCCCGATGTTGAAAATGCCGTTGACCTCCGGATGATCCAGAAAAAACAGGGTCATCTCCACCGCGTCTTTGACGTAGATGAAATCCCGGCGCTGTTCTCCGTGGCCGTAATCCTCCCGGTGGGATTGAAAGAGCCGGATTTCCCCCTGGTCGCGCACGCCGGGATAGGCCTTGTTGATGAGGCTGCGCATGTCGCCCTTGTGGTCCTCATTCGGCCCGTAGACATTGAAATACTTGAGCCCGACCATTCGTGACAACCACCCCTTCCGCCGAGCCAGAAGATCGAACAGGTGTTTGGAATAGCCGTACATGTTCAGGGGGCGAAGCCGGTGCAGCCGGGCTTCATCATCTTCGTATCCCTGATCTCCGTCTCCGTATGTGGCGGCGCTGGAGGCATAGATGAACCGGCATTCGGGATGGGCTTTGGCCCACTCGGCGATGCGGGCGGTGTAGCGGTAGTTGTTTTCCATCAGGTAATCGGCGTCGCGTTCGGTGGTGGAGGAGCAGGCCCCCAGGTGGAAAACGGCCTCGACGGCGTCGCCGAAATCGCCGGCCTCCAGCCGGTGGATAAAAACCGATCGGTCCAGGTAATCGGTGAACCGAAGGGGAACCAGGTTCTTCCATTTTTCCGATTCGCCGAGATGGTCCACCACCAGGATGTCGTCCCTACCCCGCTGATTCAACCGCCACAGAATCGCGCTTCCGATAAAGCCGGCGCCGCCGGTCACTACAATCATTTGAACACACCTGTTTTTGGTTTGGGATCGGCTGGATCGCCTCGCATGCGTGCATCACACGAAAGCCCCGCTTTATGTCATCTGTTTCGGATATAATAGACGTAAAGTCAAGGGGATAGTTCACAACAGAAGGCGGGGTTAGTATTTCTCCATCAGCCGGGCGACCGCCCCCTCCAGCCCGTCGATGGAAAGCTCGAACATGGGGAAGATGCGGCGGATCATGGAGATGGTCTGGGTGTAGTGCCACATCCGTTCGGGGACCGGATTCAGCCAGACCGAATGAGGGAAGGTTTCGGACAGAAACCGAAGCTGCTCCAGGCTTGCCCGGCCGCTTCGCTCCTCGATGTGGATGGAGCCGTCGGCGGTCATCAGTTCGTAGGGGGCCATGCTGGCGTCGCCGACCATGATGAGCCGGGTTTCCGGATCGAGCCGGGCCATGTCGGAGACCTTCACCGGCTTTTTATACCGGGCCGGGTCTTCATGGATGTAGTCGTAGACGGTGTTGTGGAAAAAGAAGGTCTTGATCTCTTTGAACTGGGCCCGGGCGTAGTTGAACAGGGTCTGGATCATGGGGATGTACGGGTCCATGGACCAGCCGCCGTTGTCGATGGCCAGGATCACCTTGAGCCGGTCTTTGAGGCTTCGTTCAAAGATGATTTCGATCTCTCCGGCGTTTTTCATGGTCTGGTAGAGGGTCTCATCCAGATTGACCCGGTCTTTGGGCCCGGCCGGTACCATGTTGCGCAGCCGCTTCAACGCCTCACCCATCATGGAGGGGGTGAGAGGGCCTTCCAGGGAGTAGTCTTTATAGCGGCGGTCCATGGCCACTTTAACGGCCGATTTGTTTCGGGAGACCCCGCCCACCCGCATCCCGCCCGGATGGTAGCCGGAATGGCCCACCGGGGAGGTGCCGCCGGTGCCGATCCATTTGTTGCCGCCGTGATGGGCTTCGGTCTGCTCTTTCAGCCGCTCCTTGAAATACTCGATCAGCGCTTCGGGGGTGAGATCGGACAGCTCCGATTCATCCACATCCAGTGCATTGGCCAGGAGTTTGGGATCCTTGAGCCATTCTTCCAGCAGGGCCCGGGCCATTTCATCCACCTCGACCCCTTCGGCGTCGGGCAGCTCCGCTCCTTCGAAATGGTGGGCGAAGACCTGATCGAAAAGATCGAAGTAGCGTTCGCTCTTGACCAGAACGGATCGGGCGGTCACGTAAAAATCATCCAGAGAATGGACCAGCCCTTTGCCGAGGGCCTTGTGCAGGGTCAGAAAAGCGGTGGGGCTGACCGGCACCCCGGCGTTTTTGAGGGTATAAAAGAAATCGATAAACATGGCGGGGTCGGCTAAAAGAGTTTGCGCCGGTTGGTGAATTCGGTGGCCCGCTGGTAATCCCCGCTCTTTTTAAAGAGCACCCCCAGAAACGGCACTTCGCCTTTGAGGAGTTTCTTGGGCTTGAAGTCGGGGTCGGACCGAAGGGCGCGAATCCAGTTGATCAGCTCTCGGGTGGCGGGCTTTTTTTCCACCGCTTCCAGTTCCCGCAGCTTGTAAAAAGCGGCGATGGCGCTCTCCATCAGGTTTTCATCCAGGCCGGAAAAATGAACATCCACGATTTTGCGCATCATCTTCGGGTCGGGAAAGGCGATATGATGAAAATTGCACCGGCCCAGAAAGGGGTCGGAGAGGTCCTTTTTGGCGTTGGAGGTGATGATGATCACCGGCCGGTGCACCGTCTTGACCACCTTGTCGATTTCAATGATGTCGAACTCCATCTGATCCAGCACATCCAGCATGTCGTCCTGGAAATCGGTATCCGCCTTGTCGATTTCGTCGATGAGCAGCACCGATCGGGTGTCGGAGGTGAAGGCCTGTCCGATCTTGCCCATTTTGATGTATTCTTCGATGTTGCTGACGTTCCGCACCGAATCCCCGAACCGGCTGTCGTTGAGGCGGGTGAGGGTGTCGTACTGATAGAGGGCCTCCACCAGCTTCATGGAGGATTTGACATTCAGTACGATCAGCGGCATCCCCAGGCTTTCGGCGATGGCGTGGGCCAGCATGGTCTTGCCGGTGCCCGGCTCTCCCTTGAGGAGCAGCGGCATTTCCAGGGCCATGGAGATGTTGACGATGCCGGCCAGTTCCGGGTCCAGCACATAGCGGGTGGCGCCGGTGAATCTGCTTGGTGTATGATCCATAAATCGGTTTCCTTGTGAAGAGGCTCCTTTTAGGTGGGTAATCGGTTATTCGGACGGGTTTCGGACCCGATCGGATACGGCCCGGGTCAGTTCCAGGACCCTTTCAGCATGTTTTGGACTCAGGGACCCGGTGCCGCAGCTCGGAGAAATCAGGGATTGCGACAGCAGTGTGGCCCGGTCGATGCCGATCTTTCCCATGGCTTCGGCATGTTCTTCCCACATCGCCGACAGGGATTCGGGGGTTTCCCGTTCGATATCCGCCGTATCCCCGGTGGGGACGATGCCCCAGGCGATGATCCGGCCGGAGTCGAGGAATTTTTTGATGGTATCCGGGTAGAGAATGAACTTGTCGAAATAGGAAAAGGCGTCGAAGTTGACGATATCCACCGCCGTGTCCATGATCAGGTCCCACTCGGTATTGGCGCAGACATGGATGCCGGTCAGGCCGCCCGCCTCATGAACCGCGCCGATGACCTCCTCGAGGCATTCGGCGACCTCCCCTTTGGAGATGCTGATGAACTCGGAAGAACCGAATCCCGCCAGGGCCGGTTCGTCGAAAAAGAGGATGATCGGGCGACCGAACTTGGAAAGCTGTTGAACCTGCCACTTGGCCTTCACGGCCAGGAGCTTGACCGCGGCGTCTCGCAGCTGTTCGTCGTAGAAAATGGCCCGGCCGTTCTGGTCTTTGACCGCCGTGGCGAAGGTGATGGGGCCGGTGATCTGGGCTTTGAGCGCAGTCGGTTTCGGGTCCTGGTCGGCGACAAAATCCTTATAGACGAAAAATCCCTTGGCGGTATCCGGTTTGAGGGCGAATCGGGACTCGTTGATATCCTTTTCACCCTCGCTCACCGCCATGTACTCTTCATAAAAACCGAGCAGTTCGTCCGACATTATATCTTCGGTGGAATTGATAAAGGTGCGGTCTTCCTTGACGGTCAGGCTGGGCAGACCCGGCATAAACTGAAAGATCATTCCCTCTTCGGGATAAGCCGGCAGCTGCACCCAGAGCGGAATTTCAGGGGTATAGGTGAATACCATTCGGGCCGCCTCCTGATGGTCTCCCAACGGCAGGCTGCCGATGAGAACCGGAAGCCCGTCCGGCTGAAATTTGTTCTTCATGTCTTGCTCCTTATTCAGATGGAATGATGATGGTATCGAATCCAAATTCAAATTTTTCGAAGTTGATAAAAGAGCAAACTTAACACGGGACCGCCCCCGTGGCAAGGAGAGAATAAAATTGACACCCCGATCCCCCGGTGCTATGCTGGTGGGATACGAACAGCACTGATTGTGCTTCTCTTGGGATGTGTATGGCTGATATCATTTCGCTGGACCCGAAAATTCAGGATGCCAAAGACAAAAAAGCATCTGTTGAAAGGCGGCGCAAATTGGCCGCGGTGCGAAACGCACTTCAGGGGGCTCGACGCAGGTTTCGGTGTGAAAAATGCCACCACCAGCTCGACCCCGGTTATTTGATGGAGATCGAAGAGCGAAAAAATCTTCGGGTGCCTTATCTTTTCTGTGAGAGTTGCGCGGATGAATATGTGGAATACATCGAACGGCTGAAGGGCAAGGACGACCCGAACTGTTATTGGCGAAATGAAATATGGCTGGAGTTGTGGAAACGCTGGATCGATTATCAAGGAACCGTGGACCGGTACATCCGGTCGAAGGAATTTAAGCAGCTCGTCGAAGAGCTGAAGCAGCCTGAGCCTGAGGAATAGGAGGATACGGGAATGTTTGGAATCGGAATGCCGGAACTGATCATCATTCTGGTGATTATATTGATTATCTTCGGAGCCGGAAAGCTGCCGGAGATCGGGGCGGGGATGGGCAAAGCCATCAAAAATTTCAAATCGGCGACTTCTGAAAACGAAAAAGCCGAAAAAGAAAAGGAAAAACTCGAAGACAACGAAAAATCCTGAACTTCAACCGTTCCAACGCACCCCTCCTTCGGCTTTCATCTATTAAAGGCGGTTCCGCCGGAACCGCCTTTCCCGCGATTTTCTCCCCTTTCTCTCAACGGATCGGAAAACCAGCCTCTTCTGCCGGGCCTTCTCCAAGGGCCAACCCCTTGCCGCCAGTCAGTCCGTCTGAAAAAGTAAAGTGTAAAAGAAAAATGGTGTATATCCGAAGATATACACCATTTTGTTTGCAGTTTTACATTTGGTAGCTGTTAGAAGGGTATATCGTCGTCTTCGGGTCCTTCCTGGTCTTCGGAGCCCCCGCCGCTCGGGCCGCCGGGCCCCTGATAGCCGCTGCTCGGACCGGTGTTTCCGCTTTGGCCGGAGGGCGCGCTGCTGGAATCCTCATCCTCCTGGGGTCCGCCCTGCATGTAGTAATCGGGATACTCACTCGGAGGACCGCCGGAACCGGAAGAATCGTTTCTGGAGCCAAGCATTTGCATGGTCTGGGCCACAATTTCGGTCGTCCATCTCCTGTTCCCGTCTTTGTCTTCCCATTCTCTGGTTTGGATCTTCCCCTCGATATACACCTGACGTCCTTTGGTCAGATACTGACCGCAGATTTCCGCAAGTCGGCGAAAGGCCACAATACGATGCCATTCGGTACGCTCCCGTTTTTCCCCGGTGTTTTTATCCGTCCATTGCTCCGAAGTCGCGACACTGAAATTCGCCACGGCATTGCCGTCCGGCATGTAGCGCATTTCCGGATCTCTTCCCAAATTTCCGACGATAATCGCTTTGTTGATGCCTGCCATTTGATGAATCCCCCTGTTAATCTGAATCCTTTTTTTCGGTTTCCGGATCAGCCAAATTGTAGACCTAAAATTTTTCTGAAAATTTCGAGCGGATTTACCTCTTTGAAATCTTCCTTTGAAAATGAAAAGAATTGCCGTAGCCTATAAGTTATTGATATAAATTTCAACCGGTAGTTATCGAAAATGTGGACGGTTCAAACGGATCACGGGTTTACCAGACTCTGCCCGGTAAGTTGAATAGGGTGTAAAAAGCTCATGAACACCAAACTGGATTGGAAACAAATATTTCAGGCGGTATCGGACGGATTGATCGTCATTGACCGGCGCTTCCAGATTCGGTATGTCAACCCGGCCTTTTCGCTTATGACTGGAAAGCCGGAATCTTTGCTCATCGGTCGGACCTGCTACGAGGTGTTTCAGGGGCCGTTATGTCGAAGCCCGGAATGCCCGGTGCTGCGCGCCGGGACCGGGCACGGTTTTGTAAAATACGATGGGGAGGACCACTGCAAATGCGATTCATCCGTCCCGAGTGTGGTTAATGTCGCGGCGCTTCGAAACCGGGAAGGAGACCTGATCGGAATCGTGGAAACGGTAACCGATGTTTCCATTCTCAAGCGAACTCAAAGAGAACTGATCAAAAGCCATGAGCGTTTGAGAAAGGCCATGGGCGGCATTATTCAGGCCATGTCGTTGACGATCGAGAAACGGGACCCTTACACCGCAGGGCATCAGCGGCGGGTCGCAAAGCTCTGTCGCGCAATCGGAACCGAGATGAAATTGGAGTGGGAATGTATCCAGGGGCTTCGGATGGCTGCCGCCATTCACGATTTGGGCAAGATCAATGTGCCGGCCGCCATTTTAAACAAGCCCGGGGTGTTGTCCGAACACGAAATAGCGATCATTCGGCAGCACCCTCAGACCGCCTATGAAATCCTCAAGGGGATAGAATTCCCATGGCCTATTGCCAGATCGATTCACCAGCACCATGAACGTTTGGACGGGTCCGGCTATCCGCAAGGACTCAAAGGTGAACAGATCATCCTGGAGGCCCGCATTTTGGCGGTGGCCGATGTGGTGGAGGCGATTTCCAACTTTCGTCCCTATCGGCAGGGACTTGGAATTGATCAAGCCTTAATGGAGATCGAAAAAGGCCGTGGCATTCATTACGACCCTGCCGTAGTGGATATTTGTCTGAAGGTTTTTTCCGAATGGGGATTCGATTTTACAACCAAATATAAGCGATGTGCTTCCCCGGCAGTAAATCCTCGTTGAATGGATCACCTGCCGCTGTGAATGTGATTTCTCAGTAAGAGCCGGAAATCAAGGTGGTCCGACCTGAAATAGGTGAAGGATGACAGAAGTCGCTGGGGCCCCCGGGGGAACGGAAGATGAAAAAAAATCTGTTGTCGAAAGGGGCACAGGTTCTATTTCGGTTCATGTTTTAAAATAAAAGGAGAGCGGAGATGATAGGAAATCCCAATGACAGCATGGTACGAATTTTTCTGAATGAATCGCTGTCCGCCGCCCGAAATCGCACCCATGCCCAACGGGCTTCGGCCGAAGGTGATACGGGCATGGCCGCCTGGTTGAATGCGATGGCGGCTGCGGAAGAGGTCCGGGCGGAACGTATTCTGATGAAGATTCGGGGAAAAGTTCAGAAGGTGGATGACCATTATTCCGAATTGGTGAAGGCCAAGCAGGAAGAACTCGAATCGGATTATCCCGATATAAAGGCGGAATATGAAGAGCAGGAAGACCAGACCACCGTCAAGCTGCTGACCAAATACGAAAAGGCGGTGGAAAACCATCTGGATCTCCTGAAAAAGTTTCAGGAAGAAAAGCCGAACGAAGCGAAATCCTATTATGTCTGCCAGGTATGCGGATACATCGCCCCGGATGAAGCCC
>JGI12210J13797_10119177_pt1 | contig 12087 bp, 10 predicted proteins | sample ElkSlonscriptome_3_FD_13797 | JGI IMG/M metagenome (IMG submission 13797) | reverse complement strand
GCCGTAGTCGCCCCTCGGCCGGCTCGAGGAGCGGCGCCGTGCCCCGGGAGGGGCCCGGTGGATGCTCCTCGAGCTGGGTCGACATGGACGCGGGACGCAAGATGGACGATCCACGACGTCTCGGTCACATCGGGTCAGCGGGGTCTCTACCCCAGCGTGACTGACTCGCTCCCCCGACTCGCCGCCCTCGTCGCGCTCGCCGCCGCAACCCTCGCCCCGGGGATCGCCCCCGCGGCCGACTTCGACCCCGATGCTCGCTATCGGCTCACCACCATGTTCGAGGGTGAGTGCAAGAGCCTCGACATCGTCAACGACGCTCACGACCGCACTCCCATCCTCGCCAAGACCGCCGATGTCTCCGGCCAGTACTGGAGGATCACCCCGGCCGGCGACGGGTACTATCGCCTCACCACCCAGTGGAAGGGACCCGGCCGCAGCCTCGACATCGTCAACGACGCCCACGATCGTACTCCCATCCTCGCCGAGACCGCCGACGTCTCCGGCCAGCACTGGAGGATCACCCCGACCGGCGACGGGTACTACCGCCTCACCACCCAGTGGAAGGGCCCCGGCCGCAGCCTCGACATCGTCAATGACGCCCACGACCGCACCCCCATCCTCGCCCCCACCGCCGACGTCTCCGGCCAGCACTGGCGCATCGTCGAGGACAGCATGGTCGGGCCCGTGCCCCAGTCGCTCGGGCTCCATGGCTTCTACGACAAGTACCTCGACGCCGACGGGATCCCGATCGTCAGCTCCTCGAAGGTGCCCGACCGAGCGCTCTACCAGGTGCGCTTCCTGACCCGCCAGATGCTGTCGAAGATCCCCAAGGTCCGCCAGTCGCTGGTCTACCGCAACGTCCGCATCGCCATCATCGCCGACGACGAGGTCACCCGTGACATCCCCGAGCACGCCGGCGTCGCGGATCCACCCGGCCGCAACCTCGACGAGGACGCCCGCGGGCTGGGAGCCACGCTGCACATCCCCGTCAGCTCCTGCGCCGAGGAGAACCTGCTGTGCTACGAGACCACCGATCCCTACAATGGCGAGGACATCTTCATCCACGAGTTCGCCCACACCATTCAAGGCGTCGGGCTGAGCCTGGTCTACAAGGACTTCGACAAGGAACTGAGCGCGGCGTTCGTGGCCGCCACGCGGGTCGAGCCCCTGCTGTGGCAGAAGACCTACGCCGGCTCCGACATCCAGGAGTACTTCGCCGAGGGGGTCCAGAGCTGGTTCTCCGCCAACGCCCAGGCCATCCCGGCCGATGACATCCACAACCACGTCGACACCCGGGACGAGCTGGAAGCCTACGATCCCAAGCTGTACGCGCTGCTGGCCAAGTACTTCCCCGAGGACGACGACCGCTGCACCTGTCAGCGGGCTGGGGATCCCTCCGGCCCGGGCGTCACGTCGGCGCCCGCGGCTCGCCGCAAGGCCCGACGCTCCCTCGGACGAAAGCACCGGGTGGGACCGCCGCTCCCACGCTGAGCGGGCTCCGCGGGGTCATCGCCGTCCCCACGAGCGCGGCCGGGCGTAGAACGAAAGCCCCAGCCCCACGTGCGCCAGCGAGATGAGATAGCTCGATTGCGTGGGGACCATCCCGCCCGCCACCACGTTCAGGCCTACGCGGCGATGGAGACGCTGGGTGAAGCGTAGCTCTCCGCCCAGCACCGCCGCATGCCGGGTCGATGTCGCCTCTCCCCGAACATCCTCGAGGGAGTAGTGCACCCGATAGTGGGAGCGCCAGGCGTTCCACCCGCCCAGCACGTGCAGCCCCAAGGCGCTGCGACGGCGAGGGCCCATGTGCACCGTGTGACCCACGTGCGCCACCAGCTGGGTCCGATGCGTCGCGCCCTCGACTTGGGTGGTGTCGATCCATGGGGCGAGGAACGTCGGCTCGTTCTGGTAGGCGAACGCCCCCCCGAGATCCCATGTGCCGAGCGCCCGCGCGGTCGCCCAGTGCTCGAGGACGGCCACCCCTCGCACCTGCGTACCCAGGAACATCTGCCCGCCTACGCCCCACAGCACGCTCGCATCGAGCTGCAGGTGGGTCCGGCCCGAGCGCCGACCATCCTCGGCTACATGGGGCGCGGGCGCGGGCGCGGGCGCGGGTGCGGGCGCAGGCGCGGGCGCGGGCGCGACGAGCAGAACGGCAAACCACCCGATCACCGGCATCATGGTGCCTCCCCGAGCAGGAAGCGAAGACCACCCTCGTACGACGGCCAGACCGCCCCCCCGTGGTCGGTCTCCAGCACCTCCGTCTCGAGCCGCAGACCAGGGAAGCGCCGGCCTTCGATCCGGTCGATCATCGCGTCGAAGACGACCGCCTGCCCGGCCCCGTTGTAGGTCGCACGGGTGGCATACACCGCGAGCGGCCAGTCCTCGGACCGCTCGGCGTGCCAGCGCTCGTAGGTGAACAAGGCCTCGGGATAGCCGTTGTCGGCGGCCACGATCCCAGCCAGCGGCGGTGCCCCGGCGTCGCTTCCATGACGCAGCGCCGCGTACCAGGCAAAGATGCCGCCATTGGAGTGCCCCAGCAGGTAGCGCCGCTGAGGGTCGATTGCGTGACGATCCTGCAGCTCGGGCAGCAGCTCCTCGGTCAACACCCGATAGAAGCGGTCCGCCCCTTCCCCGTCGAAGGTCGGATCGGGAGGCTCGGGGGGCAGGTAGTCGCGCTCGCGCAGAGTGGGGTCGTCGTAGTCCACGCCCACCACGATCGCCTCGGGCCCCTCGCCGGCGGCGGCCGCCTCCGAGACGAGCCCCACGGTGATCGCATACTGCTCCAGCCCGGCGAACGTCGGATCGAGCTGCACCACCAGCGGGTAGCGCCGAGCCCCGCTCGGGTCGTATCCCGGCGGCACGCGGATCCGCAGCAGGTACGGCTCGTCGACGCGCGCGGACACGAAGTACTCTTCGGAGAGCACCCCAGTGGCGGCCGGAGGCTCGGGGGCGCAGGCCACCGCGAGCATCGAGCCCGCCAGGGCCACGCACCGGATCCTCCGACGGGGAGGAGATGGGACCCCTGAATTCACCCACATATCATGCGGCCGATCTCGACTCGCGCCAACCGTTGGCCGCGAACGCACCGCAGGCCGCCGAAGCGCGCGGCTCCTGTCGTGACCGAGAGCAGACGGCACCCCCCCACCAGCCCCCGAGAGCTTGGCGCACGTGTCGTCGTCGGCGTCGACGAAGCGGATGCTCCGCTCGCCCGTTCCCTGCGCCCGCACCGTCTCCATCAGCCCCATGCGCCGGAGCACCTCCCGCCCCGCCCCGCGGATGACCGATGGCTCGACCGACTCGGCCGGCGCTCGAGAGCGGCCCCCATGTCGGAACTCTCCTTGCCGGGCTCCATGTCTCGATGGTCGCCTCGGTCCGACGCCCGCGATTCGTCAGAAGAATCCATCGTCATTCCATGCACCGCCATGCACCGAATGGACGCGAGTCACCGGATGAGACTCGAGCGGATCGAATCGTGCCGACCGAGCCAGGTTTGGGAGGATGGACTCGCCCGACCCTCCGACATGAGACGATGGAGAGACCTGCGGTTGGGTCGCAGTTCCTCGACCCATCACCATCGTGGAGTCTGATCGATGCGCTCGAAAATCTTCTCGTTCGTCCTTCCTCTTGCGTCCGTTTGCCTGGCCTGCGGCGAGGACAGCGGTGACATGACGCCGATGTCCGAGGGCAGCAGCGGCAGCGCCGGAGACAGCGGAACATCGGAGGGCAGCCCGGGCAGCGGCTCGTCTGGCGGCGACTCTACCGGTGGTGGTGGCAGCAACTCGGGCGGCACGGACTCCGGCGGTCCCGACTCGAGCGGGGGCGACCCCTCCAACGACTCGAGCTCCGGCTCGAGCGGCGAGCCGATGGACATGGCCAACCCCAGCCCCGGCTGCGGCAAGGGCGGGCGACCCGAGGGGGGCCGCGTCTACGTGCCAGGGATGTCATGGCTGGTCTTTCCCGAGCAGTACGACGGGAACACGCCGCTGCCGGTCTTGTGGGGCTGGCATGGCTGCGGTGAGTACAACTTCGGCGACGCCAACCGAACCGAGTGGTGGGACGAGACCCGGAACAGCAACTTCGAAACGGAGTACGTGGTGGCGATCCCCCTAGCCGCCTCGGGAAGCTGCTTCGACTACAACACGGACATCGGCCGGGCGCGCGCGCTCTACGACGACCTCGTCGAGAACTACTGCGTCGACATGGACCGCATGTTCGGCACCGGCCACAGCTCGGGTGCGTTCTTCCTGCACAACATGTTGACCGAGAACCACCAGAGCGACTGGGCCCACTTCAACCTGCGAGGGATCGCGCCGGTGGCCTCGGGCAACGTCAACGGGCAGACGACGCAGGTCCCCACGCTGTACATTCACTCTCCTGGCGAGAACGTCGACCCGCAGGATGCCGTCGACGATTTCACGAGCACCAACCAGTGCAGCATGGAGACGATGCCCTACGGCGTGGACGCCTGCGACAGCTCTCACGACGGCGATCCGGTCGATGCCAACTGCCTGAGCTACGACGATTGTGACGTGCCGACGATCTGGTGCGGCCACGACGACTCGGCCTACGGCGGCACCTTCCACGGCATCCCCTGCTTCTTCAGGCAGGCGGCGTACGACTTCTTCGAAGGCCTCTAGCCGGAGACGATCCTCGGGCGGCCCCGACGGGCCCGAGACGATGTCGATGACCGCCTGCACTGTTCGCCCTCCAACTCACCCGAGCTGATCGGGGACTCGCGGTCTCGGAAATCGAGCGCGTCGTGGACCGCGGTCGGGCGGCTCGAGGCCGGGGCCCGCCCGAGGCTCGCGGCCTGCTCGCCCACCCCAGCCCGATCGAGCCTGGCCCCCGCGGCAGCGCGCAGCATGAGCGCGACCGCGGCGACAGACGCGCGACTGATCTGCCCCTTGGCGCGGAGCATGCCCAGCGTAGCGAGGAGCCGGTTCACCGTGACCCGGGCCGCCGCCGTGGTGGGGAGCTGCCCAGCGAAGAGCAGCAGACCGGCCAGGCACCACGCGATCCAGGCACCCGCATCGAGCCCGGTGACGCGGCGCTGTATGGATCCTCGGTGGTCGGACGGGTGGTAACGGGAACATGACGGCGTGGTGACGAGGCTGGTCGGCGAGCTGGCGCATGGAACTGGAGAACGATTCCAACTCCACGCTATAAATCCTCCGTGCTCGTGCTCCACGCTCGTTCCTTCCGGTGGCTGCTCCTCGGCGCAGGCTTGGCCGTGGGCTCCTGCGGGCCCAAGCCGACCGTCGAGCCCGAGCCCGCCGCGCCGATCGAGGTGCCCGCGATGGCCAAGGTCGAGCATCCGGCCCAGATGGTGTCGCGTGACACGATGGCGCTCGTCTGGGTCCCCGATCCCGCCGGCCTGCTCGACACCCTCGAGTCGGCCGGGGCGCTGGCGAGCCTGGCCGAGCCCTACGCCGCGCTCCGAGGAAAGGTGGAGGAGCTATGGGGCCGGGACATGATCTCCCCCGAGGCCTGGCGCGCCAATGGGCTCGACCCCGAGGCGCCGATCGGGATCTCGATGGGGGGCCTCCCCGAGGCCAGGGTGGCGATGTTCGTCGGGGTCGCCGATCCCGAGCAGGTGCTCGACTTCCTGCGCAGCAGCGCCGACCACTTCGGCAACGCGTGCACGGAGGGCACCCGCTACGGCGTCCCGGTGTGGGAGATCGAGGCCGATCCGCGCATGGTCCTCGTCGTCCGCGATCGTGTGATGGCGATCGTGTCGGGGGCCGAGGCCGACGATCCGTTGGTGGATGCGCTGGCCTCCACGCGGCCCGAGGACTCGCTGGCTGCGACCGATGCGTTTCGCACGACCACCGCTGAGCCAGTGAGCGCAGAGCTGCGGGCCTTCGTGGACGTCGAGCAAGTGATGCGGGCCCTCGGGCCGAGCCTGCCCGCGCTGACGGGAAGCCAGGAATCGGCCCGGGTAGTGGAGCAGATGCTCACCCCGGGGGTCGACGGCGTGGGGCTGGCGCTCACGCTCTTTGGAGACGAGCCGGGGCTGGATCTGCGGCTGCGGTCCGACGACACCGCGACGCTGCGCCGGCTGCTCGGGTCCCGCTCGGAGCCGCCGCGATTGGTGTTCGCCATGGACGACACGATGCTGTGGTGTGCCGCCGGGCAGGTCGATCCCGCCGTGGCGCTCGACTTGTTGCCACCTGCCCTCGCATCCGAGGACGACGAGTTCTTCGGGGTCCTCGGTGGGCTGATGCGAGCTCCCGCCGACCGTCGTACGCTTCGCGACTCCTGGTCGGGAGGCTGGGAGCTCTGCGGTGCGGTCGACGAGGAGCGACTCGAGCGCGGCGGGAGGGAAGTGCTCGACGAGGGCCTTCGGATCAGCATCGTGCTCGACACCGTGGATGCCGGCGGGACTCGGCGGGTGATGGAGGCGGTCGAGACGTGGCCGACGAGCGCTCCCCACGGGGATGGGCTGCGGGTTGGTACCGCCGGGCCGCCGCTGTGGGTCGACGGTGGACATTCTCGACTCGTGTTCAGCTCCGACGAGGCGCTCGCCCGGCGTCTGGAGGAGGGGAGCTCGGGCCGCGCGATCGCTGCTCTGCACGACGACGTGATGGTCGAGCGCCTGAGCGACGGCGGGCAGGCGCTGGTCGTTGGCTACGACGTAGGCGTGGGGCTCCGTTGGCTCGGGGCGGTGGTTCGAGCGGCCGAGACGGCCTCGCTGGTCGACACGATGGGGCCCGAGGCGATGGACCTGCCGCTGTCGTCCGACAGCAAGGAGGCCCAAGCCAAGCTGGAGAAGGCCCACGCCGACTTCCTGCGGCTGCACCCCAAGCGTGGCGACAATATGATCGAGACGCTGGTGCCCGTGGGCGAGGCCGCAGGTCGCTTGATATTGGAAGTGCATGAGGGCGAGGAGTCGATCTCGGTTCGATTCACGCCACGGTTCGGGCCGGGTGGTGTCGTGGGCGTGCTCGATGCGATGCACGAGGTGGCGCCTCGGTTCGAGGATTCGCTCGATGCCCAGGCGGCGGCCGAGGTGGACGCGGCCGAGGAGCGCTTTCACGCGGCGCAAGAGGTCTACCTACGGGCGCGGCTCAAGGACATGCTCTCCGCCGAGTAGCCGGCCGCGGGGGACGGCCGGGGCGAGCGCGACCGTCGAAGCCATCGCGGACAAGACCTCCGGGCAGGCGGCGAGCTTGCCCTGGTCGCAGTCGCCGAGCATGTCGCCGCAGCTGCTCAGCAGGGCGGAGGCCGCCTCGCAGACCATGTCGAGCGGCGTCGCCGGCCCGCCGCCCGAAGAGTCGGGGCCCTGCGTGCTTCCCGTGCCCGAGCCACCGCTGGTCTGGCTGCCGTTGCTCGTGGACGGTCCGTCCGTCTCCAACGTGTCCGCCGCGGTCGAGCCCGAGCCACTACCGCCGCCGCAGGCCGGGGCGGGCGTGAGCAGCAGGACCAACCCGAGACCAGACCCAGCGAGCGACCGTGTCGTCATGACCCTGCCTCGCACGTCGCGACGGCGCTCGCAACGGGAGAGGGACAGGCGGTCGCCACCGTGAACTCGTGCGCCCGCGGGAACTTCGCCACGCGCTCGAGGACCCACAGGGTGAGGTCCTCCATCTGGAGCGCGATTGCGGCTGGCGCGGGTCCGCGAGCGAGTGTCGGGGGCTCCACCCCCGGACCCCTGGATGAGCGCTGGTGCTTCGGATCCTCGTCGTCTTCGGAAGGCGTCATCGCACAGAGAGGTCGAGGGTTCGAGGATCGAGAATCAAGGGGTACGGGGGGAATCGGTGGAGATGGTTCGGTGTGCGCGATCCCTACGGTGTCCTCGCGCATCGAAAGCCCACTAAGTTGCTGTAGTTGGTGGGGCCGACGCCGAAGCGGCCCGCTGCGCGGAAGCCGCCCGTGAAGTCGTAGTCCCATGAGCCGCCGCGCAGAACGCGTACTGAGCCCCTCGCAGGACCCGTCGAGTTGTCCGTTTCTTCTGGGTCGTAGTCACCATACCAGTCTGCCACCCACTCATGCACGTTCCCTGCCATGTCTAAGGAACCATACGGTGACTCTCCCAGCGGCTTACTCCCCACCGGCCACGTCGAGCCTATCCCGCACCCACTACCTCCCGCAGCGGCGTCGTGCATCACCACGAGGCTACAGCTCGGCTCCGGCTCGTCTCCCCACGGGTGCGTCCGCGCGTCCGTCCCTCGCGCCGCCTTCTCCCACTCCGCCTCCGTCGGCAGCCGCTTCGTACCCGAGTCCACCCATCCGCAGTAGTTCTCCGCATCGAACCACGACACGCAGTTCACCGGGTGGTCCTCACGACCGGGCACCCCCCAGTTGCAAGTCGCTCCGGTACCCGGCGCAGTGCATCCTCCACCGGCCACGCACACCGCATACGCCTCCACCGTCACCTCCGTCTCGTCGATGAAGAACGCATCGACATTCATATTCCGAGCCGGTCGCTCATTCGGGTACGCGTCCGAGCCCATCAAGAAGACTCCGCCCGGCACCTGCACCATGCCCGCCAATGCGCACCCGAATATATAGTACCCGCAGTCATCGGCACAGCCTAGCGCCCCCCCGAGGAACCCCAGACTCTCGCATGTCTCTCCATTCAAGTCCGTGTCATCGCAGACTTCGCCCGCAGATTTATTCAGCGTACCGTCGCCGCACTCCACGAACGAGCAGTCCTCATCGCACGTCGCCGACTCCCCCACATCGTCGCAATCCTCGATCAAGGGCCAAACCATGCCGTCACCACATCGAAAGTACAAACACTCGGAAGTGCATGGAGAATCGCTGTTGCCGTTCTCGTCACCTTCATCACAGTCTTCGACACCCCCTTGGACGAAACCATCTCCACACTTGGCAAAAGTGCACTCGTTCGTGCACTCATCTGTCCCATCACCATTACCATCGTCGCACTCTTCCCCAGCACTGACGACCCCATCTCCACACGTGGGCGACACGGCGCAAAGTTCCCCCCTCCACTCATCCACACACTCGCAGACCGCAGCCCCGTCTACCTCACTGCATATCCCCCCATTCATGCACGGGCTCGGCAGACACGGCCCACCGCCACAGACGCCGTTCACGCAACTGAGCGATGAACCGCAATCTTCATCCACACCGCACGGCTGCCCCACCAGGAACTCACCGCCAAAGCAGCTCATCACCCCCGTTGCCAGCAGGACGACGCCACCCCCCACCCATGATCGCCGTAGGATCCTCAAAATCGCACTTCCATTCCAGCAAGACTTGGAACGACCCGAGCCCGGGCCGAGCCCTCGGCCTCGGCTCTCCTCAGCCGCACCGCAGCCACGACCACCATCGTCGCCCCCGAGATCACCAGCGCGCCGCCGATCGCGGTTGTCGCGACGGCCAGCCGGTTGTATGCCCGACCGCTGCGTAGCAGATCCTGAAACTCCTCGGGCCTCGCGTCGGGGGTGGCCATCAGCTCGACGCCATCCCGGTCCACCTTCGCTCCGAGCCCCATCCCCACCGCGGCCGTCACCAGTGACGCGACCCCCAGCCCCGCCACCGAGCCCCCCGCCTTCGCATAGACTCCAAAGCGACGGCGTTTCTGGTCGAGCCGGGCTTGGCGCTCCGCCCGCTCCCGTTCCTGCTCCCGCCGGGCCTGCCGCTCCGCCTGCTCCCGTCGCCGCTGGCGCGCTTGCTCCTCTTCGACAGCCCTACGCGCAGTGTCCTCGCGCTCCTGCTGCGCCCGCGTCTCCTGGAGATGCTTCAGCTCGGCATCGACCTTGTCGAGCACCTCTCGGGTATCACGCTCGGCTTGGGCATCTCCGTAGGTGGCCTCGAGGTTCCTCTCGAACATCGCCTGGGCCTGGACCAGATGCTCCTCGTCGTGGTCCGTTTGGTAGGCTTCCCAGTGGGCCCGACCGAGCTTGTTGAACAGGTCGACCCGGTTCAGCAACGGCACCGTGTCATAGAGTTTCTGCCACGGCTCGATCGCACCAACGAAGTCACCCGCCCCATAGGCACGCTTGCCTTGGTCGTAGAGATCAACCCGCCGCGCCTGCTCGCGGGACTCCTCCGACGCGAGTTCGGCCTCATCGGCAGGTGGGGGCGTGCCCGGTTCCGCGCGGGCCCAGGAGGGCCAGAGCGCCACTACGAGCGCGAGGCTCATGATACGGGGGCTTCTCCACGAGAGCGGCACACTGCCACGAGATCCGCTCGATCGCTTCATCGGGGTGCCTTCATCGAAGGGGCAGGGTCCATGTCTTGCTCTTCATGCCTTGTCGACTCTGGGGAAACTGCTGCCTCTTCAGCGCCTTGACGACACAAGAGGCCACCAGGGTCCCCTTCTCGAGCCCTTTGACGTCGGTGGGTCCCACCCTGCCACCAGGGCCGACCGTGAACTCGATCTCGATGTTCTTGGCCAGCGTGCTCGCGCCGCATTTGCGCGACGCGTTCTCCACCCTTCGGCGAACCACCTGCAGCTCGGCACCCGAGGGACTCTCGGGCACTACGCTCGGTATCTTGCGCCTACGCTTCTTCTTCCCTCGACCCGGCCGGTCCTCGGTCGCCTCTACCTCGGGCTGGGCCCCGCCGGACGAGGAGCCCGCTGCATCGCCGCTGGTGCTCTCCCCCTCGCCCGTATCGCCCGTATCGCCCGTATCGCCCACCGGGCCGGTCATGCCAGTCACGCTGATCGTCCTGCTCGCACCACCGCTGCCGGTCTCGAACTCATCGGCGTTGGCCCCACCGCCCTCGACCACGGCCCCAGCCGCCATCCCGTCATCCGGTACTGCATCGCCCTCGCCCCGCTTGCCCCCCGAGGCAAACCACACACCGAACCCGATCCCGAACACCAGCACCAACCCCACCACCACGACCCCGAGGACCCACCGCATGCGCCCCCCCGCCCCAACTCCACCGGTTACGTCGATCGGCTTGGACATCGACGCCGGGGACGGGCTCAGCGGCGGAATAGTAGGAGTCCTCAGAATATCGGACAGCTCCGCAGACGTGACCTTCCCGTCGTCATCGATGCTCGCGAGCGCCCGCGCAAGCGCATCAGCCCCTTCGAAACGATCCTCCGGCTGCTTCGCCAACGTCCGCAGGATCACCGCCTCGACCGCCTCGGGAATGCTCGGCTCCAACGACCGAGGCGCCGGCGGCTCGTCATGAACGTGCGCGTACAAGATCTGCAGCCCCGTGCCCCCGCCGAACGGGGTCATGCCCGTGAGCATCTTGTAGGCCATGATCCCCACCGCATAGAGATCCGACTGCGCCGACGCTTGTCCCTTTCGGGCCAGCTCCGGCGCCATGTAGGTCACCGTGCCCAACATCTCGGAGGTATCGGTCAGCTGCTGGGTCTCGTCCTCGGACAGCTCCACGTGGGCGATGCCGAAGTCGAGCACCTTGACCCGATCGTCCGCCGCATACTCGTCGTCGGGATCGAGCAGGAAGATGTTCGCCGGCTTGATGTCGCGATGGATGATCTTGGCGTCGTGGGCCGCCTTGAGCCCCCGCAGCACCTGCAGCAGGATCATCCGCGCCCGCGGCCACGCCATCGGACCCTCGCGCTTGAGCAGCGAGGACAGATCGGTCCCGTGCAGCAGCTCCATCACCAGGTAGGTCGTTTGGTCCTCCAGCTCGCCGAAGTCGAGGATCTCGACCACGTTGCGGTGCTTGATGGCCGAGGCGGCCCGGGCTTCGCGGATGAAACGCTTGGCGCTCCTATCGCGCTGTGCCCGCTCGGGATGCATGATCTTGAGCGCGACTCGCTTGCGCAGCTTGATCTGCTCGGCCTCGTAGACCGCGCCCATCCCACCAGCCCCCAGCCGCCGAACGATGCGGTACCGAGCGCTCAGCTCGTCGCCCGCCTCGAGCTCCGAGGGGGCCACACGGCGGATGGGGTTGTCGGACACGGGCACCGGAACATGGCCTCGATAGCCGACGACACCGTCGGCGATCGGGCCAAGTATGCGGGACGCGCCGCAGGGGGGGAAGCCCCATGACTGCGGCCCCCACGCGTACGGCGCCGGCTCGGCTGTGGTGCTGTCGCAACCCCGAGGAGTCGTTCATTCATCGCATTTCGACAGTGGCGGCAGCTCGTCCACGAGCCGCTGCGCTCGAGCTGCATGTCCGCTCGAG
>JGI12210J13797_10005277_pt1 | contig 12088 bp, 8 predicted proteins | sample ElkSlonscriptome_3_FD_13797 | JGI IMG/M metagenome (IMG submission 13797) | reverse complement strand
TGAAGCGCCAGTTGATCGGTGCGCCGGCCGTCGCCGGTATCAATCGGGCGCCCAAGATGCCGCGGGTCTCAGGCTCGGGTGAGTCAGCCGCTCAATCCAGTGCGCCGATCGTCGACACCACCCTGGTCTCGGCAAGCGGCGTGCTGAGGATCGACAGTGCCCAGGCCACGGCGGTCGAACGTTCCGAGACCGGCATCGCTGAATTCAATAGCTGGGAGAAGCTCTATGGCAGCGATCGAAACCAGGTCGCCGAGGGTGAGCAGTATCGTTCGCGCGCCGGCGGACATGTCCTGGCAAGCCGCCTGAGCGACGACGACGATCAATGGCTGCGTCATCAATGGACGATCCTTGATGACGAGGGTGAGGCGCTGGGAAGATTCCGCCTGCCGGTGGCGTTTGCACCCTTCGCGGTCGGTGACAAAGTGATGGCCTACCAGTCGCAACCCTATATCCGCTTCGATGCGGGTGAGGTCCAGGAAGCACGCGATCTCAGCCTGGTCGTGATGGACCTGGAAAGCGGTCGCGAAGCATGGCAGGCTGCACTCCTCGACAAGACATGGCGCGAGGGTATGCCGCCCTGATCTGACCATCTCCTCCTGGTCTTGCTCCAACGGCGCAGCGCGGAACGGCGCTGCGCCGTTGTTGCTTCTGGTTCTCAGATGATTTCGCGAGAGACCCCACCCTTGAAAGAAACAGACATCGCAGACCCGCCCGGCCAAAAACGGCAAGCAGCAGGACTGTCCAGTTCATTCGATCTTCGAGCGGGCGAGGTCATGGGGACAGTATTCAAGAGAGGCCCGACTGTCACCATAGGAAAAATACCTGTTTAGGGCTAGGATGGAGACCTGACTGTCTGGGTGTCCAGCGATGGCCATAATCCATTGGCGGCGGTGATCGAAGTTCTTGCCGGTGCGCTCATCCGAGCCGCAGAGGAAAGCGCGTTGGACGCACCGAGTTACGACGTGGAAACATCCGTATTCACCGGGTGCGGCGATTCGTCAGCGAGCGTAGGTCATGTGGATAGTGTCCGCGATGCGCCCGACCGCGACCATAGGAAAAATACCTATTTTGGGCTAGGATAATGGCTCGACTGCCTGGGTGTCCCGCGTTGTTTTTCTGACTCTGGCCCAAATGGGGTTTTGTTTGATTTCGATCACGCCAATCGGCTCCGTGGTGTTGAAGGACAGGTTCATGCCTTTTACGATGGGCACGGGCGCCGTGTCTTTGACTCACTTCCGAATACAAGTTTTAGTGGACGGACAAGTTTTTACGACAAAATAGGAAAACTGATCTCCATAAGTGATGATCGTCAAGACCTTACAACGTTCCACTTTTATTTGGGGTCGACTCTCGTTTCAGTCGAAGAGCATAGTCATCAGGGTGGCGCCATCACGGTTAAATATCAGCATACCGATGCGCTTGGTAGCCCGGTGGCTGTTACTGATAGCAATCGCAACATTGTAGAGCGCTCTGAATTCGAGCCATACGGGGCGGTAGTAAACCGGCCGCTGCGCGATGGTGTCGGCTATACAGGCCACTTGGAAGACGAATCCACGGGCCTCGTTTACATGCAGCAGCGTTATTACGACCCGATGATCGGGCGGTTTATAAGTATTGATCCTGTTGCAGCAGATCGTTTTACCGGAGGGAACGATAATCGGTATTGGTATGCAAATAATAATCCTTACACGTTTACCGATCCTGACGGCCGGTGTCCAGAAGGGGCCGCGAAATCCAGCTGCGTAGAGGCTCGCGACTTTGACTCGTCGCGATCGGGTGGACAAAATATTCAGGCGTCACCAGCCACCGAAGCCGCGATGATAGCTGGCTCAGGCCTCGTCGCGGTTGGTTCAGGAAATCAAGAGAAGCTAGGTTTTACTGTACCTTCAGAGGACGGGAGCGAGAGAGTCGTGTTGGCGCAAGATCTCGAAGTAGCGGGATCAGGAACGTCTGGATTCAGAGCGTCTGGAACGCCACCTGAGGCTGCTACTGGAGTCATTCATGGGCACGTCAAGGGTTCGGGTCTTATTGATGCATCTAGTAGTATCGGTGACGCAGGCCCACTCTTAACGCATGAACTCCCGAATGCCACTGTCAGCTTTGATAGCCGTAGAATCGGAGTTACCGAAATATCCAATGGTCGCGTTCATTTTCGAATGATAAAGGGCCGGATGACTCAAACTGAAATTAGAGCAAAGCAGAATAATGTTAATACTCAGCAGAGATTCTTCTATAGGAGGGACTGACATGAGAATGCTAAGAATTGTATGCATGGCTTTATGTTGTTCTTGTGCTGCTGCTCACGATAAGCATGTTAGCCCATCTCAGTTAAACTGTGATGCCGAAAGTTACGATGGACATGTTGTTGAGGTGACGGGCTGGCTAGTGCTAGAAGATACCGAAATTTCATTCTGGGATTCAAAGGTGGATCGAGAGGCGGGTCGCGATCCCCTTAATCAATGTGTTTCGTTACTTGTACCCGATGAGATATTTGAAGGCTTACGTCAATTTAATAGAACTAAAGTTCGACTTGTAGGCGTGTTTCATGCAGATATCCGCGAAGTCTTTTCAGAGGTATTCCTTCATTTATGTAATCTCAAAGCTATCGAATTGAGGTCGGTTGATGACGTGCAACTGGCCAGATGAGAATCGTCTTCTAGGGCACTGCCTTTGCTGTCGTCTCGATTGATCAAAAAAGGACATCCAAAAACTGAAAACTTTTCGGAAGCCCTCTGATGTCGGCACGGAATAGCGACCCGACGTCGTTTGCGTTGGCCTTTCCAGGGCCGAGTAAGGTGTCAGAAGCTTGGAACAACACAGTGGAACAACACAGGACAGCCACAAACTGAAAGCTGCCGAGACAATCAGGGACATCCAAGCATTCAACGAAAGCGATCGGCCTTGGGCTTCAAGAATTTCGGTCTTGAGAGTCTAAGTGCCCTGCGTATTTCGAGATAAGCCTGGGCAGTAAACGATTGGTGCATGTGGTTAGTTCATTTAAAACGAGGAATTCGAAATGAGGCAGTGGCCCTGCAAAGGCCATCCCGGGGTATTCATCAGGCACGGAGGAACTCATCTGCTGAAATCCTGGCCTGCTTGAGAATCGCGCGGAGCGTTCCTTCGGGCATGTCGCCAGGGTGGTTGGGAATGGTGGTGTAGCAGTGAGTGTTCAGGTTGAACCAGATCTCGTGTGACCCTGCGGCCTGACGATCGAAAGCGAACCCGAGTTTCTTAATCTTCTTGATGATCTGCCGGTATGTGAATCCAGCCAGTCGGTCCACGATTCTTGCCTAAGCGTCGATGACCAGCGGATAGTCGAAGTTGTCCCCGGCCGGGGGGAAGTCCGGCAGTCCGCTTCGCTCGGATCGGGCTTCGAGCAGCTTCTTGCCTACGTCGCGCGCAATCTCCAGCGTTTCCTGGATCGTCCGCCCCTGAGCGACCAGCCCCGGCAAATCCTCGCAGGTGGCCAGGTAAAGTCCTTCGGGCAACTTCTCTACGTGTAGGTTGATCATCATCTCCATAGCGATTTTCATTCTACTGACTCAGCTTGTGTACGGCAACGCTGAGCCTCGTCCAGCAGCAAATAAAGCAAACGCAGGACCAAAGCAGGACAGCCAGAGCAGAGCGCCGGCCAAATCCGGTGGTCGATCAAGCGGAGAAAACCCGCTATCCGGCAAGGGATAGCAAAACAGCAGCAAAACCGCAGGCTATCCACCCAGGTTTTACCGACGTTTCTTCGACGCCGGCAGTTTTGCGAGGATTCGATGTCATTCCCGCCTGCGGCCACTTCGTGCCGGATGCACACGCTCTGGTGCATACTGTCGGTTCGTACTGATTCGACGCCTTGATCGCTGGACCTGCTTGCTGCAAGAACCGCACGCGGCCTGGCGGCGACGGCCTCGAACAGGGTCCAGAACAGGGAGAAAGGACCGTGCAGAATCCATTGTCTGACCGGGGGGACGGCGCTTGAGCCTGTTTGGAGAACTCAAACGACGCAATGTGATTCGCGCTGGCGTGTCCTGGCTGACGCTTTCCTGGCTGTTGGTCGCGATCGCCGACCTGCTTTTTCCCTATCTCGGGTTTCCCGCCGCGGCCATCCGTAGCCTGATCGTCGGGCTGCTGATCGCCCTGGTGCCGGTGGTGGTACTGGCCTGGCTGCTGGAGCTGACGCCGAATGGACTGCGACGCGATCGGGGGCCGGGCCGGGCCAATCCGGAGAATGCCAGAGCGGCGCGCCGGCTCGATCAACTCTCGGTGGTGTGTATTCTGGCCGCGCTGGGTCTGTCGGCGCTGCGGGAGTTCGTGCTGATCGAGGAGGTCTCGCCGGGCAGGCCGGTGACTGTCGAGACGGCCGCGCCGCTGCTGGATGACGAAGACGATACTGCGCCAGCTGCTCCTGCCGACCCGCGTTCGATCGCGGTACTGCCGTTTGCCAATATGAGCCCCGATGCTGAAAACGCCTATCTGGCCGACGGCATGGCCGAGGAATTATTGAACGTCCTGTCACGTATCGATGGGCTGAAGGTCGCATCGCGCACCTCGTCGTTTTCCTTCCGTGATGAGGCCGTGGCGGTGCGCGAGATTGGCCAGCGCCTCGGCGTTGCCCATATCGTGGATGGCTCGGTCAGGCGGCAGGGCGACCAGGTTCGCATCGCGGCCCAGCTGATTCGGGCAACGGATGACCGACAGCTCTGGTCGGGCAGTTTCGACCGCCGGGTCGCTGACCTGTTTTCGCTGCAGGAAGACATCGCGCAGGCGATCACCAATGCACTGATCGAGCCGCTCGGCGTCCGGGAGGTGGCCGTGCGCCGGGCCACCGATGATCCGTTGGCCTATGAACTCTATCTTCGCGGCCGCCAGCTGTTCGCGCAGCGCGGGGCCAGCCTGATGCCGGCCCGCGAGTTGCTGCGGCGCGCCGTCGAGCACGACTCGAGCTTTGCCGAAGCCTGGGCCGTGCTGGCGGCGATCGAGTACGTGCTGCCGTCGTATTTTTCCGAAGTCGATAATCTGACGGCACGTCTGGCCGCTGCCGATGCCGCCTCGAAGGCCCTGGCGCTGATTCCCGACGAGGCGTCCGCTCTGGCGGTGAGCGCTCGGCTGGCGGCGGATCGCGGAGAGCGCCAAGCCGCCCTGAATCTGGTCGATCGGTCGCTGGCGGTAGATCCCAACAATGCCAATACGCTGATGTGGAAAGGCCTGACCCTGCTCGAGACCGGGCAGATCGCCGCCGCGCGCGAGGTCTTTGATCGAGCCCGACGACTGGACCCGCTCAGCGGCATTCATCTGGGCTGGCTGGCGTCCACCGAGCTGGTCGACGGGCGTTTCGATCGGGCCGAGGCCCATCTGGATGAAGCCCATGCCCTGGGTTGGCAGGGGCCTGCCAGCGCCTGGAAGCTGAAGCTGGTGCTGAATCGGGACGGCTACGGCCCAGGGGCCGAGCAGGCCTATAGGCGCTGGATTCAGGACGACGGTCGAATCGAGCCGGAGGCGGCCGAAACCTACCACGCCGTGGCACCGGCCTTTGGCAAGCCCGAGCTGGCCGCCGAAGCCGAGGCCCGCATTCTGGCTGCAGCGGCCGACCATCCCGAGCTGGACTGGGCTCCCCTGCTGCTCAATCTCGGCCGCACCGAGGCCGCTCTGAATGAATTGATCCGACCCAAACCGCCATCGCGCCAGATCACGCTGATGATGATCTGGACACCGGTGGACCGGCCGCTTCGGGAGCATCCTCGATTCATCGAGTTTGCGGACCAGGTGGGCTTGATGACCTATTGGAATCAGCACCATTGGCCTGATCACTGCAAGATGGCGGAAGATACGCCCGTTCGTCTGGAGTGTGATCGATGAGCCTGAGGGCTGAGCTCAAGCGGCGAAATATCTTCCGGGTTGCGGCCGCCTATGTGGTGATCGGCTGGCTGACGCTGCAGGTGGCCGGTATCGTGCTGGGGTTTACCGGCGCGCCCGACTGGGTCGGTAAGGCACTGATTGCCTTGCTGTTGCTTGGGGCGATTCCCACGCTGGCCCTGGCCTGGGTGTTCGAGGTAGGACCTGAGGGCATCCGGATCGACGACGGTCGCAGTCAGCGTGACGCCAGCCCGCAGGCCCGACAGCTCGATGTGGTGACCCTGGGGGCGGTGGTACTGGTGGTCGTGCTGATGATTGGCCAGCAGCTGGGCCCGTCGCTGCTCGACAGCGATGCCGGTGGCAAGCGCGCGCCCCAGACGAAGGTTCAGGAGACGCCGCCAGCAGATCCGGCAGGAGCTGACCGATCGCGGTTGGAGTCCGATCCCTCTCCTGTACCCGAGGGCTCCATCGCCGTGCTGCCCTTTGCCAATCGCAGCTCCGAGCCCGATACCGGCTACTTCGTCGACGGGGTCCACGATGATCTGTTGATCGAGCTGTCCCGCAACCCGGCACTGACCGTCATTTCGCGTACCTCGGTCATGGAATATCGTGATACCACCAAGAATTTGCGACAGATCGCCGAGGAGCTGGGTGTGGCACATGTATTGGAGGGGGCCGTGCAGCGCGCCGGTCAGCGCGTGCGGGTCAACGCGCAGCTGATCGATGCAGCCACCGACGCCCAGGTCTGGGCCAACAGTTTCGATCGAGAGCTGAGCCCGGAGGGCGTGTTCGATATCCAGACCGAGATTGCGGCCGAGATTGCCCGCGCGCTGGGCCGGGCACTCGGCATGGAGGTCGCAACGCCTGCTCGAGCCGCAGTCACCACCAGCGTCGAGGCTTTTGATGCCTATCTTCGCGCCCGGGCGAACAACGACGTGAATTCACTCGAGCGGATTCAAGAGCGGATTCAGCGCTACGAGCAGGCACTGGAGTTCGATCCGGAGTTTGCCCTCGCCATGGGCGAGCTCGGGCGCGAATATACTAACCTCTACTGGTACCTGACCCGCCGGGAGGAGGACCGCCTGAAGGGTGGTGAATGGATCGCGCGCGCGCTCGACACCGACCCGGATAATCCGCTGCTGATGGTCGCGCGAGCAGAGCACCTGTACCGGGCCGCTCTCGACTACGAAGGCGCGTTGGCCGCACTTGCGCGGGCCGAAGCCACCCTGCCGGGTGATGCCCGCATCTTCACTCTGCGGGCCTTTGTTCAGCGCCGCGCCGGCCGGCCGGGGGCGGCGGTCGAAGCACTGAGGACGGCAGCGCTGCTCGACCCCCGCTCCCTCGAAACCCTGACCTCGCTGATCGGGACCTACAGTCTGCTCGGTCAGATCGAGGCGGCTCGAGAGTGGAATCGCCGGATGATGGAATTACCGTCGGTGCCGGCCGGCGTATCGCTGCCGATGGCCTCCGTCGAACTGTCGCTGCGCGGCGATATCGGTGCGAGCATCCGTGCACAGGAATCCCTGCCGCTGGGCACGGTGCCGGCGTGGGCAGCGAGCACCGGCTTCTACACCCTCGGCGACAGCTTTAGCTGGCGTTATCTTGCCCGTGATTTCGAGCCGGCCAAGCAAGCCATCGATATCATCGAGCAGACTCACGCCATCATCGAGAATCAGTTCGCCGTCGTGCCTGTGGTTCAGTTTCGGGCCATGCTCGCCTTTGCTCGCAGCGATTCGGTCGCCCAGACACGATTTGCTGAACAGGCCCTGCGCGAGCTCGATGACATTCTCCTTGACCAGCCCGAGGACTACCGCGCCTGGTCGCAGCGCGGCCTGGTCCTCGGTTTGCTTGGCCGCGCTGACGAGGCCCGGCTGTCCAGTCAGCGTGCGCTGGACCAGCTTATTCCGACTCGCGATGCGATCATTCGCAGTGAGTTGATGCGGCAGCGGGCGATCGCGCTGGCCTTCAGTGCCGACACGGCTGCAGTGATCGATGCGGTCGATAGCTACCTGTCCCTGCCGATGAAGTTCTGGAGCATCCACGGATTGATCCTCGACCCGGCCTTTGATCGCCATCTCGACGACCCGGCGTTCCAGGCGCTGATCGCCCGCCATCGCCGGGAGGACGCCGCTTCATGAGCTTTTTTGGCGAACTCAAGCGGCGCAATGTCTTTCGCATGGCTGGCCTGTACACGGTTGGTGCCTGGCTGGTGGTGCAGGTGGCCGAGACCGTTCTGCCGGCTTTCGATACGCCTGACTGGGTGCTTCGAGCCATCATTGTGCTGCTGGCCATTGGATTCGTCCCGGCCGTCATCTTCTCCTGGCTCTTCGAGCTCACGCCCGAGGGCGTCAAGCGCGATGTCGACGTGGTCCCGGAGCGTTCGGCTCGTCCGGCCGTCGGCCGGCGCATGGACCGTTGGATGTTGATCGGCGTGCTGGTGCTTCTGGTTCTGCTGATGGCCGAGTGGTTCTGGCCGGCGGAGTCAGGCGCGCCCGGCATGCCACTGGTTCCCGTTTCAGGTAATGCCTCGATCGCCGTCCTCCCGTTCGTCAACATGAGCCCGGATCAGGACAACGAGTTTTTTGCTGACGGCATATCCGAGGAGCTGCTCAACGTTCTGGTCGGCATCGATGGTCTGAAGGTGGCTTCTCGCGCGTCTGCGTTTCTTTTCAAGGATAGGACAACACCGATTCCCGAGATTGCGAATCTGCTTGATGTCGGCCACGTGCTCGAGGGGTCTGTGCGCAAGCAGGGAGAGCGGGTGCGCATCACTGCACAGCTGATTCACGCAGTCAGCGATACGCAGCTCTGGTCGCAGACCTACGAGCGCGACCTGACCGATATTTTCCGCGTCCAGGAAGAGATTGCCCAGGCGATCACGCAGGCGCTCGAGGACGCTCTGGGCGTGCGCCGAGTGTCTGTTGCCCCGACAACCATGGACCTGGTGGCCTACGAGCGATTCCTTCGCGGACGCTCACGCTTCTATCAGCGCAGCGAGCTGGATGCAGCCATCGATGACCTGGAGTTTGCGGTCGAGCGGGACCCGGCGTTTGCTGACGCCTGGGCCTTTCTTTCTGCGGTCAACCATGTGGCCAGTTCCGGCTGGCCAACGGAGCGCGATCGCGATGCTCTAAAGGCCCGGGCCCCGCTGGCTGCCGATCGTGCGCTGGCGCTGAACCCCGACTCGGCTATTGCCTTGGCGGTCAAGGGTGATTGGTCGTTTCGTGCTGGTGATCCCGAGAGGATGATGGAGGGTTTGCGCTTGCTGGAACGCGCGGCCGATCTTTCCTCCATTGATACGTCTGCTCGTCTTTGGTTGGGGCTGTCCTGGCTCGATCTCGGTTTTGCCGAGCGCGCCCTGCCGCATCTTCAGCAAGCCCATGAAAGCGATCCGCTGGTGCCGAGCAATAAAGGCTATCTCGGGCTCGCTCACGCATCGCTCGGTCGGATCAAGGAGGGCCGTGAGCTCATGCTTCGCGCGGTCGAAATCAGCGGTACGCCGCTCTGGGCCGCCGTTCTTGCCGCGGGTCTGGCGAACGCCGATGACGAGAGTGGCACTATTGACCTCCTTGTCGAGGCCCAGGCGTATCTTTCCGGTAGCGACAGTGAATTTATTGCGCGCATGGTAAAGGTTTTCAACGACCCGTCCGAGCGTGATGATTTTCTTGCTGACAACTTCGAGGCCACGCAGCGCGGATCGGCCATGGAAATGCTAGCCGCGCTCATGTTCAAGGATCCCGACAGCGTGTTTTCAAATTCCGGGCCGCGGGCCTCTTTCGAATTCATGACCAGTACCTCTTGGCTTCCGTCCCTGCGCTGGGTGCGAGAGGACCCGCGCTTCTACGCCCTGATGCAGGATCGAGGGATCGTCGGGTTCTGGGAGACGAACGGCTTCCCCCCAGGCTGCAGTCCCGTCGACGATTCGAGCGGTGGGCGCCTCGACTGCAGTGGTAATCGACCGTGACGTTTTTCGAAGAGCTCAACAAGCGCAACGTGATCCGCATGGCCGGGCTATATCTGATTGGCGCCTGGCTGATTGTGCAAGGCGCTGAGGCCCTGCTGCCCCTGTTCGATGTGCCTGACTGGGTGGCGAGCACGCTCAGCGTCTTGCTGGCCGTTGGCTTGCTCCCGGCCCTGATCTGCTCCTGGATTTTTGAAATAACCCCTGAGGGCATCAAGCTCGAAAGTCAAATTTCGCCCGAGGAGTCGATTGCCGCGCGCACCGGTCGTCGCATGGATCTTCTGATCATGATCGGCATACCGATCGTGATCGTCGTCCTTCTGGCTGATCGATTCTGGCTCGGGGGAGTCGAGACGACGGTGGTCCGGTCGCCAGCGGCGTCCGGCGAAACATCCATCGCCGTCCTGCCCTTCATCAATATGAGTTCGGACGCCGATAATGAATATTTTGCCGACGGCATTTCCGAGGAACTGCTCAATGTGCTCGCTGGCGTGGAGGGTCTGAGGGTCGCTTCAAGAACCTCGGCCTTTTCCTTCAAGGACAGCGCGCTGCCCGTGCCCGAAATAGCCCGTCAGCTCGACGTTCGCCACGTGCTTGCGGGTTCAGTTCGCAAGCAGGGGCAGCGCGTACGAATTTCGGCCCAGCTGGTTCATGCCGACAGCGATGCGCAGCTGTGGTCGCAGACCTATGAGCGAGACCTGGTTGATATTTTCGGTGTACAGGAAGAAATTGCCCAGTCCATCACAAGGGAGCTTCGGGGCTTGCTTGGCGAGCGCAGTGTCCAGGTCACCGCCCCCACGGCCGATCTGCGCGCCTACGAGCGTTTCCTCAGTGGCCGAACTCGATTCCATCGACGGGCCGAGCTGGCCGAAGCGATCGATGATCTGACCTTCGCCGTGGAGCAGGACCCCGAATTTGCCGAGGCCTGGATCTACCTGGCGGCAACCCATTCGGTATCGCCGTATTACATCCGTACATTGCGGCCGATCGACACCAACGCCGCGACAGGGAGGGCACTGGAGCAGGCCCAGCGACTCCTGCCCGATCATCCGCTGGGCCTGGCCGTCGAAGGGCAGATGCTGACCGAGTCACGCGATCTGGTGGGCGCGCTTGATCGCCTGACTCGGGCGGCTGAGTTGAGTAAGCTCGATCCCACGCCGGTCATGTGGCTTGGCTACCTTCAGCTCCGATCCGGCTATATCGATAAGGCCATTGAAACGCTGCAGCGCGCGATGCGCATGGACCCGCTGGTCGGCATCAATCATGGCCAGCTGGCCTTTGCCTATCTGTCGGCTGGACAACGCGAGCAGGCCGAGGCCGAAGCAGCGCTGGCTCTGGACCGCGGCTGGGCACCGTCACAGTACATCATGGCGATGGACCTGCTCGGCGTCGGTGAGCGACAGCGCGGTATCGCTGCGCTCGAAAAATTTCTCGAGCCTCGGTGGCCAGAAGGACTGTCATCGGAACAGTGGGCGCCATTCAACGCGGCGTTAAACAACCCGGAAGCGGTTGACGCCTACTGGCAGACCACGCCCAAACCCTACATGCTGGAAGAAAGCATCGGCCTTCAGCGCCTGGACCTGCTCCTGGATCACCTCGAACAGTCGGACTACACCGACAGGAACAACCAGGACTTCTGGTTCTGGCTGCGCTCCGCCTGGCTGCCGTCGACCGAACAACTGCGCGAAGACCCGCGCTTCTTTAACGCGGCAGCTGATCTCGGATTGGTCGAACTGTGGGAATCGCGCGGCTTCCCGCCCGGCTGTCGCCCGATCGATGAGCCGAGCGGTCGCCGCCTGGATTGTTCGGGGTTTCCGCGATGAATTGTTTAACGAGCTGAAGCACAGCAACAATTTTCCTTTTAGCCCGGGCCGATGCTCTTCTCGCGAGGAAATGGGCCTCATTTATCAGGAGCGGGCGGGGAATCAGTAACAAGGTTCAAGGTTCAAGGGATGGCTGGGAGTTTTGCAATGAATGGAGAGGGCGGATCATTGAAGGATCGGATCGGGAGCATCGGCTGGTCCTGCTGGCTGAAGATGCAACATGAATGCAACTAGGGCAGCAGGGCGACCAGCTGCAGTGAGCCAGCCGAAGCCTGCCGAGAAAGCACCGCTGCATACCACGCTGTTCGGCCCGTTTCGCGTGGCTGATTCCGCTGGCAACGAGATTCTCATCAGCAGCAAGCGGGCGCTGGCCGTTCTGGCGCTGCTCTGTCTGTCACCCGGCGAGCCCATCGAACGCGAGCAGTTGAGTCAGCTGCTGTGGCGCGGCAAGTTTCGCGCC
>JGI12210J13797_10632549_pt1 | contig 12089 bp, 8 predicted proteins | sample ElkSlonscriptome_3_FD_13797 | JGI IMG/M metagenome (IMG submission 13797) | reverse complement strand
GGATTTCCCCGAGCAACGCCGCCGCTCCCGCGACGAATTCGCCGCGCGGAACGAAGTGCATCGCCGGCTTGCCATTCTCCAGGTTCCAGACCGCATCGCGCCGCAGCATCGCGACCTTGCCGCCCTCCATGTCGCGCGGACCGATCTCGAGAATGACGGGAGCGCCCTTGCGCACCCAGTCCCAACGCTTGGCCGAGGCCTTGCCGGGGCTCTTGTCGAGCAGCACGCGGACCGGTTCGCCGATCGCGGAGACGGAGGCGAGTTCGGAGCGAACGCTCTCGCAATAGTCGAGCAGCGCCGCGTCCTCGGGACGCTCGCGCAGCATCGGGAGGATCACGATCTGGTGCGGCGCGATCCGCGGCGGCACGCGCAGGCCATCGTCGTCGCCATGGGTCATGATGACCCCGCCGACGAGCCGGGTCGAGGTGCCCCAACTCGTCGTGTGGCAATATTGCTGGGTGCCCTCGCGGTCCTGATACTGGATGCCCGCGGCATGGGCGAAATTCGTGCCGAGGTAATGCGAAGTACCCGCCTGCAGCGCCTTGCCGTCCTGCATCATCGCCTCGATCGACCAGGTCTCGACCGCGCCGGGAAAGCGTTCGTTTTCCGGCTTTTCGCCAGCGATCACGGGCAGCGCCAAATCCTCTTCGGCGCAGGCGCGGTACATTTCGAGGGCGCGGTGCGTTTCCTTGAGTGCATCCTCGCGGGTTTCATGCGCGGTGTGGCCCTCCTGCCAGAGGAACTCGCTGGTGCGCAGGAACATGCGGGTGCGCATTTCCCATCGCACCACATTGGCCCACTGGTTGAGCGAGAGCGGCAGATCACGCCAGCTCTGCACCCACCGCGCCATGGCATCGCCGATGATCGTCTCCGAGGTCGGGCGGACCACCAGCGGCTCTTCGAGCCTGGCATCCGGATCGGGCATCAGTCCGCCCTTGCCGTCGCCGATCAGGCGGTGATGGGTAACGACCGCCATTTCCTTGGCGAAACCCTCGACGTGCTCCGCCTCGCGGGTGAAATTGCCGAGCGGGATGAAGAGCGGGAAATAGGCGTTGGAAATGCCCGCGGCCTTGATGCGGTCGTCCATCAATCGCTGGACGCGTTCCCAGATGCCATAGCCCCAGGGCTTGATCACCATGCAGCCGCGCACACCCGATTCCTCCGCGAGGTCCGCGGCGGAAACGACTTCCTGGTACCATTTGGCAAAATCGTCTTCTCGCCTGACGGAAAGCGCGTGGCGGATCTGGGACACTGCTTTGAATTCCTGCTGCGGAAAAAGGGTCGGGGGTCTATGGCCGCGCCGGTCGAGGCCCCTAGGTGTTACTTGCCCAGTTCGTCCAGCTTCTTCTGCATCGCGGCCATCTGGTCGCGCAGGGCAGCGATCTCATCCTTCGATGTCTCACCGTCATTGTCACCCTGGCGAACGGGCTTGTCGCCCGCACCCTTCGATCCGGGCATGAATGCCCCGGTGGCGGCCCGCATCATCGCCATGTTCGTCTCGTGTATCGCGGCAAGTGGCCCGCCGGTGAGACCTTTTTCGAAGGCCTCCCTGATATTGGCCTGGTTCCGGCGGAAATTCTCCATGCTCGCTTCCAGATAGGAGGGCATCATCGTCTGCATGGAATTGCCGTACATGCCGATCAGTTCGCGCAGGAAGCTGACGGGCAGCATCTGGCCGCCATTGGCCTCTTCGTCCATGATGATCTGGGTCAGGATCGAGTGGGTTATGTCGTCCCCGGTCTTTGCGTCGAGCACCTGGAACTCGATATTCTCGCGAACCATGCCGGCAAGGTCGTCGAGCGTTATGTAGCTTGAGGAAGACGTATTGTAGAGGCGGCGATTGGCGTATTTCTTGATGATGATCGCCTCGCCCGGTCCGACCTCTTTCGCTTTGCGTGCCATGATCGCCTCCCTGCCCATGAAAAGGATCGTGAGTTTAGCACCTGCACAATGTGCAGCGCAACACAAAGCTCTCAGGCCTTCAGCCGCGCACCGAGGCTGGTGAGCAATTCGTATTGCGATAGAGCGCTTTGCTGCGCAGCATGGACGAGGTCGAAGGGCACCTCGACCCAGTTTCCCGCGACAAGATCGGGCGCCTCGGCGAGGTTGACCACCACCATGTCCATCGAGACCTTGCCGAGGATCGGAAGGCGCCGCCCGTCGCTGAAGAATGCATTTCCGGGACCGCGGGCGCGCAGGAAACCGTCGGCATAGCCAAGTGAGACGGTGCCGGTGCGCATGGGCTCGCGCGCGGTGAATTGGGCATTGTAGCCCACGCTTTCGCCCGGCTCGATTTCGCGGCACTGGATCAGTGCAGCACGGAGGCGCGCGACGGGGCGGACATGCTCGGCCAGCTCCTGACGTGGCACGCCGCCATAAAGCGCCAGGCCCGGACGGGTGACGTTGAAGGCATAATCGCACCCCAGCGCGATACCGGCGCTGTTGGCGAGGCTCGCGCTGCGGTGCGGGACCTGGCCGATCGCCGCGCGGAACGCTTCGAGTTGGCGCAGGTTCATCGCGCTGGCCTCGTCGGCGCAGGCGAGATGGCTCATGAGCATATCGACCTCGAGCGCGCGGATCGCCGGGTCACCGAGCTCGCGGGCAGCCACGCCGAGCCGGTTGATGCCGGTGTCGACCATCAGGTGACAGCGCCCTCCCCCAGCCTGGGTCCAGTGGCGGGCCTGTTCCGGAGAATTGATGACGGGCACGGCCTCTACGGCGCGCGCATAGTCCGCTTCGGCGCGCGTGACAGGGCCGTGCAGCACGGCGATCTGCGCCGGCGGCACATGGCGCGCCACGGCGGCGACCTCGCTCCAGTGTGCGACGAAAAAATGTCGGCACCCCGCCTCATGCAGGACGGGGACGCAGGTTGCGACGCCAAGACCATAGCAATCCGCCTTCACCGCAGCGCCCGCAGCAGCGTTGCCGGAAAGGGCATTCAGCGCCCGCCAGTTCGCCGCCAGAGCGGCCGTATCGATGTCGAGCCGAAGCGTGGTTGCCGGCGCGTCAGGTGCCATGGCGTTCTTCGAAATCGCGCGGCGGGCCTCCCGGAATGCCCCATAATGCGACGATCAGGCCGAACCCGACGACGATCCAGGTGTACCAGAGCCCCGAATAGATGTCCCCGGTGCTCGCGACTATGACCCCGGCGATGAGCGGCAGGAACCCGCCGAGATAGCCTGCTCCGATATGGTAGGGGATCGACATCGAGGAATAGCGGATTTTCGGAGGGAACATCTCCGACAGGAGCGCCGCGACCGAGCCGTAGGTCAGCGCCGACAGCATCCCGAGCCCGAGCAATATGCCGATGATGCCAAGGACATTGGCAAGGGGCGGCGCCTGCTTGGAGAAGTCGAAACCGTACGGAGCCAATGCCGCGTGGATCCCTTCGCGCCGGGCCGCACCATCCTCGAACCATTCGTCGCGCAACGCGATCGCCTCTCCCCCGGCGGTCACGGTGAGAACGCTGCCGCCATCCTCGAGCGTATAGGGCACGCCCGAAGCTGTCAGCGTCTCGAGAATCTTGCCGCAATCGGTCTGTTCGCGGTCGAACAATTCGGCGAAGGGATCGGTCACGCAGGCCGGACCCGAAACCGCGATCGGGGTGCTCTCGGCCGCATCGGCAATGCCCGGATTGGCGAGCTGCCCCATTCCCCAGAAGGCCGGGAACAGCACCGCAAGCGTGAGCGCGGCGCCGATGACGAGGGGCTTCTTGCGCCCGACCCGATCCGACCACTTGCCGACGACAAGATAAAAGCTCATCGCGATGGCGCCCGCGACCAGCAGGATGATCTCGACCGTCTGCGCATCGACATGCATCGGCCCCTTGAGAAAGCTGAGCGCCGAGAAGAAGGCGGTATACCAGATCGTCGTCAGCACACCCGTGATGCCGAACAGAGCGACGAAGATGCGCTTGGGATTGCCCGGATAGGTGAAGCTTTCGATGAAGGGATTGCCCGAAATCTGCCCTTCGGCCTTCATCGCCTGGAAGACCGGGCTTTCCGACAGCATCAGCCGCATCCACAGGGATATGGCGAGCAGCGCGATGGAAAGCAGGAACGGGACGCGCCAACCCCAGGCGACAAAATCGTCCTCGGGAATGATGAAGCGGCAGGCCAGCACGACGATGATCGACAGCACGAAGCCCCCCGCGACGCTCGCCTGGATGAAGCTGGTGTAGAAACCCCGCTTTTCTGGCGGGGCATGTTCGGCGACATAGATCGCGGCGCCGCCATATTCGCCGCCGAGAGCAAGCCCCTGAATGACGCGCAGGCCGATGACGATGATCGGAGCCGCCACCCCGATCGTGTCGATCGTGGGGATGAAGCCGACCCCCGCGGTAGCGATGCCCATCAGGGTAACGGTGACGAGAAAGGTGTACTTGCGCCCCAGCCTGTCGCCGAGAAAGCCGAACAGGACCGCTCCGATCGGGCGGAAGGCGAAACCGACGGCGAAGGTCGACCACACCAGAAGCAGGCCGAGCGTGTCGTTCTCGACGTCGTAGAAGGCATCCTTGAGAATGTAGGCAAGCGTCCCGTAGATGAAGAAATCGTACCACTCGAAGATCGTGCCTGCGCTCGATGCGCCGATGACGAGCTTGATCTCCTTGTCGGACGGCTCACGCTGGGCGACCGCAGCGCTTTCGCCGGTGAGCGGCACGCCCGCTCCTGCCTGTGCTTCTGACATCTGATCCCGTTCCCCGCCGGAAGCACGTAGGGTGCCCGGTCTTTCATGACGTTACACGAACGCCGCCTTCCTAGCCTCTGAAGGGAGGTTATGAAAGCGCGTCGAGCGCGGCCTTCCACGGCATCAGCAGCGCGCCATGGCGGCCGGGATGATCCCGCGCGGGGGCGAGCGCTTCGATCCCCGGCCAGTCGGGCAACTCACCCATGCCTTCCGCCCACGCTTCGATCCCGCGTGTCGCTTCGACAAGATCGGCGCGGGTACGTCCCGCAAGGCCGCCGGCCAGGATCGCGGCGGAACTCTGTCCGACAGCGCAGGCAGCGACCTGCATGCCGACCCTTGCGACGCGGCCTTCATCGCCCGCTTCGAGCCCGACTGCAATGGTGGACCCGCAGGTTCGCGAGCGACCCTCGCTCCGTAACGCGAAATCGCCCTTGAGCGGATAATCCGCCAGCGACGCAGCAAGAGCAAGAAGGCCCGGCGAATAGAGCTTTTCGGATCGTCCGATCGGCGCGCCGCTCATTGCGCCTCGGCCGCGGCGGCTTCTGCCTCTGCGCGCAGCGCTGCCCTGCGCTCGTCGATCATCTGCACCAGCGCCTTGGAAAAGGCATCAGCCGCATCATAGGTGCGCGCTGTCGTGATCCATGTCGGGCGGCCCTTGTAGCCCCATACGGTGTCGAACCCCAGCACCAGGACCGAAAAGGCGAAGACCATGATCAGCGCGCCCTTCACGGCGCCGAAGCCGAATCCAAGCACGCGGTCGATCGGTCCGAGGATCGACCCGCGCGAGGCTTCTCCCACATTGCTGGCGATGACCTTCATGGCGGCATAGGGAATGAGCAGCAGCAGCGCGAAGGCCAGGATCGGCGTTGCCGGCTCGGCATCGTACCATTGGCGCAGTCCTTCGGTCAGGGGGGTGTGCAGGTAATAGACCGAGAACGCGGCGAGAATCCACGAGGCAAGGCTCAGAACTTCCTGAACGAGGCCGCGCAGGAATCCGCCGATCGCGGCTATGCCGACGACGATGAGGACTATGATATCAAACCCCGTCATGAGCGAACCCGGTTATGCGCTGGCCACCACTCGGTCAACGAGGTTCATGAGGCCGGTCAGCCCGCGATAATCCATGCGTGTCTTTCCGGCACGCGCACCCTGCGGGCCGTAACCCCTCGCAAAGCCAAGCTTCTCCGCCTCGCGCAGGCGCAGCTCGCTATGCGCGACGGGGCGAATTTCCCCCGCGAGCGAGATTTCGCCGAAAAACGTCGATTTGTCGGGGAGTGGCCGATCGGCCAGCGCCGAGACGAGCGCGGCCGCCACCGCGAGGTCGGCCGCCGGATCAGCGAGGCGATAACCGCCGGCAATGTTGAGATAGACCTCCGCCGAGGAGAAATTGAGCCCGCATCGCGATTCGAGGACGGCAAGCAGCATGGCAAGGCGGCCATTGTCCCACCCCACGACCGCACGGCGCGGGGTCGCGCCAGATTGCAATCGCACGATCAGCGCCTGGATCTCGACCAGCACGGGCCGAGTGCCTTCGAGAGCGGGAAACACGGCGCTGCCGGCGAGCGGTTGGTCGCGGCCGGACAGGAACAGCGAGGACGGGTTGGCGACTTCCTCCAGCCCTTCGGACACCATCGAGAACACGCCGATTTCGTCAACCGCGCCAAAGCGGTTCTTGAGCGCGCGAAGGATGCGGTACTGGTGGCTGCGTTCACCCTCGAAACTCATCACGACGTCGACCATGTGTTCGAGGACGCGCGGGCCGGCGATGGTTCCGTCCTTGGTCACATGGCCGACCAGGACGAGCGCGCATCCACTCGCCTTTGCATACCGGATGAGTTCGAGTGCACATCCACGCACCTGGCTGACCGTGCCGGGCGCGCCCTCGATCGTGTCGGAATGCATGGTCTGGATCGAATCGATCACCAGCAGCGCGGGCGGATCGCCTGCGCCAAGCGTCGTCAGGATGTCCCGCACCGAGGTTTCGGAGGCGAGCCGGATCGGCGCGTCGGCAATGCCCAAGCGCGAGGCGCGCAAACGGACCTGCCCAGCCGCCTCTTCCCCGCTGACATAGACCACGTCGGCCCCGCTCCGCGCGATCGTCGCCGCCGTCTGGAGCAGCAGGGTCGACTTGCCGATCCCCGGATCCCCGCCCATCAGGACCGCCGAACCGGGCACCAGTCCACCGCCCAGTGCGCGGTCGAATTCGGCGAGCCCGGTCGTCCGGCGTGCCGGCAGCGGGGTGTCCTTGTCGAGAGGCACGAATTGCAGCCTGCGCCCGCCGCTCGACAGGTCGTGCTTCTGGGAGAAGACGGTCGCGGGCACGTCCTCGACAATGCTGTTCCATTCGGCGCAATCGGGACATTGCCCCTGCCAGCGCGAGGAGACGCTGCCGCAGGCCTGACATACAAATCGTTTCTTCGCCTTCGCCATGACGGCGCCGTAGCCGGAACAAAGACTGAACGCAATTGCATCTGCGCGTCTATCCGCTAGGGAAAATGCGATGCGCCAGAAGGAAATCAGGCTAGCGCTGGTATGTTATGGGGGGGTCAGTCTCGCCGTTTACATGCATGGCGTCACGAAGGAGATCTGGCATCTCGCCCGGGCGAGCCGCGCCTTTCTCTCGCATCCCGACCAGTCGAGCGAGCTTTCCGGCGTGGCAGAGGTCTATCGCGATTTTCTCGCGGAGATCGAGCGCGAGCACAAGCTGCGCCTGCGCGTGCTGCCCGACATCCTGACGGGGGCGAGCGCAGGCGGGATCAACGCGATCTTCCTCGCCCAGGCGCTTCATTCGGGCCACAGTCTCGAGCCGCTGACCGACCTCTGGCTGGAAAACGCCGACGTCTCGGAGCTCACCGACCCGGATGCCGAACCGATGTGGCGCTATGCCAAGCTCTGGGCGCAGCCGATCGCCGAGTGGTTCCTGACCCGCCCCGGCAATGCGGTGAGCGAAAGCGTCTCGCCCGAAACCCGCGCCGAGGTGCGCCACAAGGTCTCACGGCTCGTGCGGGGCCGCTGGTTCAGCCCGCCGTTTTCGGGCGACCGTTTCTCCGGCATGCTTTTCGAAGCGTTCGCCAGCATGGCGGCCGAGCCACCGGGCCCTGCGCTGCTGCCTCCCGGCCATCCGATCGACCTTGCCGTTACCGCGACCGATTTCCGGGGGCACGTGGAATTGCTTCGGCTCAATTCGCCCGCCATAGCGCAGGAGACCGAGCACCGCATGCCGATCGCATTTCGCTCGAAAGTGGGTGAGAAGCCCGGCGAAGGCATCGCCGATCCGCTGGAACTGGTGCTCGCCGCACGCGCGACCGCGAGTTTCCCGGGGGCCTTCCCGCCGCTTACCCTGGCCGAGATCGATCGGCTCGCCATGACCGAAGGGCATCATTGGGAAGGCCGGGGGGCGTTTCTTTCGCGGATCATGCCGGGCCATGTGAAGAACGGCACGGTCGATGAGGTCGCGCTGATCGACGGCTCGGTTCTGGTCAACGCCCCGTTCGGCGCTGCGCTGCGCGCGCTTGGCGGACGCCCTGCCCAGCGCGAGGTCGACCGGCGCTTTGTCTATATCGATCCACGCCCCGACCGGGTCCGTTCCCTGCGCGAGGAGACTGCGCAACAGGTTGGCTTCTTCGGTGCGATCTTCGGGTCGCTTTCCACGATCCCGCGCGAACAGCCGATCCGCGACGACCTTGAGCGGATCGAGCAGCAATCGCGCCATGCCGCACGCCTGCGCCGGATCGTGATGGGAATGCGGCCCGAGATTGACCGCGCGGTCGAGCGCCTGTTCGGACGGACATTCTTCCTAGACCGGCCCACGCCGCGCCGTCTCGCGATCTGGCGAAGCCGTGCGCACGAGGCTGCAGCGGCGCGTGCAGGCTACGCCTTTTCGGCCTATGTCCAGACCAAGTTCTCAGGGATCGTCGACAGGCTCGCCGAACTGACACTTGCCGCAGCTCCCGAGCTCGGCCTCGGCGGTGCGAGCCTCGTGGGCGACGTTCTGCGCAACGAGCTCGTCCGGCGCGGGCTCGACCCGCTCACGGGTGACGACGGCGCGGCGAGCGAGGACACGATCCGCTTCTTCCGGGCACACGATATCGGTTTTCGCATTCGCCGATTGCAGTTGCTCGCCCGCCGCCTGTCACGCGACTGGGAGCTCGACCCGGACATCCCCGATGACGCGCTCGATCTCGCACGGGAGCGGATCTACGACATTCTGGCGCTCCATTACGCCTCCGATGACAGCGCGATGCTGAGCGAGGATTTCGCGGTTCTCGCGCGCGATGTGCTGGACGATCCGGGGGCGGTGCTCGATCATCTCGCCGAACGCCGCCTCCTGCCCGAAACCGACGAGGCGGCGGAGGAAAAGCTTACCGCCGCGCTCGAGGAGATGCCGCGGGGCCTCAAACGCCGCATGTTGCTGACCTATCTCGGTTTTCCCTTTTATGACGTCGCCACCCTGCCATTGCTGCAGAGCGAGGGATTCGACGAATACAACCCGGTCAAGGTCGACAGGATTTCGCCGGAAGATGCGGCCTCCATTCGGGATGGCGGAACAGGCGCGACCTTGCGAGGCGTCGAATTCTACAATTTCGGAGCCTTCTTCAGCAGGTTCTACCGCGAGAACGATTACCTGTGGGGTAGGCTGCACGGGGCGGAGCGAATGATCGATTTCGTCGCCTCGACGCTTGAAAGCGCTGTCCCGGCGGAGACAATCCGCCGGGTCAAACGCGCAGCCTTCCTTGCCATTCTCGAGGAAGAAGCCGAAGCCGGACGCTGCGGGGCAGGCCTTCTCGCCACCATCCGCGCGGAGGTGGAGGAGCGGCTTTCCTGAGCCGCCCGCGAGGCCCGCTCACCCCCCGAAGGCGTCCTTGAGTTTCGAGAGAAAACTGCGGCTTTCGGGACATTCATCGCCGGTTTCCGTGTCGCGGAACTGCTGAAGAATTTCCTTCTGCTTGCGAGTGAGCCTGGTCGGGGTCTCGACCTTGATCTCGACCACGAGATCACCTCGCCCGCGGCCCTGCAGAACCGGCATGCCCGCACCGCGCACGCGCAATTGCTTGCCCGATTGCATCCCTGCGGGAATATCGATCCGGTTGGTCGATCCGTCGAGGTCCGGAATTTCGACGCACCCGCCAAGCGCTGCGGTCGTGAAGCTGACGGGAACGCGTGTCGCAAGCGTCGTGCCTTCGCGCTCGAACAGGTCGTGCGGCTTCACGTGGATGAAGATGTACAGGTCGCCCGGCGAAGCGCCGCGCTGGCCGGCCTCGCCCTTTCCCGACAAACGGATGCGCGTTCCGGTGTCGACACCCGGCGGGATCTCGACCGCGAGCGCCTGCGGGCGGTCGACCCGGCCTTCGCCGAGGCAGTCCCCGCACGGATCCTCGATCACCACGCCGCGGCCCGAGCAGGTCGGACAGGGTCGCTCGACCACGAACAGGCCCTGCTTCGCCCGCACCGCGCCCATTCCGCCGCAAAGGTTGCACTGCCGCTCGCCCGTGCCCGGAGTCGCGCCGGTGCCGTCGCAGGTATCGCAGGACTGGCTGACCTCGATTTCGATCTCGGTCGACTTGCCGTGGAAGGCCTCGTCAAGCGTGACCTGCATGTCATATCGAAGGTCTGCGCCGCGCCGCGCCTGCGTGCGCGGCCCCCGCGCTCCTCCGAACGCGCTGCCGAAGATGGTCTCGAAGATGTCGCCGATATCGGCAAAGCCGTCCTGGCCGCCATAGCCGCCGCCAAAGCCGCCTCCGCCACTCATGCCCTGGGTGAAGGCATCATGGCCGTAGCGGTCATAGGCAGCGCGTTTCTGCGGGTCCTTGAGGCACTCATAGGCCTCGCCCACCGCCTTGAAGCGCGCCTCGGCCTCGGCATCGCCCGGATTTCGGTCCGGGTGATACTGCATCGCGAGCTTGCGATAGGAGCTCTTGATGGTCGTGCCGTCGGCATCGCGCGCCACGCCGAGCAACTGGTAATAATCGATCTGTGTCTGGGACATGTCGGTTTACAGCCCGGAAAGGCCCGCCGCCGATCGTCGCCCCTTGCGGAGCGGCGTCGGCGGCAATGCGCTTTCCATCGGGCGTTAGCCCTTCTTGTCTTCGTCGACCTCGGAGAATTCGGCGTCGACCACATCCTCGTCTTCCGAGGAAGTGTCCGAAGCGGTCTCCGCTCCGGCATCGCCGCCTTCGGCAGACGCGGCCTGCTCCTGCTCGTAGATCGCCTGCCCCATCTTCATGGCGAGCTGGCTAAGAGCCTCGCTCTTGGCATTGATCGCGTCAGCGTCGTCACCCTCGAGCGCGGTCTTCACCTCGCCGACGGCGCTTTCGATTTCGCCCTTGAGGCCGGCATCGATCTTGTCGCCATGCTCCTCGAGCTGCTTTTCGGTGGCGTGGACGAGGCTGTCGGCCTGGTTGCGCGCCTCGGCCTGGGCGCGGCGCTTCTTGTCCTCTTCGGCGAATTTCTCGGCATCCTGGACCATCTGGTCGATGTCGTTGTCCGAAAGACCGCCCGAGGCCTGGATCTTGATCGTCTGCTCCTTGCCCGTGCCCTTGTCCTTGGCAGAGACGGATACGATGCCGTTGGCGTCGATGTCGAAGGTGACCTCGATCTGCGGCACGCCGCGCGGGGCGGGCGGGATTCCGACGAGGTCGAAATTGCCGAGCAGCTTGTTGTCCGCGGCCATTTCGCGTTCGCCCTGGAAGACCTTGATCGTCACCGCGTTCTGGTTGTCCTCGGCAGTCGAATAGGTCTGGGTCTTCTTGGTCGGGATCGTCGTGTTGCGGTCGATCATGCGGGTGAACACACCGCCCAGCGTTTCGATGCCGAGCGAAAGCGGCGTCACGTCGAGCAGCAGCACGTCCTTGACGTCGCCCTGAAGGACGCCCGCCTGGATCGCTGCACCCATGGCGACGACTTCATCGGGGTTCACGCCGGTATGCGGCTTCGATCCGAAGAACTTCTCGACCACTTCGCGAACCCTCGGCATGCGGGTCATGCCGCCGACGAGGATCACCTCGTCGATGTCGTCCTTGGAGACGCCAGCGTCGGCAAGCGCCTTCTTGCAAGGGTCGAGCGTGCGGTCGATCAGCCCGCCAACCAGCTTTTCGAGGTCCGAGCGGGTGATCGTCTCGACGAGGTGCAGCGGGGTGGACGATCCGCCTTCCATGCGCGCGGTGATGAACGGCAGGTTGACCTCGGTCGAGGCCGAGCTTGAAAGCTCGATCTTGGCCTTTTCCGCCGCTTCCTTGAGCCGCTGGAGCGCGAGCTTGTCGCTGCGCAGGTCCATGTTTTCCTTCTTCTTGAAGGCATCAGCCAGATGCTCGACGATCGCGTTGTCGAAATCCTCACCGCCGAGGAAGGTGTCGCCATTGGTCGACTTCACCTCGAACACGCCGTCGCCGATCTCGAGGATCGAG
>JGI12210J13797_10376777_pt1 | contig 12090 bp, 11 predicted proteins | sample ElkSlonscriptome_3_FD_13797 | JGI IMG/M metagenome (IMG submission 13797) | reverse complement strand
ACGGGGCATCATGGCCGGGGCAGAATCGCACGCCGACACGGGTAGCGCCTCCTAGTTTTGACCTGCGTCCGGGTCAAGGCCACCCTCGCTTGCTCTCGTGCACCGCTTGCTTTAGCCTGCCGGGCAGGTGCTGGCGCTATTTTCGCGGCAGTGAAGGGAAAGATTGATTTATGGCGGAACAGCTTCCGCCGGACAGATACAAGGATGCTGGCACAAAACGGAGCGATACGTCCGGCAACGTAGCCGATTTTCGCTACAAGCGCTCTCGTCAGCATAGCCAACCGCCTGGGCAGCAGCACGGGCGCGGTAACGGGCATGGCGGTGACGGGGGCAAACGCACCTGCGACAGCGCGAAATCCGAACTGGTCGCACGCACGCGGGGTACCGGCCATAGCGGCCCGGACGCCTACGCCGCGCTCGATCTTGGCACCAACAATTGCCGTCTGCTCATCGCCCGTCCTTCTGGCCGCGACTTCACCGTCATCGACGCCTTCAGTCGGGTCGTGAAACTGGGGGAGGATCTCGCAACTACCGGGCGACTGTCCGACGATGCGATGGACCGGACGCTGCGCGCGCTTCAGATCTGCGCCGACAAGCTGCGGCGGCGCAAGGTCCGTCTCGCCCGCTCGGTCGCCACGGAGGCGTGTCGCCGTGCCGCCAACGGCCCTGCCTTCATAGAACGGGTTCGCGAACAGACCGGCATAGCGCTCGACGTGATCAGCGCCGAGGAAGAAGCCCGCCTCGCTGTCCTTGGCTGCCACATCCTGCTCGAAGAGGGCGAAGGTCCGGCGCTGATCTTCGACATCGGCGGCGGTTCGACCGAACTTGTCCTGGTCGAGCCGGGCGGCAAGATTCCGCGCATCGTCGATTGGCAGAGCGTGCCGTGGGGTGTCGTTTCGTTGACCGATACGATCGCGCATGGCGAAGGCGATCGCCCGGATCGCCTGTCGACATATGCCAGGATGCGCGACGTCGTCTCGACCAGCTTCGCGCCTTTTGCCGAACGGATCGCACGGGCATCGCAGCGCGGCGACATTCGCCTGCTCGGGACCAGCGGAACCGTCACAACGCTAGCCAGCCTCTATCTCGAATTGCCGCAATACGATCGCAAGGCCGTTGACGGGCTGATCGTGCCGGCAAGCGCAATGCGCGACATCAGCGCATCCTTGTCCGCGATGTCTCCAGCGCAACGGAGCGAATTGCCCTGTATCGGGCAGGATCGCGCCGATCTCGTGGTCGCGGGATGCGCAATACTCGAATCGATCATCGACCTGTGGCCCGCACAGCGCCTTGGCGTTGCGGATCGCGGGATCCGCGAAGGTATCCTGCGCAGCCTGATGGCCGCCGAACGCCACAGCGAAAGAAGCCTGCGCGCGCTGAACGCGATGCGCGGTGGACCGGGCGGCAGCTGACCGAATGACACGTTCAGGACGAAATCCCGACAAACGGGTCCGCACCGCGAAGAAGCGCACGGCCTCGTCGACACGCTGGCTCGAACGGCAATTGAACGATCCCTACGTCAGGCAGGCAAAGGCCGATGGGTACAGAAGCCGCGCCGCCTACAAGCTGATCGAACTCGACGAGAAGTTCAAGTTGATCCGCGGGTCGAGACGGGTCGTCGACCTCGGCATAGCGCCGGGCGGGTGGAGCCAGGTCGTGCGGGCGAAGGCGCCCAAGGCGACGGTGGTCGGCATCGACCTGCTGCCGACCGACGCGATCGAGGGCGTGACGATCTTCGAAATGGATTTCATGGACGATGCCGCGCCTGCCGCGCTCGAAGAGGCGTTGGGCGGGCCGCCCGATCTGGTCCTGTCGGACATGGCGGCCAACACCGTGGGTCACAAGCAGACCGACCACCTGCGCACCATTGCGCTGGTCGAGGCGGCGGCGTGGTTCGCCACCGAAACGCTGGAAAAAGGGGGCGCTTTCGTTGCCAAGGTGCTGGCAGGCGGAACCGATGCGGAATTGCTCGCTCTGCTCAAGCGCCATTTTACCAGCGTGAAACACGCCAAGCCGCCGGCGAGCCGCAAGGGTTCATCGGAATGGTATGTCGTCGCTCAGGGGTTCAAGGGCTAGCGCGCCGTACCCCCCATCCACAGGACCTGTTTACTGGCCTCGTCTAGGGGCTGGCCCCGTCTAAAGGCTGGGCGTGCTGGCGTCGCTCTCGGGATTGGCTTCCTGATCCTCGAGCTCGCTTTCGGTCACCATGCCCGACCCGCCGGCCTCGGCACCGTCTTCGCCCTCCAGCGCGTCTTCCTCGACCGGTGGGGTGAATTCAGGAAGCGGCAGGCCAGAGCCCTGTTCGTTCATGTAGAGCGCGACCGCCGCCCGGTCCTCCACGCTGGAAAGACCGGCAAAGCCCATTTTCGTGCCGTCGACATAGCCGCGCGGATTGGCGAGCCATTCGCTCATCTCTTCCCAGCCCCACTGGCCGCCAAAGCCAGCCAGCGCGCTGGAATAGCTGAAGCCGGACACCGCAGCGACGTTCGCGCCCATGATGCCGTGCAGGTTCGGGCCGACGCCATTGGCACCGCCCGCAGCAATCGAATGGCACGCCGAGCACTTGGCGAAGACCTTCTCACCATCCGCCGCGCTAACCAGCGTCAGCGCTTCGGCGATCGACATTTCGGCTGCGGGGCCACCTTCGACCTCGGCACCCTCGATCACGTAGCCCAGTTGTTCGGGTCGTTGTGGGGAATCGCCGTGAAAATACTTGCTGGCGATAATCGATAGGCCAAGGCCAAGCCCGGCTGCGAAAAGCACCCAGCCGGCGGCCGTGTTGAACAGGTCGCCCGAGCCAGTTTCGGTCGCGGGCGCTGCGGTTTGCGTGTCATTGTCTGCCATTGCGGCGTTCCTTTATAACCGCCCTTCCACGTTCGCAAGGCGAAACACGTCACCATTGCATGCAGGAATTGCAAACGCCGGGACAGGCCGCTTGCCGCCCGGGCCGATGCGCTCTAGCACCGCGCCCATCATGCGCAGCTTTCCCGCCCCTGCCCTCGCCCTCGTCGACCAATTGTGTGCGATCGCCAGCGCCGACCCGGCCCGCGCGGTCGCATTCCAGGGTTCCCCCGGCGCCAATTCGCACCGCGCCGCGATGCAGGCCCTGCCCGATGCGCTTCCGCTGCCGTGTTTCAGCTTCGAGGACGCGCTCGAGGCGGTGAAGGACGGGCGCGCCGGAAAAGCGATCATCCCGATCGAGAATTCCCAGCACGGGCGCGTGGCCGACATTCATTTCCTGCTGCCCGAAAGCGGTCTTGCGATCGTGGGCGAATATTTCATGGAGATCCACCACGCGCTGATGGGACTGCCCGGCCGATCGCCCGACCATTCGTTCGAAGCGGCCTACAGCCATCCGCAGGCGCTCGGCCAGTCGCGGCTGTTCCTGCGCGAACGCGGGATCGTCCCGCTGAGCCATGCAGACACGGCAGGGGCGGCGGCCTTCGTCGCGCAGCGCGGCGATCCCGCACTCGCCGCGATCGCGCCAGCCATCGCTGCCAAGCTTTATGGCCTCGAGATCGTCGAGAACAACGTCGAGGACAGCGCGGACAACATGACCCGCTTCGTGGTGCTGGCACAGGATGCGCTGGTGTCTGGCGATCTGGCCGGGAAGCCCGCGATCACGACTTTCGTATTCGAAGTGAAGAACATCCCGGCCGCGCTTTACAAGGCGATGGGCGGCTTTGCCACCAATGGCGTCAACATGACCAAGCTAGAGAGCTATCAGCACGGCACCAGCTTTTCGGCCACCAGCTTTTACGCGGACATCATCGGGCTGCCGGGCGATCCGGCGGTCGATCGCGCGCTGGAGGAATGCGCGTTCCATTCCAAGGAGCTACGCATTCTGGGCAGTTACGAGCAAGGCCGCCAACGCGGCTGATCGATCCGGTCCACCAGCGCGGTCTCGCCTGCAAGAGCAGCGCGCGATCGCGTATTGCGCGCAAGGCCGGTCCGTGTCACCACCCGTTGCGGGATGACGGGGTCGATCAACACCAGCCAAGCAAGTGTGCCTGCCGGTGATAGCGTTGCTGCGCCAAAGGGATGGCGCGAATTGCGCAGCGATCCCGATATCCAGTTCGAACCGATCGTCGTCCCGCCACGCGGACCGGAAGAACTCAACTGGTTCGAACGCCTGCTGATGACCGTGTTCGATGCGTTGGGCGGCCTTCTGGCCCCCCTCGGTCGCGCTCTGGGTATAAGCTGGCCGGTCTTGCAATGGGTCCTGCTCGTCGCATTGATCGTGTTCGTCGCGGTCCTCGCCTTGCGAACGATCGGGCCGCTCTCCGGGCGCAACCGGCCGAGAAAGGGCAGTGATGCCGCGCCCGAATGGCAGCCAGAACGCGAACACAGCATTGCCCTGCTCGAGGATGCGGACCGGCTGGCGGCAGACGGGCGTTTCGACGAAGCGACGCGCCTGCTCCTGACCCGCAGCGTCGGCCAGATCGCATCGGCGCGGCCCGAATGGGTCGAACCTTCCAGCACCGCGCGGGAATTGTCGGCGCTGCCGGCCTTATCGCAAGGCGCACGCGCGGCCTTCGCGACCATTGCCGGACGGGTCGAAAGCAGCTTGTTCGCCCTGCGCGCCCTGGACCGCAGCGATTGGGAGGCGGCGCGCGCGGCCTATTCCTCTTTCGCTCTTGCCAGTATCGAAGGCGACCGTGCAGGAGGCACCGCGGCATGAACGGCACGGCATGAGCATCGGGGCGCAGGCATCGCAGGCTCCCTCGCCTTTCGGTCGCGGCACAGTGCTCGGGCTGATCGGGGTCGGTTTTCTTGCGTTTCTGACGATGCTCTTCTTTCTGGCAACGGGCGCGACGGGGGAACGCGACGGAAGCCGCACCGCCCATGCCGCTACCGATGGAGTTCACGGGTTTTCCGCGCTTTCCCATCTTCTGCGGAGCAATGGCATAGATGTCGCACTGTCGCGTTCCCGGTCCGGGCTGGAAACGACCGGCCTGCTTGTCCTGACCCCGACGATCAATGCCGATCCGGAACGGATCGGTGCGGTGCTCGCGGATCGCAGCGACAAAGGCCCGACACTCGTCATCATGCCCAAATGGGTGGCCGCGCCGCCGCAGGACGACCTGCCGGAGGAACAAGCTGAAAACATCCGGAAGGATTGGGTCCGGCTCGCGAGTGGCCGGGCTGCGACATGGGCGGCGGAACTGCCGGCGCCATTCGATTTCGACCACCGGATGCTACCGGCGATGGAAAACTCCGAAATGGCATGGAGCGGCTTTGGCTTCGAAGGCGAATTGCCGACACCCGCCGTCCTCATAACGCCGGCCAATCCGCTGCATCGTCCACTCGTGATCGATACAGCGGGCAACATGCTGGCTTTCACGGTCGAAGGCGAACCGGGCACCGATTATTACGATAACGCGCATTGGGTCGCCTTCGTCGCGGAGCCCGATTTGGTGAACAATTTCGGCCTTGCCGATCCGGTCCGTGCCGCCCTCTCGCTCGCCCTGGTGCGCGAAGTGATCTATGGTGACGAAACCCCGGTCACATTCGACCTCACACTGGCGGGGCTCGGCGATGGGACGAACCTGCTGACGCTCGCTTTTCGCCCGCCATTCCTGGCCGCGACCCTGTGTCTGATCATTGCGCTGCTGATCGTGGGCTGGCGCGCCTTCTTGCGCTTCGGCCCGACCAGCGCGCCCGAACAGGACATCGCGCTGGGGAAGGCACGTCTGGTCGAGAACGGGGCGGGCCTGATCGTGCGCGCCCGGCGGATGCGATTGCTGGCCGATCCCTATTCCCGGATGCTGCGGGGCCGCGCGGCCGCGCTGGTCGGTGTGCAACGGTCGGACACGGCCGGGCTCGACGAAGCGGTCGCCGCGAGGTTGCCGGATAGCGAGACATTCTCGACCCTGGCCGAGCGGCTGCGACAGGCCGACACCCCGGCCGACATCCTCAGCGCCGCCCGCGCGCTCGACCACATGACAAGGAAGCTGAGCCAATGAGCGCACGCAACGATGACATTACCGCCCCTGCAAATCCGGATCCGGCCAGCGCTCGCATGACGCTATCCGAAGTCCGGGATCTGGCCGACGATATCCGCGCGCAGGTCGCGAAGGCGATTGTCGGGCAGGATGCGCTGGTCGACATGCTGCTGGTCGCCATGATCAGCGAGGGGCACGTCCTGCTCGAAGGACCGCCGGGGACCGCCAAGACCTTCCTCGCGCAGGCGTTTTCGACCGCGCTCGGGCTGGAATACGGGCGCATCCAGTTCACGCCCGATCTGCTGCCGGGTGATATCGTCGGCTCGAACCTGTTCAATTTCCAGACCAGCCAGTTCACGCTTACGCGCGGGCCGATCTTCTGCGAGCTCCTGCTCGCCGACGAGATCAACCGCACCCCGCCCAAAACGCAGGCCGCCTTGCTGGAAGCGATGCAGGAACGGCGGGTCACGCTCGATGGCGAAACGCATCCCCTGCCCCCGCGCTTCATGGTGGTGGCGACGCAGAACCCGATCGAGAACCAGGGCGTATATCCCCTGCCCGAGGCGCAGCTCGACCGGTTCCTGTTCAAACTGCTGGTGCCCTATCCCGCGGAAGGCGAAGAAGCCCGGATCGTCGGCACGTTCGGCCAGCGCAGCGGGCCACAGCGTCCGGCCGATCTCGGCGTGGAAGCGGTGGCCGACAATGCGAAGCTGGAAGCGGCGAGCGCCGCGCTGGACGATATCAAGGTCGCCGACGAGATCGCGCATTATATCGTCCGGCTCGTGCGGGCGACGCGCGATCATTCCGAATTGTCGGTCGGGGCCAGCCCGCGTGCCGGCGTCCTGCTCGCCAATGCCGCGCGCGCCAGAGCCGCTCTGGAAGGGCGCGATTATGTCATACCCGACGATGTGAAGGCGCTTGCGGTTCCGGCCCTGCGGCACCGCCTCTCGCTTAGTCCGGCAGCGGAGATCGATGGCCGCGACATAGAGGCGCTGGTCAGCGAGCTCGTCGAACAGACAGAGGCACCGCGCTGATCGTCATGGCATCGATCGCGGCCTTGCGAAGCTGATGGCGATACGCCGCCCCGCCCTCCCGCTGGTGCCCACCCGTCAAGCCGCATGGCTTATCGCCGGGCTCGCGCCGCTGGCGCTTGTGCTGGCGGCGGCGTTTCCGCAGGGGTGGTCGCTGGCACCTATTTTCGCAGTCGGGCTGGTCGTGCTCATCCTGGTCGACGGGTTGCTGGCTGGACGGTGTGAGGAGTGGAACGTCAGTGCGCCGCCCGATACGGAAATCGGACGGGACACGCCGGTATCCGTCCATGCCCGGTTTTCAAATCCGCCGGCCTTCGCGCCAGAGGTCGCTATCGCGTTCGACCCTCGGCTCGGCCCCGGTGGCCGGGCCAGTATCGACCTCGCGCGCGAAGCGGATACGGGCGCACATGGCGGGCAGGCGATGCTTGTGCCGACCCGGCGCGGGACGGCGTCGATCACGCGCGCCTGGCTGCGATGGCGCGGGCCGCTAGGCCTCGGAGCACGGCAATCGACCATCGACCCCGGTGTCGCGATCCGGATCTGGCCCGATCTTGCCCCCGTGCGCAGTCGCACGTTGCAGTCCTTCCTCAAGGACGTGCAGACCGGCTTGATCGCGCGCCGCGTTCGCGGTGAGGGCACCCAGTTCGAGGCCCTGAGCGAGTTCGAGCCGGGCATGGACAAGCGCCGGATCGACTGGAAGGCGAGCGCGCGCCACAATCATCTCTATGCGCGCGAAAACGAAAGCGAGCGCGACAACCAGATCGTGTTCGCCTTCGATTGCGGGTCGGCCATGTGCGAGCCGGTCGACGGATTGCCCCGGCTGGACCGGGCGATCACCGCGGCGCTGACCTGTTCCTATATCGCGCTCAAGGGCGCCGACCGGGTGGCCTTGTTCGGCTTTGCCAGGCGGCCTGAGGTGATGACTCCGTTTGCAAGCGATTCGCGCGGCTTCCATCGTCTTCAGAAAGCGGCCGCCGCGCTCGATTATCAGAACGTCGAACCCAATTTCACGCTTGCGCTCGCCACGCTGACCGCGCGCCTGCATCGCCGATCGCTGATCGTGTTGTTTTCCGATTTCACCGATCCCACGGCCGCGGAACTGATGATCGAGAGTATCGGCCGATTGGTGGACCGGCACCTCGTCCTGTTCGTGACCATCGACGACAGCGAGCTGCAGCATCTCGCAATGCAAGCTCCAGAGGATCTGGCGACGCTGGCCCGCAGCGTCACCGCCGATAGTTTGCTTCACCAACGCAACCTCGTATTGCAGCGATTGCGCCGGATGGGCGTGGACGTGATCGAGGCGTCGTATGACAAGATCGGCTTCGAACTGATCGATCGCTATCTGGGCATTCGCAGCCGGGAGGCGATCGGATGAACACCGCGTTTCTCAGGCCATGGTTCAAGCCTGGCGAGATCGCCGCCCCCGCCGATATCGAAAGCGCGGCGCTGCGCTCGGATCGCTTCCGGCTCGAACGCGAGGCGGACTGGCGGCGGCTCGACGACATCGTCTCTCAGATGGAGCGCGGCGGCGTGCGCAAGGTCGACGACAGCAATCTGCTCGAATTGCCAAGCCTGTATCGCATTGCGGCCTCGAGCCTTTCGGTCGCTCGCGAAACCTCGCTCGACGCGGCGACGCTGGTCTATCTCGAAAGCCTCGTGCAGCGCGCATGGTTCCAGGTTTACGGCCCGCGCCAGGGCTTCTTCCGCTGGTTTCGCGAATTCCTGCTGGGCGGCTGGAGCCGGGCGGTGCGAGCCATGTGGCTGGACGTGTGCATCGCCTTGTTCGTGATGGTGGCCGGGACGCTCGTGGGCTGGCTGCTGGTCGCGCGCGATGCCGAATGGTATTTCCGCCTGGTCCCGGGCGAACTCGCGGGCGAGCGCACACCGGGCGCTTCGCGCGCGGATCTGCTGACCACGCTCGACCCTGCCGAAAGCGCCGGTGGGTTGAGCGCCTTCGCGGCCTACCTGTTCAGCAACAATGCCGGCGTGTGCATCATGGCATTCGCGCTGGGCTTCGCTTTCGGCATACCGTCCTTGCTGCTGCTCGTGCACAATACCGCGATGCTGGGGGCGATCCTGTGGCTGTTCGCCGATGCCGGACTGGCGGCACCGTTCGCCGCATGGTTGAGCGTTCATGGGACGACGGAGCTGTTCGGCATTCTCCTCGCGGGCTCGGCGGGGCTTCATATCGGCAGGTCCATGGCCTTCCCCGGCACGCGCTCGGTGCTGGACGCTGCGGCGCATAGCGGTCGGCGCAGCGCGGTCGTGATGGTAGGCGTGGTGATCATGATGATCGTCGCCGGATTGCTGGAAGCGTTCCCGCGCCAGCTCGTGGCCGGAACCGAGAGCCGGTTCCTGATCGGCGGCATGTTCCTGACCTTCTGGCTCGCCTATTTCTATCTCTACCGACCGACGCATGGGAAAGCCGGGCAGGAAGCGACATGACCGCAGCCACGCCCGTGCAGGGCGAACCCGACAAGCGAAAGCGGGTGCTGGTCACGCCCGAAGGGATCGCGGTGCCCATCACGATCGCATCGCGCGGTGCGCGGGTTGGTGCATTGTGCCTTGATTTCCTGATACTTGCATTCGCACAGATCGTCGTCGTTCTCGTGCTCCTGTATGTTGCAGACGGGTTGTTCGAAGAGGTTTCGCAATCGCCCGGCGATGCGATTTCGGGCGCGGGCGAATTCCTGTTCGTCCTGCTGATGCTGTTCGTGTTCATGGCACGATACGGCTATTTCCTCGCTTTCGAGCTCGGCCCGCGCGGCGCGACATTGGGCAAGCGTGCCGTCGGTATCCGCGTGGCCGCGCGTGGCGGTGGCCGCCTGACGCCCGAAGCCGTCATCGCCCGCAACCTGCTGCGCGACATCGAACTGTTCCTGCCGATCGGCCTGATCTTCTCCGCCCCCAGCGGGGAAAGCGGCGCGTTCGGCGTCGCCGCGCTGCTCTGGTTCCTGATCTTCATGGGCTTTCCGTTCTTCAACAAGGACGCCTTGCGTGCCGGGGACGTTGTCGCGGGAACCTGGGTGGTCGAGGCACCGCGCGAAAAGCTTGTCGACGCGCTTTCCACGCAGGGTGCGGCGGCAAAGGGGTCGAGCTATCTCACGGGCGCACGCTACGAATTCGGATCTGCGGAATTGTCGGTCTATGGCGAACACGAATTGCAGACGCTCGAACGGGTGCTGCGCGACGACCGGTCCGAAGCCATCGGCGCAGTACATGGCGCGATCTGTCGCAAGATCGGGTGGGATCCCGGCGCCGGTGACGAACGCGCCTTTCTCGAAGCCTTCTACGCACAGTTGCGCGCCAAGCTGGAAAACGACATGCGGTTCGGAAAGCGCAAGGCGGACAAGCATTCATGACCATCGATCGACGCAGATTTATCGCCGCAAGCCTGGTCTCCGGTTTCATGGTCGGCGGTTGCTCGCTGCGAATGCCGGAAATCGACGTGCCCGAGTTCAGCCCGGCCGGCCGGTTCGAGGCGCAACTGCGCCTGATCGAAGGCAAGACGGACGGGACGCTGGGTGCCGAGTTCTTCGATACGGGAACGGGGCGGTCGGTCGGCCTTAACCGGTTCGACCGCTTCGGCCATTGTTCGTCGTTCAAGCTGTCGCTCGCGGCCATGGTGCTTGCGCTGGATGCGCGCGGCGCGATCGATGCGGACCGACGAATAATGTGGACGCAGGACGATCTGATGTTCGTCTCCCCCTTCACAACACGCCGCCTGGCCGAGGGCGCGACCCTGCGCGAACTGGCCGAATTCACTCAGAAATATTCCGACAACGCCGCTGCCAACATCCTGCTGCGCGAAGTGGGCGGGCCGGCTGCGCTGACCGGGTTCTGGCGATCGATAGGGGATGAGGTCAGCCGACTCGACCGCTACGAGCCTGCGCTGAACAACGTGCCCGTCACCGAATATCGCGACACGACCAATCCGTTCGAAATGGCGCGCACCGTGGCGAAGCTTGCCTTTGGTGACGTCTTGCCGCCAGATCAGCGGACGACGTTGCGGCAATGGATGGTCGACACGCCGACCGGCGCACGCCGGGTGCGGGCCGGACTCCCGCCCCGATGGCGCGCGGGCGACAAGACCGGGACCTCGATCTGGCCGGACATGCGCAGCCTGTTCGTCGATATCGGCTTCGTCGAGCCGTCGCCCAAGGATGGAAAAGCGCGCGCGCCGATAACCTTTGCGACCTATTACCGCGCCGCCGAAACACTCGACGGAATGGACCCCGATGCAGAGGCAGTCCTGGCCGAAACCGGCGAATTGCTGGCGGAATTTGCCGAGGTTGAAGAGGACTGGCCGGTCGGTTGACCTATTCGTTGGCGAAGATCGCGACTTCGTTTACCCCGTCGCTTGTCGCGCGGCCGCGATACATCCCGCTGGTGTTGAAGCTGTAGAGCGCCTGGCCTTCGGGCGTGACGAGGATCACCCCGCCATCGCCGCCGAGTTCGGCGACTTCGGCCATGACCGCGTCGGCGGCGGCCTGCGCGGACTTGGCTTCGCCCTTATCGCCGGCACCGTTATCCGTGCCGGTTGGACTGAGCGCAGCCACGACCCGCAACCGTGTGCAAATCTCCTGCGCAACACCGACGCGGATGAAATATTCGCCCCACCCTGTCGCGGATACCGCGCAGCTGCGATTGTCGGCATAGGTCCCCGCCCCGATCACGGGCGCATCGCCGATCCGGCCCCAGCGCTTGCCGGTCATGCCACCGGTCGAAGTGCCTGCCGCGAGATTGCCCTCCATGTCGAGCGCCACCGCGCCGACCGTACCGAACTTCGTATCGACGTCCAGCGCCGACAATTCCTCGGCCTTCATCCGTTCGAGCGACTGGCGCCGCGCCTCGGTCGCGAACCATTCAGGACGCGCGGTTTCGATATCCTGCGTCGCGGCGAAGGCTTCCGCACCTTCCCCCATCAGGAAGACGTGGTCGCTTTCGATCCGCACCGCGTCGGCCAGCAGGATCGGGTTCTTGATCGACGTAACGCCGGTCACTGCCCCGGCGCTGCGATCGCGGCCATCCATGATCGATGCGTCGAGCTCGTTCACCCCGTCCCAGGTAAACACCGCGCCGCGCCCGGCATTGAACAGCGGATTGTCTTC
>JGI12210J13797_10117475_pt1 | contig 12090 bp, 7 predicted proteins | sample ElkSlonscriptome_3_FD_13797 | JGI IMG/M metagenome (IMG submission 13797) | reverse complement strand
TGCGAGCCGAGCTGGCCCCCGCTCTGGCGCACCACCTCGATCTAGAGTTGGACCTGGGCCGGCCCGGCACGATCCAGGGCGTCGTCTCCGACGCCGAGACCGGCGAGCCGATCCCCACCGCCACCGTGACGCTGGTCGGCACGGACTACCGCACCGTGACCGGGCCCGACGGCTGGTTTCGCTTCTCCGATCTGGAACAGGACCGCTACGTGCTCGAGATGGAGCATCTGGCGTACGGACGCCAGCAGAAGGAGCTGCTTCTCGGCAGTCGCACCCTGGAGGTCGACGCCCGCTTCTCGCCTCGGGCCATCGAGCTCGAAGGGGTCTCCGTGACGGTTCTTCAGCCTCGCCTCGAGGACGAGGGGTTCTACCACAGGCGGCGCCTCCGCAGCGCCACCCAAGCCACCTTCTTGACCGGCGACGAGATCGAGGAGCGCCACGCGCACAACCTCCCCTGGGCTCTCAGGAATATCACGGGGACCTGGATGCGTATGATCGGAGAGAACGGGCCTTACCTCGAGGCACGAAGCCGGGGTGTAGCCTGCTCCATTCCCGTCTTCCTCGACGGAATGCTGATGGACGGGGTCTTCAATCTGCGGAGCCTGAGCCCGGACGAGATTCTCGCCGTCGAGGTGTATCCACCGACGGGAGGACTGCTCGCACTGCCGGCGGAATTCGCGGGTCGGCTGCCGGGCCTGCCCGGTCCAGGGTGCGGCGGGCTCCTGGTCTGGACGCGGTGACCGCCTACGCCGCCCCGTCATCCCCCTTCGCAGGTTCGCCCATGACCACGCTCCGACAGATCGTACGGGGATTGCTGCTCACCCCCGGCTTCACGGCCACGGTGCTCGCGACACTCGCGATCTCCATCGGAGCCAACAGCGCCATCTTCAGCGTGCTGAACGGGGTGGTGCTCCAGCCTCTTCCATACGACGAATCCGACGAACTCGTCATGGTGTGGGAGGCGAATCCGTCCCAGGGACTGAACCAGGAGCCGACCTCCGGCGCCACCTTCGTGGACTGGCGGGAGCAGGCGTCGACCTTCAAATCCCTCGCCGCCTATTCCAGTCGGGGCTTCACCCTGATGCTGGATGACGCCCCGGTGCGGATCGCATCGGTTCAGGTCACGCCCAGCCTCTTCGATGTGCTGCAAGCAGAGCCGGCGCTCGGCAGAACCTTCCGCGCTGAAGAAGAGGCACCGGGCAACGAGCGCCTGGTGATTCTCAGCGACGGATCGTGGCGCAACAGATTCGGAGCCGACGAGGGAATCGTCGGTCGGACGATTCCGCTGGATGGGGAGCCCTATCTCGTCGTCGGCGTGATGCCTGCGGGGTTCACCTTTCCCGTCGGCGACACCGAAGTCGAGGCATGGTCGCCACTGACGCTGAGCCTCGAGAACCTGCCGAGCCGTCCGCACCGGTCCTATTCGACGATCGGCCGGCTTGGCGATGGGGCGACCCTCGAGAGCGCGCGGACCGAGATGAGTCGCATCGCGGCTGGAATCGCGGCGGCCTACCCTGAGTCGCATGAGGGCTGGTCCGTCACCCTCGTCTCGGCTGAAGATCAGTTGGTCGGCGACACGGCGGGCACGGTCTGGATCCTCTTCGGAGCGGTCAGTCTCGTGTTGCTCATCGGGTGTGTGAATGTAGCGAGCCTGCTGCTCGTGCGGGCCGGTTCCCAGAGTCGCAACGTCGCCGTCCACGCCGCGTTCGGAGCCACACCGAGGGACCTGCTCCGGACTGCACTCACCGAAGGACTCGTCCTCGGTGTGGCGGGTGGAGTCGCGGGGCTTCTGGTCGCCTGGGCGAGTGTGGGCCTTCTCCGCGCGATGCTCCCGGCGGGATTCCCTCGCCTTGACGACATCGCCCTCGACCCGGTGGTCCTGGCGTTCACGGCCACAGTCTCGATCCTCGCCGGCCTCTTGTTCAGCCTGCCCCCGGCGCTTCGGAATATGCGTCCCGACATGATCGGCGTTCTGCAGGACGCTGGGCGCGGAGCTTCCCTGGGACGGGGTGCGCGGCGGGTGCTCAACGTACTGGTGGCTGCAGAGGTCGCCCTGGCGCTCGTTCTGACCGTGGGCGCAGGGCTGCTGATCCGGAGCTACGCCGCGCTGGCGACGGTCGATCCGGGGTACAGAACCGAAGGAGTCGTCGCAGCCGCAGTGGAACTCCCCCCGTCGCGTTATCCCGAGATGGCCCTGCAGGCGAGCTTCTTCAACGACGTCATGGCTCGGGTCCGCGAGATTCCGGGTGTCGAGGCCGCAGGGGCGGTGTCCTACCTCCCGATGAGCCCCATCGGTACGGAGTTCGACATGCCGTTTTCGGTGGAGGGATTGGAGGCGACCTCACCCTCGCAGAGACCCACGGCAGAATACCGCGGCATCCTACCCGGCTACTTCGAAGCGATGGGCATCGAAGTCGTGGCCGGTCGCACGATCGACGAGGTCGATGGTACCGACGGGAGCCGGGTGGCGATCATCAACGAGACGGTCGTGCGTCGGTACTTCCCGGACCGCGACCCGATCGGACAGGTCATCGATATGCCGATGGCCGGCAGCACCCGGGTGATCGGGGTGGTCTCCGACATCCGGCACGATGGCCTCGGTGTGGCGGCGAATCCGGAGATGTTCGTGCCCTTCGCTCAGCTCCCCCTCCCGTCGATGCACCTGGTTGCGTACGCGCCCGAGGGCGTGAGTGACGTGGTCGCGGCGATTCGTCGAGAGATCCTCGCCGTCGATCCCCAGCAGCCGATCACCCGGGTGAATCTGATGTCTGACCTGGTCTCGGATTCCGTCGCCCCTTCCCGCTTCAACATGGCCCTGCTTGTCGGCCTGGCCTTGTGCGCCGTGCTGCTCTCGGTCGTCGGTGTTTTCGGGGTGGTGACCTACTCGGTGTCCATGCGCACCCGGGAGTTGGGCGTCCGGCTGGCGATCGGATCCGGGGCGGGCGAGGCGGTGCGCCTCGTCCTCGTGCAGGCAGGCCGAGTGGTCCTGATCGGAGCAGTTGTCGGCCTGGCGGCGTCACTGGCCCTGGTGCCCGCCATCGAAGCGCTGCTCTTCGGCGTGGAGCCGCTGGATCCCCGAACCTTCGTGATCGCTCCCCTGGGCCTGCTGGTCGTGGCGATGATCGCCGCCCTGATCCCCGCTCTGAGGGCGGGCCGGATCGATCCGGCCACGACGCTCCGGCGGGACTAGTGTCCCGCGCGAAGCGGAAGGAACGTGTCGGCTGCCGTCGCATCGAGTCGGGTCGTGGAGGGCGACTCGGCGAACCGCCGACGGCTACCCGGCCGGGGTAGCCGACCGTGACTTCCAGGAGGCGGACCGGGACCTCCGGCAGTCAGATTCGCGAGAAGGGGTCAGCCGGGGCGGCAACGGCCTGGGCGCAGGGGGCCGAGGCGGAGGCCGCCTGGGGCAAGAGGCCTGAGTCAGAGCCCCGGCAGAGCGAACCCCGCGACGAACGGCACGTCGAGGCTGTCCGTAAGGACACCCCACACCTCATCCTCTCCGAACTGGAAGGGTGTGAACTCGTCGGGGAAGCGCACGTGATGCAGTTCTCCCCGGACGATACGTATCCAGAGACTGCCCCGGCCCATCCGGGGATTCCGGGCGTCGAATGGCTGAATCCAGGAGTGGCTCCGTGCGTCACACTCCAGAGCCGAGTAATCAGGGAAAACGTCGCTGAGCTGTTGGCCGAGACCTGCCAGATCCACCTCCAACGCCGCACGAAGCTGCGCGCTGTCCATGCGTGCGTCGGGTGGAGCCAGCTGCGCCTCGCGGTCGAGCATCATTCCCGCCAGCCCTTCAACCGTGACCGCCTGCTCCCTCGACGGCGGCAGAGGTGTTGACGACACGAGCTGCCCCCGTGGGTCGAGCCGGTCGATCGACTGCCGGAGCTGATCCCAGTAGACCAGGGTCTGGTCCGGACACAGCGCCCACAATGGGTGAGGGCCGAACAGGGAGCCGGTCCGGCCGCCATCCCGTACGGCCCCCGCCGAACGGCGAGTGACATCAAGCAGGGTATCCGTCTCCCCGGTCGGACCCATGCCAATGAGGGCGGATCGCCAGATCCGCTCGGTCCCCGGAGTGCTCGGATCCGTCGATGCGGCGACGACGTCGCCGGGGCGAAATTCAATCCATGGTCGGCCTGGACCCATTCCCGCGAAGTCCAGGGACACCAGGTGTCTCGCCGAGGGTGCTGGAATGAAAACAGGACCGTCCGTGGCGGCCGGTTGAAGGGGGCGGATCTCATGCCGGACGGCATCGTAGGTCCACACCTCGCCGGACTCTGGATGTCGCAACAAGGAGGTGGGATCGCCGAACTCCTCTGGGCCACCCCCTTGCTCTCCCCACGCTCGCGCGAACCGTGCCGCGGAATCGAACACGAGGAAGAACGGCTCGTTGCTGTTGAGTACCCACACCGAGTCGCCCGAGATCACCATGTCCTCGACGTGGGTGAGCACCTCCGAGGTCCCGTCGGCGGCGAGGTCGCTCAGAGTGACTTGGGAAGTCTCCACGTCACTCTGAGCAGGCTCGGGGCCGCAACTCAAGACCGCGAGCCCCGTCAGGACTCCGGCCACCCGGAAGGCCCGGATCAACAACCGGCGCTCCTGCCCGTTTCGGGTCGTTCACCGAGGCCAGGAGGACGGCGCGGGAGCCCCACTCCCCGGGAGTTCCGCATTCGGAGCCTCACCCTACTGCCCCCCATGCGGCCGGCGATACCGGACCGGCGGGGCCGGCGCGCTGGTTGATGACCATGGCCTTGGGACCATAGAGGCCCGCCATGGGCTGCGTCCACGGCTTCTTGTCGCCGACCTTGGAGTTGAAGTAGCCGAAGAGCTCGCGGTTCAGGCGGAGCATCTGGCTCCACTCGGCATGCGGGTCCACTGGGTGGCGGAGCCCGGAGAAGGAGAGCGCGCCGGAGCTGTCGTCCTGGGGTGAGCCTCCGGCGTCCACGATCCGCCAGTGCGATCCGTCGCGGATCTGCGTTGCGCTCCGGTCCGCCGAGACCCAGGCGCCGTCGATGCCGCTGTTGTCCTCCTCGCCTTCCACCTGTTCCGGCGCGTCCTCGGCGGCGGCGGCCTCATCATCGGCCGCGCCCCCGTTCTCCGTCTCCACCGGCTCCTCGTCGCTGGTGGGGAGGAAGGCCGCAACGACCCCCCGGGAGGGCCATGGAACGAAGGCGAGACAGGTACTTCAAACCGCAAGACATGAGGTCCCTGGATGAGTCGTCGCGAAGTGCCCAGGCTTGGGGTTTTCCCTTCGGGTGGAAGCACCACCTCGTGGACATCATTGTTCCTTCTTCGGGTGATCTTCTACGGCATTCTCCGCGTTGAATCTGCCGTTGTCTGCCAACCCCCGCTCGACTCGAAGAGTATTCGGGTTCGGCTCGATCCTCCTACCGGGTGGGCCCCTCGCCCTCTGCGCACCAGACCGGCGGTCTGGCGCGACCAAGGACCCCGCCTATTTGCCGGGGACTTCTGGTCGGCCTTCAGTTGACTCTTGATCTCGCCCTTTGAAGAGAAGGAGGCCTCCCGTGTCCAGCGCCGCCCGGCACGCGCACACCGCCGCCCGCCCCGCCCGTCTCTCCGCCCTGCGGCCCCTGCTCGTCTGGGGCTTCGCTGCCTGCCTCTTCGGGGGTCTCACACCTCCCGTGGCAGGCCAGGAGGACGAGTCCGGGGATTGCGACAGCCTCTGTATCGAGCCCGCACGCACCGTCGCCTTCGAAGTCTCGGAGGGTACACAGGTCAATCTCGATGTCTCCCCCGACGGGCAGACCATCGTCTTCGACCTCCTGGGCGACCTGTACACGATCCCTCGAGGCGGGGGGCAGGCTACCCGGCTGACCCGGGGCATGGCGTTGGACCTCCATCCCGTCTTCTCCCCCGACGGCAGCCAGATCCTCTTCGTGAGCGACAGGAGCGGGAACGAGAACATCTGGATGGTCGATGCGGACGGCTCCGACCCCCGGCCCGTCACGACCGAACGAGGTGACTTCCACTTCGCGGACCCGGAGTGGTCACCGGACGGTGACTACGTGCTGGTCCGAAAGAACGAGTCCGGGAGCCCAAACCCGGGGAGGCAGGCCTGGCTCGTCCATGTGAGCGGCGGTACGGGGATGGCGTTGGCGGAGGCAGCCGAAGGGCTGGGCTTCCGGTGGGGGCCCGATGGCCGCGCGATCTGGTTCCGAGGGGCCGACGACGGTGGACCGGGACTGCGGGGCAACGGCGTGCCACCCCGGGCCCAGATCATGCGGTTGGACCGTCGGACGGGGGATGTGGCCCCGATCACCACCGTGCCCTCGGGAGGAGCGAGGCCGGTGGTGTCCCCGAACGGCGAATGGCTCGCCTACGTGGCCGACGTCGACGCCATGAGCGGCATCCGGCTCCGGAATCTCGTCACCGGGGTCGATGACTGGCTCGTCTTCCCGATCGACCGGGAGGAGCTCGACCGACGCACCCGCTTCGATTTCGCGCCGAGCGGCCAGGAGCTGATCTTTCACGCCGGCGGTACCTTCCACGCCGTGGACATCGGTACGGGTCTGGTGTCACCGATCCCGTTCACGGCCCAGGTAGAGCAGGACCTTGGTCCTCTGGTCCTGCAGCAAATGCCCTACGAGGAGGACGTTCTTCGGGTCCGCAACGTACGCTATGGCGATGTGAGCCCCGATGGCGAGCGCCTGGTCTTCGGATCCCTGAATCAACTCTGGGTCATGGATCTACCCGACGGCGAGCCGCGTCCACTGATCGACGGGGGCGAAGGTCACTACCAGCCCATCTTCTCACCGGATGGGTCGAGCATTGCCTTCGTGAGTTGGGATGCCACCGAGGGCGGTCACCTGTGGCGTGTCAGCGCTTCCGGGGGCCCACCCCAGCGGCTCACCACCCACCCCGCCTACTACGCCAACCCGGCGTGGTCCCCCGACGGTAGCCGGATCGCGTATGTCCGGGAAGACCCGGCGGCCACCCGGAACCGCAACACCCGGAACACGGGATTCCTGGAGTGGGTGCCGGCCTCTGGCGGGGAGGCCAACCCGGTGGTCTCGGCCCCCTCCGACAACGTCTTCACCTTCATTCCCACCGGTGAGCGGATCACCTTCGCCGACAACGGTGTGCTGGTCTCGGTGCGACTCGATGGGACGGAGCGCCGGGAACTCGCCACTGTGCCCGGGGCCACGGAGATGGTCCCCTCACCCGACGGACGGTGGCTGGCCTTCACCCTCCGGGAGGAGGTCTATATCGCCGCCCTCCCGCCCTCCGCCGAGACCGTCGCCTTCACCGAGCGTTCCGGTCCCGGGCCCTTCCAGCGGGTCACTCGGGACGGAGGACAGGATCTGCGGTGGGCCGAGGGGGGAGAGGCCCTGACCTGGGTCTTCGCCAACACCTTCTACCGCCTGTCGCTCGACGATGTCTTCGGGCCTTCGGCGACGGAAACAGAGACCGAACCAGCGCTGGACCAGAGAGCCCAGTCGGTCCCCATCGAACTCCGAGTGGAGAAGCCCAAACCCTCGGGTACGATCGCCCTCACAGGCGGACGGGTCATCACGATGCGAGGCGACGAGGTGATCGAAGACGGCACCGTGGTCGTCACCGACAACCGGGTGGCCGCCGTCGGTCCCCGAGGCTCCGTCCAGGTGCCCCAGGGCAGCCGCATCATCGATGTCTCCGGGGGGACCATCATGCCCGGACTCATCGACGCCCACGCCCACATCCGGGGCATGCCCCGGGACGTCCTGGTGGACATCGCCCCGGAGCCGCTCGTCAACCTTGCCTTCGGGGTGACGATGGCTCGGGACGTGAACGCCTCCACCGACCAGTTCCACTACCGGGAGCTCATCGAGGCCGGCCGCATGCTCGGCCCCAGGATCTTCATGACCGGTCCCTCGCAGACCGCTCGAGCGGTGAGCATCGGGAGCTTCGCCGACGCCTACGCCGGTGTGAAGCGCTACGCGGACCGGGGCTCCTTCTCGATCAAACAGTATCTCCAGCCCCAGCGCCGCCAGATGCAGTGGATGCTCCAAGCCGCAGACAGCCTGGGTCTGAACGCCACCAACGAAGGGGGTGGGGTCATGCGCCAGGTGGCCATGATCCTGGACGGCTACACGGCGGTCGAGCACGCGCCGACTAGCTGGGCGAACGTCTACGACGACGTGGCCCAGCTCTACGCCCGCTCCGGGACCATGTACGTACCCACCTTGGTGGTGGCCTCCCCAGACGTCTATCAGGGAGAGTTGTACTGGTATCAAGCCACCGACGTGCACGCCGACGAAAAGCTCAACCATTTCCTGACCCACGACGCGGTCGACCACAAGTCCCGCACGAGCCAGCGGTATGCCGAGGACGAGTACTACTTCCTGAGTGGGAGTGGGGGGGCGGTGGGAGTCGCGAAGGCGGGCGGTCTGGTGGCTGCGGGAGGCCACGGCCAGGTCCACGGGTTGGCGGTCCACTGGGAGCTGTGGATGCTGGAGATGCAGGGGATGTCACGCCACGACGTCCTCCGCGCGGGCACCCTCAACGTGGCACAAGGCATGGGCATGGCCGCGGACTTCGGCAGCGTGGAGCCCGGCAAGGTGGCCGACCTCCTCGTCCTCGACGCCGACCCCCTGACCGATATCCGCAACACCACCTCGATTCGCTGGGTCATGAAGGGCGGCAAGCTCTACGACGGGGACACGCTGGAGATGGAGTGGCCCGAAGCCCGGCCTCTACCCGGATTCAAGTACACGAACTTCGGGCCGCCGCCCCGGACCGAGTGGGTGCGCTAGGCCCGGGGCTCCACGTGCTACGGCGAGACCCTCATGTCGCTGGACCACGGGTGGATGCGAGGTGACGCCGTCCGAGACATCGGCTATCTCCTGGACTGGCTCGACACGCAGCCGGACCTCGACGCCTAGCGTGTGATGCTCCGAGGAGCCTCGTACGGTGGATTCATGGTGTACGCCTCTCTCGTGGAGTACGGCGACCGGGTCCGCTGGTGGAAGGGCGTCGCCGGGGTTTGGCCACGAGACGGACTCCGACATGCGCGCCTATCTCGATCCGATTGCACCCTTGCCCAACGCCCCCCGGATCCAGACAACGATCCTCATCACCGCCGGCGCAAACGACCGACAGGTGCCCGTCTCCGAGCCGCGTCAGATGGTGGACGCGCTGACGAACAACGGCGCCCCCGTGGCCTATCTGGAGGTCGGTGACCAGGGCCACGGATTCAGGAAGCCGTGGGACAGCATGTACGAAGGGGTGGCACAGATGGAGATGGCTCGCGACTGTCTCCTGCAGTGATTTGCATCAGGTGACCTGCATCGGGAGACACGATGAAGCGTAGGGACTTCGTACGACACGGCGCCGTCACCGCGGCGGGGCTCGGCCTGGTAGGCCGGGTGGACCTGCTCCACGGCGTCTCGACGCCGACAACGCTGGGGATCGGAATCGCTCAGGATCGGGACGCCCTCGGCGCCCTGGCTCTGGAGGCCGCTCGCTCCGCTGGAGCCGACTACGCCGACATCCGTATCGCCACCAGCCGGACCCAGTTCGTCTCCACCCGGGAGCAGATCGTTGCGGGCGTCGCCGACTCCGAGACCTCCGGGTTCGGGGTTCGGGTCCTGGTAGACGGCACCTGGGGCTTCGCCTCCTCCCGAGACGTCACCTCGGACGAGGTCAACCGGGTGGCCCGAGTCGCCGTGGAGCAGGCCCGAGCCAACCGGGCCGCCCAACGGCGCCCCGTGGAGCTCGCACCCCTGGACTGGACCGGACGGGGTGAGTGGTCGACCCCGATATCGGTGGACCCCTACGACATCCCCATCGAGGACAAGGTCGAGCTGCTGCTGGCGGCCAACCGCGCCGCCATGGGCGTCGCCGGCGTGGCCTTCACCAACTCGCAGATGGCCTTCATCCGGGATCAGAAGTTCTTCGCCTCGACGGACGACGTGGTGACGGACCAGACGATCTACCGCGCCACCTGCGGCATGAACGTCACCGCCATCTCCGACGATCGCTCGGACTTCCAGTCTCGGAGCAGCGCCGAGCTCTCGCCCCGGGGGCTCGGCTACGAGCACGTGACCAACGCAGACCTGATCGCTCAGGCGCCGCGCTGGGCCGAAGAGGCGGTGCAGAAGCTGTCCGCCAAGCCGGTCCAGCCCGGTCGCTACGACCTGATCTTGCGGCCGTCGCACCTGTGGCTGACGATCCACGAGGCCATCGCCCACCCCACCGAGCTCGACCGGATCATGGGCTTCGAGGCCAACTACGCCGGCACCTCCTTCATCTCCTCGCCGGAGGAGTTCCTGGGCTCGTTCCGGTATGGACCCGAGTTCATGAACATCCAGGGAGAGCGCTCCACCCCGACCGCCCTCTCCACCGTCGGCTGGGACGACGACGGCGTGCGCCCCGATGAGTACCTGATCGTGAAGGACGGGGTGCTCAACGACCTCCAGACGACCCGGGAGCAGGCCCCGTGGCTCGAGGATTGGTACAGCTCCCAGGGCATCCCCGTACGCTCTCACGGCAACAGCTACTCCCAGTCGTGGGAGGACGTGGCCTTTCAGCGCATGCCCAACATCAACCTCCTCCCGAACGCCGACGCCGACGTCAGCGAGGAGGAGCTGATCGCCGACGTGGAAAACGGCATCCTCATCGACGGCAACGGCTCCTTCTCCATCGATCAGCAGCGCTACAACGCCCAGTTCGGCGGCCAGGTCTTCTACGAGATCCGGGACGGTCGAGTCACGGGCCAGCTCAAGGACGTGGCCTACCAGATCCGCACCCCGGAGTTCTGGGCCGCCCTGGACGGGCTTGGAGGGGAGAGCACCTACGCCCTGGGCGGTTCCTTCGGCGACGGGAAGGGACAGCCGGCCCAGTCCAACTCCATCTCCCACGGATGTCCCACCACACGGCACCGCGACATCACGGTCATCAACACCGGGCGGAGGGCCTGAGCCATGGCAAACTTCATCTCCAGGGAAGAGGCCCAGCGCATCACCGAGCGGGCGCTCTCGTTCTCGACGGCGGACCAGGCCCGTGTGAACCTGTCCAGCTCCGACACGGGCAACACCCGCTTCGCCCAGAATCAGATGAGCACCTCCGGCGACGCCACGAATGCCCAGCTCTCCGTAACGAGCGCGCTGGGCAACAAGGTCGCCTCCGCCACGACCAACATCTTCACCGACGAGGCGCTGCAGCGGGTCATGCAGACCAGCGAGGAGCTCGCCCGTCTGGTGCCCGAGAACGAGGAGTATATGGGCGAGCTGGGGGCTCAGGAGTACCCCGACAACGACGCCTACTTCGAGTCCACCGGGGAGCTGGCCCCGGAGCGCCGGGCCGCAGCCATCGCCGCCGTCACCGAGCAGGCGGCGGCGCGGAATCTGATCTCTACGGGCTTCCTCATCCACGAGGCCGCCAGCGACGCCGTGGCAACCTCGAACGGCCTCTTTGCCTACGCCACCCGCACCCGGGCCAACTTCACTACCACGGTCCGGACCGCCGACGGCACGGGATCGGGGTGGGCGGGCACCAGCGTCCACGACTTCGATGAGCTGAACAGCCGGGCCCTTGGCGCCCGCGCGGTGGAGAAGGCGCTGCGGTCGCAAAACCCCCGGGCCGTCGAGCCGGGCCGGTGGACCGTCGTCATGGAGCCGACGACGGTAGGCAACATGGTCAACCTCATGGTCAACCAGATGGGGGCCCGGAACGCTGACGAAGGTCGCTCCTTCTTCAGCGCCACCGGGGGCGGAAACAAGATCGGTGAGCAGTTCGTGGACAGCCGGGTCAACATCCACTCCGACCCCGCCGACGTGCGGATTCTGTCGCCGTCCTTCAACGGTGAGGGGCTCCCCAATCAGCGTCAGGTCTGGGTGGAGGACGGCGTCCTCCGGAACCTGAACTACTCCAGGTATTGGGCCGATCGGCAGGGCGTGTCGCCCACGGGCTTCCCCTCGGGGTGGTACATGTCCGGCGGGAACTCCACCATCGACGAGATGATCGCGTCCACGGAGCGAGGACTGCTCCTGACCCGCTTCTGGTACATCCGCGGCGTCGACCCCCGGACGATCCTCTACACGGGGCTGACCCGGGACGGGACCTTCCTCATCGAGAACGGTGAGATCA
>JGI12210J13797_10445678_pt1 | contig 12093 bp, 10 predicted proteins | sample ElkSlonscriptome_3_FD_13797 | JGI IMG/M metagenome (IMG submission 13797) | reverse complement strand
CTTGAACGCAGTTCGCGCCGGATTGGTAGAGGATCCGAAGGACTACCGCTTCTGCGGCTACGCAGAGGCGATGGGTGGCGGGCGCATGGCTCGGGCCGGGCTCACGGTGATCGACCGGGATCTGGCCGGGTATCGACAGACTTTGTATGGATACGGTGCGGGGGAGAAGCCTGGAAAGGTTTCGATCTCGCGGGAGGAAGCCGTGCGGGTGCTAGAGGAGGAAAAGGGTAAACTGCCTTTAGCTGTGGTTCTGCGGTGCCGGGTGCGTTACTTTACCGACGGGATGGTTCTCGGATCGCCGGAATTCGTTCGGGAAAAGTCTGCGGGCATGGAGAGCACAGGTAAGCGAGAGCGCCGTGCTCACCCAATGCAGGGTGCCAATTGGGGCGGACTCGCAGTCGGAACAGGGCTTAAGACCGGGTTGTTTCAGTGAGAGGGTTTCCCGGAAGACCAGAGCTAATGATATCGGGCACTTCCATTGACCTTGCGGAAGATCTCTACCATATCCAGAGATTGAGATATGAAATACGATTTTACGACTTTTCCAGACCGGGCGGGCACCGGAAGTCTGAAGTGGGAGCGATACTCAGGTAGTGACATCCTACCTCTTTGGGTTGCCGATATGGATTTCCGAACCGCACCCGAAATCACGAAAAGTCTACAGCAGCGACTCGACCACGGCATCTTTGGATACACCCTCCCCCATGCCGATCCGATAGAGTCGACCATCAGCTACCTAAAGACGCAGCATAGGCTTAACGTCTCGAAGGAATCCATCGTCTGGTTACCTGGCCTCGTTCCCGCCCTCAATTTGGCCGCGAGGGCCTTTTGCAGCGAGGGCGATGCCGTCATCACCTCAACACCTGTCTACCCACCCTTTCTCACCGCCCCTGGGAACGCCCGCGTCCCGCTCCATGCGGTTCCCCTTGTGCGGGAAGAAGGCCGTTGGACAATGGATTATGCCGCAATTGAAGCCGCTCCCAGCGGCGGCACCTTCTTCCTCTGTAATCCACACAATCCAGTCGGGACCTGCTTCAAAAAGGCAGAGATTCAAAGACTCTTGGAAATTTGCAGACAGAAAAATTGGGTTTTGTGCTCAGACGAGATCCACTGCGACCTCGTTCTCGATCCAGATGTCTTACACATTCCTACCCTCAGTCTTTCGGACTCGGAGGAAGATCAAGTCATCTCCCTCTACGCCCCTAGCAAGACCTACAACCTCCCCGGACTCGCCTGTGCCTTCGCCGTGATCCCCAACGCGACGCTTCGGGCGCGATTTAAGAGAGAGATCCTCGGAATCGTAACCGAGATCAATTGCTTCGGCTACGCGGGGTGTGCCGCTGCCTACGAGAAGGGAGAGCCGTGGAGACAGGAGCTTCTCAAAGTCCTGCGAACCAATCGCGAGGCCGTTTATCGATTCTTTGAAAGGCACCGAGATCGAATCGAATTTTTCCCCATGGAGGCGACCTATCTAGCATGGTTTGATTGCCGCAAATTACCCGTTAAAAACCCTTCTCGGTTCTTTGAAGACCACGGAGTCGGGCTCTCCGACGGCGCACCCTTCGGTGCTCCCGGCTGGTTGCGCATCAACTTTGGTTGCCCCGAGTCCATGCTACAGGAAGGAATTGAGCGTATGAATCGAGCACTTGAATCGCTTGAATCCTGAAGACAGATAGCGAAAGACCTCCACTCATCATTCATTCTATGGCTAAGGCAAAAATTCTCGTTGTCGCAGGGACCCGTCCCGAGGCAGTAAAAATGGCACCCGTCCATTTTGCCCTTTCGCGGTCCAAGACCCTCGAATCCATCTTTTGCTCGACGGCACAGCATCGGCAGATGATGGACCAGACCCTCGGTGTTTTTGGGATTAAGCCAGACATCGATCTCGACCTCATGAAGCCCGGGCAAACCCTCCCGGGTCTCACAGCGGCAGTCATCGAGTCAGCCACCGAGGTTCTTCAGGCGGTCAAACCAGCGGCCGTTCTCGTGCAGGGCGATACCACCACCGTCCTCGGCACCGCGCTCGCCGCCTTTTATGAGAGAATTCCGATTGGCCATGTCGAAGCCGGTCTACGCACGTACAACTACGACGCTCCCTGGCCAGAAGAAATGAATCGGCGGCTAGTGGACCCGATCTCCAAGTGGTGCTTTGCCCCTACCGATTTTTCTCGCGAAAATTTACTCAGGGAGTCGATCGACCCCGAGGTCTGCGAGGTAACCGGAAATACCGTAATCGATGCTCTCCTATGGGTCCGAAAGAAACAGACACAGGAAGGAATTGGCCCAGAAGAAATCTCGAAACGCTGCCAGCTCGATAAGACATTCACCGAGAAATTTCTAAAGACCGATCGTCCTTGGATTCTCGTGACAGGACACCGCCGTGAATCCTTTGGCGATGGTTTCGAGGAGATCTGCAAAGCCATTCTAGCCCTTGTGGAGAGGTGGCCGGAGCTCGGTGTGCTTTACCCGGTCCATCTCAACCCTAGCGTCCAGGAGCCGGTCACCCGACTCCTTGCCAGTCACCCGCGAATTTGCCTCGCCAAGCCTTGCGATTACTACGACTTCATCTGGTTGATGAGCCATTGCCGATTCTTGTTGAGTGATTCTGGAGGCGTTCAGGAGGAAGCCCCCAGCCTCGGAAAGCCTGTACTCGTGATGCGAGATACGACCGAGCGCCCGGAGGGGATTGAGGCAGGAACCTGCCGCCTAGTCGGAACCGACCCGGACCGAATCATGTCCGAGGCCGAGCTGCTCATGGAAGATCAGGAAGAATTCGAACGCAGATGTGGTCTTCGCAATCCCTACGGCGACGGCCACGCTGCCGAAAAAATACGAATTCGACTCGAAAGTGAATTGAGCAGAACGGCAGGCTCAAAGTAATAATGCACCGATTCACGAGGTGCTTTCATGCCACCGCCTCTGTTTTGCCATCGAACGTAAGGAGACGGCGATGAAGTCATCCTTGCCCCAGCGACTGTTTTTGGTTCGCATCTTGCAATGTCAGTCCGCTCCAGAGAATTAACACCCCGAACCGGGTATGAGAGGGAGGCTGAACATCGATTGGGGACCAAGTCAGCAGCTTCTGCGGCGAACCTCTGCGGATTGTTTTTCATCGGGCTCTATCTGGTCGCCGCATCCTGGCTGTTTGGCGGTGTCGTCTTGTGGACGAAGCTCATATTGCTGGCAATATCGATCATCGCTTTTCTCGCAGCGATGGCACCTGCCCCCAATCGGGCCGAACGGCGGTCGGCGGCCTCGAGGACCCGCGCCTCCCTGCGACGACTAGTCTCTTTCCCTCCGTTTTGGTTCGGACTCCTTCTTTTTTCTTACGTTTTTCTCCAGTGGCTCAATCCAGCTTGGACTTTGATTGTTGAGGACGGGAAATGGTGGCTTACAAACGAGGGCCTCACTCCCCGCCCGAATTGGCCGTCGTCGATCCAAATTGCGCCCGAACACGGAGGGGTCGGCGACTTTCTCGTTCGCTTCGGGAGTGTCTGGCTGATCGTTTGTGCAGGTTGGATCCTCATTCGAACTCGGCGAAGCCTGCTCTCTCTGCTCATCGTTTTTGCAATCAATTCATTTTTTGTCGCGGTCGTGGCCATCATCCAAGAGATGCAGCAGCCGGACAAAGTCCTATGGCTTTACCCCTGGAAAGGGAACGACTTTTCGGGTCCCTTTTTCTACCGGAATCACGGCGGCGCCTTCTTTTACCTCTCAATGTCGGTCTCTTTCGGCTTGGCTCTCTATTTCCAGAGGGGACGAAACCTGATCCGGCAGCGAAGCTCGCCAGGGCCAGTATTCGTGATCTTTGGCCTAGTGAACGCTGGGGCAACGGTCGCATCCGGGTCACGGGCGGGCTGGATTTTTGGAGCTGCGATTCTCGCACTCTATCTATTACTCGCCACGGGAATCTGGTTGCGGAAACGACAGTGGCGAGGGGGGCTGGCAGGAGCGATAATCGTCGCTGGATCCATCTTGATTCTGACTGGCTCGATTGTCGCATCCCAACAGAGTGAGTATCTCGAATACCATTTCGCGCGTTTTCTCCAGATCCCTGCCGAGCTAGAGCGCTCTGGCAGGACAATTGGAAACGAGGCCTCTCTTCAGATGATCGAGGATGTAAAGGTATTTGGTTACGGGGCGGATTCCTACGAATTTGCCTTTGCATTCTACATGAAGGATTATCCTGAACTTGTCAGGACTCACCGAAGATCGGGAAGCACCCGGACGAATTGGGTGCAGGCGCACAACGACCCTCTTCAGATGGCGGTGGAGCTGGGCATCGTTGGCGCATCGATCCTTGCCCTGTCGCCATTATTTTTCCTCGTGCTTTTCTTGCTCCGATTCCTCCGATTCAGGGAGGAGACGATCTTGTGGCTAGTCTCGGTTCTGCTGCTATTCGCTCATTCCTTCGTCGATCTTATTTTCATGAGCACCGTCTTATTGGCGCTCTTTGCCTTCCTTCTACTATCAATCGAGCGAAGCCTCTTTTTTGAGAAGCCGAATAACGATCTCCAAAAAACTTCGTAAAATTCTCTTGTGCCAAGGGGGAATTGGTCGCGAAATCGGAGGCAGTGGACGCACCGAAACACTTCAACCCCGAACCCTTTGCCTATCATCATGAGCTCGAACTCTCCATCGAGAGCCTGACCAATCGCGGTATCGGTTTAGCGCGGGCCGATGGTTGGGTCGTGATGGTCGCTTTCGCGCTTCCTGGCGAAAAGGTTCGTGCCCGAATTTTCCGCAACCACGCAAATTACTCAGAGGCGGATCTGATCGAGATCCTCCGTCCCTCGCCCGACCGTGTGGAACCCGTCTGCCCCCTGTTCGGCACCTGTGGCGGCTGCCAGTATCAACAGTTGAGCTATCCGGCGCAGCTATCGTGGAAACAATCTCAAGTGGCCGAGAGTCTTGAAAAGATCGGGGGAATCGTTGCGCCCGTGCTTCCCCCCATACCGTCGCCGAAAGAATACGGATACCGCTCGAAGATCACCCCGCACTACCAACGGTGGAGGGAGGATGGCGATTTCCCGATCGGGTTTCTCAAGGTATCGCAGCGTCAACGTCTCGTCGATGTGCCCGCCTGCCCGATTGCGACGCCTGCGATCAATCAGGAATTACCGGATCTCAGAGAGAAAGTCCGCAGCACGCCTCCCAAAGGGAAAAAGAAAAAAGGCGCGACCCTCCTCCTGAGGGAAGCCATGGAAGGCGTCGTTACCGACTCAAAAGAACTGATTACCGAGAAAGTAGGCCGCCGGATATTTCAGTTCAAAGCGGGCGAATTTTTTCAAAATAATCCATTTATCCTGCCCGCCTTTGCAGAGTATGTCGTGCGCCAAGCAGCGAAAGAGTCACAGGTCTTGATCGATACCTACTGCGGATCCGGTCTTTTTTCCCTTAGTGCTGCCGAAAGTTTTGAGAAAGTGATCGGGATTGAGGTTTCCTCTGCAGCGACCCAACTGGCCGATTCGAACGCGGCTCTCAATGGCCTTAATAATGTCGAATTTCTCACCGGTGAAGCCGAGTCAATCTTTTCGGAAGTCGATCGTCATTCTGGAAAAAAGATCTCCGTCGTCATCGATCCACCGAGGCGGGGATGTGACGAGCGCTTCCTCAATCAGCTTATCGAACTCTCTCCGCAGCGGATTGTCTACGTCTCCTGCGAACCGAGCACGCAAGCCCGTGACCTCAAAATTCTTCTAGCGGGCGGCTACGAAATCGAAGAAATTCAACCCTTCGATCTATTTCCCCAGACCCGGCATATTGAGAATGTAGTAACTCTCGTTCTCAAAGAAAACGACTGAATTTCATCAGCTCTTAGCTGCCTTCCCTCGATCCGCGTTTTTTACGGCCAGCCCTCAAAAAAAATCAGGCTTCTTCGAACTTCTTTTCAAAAAGAGCCGTCATCTCTTTCTTAAACTCGGAATTGTCATCCCCTACCGTAGCAAACCGAAGCTCTGATCCCGGCCCTGCAGCCAGCATCATGAGCCCCATGATGCTCTTCCCATTGACCTTCTCGCCATCCTTTTCTACCCACACATCACCCGAATAACGGTTGGAGATGCGAACGATCATAGCAGCAGGCCGAGCATGGATGCCCATCTTATTTGCAACCGTCAGCGAAAATGTTTCCGAATCTGCGGTATCTTGAGGAGAAGAGTCTGTTGAGGAAGAGCCTGTCATATATTTCCCGCGTAGATTGTGGCCTTTTGAACCCCTTGGCAAACCCTTTTCGAGCCGCTCGATCCAAAGCGCTCGATTTCTTTCCACCGGATCCGCGAGACGCTGCCCCTATGCCTTCCTCCGTTTCCTTTGTCCTTCCTGGCGTGCGATCTGCGACGGGACATCAGGAACCTCAACCTCCGCATCGACCGTAATCCCCCGTAATCTCTCCTCGAGAAAGTCGCATGCATCCTCCTCCGACTCCATTTCGTTCAAGGCCTGCACCTGAACCTGCTCGAAACGCACATCTATCCGACTAAAAGGTTTAGGCAGGAAAAACCGATCCCACGACTTCAATCGCCACGCCGAGTGAAACGTCGCCGCGACCAGGATGATCGGCGATTGCGCTTGCTTGGAGAGGAAGACCGCTCCGGGACGCAAGTGGTAGATGGGTCCCCGCGAACCATCGGGAGTCAGGCACAAATCCTGACCGCTTTTGTGCACGGCCAGCATCTCGCGCGCCGCCCTCTCACCACGGCGATGCGAAGATCCACGGATGATCGTCGCCCCGAGAAGATGGAAAATTGCTGCCGGCCAGGCCCCATCACGGCTCGTGCTGGCGATAGCAGACATCTTAAATGGTCTCCGAAACTTCTTCTTCCCCACCACCGCCAAAAAGATGTGATTGTGCCAGAAAATGATCATCGCCGGCTTTTTGATCGAGGTCGCTTTCTTCAACTCTTCTGGATCAATCCGGATCCGCAATGTAAGTGCCCAGAGCTTAATCAAAGCCAAGGCGGGTAAAACGATTAGACACCGCCGAATTGAAGGCTTGAAAATAGGAACATCAGTCTCCCCGTAACGTTTCGTAAAGGTCTGCTCACTCAAAACTTCTATACTTCCCCTCATTCTTACCCGCCAGTCGGCTAAACCCTTTTTCGTCCTCTGGATCCACCGCGAAACCGATGGTGTGCAAACGTGCCTCTTTCGCCAGTTGCTCCTGCCGGTCCTCGATACGGTCTTCGATTTCTTTCCAAGTGATCGTCTCGTATCCCCTACCGCTCGGACCCGTGCGCTGATAGCTTCCATCCGAAAGGATAAAAATGACCTCGGGCTCCATATCGAAAGCCGCTTCCATCACCGCCGCAAAACCGTCCTCTCCGTCGTATTTCTCACCCCGCAGGGAGGCACCCGGTCGAACCTTTTCTCTTATCCACTCAACGGCCGCCCCCTTATTACTGGAAGTCGCCGGAATCAGAGAAGACTGAAAAGAGATATACTGCCGCGAATGCTGGATGAGATTAAAGAGGGTGTTGGCATTCAATTCCTCGATCAGCCGGATCGTCTCATTCTTGATATCATTGACCGGCATACCCGAATCTTCCATCGCTGTAACCACCGAGTCCGATACATCAATTACGATCAACACCCGGCTCGCACTGTCCTCGATCCCGAGAAATGAAATCGACGAGGCCTCTCCGACGAGGCCTTCCATCATCCCACCCAATCCCGCGTTTCCAAACAGAGAACTACTGATCGGGCTCGGGCTGTCCGGCGTGACCGGAGTAAAATCCATACTCGGCATCTCGGGAAGCTGAGGCAACGCACTCGGCACCATTCGCTCCACCTGGATCCTCTCCATCTGCATCGGCGATTGCGCTGCTTGTTGAAATTCGGCCACCGCCATTTTGTGTTCGAGACTCCGCTGCGGCAGGTAAATTGTCTTCTTCGCACTAAACTGGGGATCCTCCTTTTGAGAGGGAACCAGAACCACCACAAACACCGTCACAGATACAAGGACGACCTGGATCACGACGGCTAAAAACAGCGCACCCACCACCTTTTTCTTCGGGTTCTTCTTCTCCGCGGAGAATTTTTTTAACGGCGAATCGCTCATCCCACTCAATTGGCTAGGGAAATCCGGGAGATTCCGCGAACCAAAATCCCCGTTTCACGAAGTTTTAATTTTCTCACTTTTCTCGGAAGATCGGCCTTGACTCCACCCGGCGCAAAAACAACCTCTTTCCTTTTCCCATTGGGGTAGTAGCTCAGTTGGTTAGAGCGCCGGCCTGTCACGCCGGAGGCCGCGGGTTCGAGTCCCGTCTATCCCGCCATTTCGTAAATGGCCCCCACCCCTCTGGGAAGATTAATAGAGCGGCGTGGCGCAGTGCTATGGCAGCGAGCCAGCTATCTGAGTCGGCTTATGCGAGTCAGTCTCCCCGCTTTTTTGCAAAGGATCCACATAGCCTCACCTTAAAACCGATCATACATCAGAGACCTGGAGCCTCCGCGCGGCACGAGACCTGCTTCTCATTCGCCAGATGTACTGGGGGTATACGAGTCTTGTGAAGGTAGGGCGCTTTTGGTCCTTTGTGGTTATCTCCCTGGTCTGCAGTTGCTCAAAATCGAGCAACTCACACGCCGACAATGAAACGATCACAGTCCACGTTGCCGCCAGCCTCTCAGGCGTCATTCAAGAACTTGGAGAGGCGCACAAGGCGTCCGGCGGATCAGCCGTCGAAACCAATATTGCGGGTTCCGGCGCACTGGCCCGCCAGATCATTGCCGCGCCGCGCGGAGAGCTTTTTCTTAGTGCGAATGAGCACTGGATGAACTCCGCCAGCGATGCCGGAAGTATCGAAAGCGAAACCGTGGTTTCCTTTCTGACCAATCAGCTGGTTCTGGTGGTGCCGACGGGAAGCAATTTAGCCACTACAGAGCGGGAGAGGCTTTGCGAGCTTACGCTTGAGCATCTCTGCATCGGCGATCCGAGTCATGTTCCGGCTGGCACTTACGCCAAAGCATGGCTTCAAGACATGGAGTGCGGAGAGGGAGAGACACTCTGGTCGAAGTGGAAAGACAAAGTAATTCCAGCCGGAGACGTCCGTGCCGCTCTCGCACAAGTTCTCGCGGTGAGCGACGGGGTGGCCGTTGTATACAAAACCGACTACCTTGCGCGGAGCGCCGAGCTGGAGATGATCTACGGTGTTCCCATCGAAGACGCACCTCCGATTCAATACTTTGCGGGTCGGATATCGGGCACCGAGAAAGCGCAAGCCACCAACGATTTTCTGGCGTTTATGAATAGCCCTGAGGGACGAAGTATCCTCGCAAAACACGGTTTCGGGAGTCCTTCAGCCTTATCTTTAGCCCATCCGGAATGACAGACCTCGTCGATACCGTCGCCCGCACGGCTCTCTGGTCCTCGCTATCGACCCTTCTCGTATTGATCCCTGCCATTCCGCTTGCCTATCTCCTCGCTCGCAAGGAATTCCCCGGCAGACGTCTCCTCTCGACCCTGACCAGCCTGCCCATGGTTCTTCCGCCCACTGCGGTTGGCTTTCTTCTTCTCCAAATTCTTGCCGACCGCGGACCCTTGGGAAGGGATGCCCTCGGGCTCGATCTGGACATTCTTTTTACATGGAAGGCGGTGATCATCGCCTGCGCGGTGATGTCCTCGCCTTTAATTATCCGCACGGCACGAGTCAGCTTCGAGGGCGTTGACCCGAAGCTCGAAGCCATGGCAAGAACACTTGGCTACGGTGCGCTCAAAACGTTTTGCTGGATCACCCTTCCCCTCGCTGGGCGCGGATTGCTCGCCGCCGCGATTCTTGGATTCTCCCGGTCGCTCGGAGAATTTGGCGCAACCATTATGATTGCCGGCAATATACCGGGGAAGACCCAGACTCTTTCCACCGCCATCTTCAGTGCTCAGCAGTCAGGTCGAGACGGGCTGGCGATTGGGCTAGTCATCATCGCCCTCGCGGTCGGCTTTGTCGCCATTTTCTCGACTGAAATCCTTCTCAGTAACCGCCTGAAGAGAAAGCGGATCCCATGAGTGTTTTCTTCCATTTCGACTTCACGCTCCCACTGGACCGCTTCGAACTTCGTATTGATTGTCGCAGCGAGGTTCGCACGCTCGGCGTCTTTGGGAAATCGGGAAGCGGTAAGACCAGCTTTCTCCAGAGTGTAGCCGGGTTGCGCCGGGCAAAGGGACTGATCCGTCTCGGCGAGCGCGATCTTCTCAACGAAGAACAGAAACTGAACCTGCGCCCCGAGGAGCGCCGAATTGGGTTTGTTCCGCAGGATCATCGCTTGTTTCCGCACCTCAATGTTCAGAAAAATCTTCTCTGCGGGACCTCGCGTGCCCGACGCCGACTCGGGATGAAAACCGTAGAGAGCCGATCCGCGGAGGTCATCGATGTTCTCGAACTCGGACCTCTCCTTGATCGCCGGATTGACACCCTCTCCGGCGGAGAATCGCAGCGAGTTGCAATGGGTCGCGCGCTCTGCGCCATGCCGGAAGTCCTCCTCCTTGACGAACCTCTCGCTTCGCTGGACAGCCAACTCCGGGAGCGCATCCTGCCCTTTCTGATCCGGGTGCAAAAAGAATTCGACCTACCCTTGATTGTCGTCTCTCACAACCCCGTGGAGCTACAGATTCTCTGCGAGGAAGTTCTTGTCCTCGCGGAGGGGTCGATCATCGCCTCGGGAAAGGCGACCGAAGTGCTCCCTCAGTTTGCCCCCCAGGCGATCGCCGATCCGGGGAGTTTCGAGAGTATCCTCCGCCTGAGGGTCATCTCTCACGAATCGAAAACCAGTCGCGCCCACCTGCTCCTCAGTAGCGGCGATGGCCCGCAGGTGACCCTGCCGAGGCAGGAATGCAAGACCGGAACCCTTCTCCATGCCACCCTCTCTGCCAACGACATCATTCTCGCCCGCAGCACCATCTCCGGACTCTCCGCTCGGAATTCCCTGCGGGGAGTCATTAAACGTATCGATCATCAATCCTGGGGAGCGATGATCATGGTGGAAATTGATCCCTCGACCGAAACCCAGATCACCGTCGCTCTGACGGAAGATGCCATCAAAGAATTAGACCTCGAAACAGGACTCGCCGTGCATCTGATCTTCAAGTCGAGTGCTGTCCGAGTCTATGGATAATCGGCTATTTATACCGCTTTAAATCGATATCATACTTCTTCACCCGAAGGCCCATTTTTCTCTCCGTCAACCCAAGGCGGCGAGCGCATTCAGCCATGTTGCTTTTGGTCTCCTTCAGGGCATCGACGATCATCTCCCGCTCTAGGGCTTCCATGGCATCCTCAAGGGTCCCGGTATCCCGCGTCTCCTTCCGTGTTTTCTTTTGCAGGGTCGGGGGAAGGTGGTGAGCTTTGATCGACTGACCTTTGGAGAGAAGGACGGCTCGCTCGATACAGTTTTCCAGCTCCCTCACATTTCCGGGCCAGTGATAACTCATCAAGGTGTCGATGGCGGCGGAGGATATCCGCACGGGCTTGAGCCTTTGCTGTTTGGCGTATTTCTCGATAAAATGATCCGCGAGGAGAAGGACATCACTTTTGCGGTCGCGAAGGGGAGGCATGTAGATGGGAAATACGTTTAGGCGGTAATACAGATCCTCGCGAAAAGTTCCTTCTTCAATCATCTCTTCCAGATTGCGGCTCGTTGCCGCAATCACCCGGACGTTCACTTTTGTTGTTCGCTGGCTCCCCACTCTTTCAAATTCCCGCTCTTGTAAGGCTCTCAAAAGCTTGACCTGCGCGGTCGGAGAAACGTCACCGATTTCGTCGAGAAAAATGGTGCCGCCATCGGCCAGTTCGAAGCGACCCTTGCGCATCGACAGCGCTCCCGTAAAAGCCCCTTTTTCATGACCGAAAAGCTCGCTCTCCAAAACAGAGTCCGGCAGAGCCGCGCAGTTGAACTTCACAAAGGCCTTGTCCTTTCGATCGCTTTTCTCGTGCAGTGCCTTCGCGACCAGCTCCTTCCCCGTTCCACTTTCACCGCGAATGAGAACCGTCGTAGCACTGTCCGCCACCTGCTCGATGTGAAAATAGATCGACCGCATCGAGCTGGCACTACCGATGATGTCGCTTGGTCTAAAATCGTGGGAGATCTCCTCCTGGAGCCGCT
>JGI12210J13797_10941915_pt1 | contig 12100 bp, 11 predicted proteins | sample ElkSlonscriptome_3_FD_13797 | JGI IMG/M metagenome (IMG submission 13797) | reverse complement strand
AGACGCCGGTCTCCTCGGCCCCCCGCCTTTTTTCCTGGGCGGCGTCGGCACAAACGTTGCAGGCGATGCCCATCGATTGCGAACACCTTCAATTTCCCCGCTGGCAACGTTGGGAAAGAATGACCATTGGCCGTCCAAGCTATCCGTCCAAAAGGAGCACCAGAATGTCCGTGAAGATCACCGAGCTGGATGAGGGTAAAACTCTGGAGGTCGAGGTGCAAGGAAAGCTGGTCGAGTCGGACTACGAACTGTTTGTCCCGATGACTGAGCAGCGTATCGGGCGGTTTGGCAAAGTGAACCTGTTGGTGCTGATGCGAGAGTTCGACGGATGGAGTGCAGCAGCTCTTTGGGACGACGTCAAATTTGATGCGAAGCATTTCAACGACATCGACCGTCTGGCGGTTGTCGGTGACCAGCGTTGGGAGGAAGGGATGACGAAATTCTGCCGTCCGTTCACGACCGCCGCGATCAAATTTTTTGAGCCGAGCGACTTGGCAGAGGCTCGACGCTGGGTCGCTGGTGGCGCGGCAGCTGTCGGCGAAGGGCTCGATGCATCGCGACGTTAATCAACAGCGGTGCTACGAACGATCACCCGAACGCTGCGTTAAGCGGGAACGGCGCAGTCGTGTGACCGTTGATCTTCCGCGGCAGCGAAGGAGACGACAGCGGGCGTTTCGTCCGACCATCTGTGTTGGTGACCACGGGTGCGACGGGAAATTTGTGAAACGGAACGTCCGCCGGGGCGAGTCGCGGTTGCAACGTTGGCGGTGACTGCTAGGGCCGAACGCATCGCCTCCCATTGTTCGGCCGTCAGTTCGACACAGCTTTGGGTAAACCAGCCGACCGCTTGGCTAAACGATTCCTGCCGCAAGACGATCGATCGTTCGGCGTCTGGGGAGGTGCTGTCGAGGTGGGCCGCCGGTCCGGGGTGAGCCGAGCTCATCAGGGCGCCATTGTTGAACGTTTGTTCCTCGAATTCCTGGACGTCGAGCTTTTGGGCCTCGGGCTCTTGGGCATCTGGGCGGCAGACTTTCAGTCGTTCGCAGCCTCCGACCGCAGACGCGCGAATCGAAATCACCAATCGTTGATGCTCGGTGGCGCCGGGCAAGACGGTCAAAATGTTTTCGGAAGCAGGCACGGCAGGGATCGATGAAGGAGGGGGAGGATGATAGTAGAACGGGGGACTTATTTCGTGAGGATCAATTTGCCTTGGCGGGTCCGGCGCAGCCGGTAGATTTGGCCCAAGTTTTCGATCCAGACCTCGTCGCCGCAGCGTGAGAGATTCTCAAATTGCACCATTTTGGGCAGTGCATCCGCTGGCATCCCCAACGGGGGTCCGCCGCCGCTTTCGGCAGTTTCGGAGCCTTCGGCGTGGTCCGACCGAACCGGCGTGCCCGCGGGAGCAGGCGGGTCGTGCCCGGCGGAGTTTGGCTGAGGTCCGGTCGTCATGATTGGCAGCAGCGGCATCGGGTCCGGTGCGGAGGGGTAACTCGCAACAACTGGGCATCAATTTAGACCGGGCCGACCGCCCGATCAATACCTTAATGCGAATCATTTTCATTAAACACGGGCGTGGTCGGGGCGTGGTCAGGGTGTGAATGTGTTCGGGCCATCCGGTTTTTTTGCCGTGAGCGGGAAGCGAGATCTCGGATTCAGCGAGCATCCGTGGCTGACCGGCAGCGGTCATGCTACGTTTTGCCGCGAGAAATCTCCGCTTTGCGGCGGCCGTTGCCAGTGAAAAAACCTATGCGATGAAATTTGACGACGTGGTGTTGGCCGGAATCGGCGTAACGATCCCTGAGACGAGGGTGACCAGCGAGGACATCGAAAGCCAGTTGGCGCCGCTTTACGAGCGGCTGCGGCTGCCGGAGGGCCGCTTGGCACTGATGAGTGGGATCGAATCGCGGCGTGTTTGGGCGGAGGGCACGGTTCCCAGTGGTCCGAGCATTCGGAGCGGGCAATCGATTTTGCGTCATCTGGAGTTCCCGATCGACCAGGTACGGTGCCTGATTCACGCTTCTGTCTGCCGGGATTTTTTGGAGCCCGCTACCGCATCGCGTGTGCATCACGAGTTGGGATTGCCGGCGGATTGTTGGGTCTATGACGTTTCCAACGCGTGTCTGGGTGTGCTCAACGGAGCGGTCCAGATCGCGACGATGGTGCAGGCGGGCATGATCCGGGCGGGGTTGGTCGTGGGCACCGAGAACAGCCGTCCTCTGTTGACGGGGACGATCGCGGCCCTGAATCGTGACACGTCGTTGACCCGCCGGACGGTGAAGCCTGCGTTTGCGTCGCTGACCATTGGCTCGGGGAGCTGTGCCTGGTTGGTGTGTCACCGGGATTTGTGCCCAACCGGGTCGCCGATCGGATCCGCCATCGCCGTGGCGAACACCCGTTACCACGAACTTTGCCGAAGCGACCAGGACACCGCTGGAGCGGGGATGATGCCTTTGATGGAGACCGATTCGGAAGAGCTGATGACGCAAGGAATCGCCACCGGCGTCTCGGCGTTGGAAAGCCTGTTGACCGTCGCGTCTTGGTCACGAGCGGAGATCGACCGGTCCGTTTGCCATCAAGTGGGCATTCGGCATCGGGCAGCGATGTTGGAGGCAATGCGGCTGCCGGTCGAGCGGGACGTGGTGACTTTCCCCGCTCTGGGGAACACCGGCAGCGTCGCTCTGCCGCTGACGGTCGCGGCGGCGGTGGCCCGAAATCAGCTTTCGGAGGGAGATCGGGTGGCGTTGTTGGGAATCGGGTCCGGCATTAACAGCGTGATGATTGGTTCGCGGTGGGGGCGGACAGAGGTCGCGGGCGATTGGTCGGGATTGCTGGAAGAGCTTGCCCGATGAACGCACCGGCGCTAGGCTGGAACCGTAGTGATCGTTGTTTCCGACAAATTTTCGCCTTCCCACATCATGCAGACGCCCGTCGAAGACCTGCGTTTGGGACCTGTACCGGAGTAATTGGCAATGTTGCCGCGGCATCAAACAAACTTGCAAACGACGACTTTCAGAGCGGAGACTGAATCGTCTTACGCCCATTCGTGCGGTGTCCGGCCGAGCTGGGAGGGTCGGCTGTTTCGACCAAATTTTCTCGGGCCGACTCTGCTGGTGTTGGGCTTTCTCGGGCTGATCGGCCTCGAGGGCTGCCGCCACTGCCTGGGCTGAGAAGCCCGCGGTTTCTCAACCGGCTGGCGAAACCGATTCCGAAACGATCGGGGAGGCAAACGCCGATCAGGAGTCGAAGCAGGAGAAGTCTTTTGCTTCTTACGTGCGTGTCCGGGAAGACGAATCGGGCGTTCCACAATCGCTGCAGACGGCGACGGTCCGGTACGTCGGCCAACCCGGCACTCGCTACGCCGGCAGGGTGGTGGATCTGGTGGGCGTCGTACATATCGGCCAGCTGGAGTATTACAAAAAATTATCCGATCAACTCGCCGGGTACGACACGGTGCTGTACGAGCTGGTCGCGCCTGACGGAACCCGCATTCGGCCCGAGGATTTGGAGGAGCGACGGTCCGTTTTGGCTTCGGTGCAAACGGGCATGAAGGACATGCTGAACTTGGAGTATCAGCTGGAAAAGATCGACTACATGGCGAAAAACTTTCGGCACGCCGACATGAGTCCGGATGAGTTCGTGGAGGATTTGGAGCGTCGTGGCGATAGCGTTTGGAAAATGGTCGCCCGCATGATGGGCGCCGGATTGGCGTCGCAAGCGAAGACGGGGGGCGATGCCGGAATGTTGCTGGCGATGTTCAGCGATGACCGGGCGATGATGATGAAGCGGGCGATGGCCAAGCAGTTGGTCGACATGGAGTTGATCACGGCCGCGATGAACGACAAAGACGGCGAGAACACGCTCATTCAAGGACGAAACCGAAAGGCTTTTGAAGTCTTGCGGGAAGAGTTGGCCGAGGGGGAGGGCGAGATCGCGGTGTTCTATGGTGCCGGTCACTTGGCCGACATGGCCGATCGATTGGAAAAGAATTTTGACATGAAGCCGGTTCGCACCCGCTGGCTCGACGCGTGGGATTTGACGCGGAACTGAGTTTGCGATCGACGGTCAAGGATCCTCGCAGGGCAGGTTTGACGAGGTGAGTCCGAGGTAATCCAGCGCCGCTTGCCGCGTCGAGATCTCGCCATCCAACTGAGCCCGCCGCGCCGATTCCAGCCAGTCCTTAAAGGCGGGGCCGGGCCGGTGTCCCAGGGCGATCAGATCCCCGCCGGTTAAGAGCGGTGGCGGGTCCAGTTCCTCTGGCTCTCGTCTTAACTCTTGGCGGCAACGTCGGACGCCCTCGGTAGGGCCGAAGGTTGCTTCGGCAGTCGCGAGGCTGGTCCAGACGTCTCGGTCGGTCAACCGCGGCTGCAAGTCGGACCACGCCATGGTCTGGGCGGTTGCCAGCAGGGGGGTGTGATCGATCGCTGCCGCGACGGCTCGCGATTCGGCCGTCGATAGTTTCCAGTGCTCGGCCAGCCGCTTCAGCATCCTGCCTGGTTCCGGCGTCGGCAGTGTCAACAGTGCGACGGCCAAACCGGTCATCGGATCGTGCGAGGGAGACCTGGACCACCGCTGCCGGAATTCTTGCCACGGCATTTCGCTCAAGCCCGGCCATACTTGCGTCGCCAGATCGGTGTCGCACAGTTCGCGGAGTCCGAAGTCAGCGGTCGGGGCGGCGAGGACCCGCCGCATTTCAGCACCGATCCGTTCGCCACTGACGACGCGGATCGTCTCGGCGTGTTGGGTGATGGCGTCGCGCGTCGCCGGGTCGAGGTCGAACCGCAGCGTGGTGGCAAATCGGATCGCGCGCAGCATCCGCAGTTTGTCTTCATCGAACCTTTGCCACGCATCACCGATCGTTCTCAGCCGTTTGGCCTGAAGATCTTTCTGGCCGCCGACGTAGTCGATCACTCGGTCTTCGAGCGGATCGAAGAACATGCCGTTGATGGTAAAATCACGTCGGCCGGCATCGGCTCGGGCGTCGCCGTAGGTGACCGCGTCGGGACGGCGACCATCGGAATACGTGCCGTCGGCGCGAAAGGTCGCCACTTCGGTCGGATGACGCTGGGGGGCATCCGAGTCGGGTTGCCGGCTGTCGACGGACTCGGTGGAAGGTGGCGTTTCTCCGGAAGGCCGGCGTGGCGTGGGCGGAAGCACTCCGATGACGCCGAACGACTCACCGAAAGCGATGGTGCGTCGTTTCCCGAAGACGCGGCGGACGGCCGCGGGGGTCGCATCGGTAGCGACGTCGAAATCTTTGGGGGATCGGCCCAGCATCGCGTCTCGGACGCAGCCGCCAGCGAAGTAGGCGACGAAGCCGGCGTCGACAAGGGTTTCGATGATCCGAATCGCCTCCCGGCCGGCTTCCGTTTGTCGCATGGTCCAGTGCAGGTCAGGCATGAAGGGTATTCAAGGGAACGTGCGAGCGGCGGGATGGGGAGGAGGCAAACGGGGGTCAGCCGTGGGACGTCAAGGCCGTTGTCGGCTCGAATCGGATCCGGGCGACGGTCGTGGCGTCCCCCGGCCTGCCGGGATTCCGCCGGCCCCATCTTTCCATGCTACCGACAACGTCTAGAATTCGGCCCAACGGCGGCGGATTCATTTTGACCGAGTTTCCAGCATTATCGAAAAGCGAAATTAGACATGAGCGGTGATTGTGACTTCGGGTTGATCGGCTTGGCCGTGATGGGCGAGAACTTGGCGTTGAACGTGGAGAGCCGTGGCTACAAGGTCGCCGTGTACAACCGCACGACCAGCAAGGTGGACGACCTGATCGCCGGCCGCGCCGCGGGAAAAAACTTCGTCGGCACGCACACGCTGGAAGAATTCGTCGCCGCCGTGGCTCGGCCCCGGAAGTTGATGATGCTGGTCAAAGCCGGTCCGGCCGTTGACGCGATTATCGATCAATTGATCCCGCTGTGCGACCCCGGCGACATTTTGATTGACGGCGGCAACACGTATTACGTCGACACGGAACGGCGGACGAAGAAGGTGGAGGACGCCGGCCTGTTGTTCGTCGGTGCGGGAGTCTCCGGCGGCGAGGAAGGCGCCTTGAAGGGGCCCAGCTTGATGCCGGGTGGAAGCGAAGCCGCTTGGCCCCATATCCGCGACATGTTCCAGTCGATTGCGGCGAAGGTGGGCCCCAACCACGACATTCCGTGTTGCGAATGGGTCGGCCCACGCGGTGCCGGACACTATGTGAAGATGGTCCACAACGGCATCGAATACGGCGATATGCAGCTGATTTGCGAAGCGTATCAGCTGCTCAAGGAACTCGGCGGCCTCAGCAACGACGAGCTCTATGACGTCTTTTCCCAGTGGAACGAAGGCGACTTGCAGAGTTACCTGATCGAGATCACCCGCGACATCTTCAGTGTGAAGGATGACCTGGGGGGGGACGATTATTTGGTCGACCAGGTCCTGGACGTGGCAGGCGCCAAGGGGACGGGCAAATGGATGAGTCAGTTGGCACTCGACTTGGGCGTCCCCAGCACGTTGGTCACGACCGCGGTGTTTGCTCGCGGCCTGTCTGCTCAGAAGGAGGCCCGTGTGCGGGCGTCCAAAATTCTGGACGGTCCCCGATCGGATTCCAACGCCGGGATGACCGAATTGGCTCGTCAATTGACCGGCGACAAGACGACTTTCATTGACTCGGTTCGCGACGCGCTTTACGCCTCCAAAATTGTCAGTTACGCCCAGGGGTTTGTGCAGTTGCAGGCGGCGTCGGCGGAGCACGATTGGGATCTCGACTACGGTCAGGCGGCCTTGTTGTGGCGTGGCGGGTGCATCATTCGGGCCCAATTCTTGGACCGGATCAAGGAAGCTTTTGAGGAGAATCCGAACCAGGAAAATTTGCTGTTGACCCCTTATTTCGAGCAGGCGGTCGAGAAAGCTCAACCGGGTTGGCGGGCGGTGGTTTCCGCTGCCTCGTTGCTGGGCATCCCGGTCCCCGCCTTTAGTACGGCGCTGAATTACTTCGACGGCTATCGGCTGGCACGTCTGCCCGCCAACTTGTTGCAAGCCCAGCGGGACTACTTCGGCGCCCATACCTACCAGCGGGTCGACCAGGAGGGGACGTACCACAGCGAATGGCTGCAGTTACGTCGTCAGCCGACCGGCACCAGCGAGCAATAGTCCCCTGTCTTTTCTCGGTTTCTCTTTCGAGTCCCCCGGATGAACCAACCCAGCGCTTCGTACGCGATCACGATCCGACTCCGCTATCCCGACGATTTCGGCCTGATGGGTGAAATCACCACGGCGATCGGTGAATCGGGGGGGGCGATCGGCGCGGTCGACATCGTCAATATTTCCAGCGGTCTGATCTCGCGTGACTTCACCGTCAGTGCACGCGACGTCGACCACGGCAAGCAGATCGTCGAGCGGTTGCAGCAGGTCGACCGGGTGCAGGTCGTCAACGTTTCCGACCGGGTGTTCCTGATGCACTTGGGCGGCAAGGTGGAGGTCCTACCGAAGAAGCCGATCAAGACGCGGGATGATCTTTCCATGGCGTACACGCCGGGCGTGGCCCGGGTCTGTCGATCGATCGCCGATGACCCGGACGCCTCGTTTGCACTGACAATCCGCCAGAACACCGTGGCCGTCGTCAGCGACGGGTCCGCCGTGTTGGGCCTGGGCAACATCGGGCCTCGCGCCGCCATGCCGGTGATGGAGGGGAAGGCGATGTTGTTCAAAGAGTTTGCCGGCGTCGATGCCTTTCCGATCTGCCTGGACACCCAAGACACGGAAAAAATCATCGAGACGGTTCGCCAGTTGGCGCCGACGTTCGGCGGTATCAATTTGGAGGACATCTCGGCGCCGCGTTGTATCGAGATCGAAGAGCGGTTGGACGCAGAGCTGGAGATCCCGGTTTTCCATGATGATCAGCACGGGACTGCCATCGTGGTCCTGGCAGGTCTGCGGAACGCGCTGAAGCGGGTCGGCAAGTCTTTGGAGGAATGTCGAATCATCGTCAATGGCGCGGGTGCAGCTGGCACGGCGATCACGAAGTTGTTGCTTCACTCGGGTGCCACCGAACTGATCGCTTGCGACATCGAAGGCGCGATCGCGGCTGGAGACGGCGACCAGCCCAATGCTCCCAAACGCTGGCTGGCTGAAAACACCAACCCGGGCCGCGTGACTGGCAAGTTGAGCGAGGTCATTCGCGGTGCAGACGTCTTCATCGGCGTTTCGGCGGCCAACGTTCTCCAAGCGGAGGATGTGGCTTCCATGGCCGACGATCCGATCGTGTTCGCGCTGGCGAACCCCGACCCGGAAATTAACCCCACTGTCGCAGCACCGCACGTTCGGATCATGGCGACCGGCCGGAGCGATTTTCCGAACCAGATCAACAATGTATTGTGTTTCCCCGGGCTGTTCCGCGGCGTCCTGGATGTTCGAGCAGCCAAGGTCAATGTAGAAATGAAACTCGCCGCCGCCGAGGCGATCGCGACGGTGATCCCCGAGACAGACCTGCTGGACGACTACATCATTCCCAGTGTGTTCGACCGGCGGGTCGCGTCGGTCGTCGCCAAAGCGGTCTCACGCGCTGCGATCCAAACCGGCGTCGCACGTCGCCGAAGTAAACCGGCTTACAACATCAGCTGAGGCGACGGTTGGCAACGAGCGGGTATTCATGATTCAGCATGCCGTGTGTCCGCGTCGGAACATGCCGTTTTTTTTAACGAGGGGCGTGGCGGGCGAGTTTCAGTACCAACTGTTCGAGAAGCCAACGGTCCCGCCCTTCCGCACTGTGGGTTCCCTTGAGTCTTAAGTCGGCGTCGAGCAGAAGGGGAAGCAGGGCGGAGGCTCGGTTTCGCCCGAGTGACTGGAGCTGTTTCCGGGAAGCTTGGACCTCACCTCCCCGGCGAATGCCGGCAGCGGCGAGGGCTTCTTCGAACTGCCAGGTGCGGCCGGTCTGCTCGCGATACTGGACAAACGCGGTTGCGAGCCCGAGCCTGCGGAGCGACCAAGCGATCTGTGGAAGTAGTGCGATCGCCCGTTGCCCGTTGCCGAACAGTTTGTCCAGGTGCAGTAACGCTTCGGCGGCGTTGCCTGAGGCGATCGCGGCGTTGATCTCCCAAACCGTCTTTCCCTGCCAGCCGGCGGTGATCTCTCGGACCATCGAATCATCGATCTTGCCACCGACGTTGGTATAGACCGCCAGCTTCGCGATTTCGCTGTCTAAAAGTCCGACCTCTTCGCCGAGTAACTCGACCAGCGCGTCAGCGGCATCAGCGTTGAGTTTCGCCTGGTGTCGAGGGGCGACGAACTTGGTCAGGAACTGCCGACGTTTCGCGGCGGTCACCCCCTGCTTCGCGTCGTTGGCGTTACCGCAATGGACGAACAAATGATCTTGCACGACGGCCTTGTACAGCCGCGTATTCGATGCCAGGGACTGCAGTTCCAGCACAAAGCGAACGGTCGACCCTGGGGCTGCCAGGTAAGATTCAACGGCGGCCCGGTTGGACGAGACGAACTTGTCGGCGCGGCGGATGACCAACGTTCGTTTGCCGTCGTCAAAATCGAACAGCGAGGCGGTCGCCAGGTCATCCTGCAGATCGCTCCACTGAACCGCGTCTCCGTCAACGGAATTCCAGTCGCCGCCGCCCACGACGCGATCGATGCACCACTTTCGGAGCACGGCATCGTTGCCCGCCAAGACGACGACATCGCCAATGGTCTGCTCGGCACTGGGTTCAAGGAGCCATTCGAACGCGTGAGCGCGGGCCACCCTTACAGTCCCCGCTGGTCGGCGAATGAATAGATGCGATATTGCGTTTGATCGCCTACTTCGCTGGCGACCTGCAAGTTGCCCTGTTCGTCGACGATCAGCATCAGACCGGGTTCGGTCATTTCGTCCGATTCGACAATTTCCAGCGGTTCACCGCCGTCCAGATCGACGACGGTCGTTTGGCTGAGCACTTTTGCGTCGGGAACCTTTTTGACGACCAACGCGATCGGGTCGATCGCTTCGGCGCCGCCTTCGTAGCTGAGGACCGACCCCGGTTTGATATCCTTCATCCATACTGGCATCCAGGTGGCCAGATTGCCGTTGAAGCGGAAATTCAGGATTTTGGCGGTGGGCAAGTCTCGGGAGTACTTCACCGATTTGCCCTGGTGCTGCACCGTCCGCGAGCGAGGCGACTCGACCGGACCGGCAAAGTAGTCATGAACGGGTGGCAGGGAAACTGGTTCGCTGGCTTCGCTCCACTGGCTCCAACGCTGGAACGCGCGGCGCCCTTCGGTGGCGGCTTTTTGCATCAGCTGTTGAACCCGTGCGTAGACGGGACCGGCGAGCGTCGAGACTTTCGGCTGTTGCAGTGGGTTGGGCGGGAAGTTGGGGTCGATGATGCTATAGCGCACTCGGTAAACGTATTCGCGTCCCGGTTTGACCGACTGAGGGTCATTCGACCAGAAGTCATAGAACCGCATCAGTTTATGCTCGACAGGATCCATTTCGACCCGCATCATGCGGCCTTTCGCAGCCATTCCCATGGCGGCTTCCATGCCGTTGGGGACGTTGGGCATTCCACCGGCAGCGAGCGGGTCGATCAGTTGTAGGTCTTCCCCCATCCGATCGTTGTCAGCCGGATCCACCTCTTCGACCGTTTGCGTCTGGCGTGGCGTCAGAGGAATGAGCGGGTGTAGAGAGAAGGACGCGTATTCCCGGAGCAAGACCGGCGGGATGTAGGTGGTCAGCGCCGGATCTCGGTATTCTTCCGGTACCAATTCGGGCGCGAAACCGGCCCACTGGAGAGCAGCCCTTTTCAGATCTTTCTCGCGGTCACGGACGGTGATCCAGTCTGCCTCGGCGAGCTGATCGACTCGCTTTTGGGTGACATCCGCACGTTGAATTTGGTAGTTGAAGTAATACGGCTGGTCGCGTTCAGGAAGGTAACCGTCGGCGTTGGCCAGCGCGGCTTGAAAGGACTGCGAAATCATCTCGTGCGGGACGACGGCTGTCCCGGCGATGAACCATCCGGCTGCGGGTACCGGATAGGCCCCGTCTTTTGGCACCGGTCGGGCACCGAAGTCGTGTTCGGTGTTGAAGGCTCGGCCGGTGGGATCTGTCGTCATTCTGATCGGCTCCTCTGGCTCGTTGGCCTCTTCGTCCGCCAGGATTTCCTCAATCTCCTCTTCGCTGTAGCCCTGTTTTTCAAGGTCGCGGCGTAAACCGTTGTTGCTTGATTGAGAGCTGCGGGGCCGAGAGTCCTCCTCCTGTTCGATCGCGCCTGCTGGCTCGAGGTTTTGAAGGCTGTACTGGCCGGATCTTGAGAGTAACGCGATCGAGTCGATCTGACCGCTGACCCGGATCGCCAGTGGTGCGGCGAGTACTGGGTCTTCTCGGCGAATGGACGTGTCGATCGGCCTGCGTTCCAGCAGGTGTGCCAAGCGATACGGATCCGAGTCGACCGGCTGCCGTTTGCTCAGCGTTTCTTTGACGATGTCAAATTCCGGCGTTCTCTCCGGGATAATCGCTTCGGTGTGATCCTCGTCGATGTTCTGCCGCACGACGTTGGCGTTATCGGTTAAGCCCTCCGGTTGGTGACTATCCAAGATGTTTGGCTGCTGGAAGCCGTTATAGATCATCCAGATGGAAGCGGCGACGACGACTGCGACGACCAGCTTTTCACCGTGGGAGATGAAAAAATTCTTGATGGCGTCTAAGTCCATGTCAGGGTCTCAAAGCGGCGAAAGGAAACGGGATGGTGCAGAACGTGGAAAAACTCGTCGTTCGCGAGGATGCCATGTTGGAATGATGACGAACGGCGTTCGGACACTTTGGCGGTGTCAGGGAACACTGGCTGGCGGCGATGCCGGATCGGCTGGTGCGGTTTCCCCAGTCGGGTCGGGGGTTGCGTTGGGATCGGTCGCCGTCGGGTCCGTCCCCGCGGGCGTGGAGGTATCAGCGGGTGGAGTGCCGGGTGTTGGGGTGGTTGGTGCTGGGGTTGCCGCTTCCGTCTGGCCGCCCATCGATTCCCCGTCGACGACCGTTTCAGCGGTTACCTGTTCGACGCCCAATTTTTCTTTTTGAGGCGGGTTGTAAATATAGATCAGGCCGTAGACGACGACGTTTACGTCGAGCGGGAAGCGGTCGATGCCG
>JGI12210J13797_10346825_pt1 | contig 12105 bp, 8 predicted proteins | sample ElkSlonscriptome_3_FD_13797 | JGI IMG/M metagenome (IMG submission 13797) | reverse complement strand
GCTGCGCTCCGCTCGGCTTCCCCGGCGTAGCGCAGCGATAGAAGGTTCGCGGGACGTAGGAGGATGCCCCGCCGGTCGGTGAGAAGGAGGTTGCGGGGCGTAGGAGCAACGTGTTTCTGAATCCGATACCAGCGGTCCTGCTTGAATCTCTCAGCGCCCAGTTTCCGATAACGCACTCAGAAACTTGTTCCAAGTTCCTCTACGGGTGAATCAGCATGCCCTATTCAGCGGCCCGGGTCATACCCAGGCTGTCGCCAATCTCATCACGCCTTCTGCGATGACGCGCATCCACTTTCGATCAGACCCGCGCTGCAACTTTTGCCAATTCCGCTCTTGCACATCCTGAAAGTCCGGATAGACTCCTAGCTCACCAAATACCCCGTGGTGTAATGGTAACACAGAGGCCTTTGGAGCCTTTATTCTAGGTTCGAGTCCTAGCGGGGTAGCCAATCGCGGTGGCTCAGCTTTTCACCGTGACAGATGTCATTGCCAAAACCCCTAGGGTCGTTCTGGCGGATGGAACGGACACGATTCTGATCTGTTTAAGCCGCTTTTTCGGAAATGGATTATTCCAGCGATGGACGTAAAGGTGGCTCGTCTCAATAAACGTGTTGCCGCTATGGCTGAGCCAAACCGGTTTCGTCCACTCCGTTTCGATTGTCGACGCCCCCTTCCACCAATCGTGAATATTCAACTCGTGCGCAGTCTCCGAGTCTTGAAAGGAATCGAGTTGCAAGGTCTGACCGGCCACCACGGCCACTCGAACCGGATTGCCCTTACAATATTCCATGAGGTAATGTGCCAATGGCTCGGCATCCCCCACATAGGCAGCTGCGTGAAGGATGAAAATCGCGCGCACGGGCCGATCGATGGGAATCGTAATTTCGGTCGGAAGCGCTTGCCTCGAAAACGAGCCGTGGCCTGAACGCATGAGGAGAAATTGCCCGAGCCTAGAGGAGGCATCCTCCACAATCTGAAAAGGGACTCCGGCGAATTCGTAAGCCCCCGCACCCAGAGTTGCCCCGAGCCCTTCCCCACCGAACCAACCGCCTGGCCCCATGATGGGACGGTTCGTATAGCGAGAGAAGTCGATCGGCAAAAATTTGAGGTCCGTTACTCCGGTTAAATCGGGGAAGGCCACGCTTCGAATATGCTCGGCAGCTTCGTTCGAACGGATCGTGCGCCCCGGACGCCAGCAAGGCTCGATCATGGTGCGACCCTCCAATTCAAGTTCCCAGCCGATTGATCGTTCCGCCAAGTTGATGGCTCGCGACGTGGCGACTGCCGCCATCTCTGGCAGGCGATCATCCACCATGGCAACATCATCCGGTCCCTGCAGGATCGACCGCGCCAACATAATGAAGCCCACTTGTTCCGGAACCCGCGCCCCGAGCCACTGAAGATACAACGCGACTTGGCTGTCGAACGAACAGACGCAATCGATCCTGTGCTCCTCGATCCAGGCAATGAATCCGCCACGGTCCCGGTCTTTTTGCCTTACTTGATAATAGGGGATGGTTTCGCTCATGCCGAGCTGTCGCAGCGAGGCGGCCCATGCTCCCGCAAATTCATTTTCCGGATCGGACAAGGTTGGGTTGATGATCACGCCCAGGCGCCGATACCCACAAGTGAACGCCTCTGAAACCGCGATTTTTGCAACGTCAGTTAGGCGAATACTAATGGTCGGGACCGGCATGCCCATTCGAGCGGCCAAGGAGACGATGACCATCGGGATCGGTTCTTTCAGCAAACGCCATTCCGATTTCCCCATCAAAATCTCCGCCCGGATCCCCACGATGGCCCGCGCATTCCAGGATCGCAGGAGTCGCGTCATTCTCGAGGGGGAGAGTTTGTCATCCAGCTTCAACAAATCATACCCATAGCGGTTGGCCACTTTCTCCGCCGCACGGAAAACCGTTTCTTGCAGGTGATCACTATACAGATGGGTATCGAGCCAGGCCAGATGGCTATGTCGAGCCCGGTTGGAGTCCGCCCGCAATTCATGCATGGCCTGACGCACGGAAGGCAAGCTCCGGTATCCGGCCGCCTTCGCAGCCGCCATCACCTTCGCCCGAGTATCTGCAGCCACCTGCCGATCGCCATTGAGCGCACGCGCCACCGTTGATTTCCCAATACCAAGTTGAGCCGCCAGCTCACGAATATTGCCGCTTCCAGAAAAAGGCATTCGGGACGGTCCCATTTTTTCGACATTGTCACAAGGCGAAAAAATCACGAGGTAATCACATCGTCAATCCCCTCCCTCCTGATGATTGCCCCCCTCTCACCTCCCCATGCCCGTTTGATGCCTCCCGCTCTCAACCGGGCGTTTTCCTTGGTCGAAACCGCGTTGGCTCTTGGAATCGTCGCGTTCGGTCTTCTCAGTATCATCGCGCTTCTGCCTATGGGCCTGGCTTCCTACCGACAGGCCATTCGCTACAACATCGAAGCCGATCTGGTTCAACAACTCGCTCGCGAACTCGAAAACACTCCTTTCGACGAAATCGATAATTTCCCCACTCAATTCGCTTTCGATTTCGAGGCGAGGGAAATTTGGAACAGTGCGGATAGCGAGGAAGCTCCTGCAGACCCCGCGTTTGACGTCACAATCACCGTGCGGGACGCCGATGTGCAAGGGGCTGTCATTGCCGATACCATCAACAGTCTTTCCCTTATGAAACGGGCAACCATGGAGATCACTCAAGGGAGTGATTCGAGTCGCCATTCTATTTTGATTACCAATCGCCTGCCGATTCAGGAGGTAAAACAATGAAATGCACCGCGCTTTTACGCCGAGCCTCCACGGCGTTTTCCCTTGTAGAACTAGTCGTCTCCATGGCGGTGCTGCTGGTCATCATGTTGTTACTGACCCAGGCAACGGATAGCATGCTCAAGCTCTGGCGGGATTCGGACGAGCGTATTTCCTCGTTTCAAGGCGCCCGAGCGGCATTTGAACGTATCGGGACCTCCCTCGAGCAAGCAACGCTTCAACCCTACTTCGATTATGTGAATGCCTCCGGCGACACACGCTCCCAGCATGCCGCCACGGCCTCTGGAACACCATTTCGCCCGGTTCGCTATGCGAGGATGTCAGAACTCCACTTTCTCGCTGGACACTCAGCCAACCTTATTCCGGAAGGCTCGAGAACGTTGACACCGGGTCATACCGTCTTGTTTCAAGCGCCGCTGGGTAACACGGAAATCACCTCCTATCGAAAGCTCGATCATTTACTCAATTCCGCTGGATTCTACGTCGAGTTCGGCGACGACTCTCCGAATTGGCCGGACTTCATTCAAAATCTGGCATCCGATGCCCAAGGTCATGCTTACCGGTTGGTCGAGTGGACGCAACCAGCTGAGCTTCTCGATGTTTACAACCAGACGGCCAGGCCCGATTACTCGCGAGATTGGTTCAGCGACACATTTTTAGCACCGCCTAGCACGGCCGCGAGTAATTTACAAACAGCGCCAAGAGTGATAGCCGAACATGTTCCATTGTTAGTATTTCTGCCAAAGCTGGCACGTGGAGAAGAAGCAAAGCTGGAAGGCGTGGCTTACCAGGAAAACCTGGCAGGCACCTACCTTTGTCCAAATTACGAATATGATTCACGCGCTTGGCAACAAGGTTACCCCGGAAATATCAGTGGTAATCTAGGTGGCATACCACGAACGCAACTGATGCGGAATCAACTGCCGCCCTTGATCGATGTCGTCATGATCGTGGTCGACAGCCGGGACGCCCGGCGTTTGCAGACTGGCACGACCCCGCCCGCAGAATTAGCAGTCCCCGCATCTCTGTTTCAAAACGCTCAGCAAAATGCCGAAAATCTCTTCGAACAAGATTTGGACACTTACGTTCAACAACTGATCGATGCCAGCATCAACTTCCGCATGTTCCGAACCACCGTCACCCTGAAAGGAGCCAAATGGTCCAATGAAAGCTAGAAACAAAATATCCCAAGGAAAAGGAACGGGCGGGTTCGCTCTGATGTTGGTTTTGGCCATGCTGGTGCTGATCAGTGTGGCCGCGATCTCGTTTTTCTCGAATGTCACCACGGAATTGAAAGCAACGAAGGCTTATGCTGATAGCGTCGAGTCGAGCCGGCTTTCTGATGCTGCCGTCAATCTGGTGATGGCTGAAATCAGCGCGGCCACCTCTGCCGGATCCATCGATGCTCCCGTGAGTTGGGCATCTCAACCCGGAATGATTCGCACCTGGGATTCTAATGGCCAGCTGAATGGCATTTACAAACTTTATTCATGGAGCAATCTGATCGAAGTCGCTCCTTCCGGTGGGGGCGTTCTCAATTACGACCCTTACGCCGCGAGTGAACTTCCGCCTGCCACTTGGGATGGAGATACGGCTCATTACGTCGATCTCAACGAGCCGCTGAATGGAGTCTATCCCATTTTGGATCCCTCGGCTGAATCCATCGTAGAAGGCTTTGAACTCGATGAAAATGATCAGGCGCTATCCGGGAAACAAAATCCTGCGGCCATGCCGGTCCAGTGGCTTTATATGTTGGAAGATGGCACCCTCGTCTCTCCTGATAATAGTAGCGGCACCCGTGCAACGATTGCTTCCGCCACGAGTGACAATCCGATTATTTCGAGGATTGCATTCTGGACGGACGACGAGACTGCTAAAGTCAATTTAAACACCGCTAGCGAAATGGTTTTCTGGGAAGCGCCCAGAACAAATTACGAAGAGGAACGTGGTTCCGAGCAAAACGCCAATCCCTACTGGCCGGGATTTGACACGGCAGTGCCGATCGATCAAGAATTTCAACGATACCCAGGTCACCCTGCCACGACCAGTCTCAGCCCAATTTTGGGCAGCGTCATGCCGCGTGCCGATTATATCGCGAACGACGCGGAGGCCGAAGCGCTTGACAAATATTACCGGTTGGCACCTCGCATCGCACCGGGCGGAACGATGGGAGGAACGCGCGCTGTCTTTACAGGGCGAAACAATTTCGAAGATCATATCCCCGCCATGGAGCTGGATGCCGACCGGCTATTCGCGTCCACTGATGAACTGCTATTTGGGCCGGGCGATCCATCCTTGGCTGGTCAGGGACGTCAAAGTCAGGATCAGGAAAGCTATCTGAACACCCCAGGTCTGACAGCGGATTTCATTGCCCAAACGAAATTCTTTCTCACCACCGCCAGCCGTGCCCCGGACGAAAACCTCTTTAATTTGCCGAGAATCAGTCTATGGCCGCTGCAAGATGATTCCGCACAGAATGGGGTGAGGAATGCCAAGGACGAACTTTTGGCATTCGCCGCGACGTTGGGCGGCAATCCCTATTATTTTCAACGGCATGAAGCCTATCAGGCGAATGGAATTATTTCGGGAGCAGACAGCTCTCAAAGCCCGACTGAAGATTATCAAGCAATCGAGCGGAACCAGGAGCTGCTGGAAAATTACTTATTGCAGTTGACCCAGCTGGACATCCCCGGATTCGGCAACAGTTTCGAAAATAAATATGGAGCCGACAACACCCAGATTCTCGTGCAGTTTTTTGATTTCATCCGATCAAACGTTAATACGAACAGCCAATCGCTGGAGCCCCGATATAGTTACGCCCCCACTGATCCCGATGATATGAAAGATGTGCGTGGATTCAATTCCGTCGCCCCGACTCGCGTCTCCATCAACGGCACCGATTATCAAGGGTTCGGTCGCACACGTTTCATTCCAGATATCAGCATCGTTTTCATGGCCACGCAGTTCAAAGATGAAACCGATCTACGGACCGTCCTAGTCGATCACGACTTGGATTCCAACACCCCGGACATTGAGGTGCCGACCTGGGATGGCACAACGCCCATCACGCAGGCGAAGCCGTCAGAAGCCAACGGGGATGGTCTGCCTGACGACGAACCGGCCGGCCCGATGGAAGACCCGTTTGAGCTGGATGAGACTGGCGTCGATTTTGTCGCTTTACCCGCTGAACAATGGGCGGCGGGCGCCGAATTCGATGGGGTGGGTGACCCTCGGGTCAAAGCCATTCAGGCTTTTCTGATTCTTCGCCTCGATTCGGTTAGTCCTGGCGCTCCAATGTTTAATCCAGCTCTTCGGGTCCAAATCGAAGGCCTTTCCTCACTTCAAATTGGTTATGAAGGTAACAACTATAACCTCGGTTTTCCGGAAGCCGCCCAAGCAGTGGCCCTGAGCAGTCCCACCACAGACCATTCCTTGATGCCGCGAGCTGGCACCTCAACCTTGTTACGCTATCACAAACCGGGCGATGGCAGTCGCGGTCGGGAAATTGGCCCAACCACTGGAGTGGCTGAGGGTCATCGACGGACCGATGACGGCACCCGTCTCTATCCCTTCGCTGGGGCGGAGGTTGCTTTTGTCGAACCTGCCCCCCCGAGTCGGCATGCTATTCCAGAGCCCGATGTCGAGGGCGGATGGGAGCAGGCTGAAAGCGACGACACCGAAGAGATGTTAGGAGGCAGACAGGAACTCGTTCGACCCTCGATGCGCATTGATCAGTTCACCTTCAACGGAGGCAACATCCGGGTGAAAATCATGAACGGTTATGAAGAAAATCCGGATCTGTCGGATGATGATTATCTTTATCAGAGCTACGACATCGAACTCCCCCTCAAAACCCTTCCTTTACCGGAAATTGTGCGGGAACGGCCTTCTTTGAACGGCCCCTGGTTGCGGGGTTCCTCGTTGAATCCAGAGAATGAAGGCGGCATTCGCACATTGGGGTTTTACACCGGTGTTCCATCCAATCTTCAAAACAAACTCGATCCGATGGATCTCTCGATTCGATTCGGCGGTTATGTCCCCCAGCCAGGTGTGGAGATCAACCATCCCGGCGTGAGTCATCCCGAAAAAGATGAGATGCAACGCTATTGGCAGTCGCGATTGGATGGTCCTCAAACTTACGGGCGCTGGGGCGCCGAAGTCGTCAACGAGTTGGTGCGTCTAGGGGATATCGTGGTCACAGTCGGCCTTGATCCCAATGGTCCCTCCGGGGGCGATCCTCGCCTAATGGCCGCAAGGAGTGGTTTACCCGCAAGCAGTAATGGGGACAATTGGTTCGAAGACCTGGACGATGGCAACCGTCAATATCGGCATTCAGCCAGAAGCGACAATTGGTCCGTTTACAATCCTCAACGCCAAAGCCACGCCTTCACCTGGATCGAACCCGATGGTAACGATCAGAGTAAGGGTATGGGTTACTGGGATCCAGGTAATGGTGTGAGCACGCCTTACGACTTGGAAAATTCGAACCGCGAACGGTTGACCGGAACGCTCGTCCCTGAGAGTGGCAGCTCTGATTATTTGGATTACACCAGAGAAAACACCCCCAATGCTGTGCTCGGATTGGAAGGTGCGAAGAATAAGGATGGCGCCCCTGGAGACTGGGATACCGGAGTCGGAGGTGCTATTGATGGTCCTTACATCAATAAAGCCGAGGAAGGGTTCGCTGGTCCTGCGCAGTCGCAATACTGGTCAATTTATTTTCCCGCCAACGATGTTTCTCTCTCGGGCACTGATGATCGTAATGCCGTCATCTCGGCTCTCTCCTATTCCCCTACCCGACAGATCCCGTCCGCGGTCCAATTCGGATCGCTCCCGACGGGGGTTCAATCGCTGAATCCTTGGACCACCTTATTGTTTTCGCCCAATCCAGCGGCCAAATCCGCCCACACCGGCTTCGTGGACCCGCCCGATCATCTTTACCTCGATCTCTTCACGATGCCGGTGCCCGAACCGTATGCCATCAGCGAACCATTTTCGACAGCAGGCCGGGTGAATCTGAACTACACCATTCAACCCTTTCCTTACATCAAACGAGCGACCGGTATTCACGCCCTCATGCGTGACGTCAAAATTGCCGCGATTCATGATTCGCTCCGCGATTATAAAAATAAGGTAGATTTTGAAGGGAAGCAATCGATTCGGTATGGAGTCGATGTCGACAAAACCCTCGTTGGATTTAACCGCATCCTCGATCCGGCCCGATCCGATCAACCATCCAACAATCCTGATCTGTTCCGGTCGGCCTCACAGATCTGCGAAATTTTTCTCGTCCCAAGACTCAATGCGGGGCTTTTTGAATACGAAAATGCCACCAGCAACGTGCCAGCCACTTATGCGGCGACAGCGGATTGGTGGGACGACTACCGCCGCACCGGCGACAATCTCCGTGAAAATCCTTACAACCAGCTATACTCACGGGTCACGACAAAATCGAACACTTACACCGTGCACTGGCGAGTGCAGAGCCTAAAGAAGGTACAAGGCACTTCTGCGGACGAATGGGTGGAAGGCGTGGATCGTGTGGAAAGTGAACGGCGCGGGTCCACCACCATCGAACGTTATATCGATCCGAACGCCACGGACATCCCCGACTACGCCACGGAGTTGGCCAACGATCCCGATCCTCTCCACGAGTTCTACCGTTGGCGGGTGGTGGCCGACCGTAAATTCAATCCCTGAACCTTCTGACTATCAGATCGATGATGACCCCCAAAACGTTCTCCCGGATGCACCGCGCCTTTACCCTGATCGAGTTGCTGGCTGTCATGGCCATCATCGCCGTTATGGCCTCCCTGATTGTCCCGGCTTTCAACTCCCTTGGTGGCGCTTACTCGCTGACCGCCACGGCGCAGTCCGTGACCAACCGGCTGAGTTTAGCCAGGCAACAAGCCATTGCCCGTAACAAATCAGTGGAGGTCCGAATTTACCAGAATGATGAGGGGGCATTCTCTACTCTGGCTGTGGTTGTCCCCGATGGGCAGGATCCAGGCGGTCAACTTCCTGAAGAATGGCTTAACAATTATTATGAAGTGCCAGAATCCATTGTGTTCGATCTGTCTGAACAACGGAAATTCTCATCCTTACTGGAGCCAGGAAGCGCGAATGAAGCGCCGGCGGAACGAACGGAATTAAGTTCCGCTCCAGAAGCCCTGCAAGGTCGCGATTATCTCGTTTTTCATTTCGCTCCTGATGGTAACACGAACCTATCCGCGACCGACGATGCCGGGGATCCAACCCTTTACACCCTCAGCCTGCGAACTCGAACGGCAAGTGGCGCCGGAACAGAGCGACCGGCCGACAATTTCGTCACCCTCATTCTCGACCCGGTGGTCGGCCGGGTGCGGACGTTCCAGCCGTAACTTTATCGGCGCCTCCAAGGGCATTACCTTACGTCGACCACCACCCGCCGCCAAGGAGGCCGTGCTTTTCCGGCGGAAGACCGCTTAGGCTCAGCCGCTTTGTTCTGATTCCGCCGGGCGCGAACGTGAGCGCCGAATGAATGGTCCGGGAACCATTGGCTTGCTTGGTCCGGAGGGATGATTTCTACATCCGGCCCATGATCGTACGCCGCCGGACGCATCCGGGTGTAAGCGGCTTCCTGTTTGGCGCCGAAGTAAACAAACAGAGCGGTGAAAACCAGGATTGGATTATTGAACAGACCGAACAAGCCGAGGATGACGGCAAAGATCTTGCCGCAGCGAGCCGCGATTTCGGTTGCGCGGATGTAAGGAAGCCGAAGCGAAAGTAAAGCGCGCAAGACGCGCCCGCCATCCATCGGGAAGGCGGGCAGAAGATTGAACGCCACCAGAATGATATTCACCCAGGCCAATTGAGCCATCAGCATCACGATGGGGTTTTCGACCATCTCCAGCGCGGAGAAGGTGGGTAACCCGCCCATACCCAGTATGAGCACGGCTGCGATCGCCACATTCACGGCAGGCCCAGCCAAGGCGATGAAAAGCTCCTGAGTTGCGCTTCGTGGCAGGCGTTCCAAGCGGGCCACCCCACCGATTGGCAGGAGCGTGATATCCGGGGTCCGGATGCCGCATCGTTTCGCTGCCCAGGCGTGCCCGAACTCGTGAAGCAAGACACAAAGAAATAACGCGGAGACGAAGAGAACACTCCCCAGCGCGGCAGCAAAGCCACCAGCGAAGAGCATCATGAGAGCAATAAAGCCGAGAAACAACAGGAAGGTGCTATGAATCTTCACCTCGGTGTTGCCAATTTTGGTTAACGTATAAGACCAGCGCATAGAAATGGTTGAGTGGTTGAAGTTCCTTTAAAATCTCTATGAACGATACGTAACAGGAAGCGTGCCGGGATGGGCGCCCAGCATGATTCAAGGAGATCCCGCATGAGCGCGCTAAATATCAGCCAAAATGGCGCATGCGCCTGCGACAAAACGGCGCTAGATGGGTCGCTCTGGCAGGGCGCTTCTGGGCCGAGTCGAGCGAGGCCGGTCCAGAGGTCCGGATATTACTGGCTGTCACATCGCTCGGCCCTTTTCCCATTGGCGTTTGCGGTCCAGGGCACGACCGCGCTTCGTCTCCTCGGCTTCCCCTTGCCACGCCCCTATTCCCAATCTGAGCCGAGTTACTTTCTAGCCGTCAACACATACCGACTATTGCTCTTGCCGGTTCCTTTGTTGACGAGGATCGGATGGCTGGCCATCCAGGTTTTGAATCGGGAAAAAGTGACTCCAATCTGGTCCTGAATCTCTTTTCCACTGAGGGCTTTGCCGTCCCCCATCAGAATTCGGACTTTTTCGGTGATCTCATCATCGGTGAGCGAGCGACGCCGGGTCCGGCCGGTGGCCGAGGCTTTTGTCGTGCCGCCGAGTTCGGCGATCTCAGCATCAAGCTTGGCAACTTCTTCGAGCAGCGCGGCACGTTTCGATTCCAATTCCGAGATGGCTTCGGTGCGAAGCGTTTCCATCTCGGCCTTCAATTGTTCCATGCGATTTAAAGCGGAAGAGTCATTACTCATAGGGCCGAAAGCAATCGCGTTTTGTCGACATGAAATCAACCTTCTTTCTTACGCCGTTCTTAAATACTTCCCTTAACCCAAGCGGCTCAGCCGTTTATCTCGTGAAGATACCTTCGTTTAATGAGTCGCAGCGGTGTGGGATAAGACCGGCGAGTCGTCGCCCAGAGCGCGCATTTTCTCTACGGCACGCACGACGATCCCAGCGGCTTCTTCAGCTTCTTCGTCACGGTTCAACCGACTGAAGCTGAATCGCAACGAACTGCGCGCCTGTTCGGTGGTAAGCCCCATCGCGGTGAGCACATGCGAAGGGGTCAACGAACCGGTGGTGCAAGCGGAACCGGCCGAAGCGCAGACGCCTTCTTGATCGAGGAGAATGAGCAGCCCCTCCCCATCGATGCCGTCGAAAATCATGTTGGTCGTATTCGGAAGACGCTCAGCTTCTCCGCCATTGATTTTGACCCCGGTAAGCCGCTCGGTGATGATCGATTCGAATCGGTCCCGCATGGCGGCCATCCGATGGGATGCTTGTTGCAAATGCTGGTTGGCGAGTTCGGCCGCTTTGCCGAGGGCGATGATCGAGGCGACGTTTTCGGTGCCTCCCCGGCGGCCTTCCTCCTGGCCGCCTCCGATGAGCATCCCTTGAAATTTGATGCGGGGATGGACGTAAAGCGCGGCGATCCCTTTGGGACAATGCAACTTGTGGCCGGAAAGGCTGAGCAGATGAATCGGGGCGGCCTTCACATCGATCGGAAGTTTCCCGACCGCTTGCACGGCGTCGGTATGGAAAAGGGCGCCTTCTTTCTCGGCGATCGCTGCCAATTCTTCGACGGGAAAGAGGACGCCCGTCTCATTGTTGGCTTTCATGATGGATAGGATGGCAGTCTCATCGCTCACCGCTTTACGGACCTCATCGGGATCGATCCGGCCCTGGTCATCGACTTTGATCCATCGGATTTCATACCCTTTTCGCGCGAGCTTTTCGGCATGTTTTACGATGGCGCTATGCTCGACCTTGGTCGTGACGATCTGCTGCCGGTCGCGGTCCCGTTCCAATGCCGAAAGAATGGCCGTATTGTTCGATTCGGTGCCGCAACTGGTGAAAATGATGTCTTCGGGAGCGGCATTGATGAGGGCCGCCACTTGGGCGCGGGACGCTTCGATAGCATCATGCACCCGTCGCCCGAAGGAGTAAGCGCTGGAAGGGTTGCCGTAGAATTCGCCGAGATAAGGCCACATGGCATCGCGCACTTCGGGATCGATGGCCGTGGTGGCGTTATTATCGAGATAGAGGATTCGAGAAGACATGGCTGGCGAGGGATGAAGATCGGTCG